>WNFT01000879.1_pt2 | contig 25499 bp, 28 predicted proteins | sample 5400191 | NCBI WGS metagenome assembly WNFT01 (sample SAMN13153359, study PRJNA577476) | soil metagenome | isolation source: 80 cm saprolite under Madrone tree | place: USA:California | collected 2016-06-14 | reverse complement strand
CGACTCGCCCGCGTAATCGACCGTGAACCCCTGGGGAAGCATCCCCTTCGCCTCTTTTTCCAAGAATTGAAGCGCCTGATCCAGCGACACCCCCGGCGGAATGACACCCTGGATTCGCACGGCGTTGAGCTGTTGGAACCGCTTCAGCTCTCTGGGTTCCGTCGTGGTTTTCAAAGTCGCAAAGGTCGAGAGCGGCACAAGCTTCCCGCCGGTCCCCGTCACGTAGATGTCCTTCAGTTGGTCGGGAGTAAGGCGCTCGCTCCGCTTCACCTGCGGAATCACCTTGTAGCTGCGCCCCTGGATGCTGAAGCGATTGACGTAGTCGCCGCCCAGGAGGGTGGCCAGGTCCTGTCCGGCCTGGCTCAGGTCGACGCCCTGGGAGCGGACCTTGTCGCGGTCGAAGACGACCTCGGCCTGGGGCTGGTCGAACTTGAGGTCGGCGTCCGCGAAGATGAACCGGCCGCTGGCGAACGCCTTCCCCACGAGCTGGTTCGCGACCTCCAGGAGCTGCTGCGGCTCGGCCGTGGAGGCGATCACGAAGTCCACCGGGAAGTCGCCCGCGCCCGGCAGGGGCGCCGGGGTCATGGGGATGACCCGCACTCCCGGAATCTCCGCCAGCTTGCCCGCCGACTCGAGGAGCAGCAGCTCCGTGGTCTTCTTCCGCTCGCTCCAGGGCTTCGTCACCATGCCCCCGAAGCCGCCCGTGGCGCCGATGATCTGGAACGTGTTCCCCGTCTCGGGGAACGACTGGTAGATCGTGTTGACCTGGGTGGCGAAGAGCTTCGTCTGGTCGAGGGTCGAGTTGGCGGAGGCCTGCAGGATCCCGAACACCACGCCCTGGTCCTCCTTGGGCGCCAGCTCCTGCTGCGAGAACAGGAAGAAGGGCACCGAGAGCACGACCACGGTCGCCCCGAAGGCGAGCACGACGGGCCGGTAGCGGAGCGTCGCGGAGAGGGCCCGCGTGTAGGCGGTCCGCAGGCCCTCGAACCGGCGGTTGACCCAGCCGGCGAAGCCCCGCTCCGTGTGGCCCGCGCGCAGGAACCTCGAGCCCATCATGGGCGAGAGGGTGAGGGCCACCACTCCGGACACGATCACGGCGCCCGCCAGGGTGAAGGCGAACTCGCGGAAGAGAGCGCCCGTCAGCCCGCCCTGGATCGCCACCGGCGTGTAGACCGCGGCCAGGGTGATGGTCATGGCGATGATCGGCCCGACCAGCTCCCGGGCGGCGTGGATCGCGGCAAGGGCGGGGGCCTTGCCCATGTGGAGATGGCGCTCCACGTTCTCCACCATCACGATCGCGTCGTCCACCACCAGGCCGACCGAGAGCACGATGGCGAGGAGGGTGAGCAGGTTGATGGTGAAGCCCGCCGCCATCATCAGGAACACCGCGCCCACCAGGGAGATGGGGATGGCCACCACCGGGATCAGGACCGAGCGCAGGGAGCCGAGGAAGAGGAAGATGACCACGACCACGATCAGCAAGGTCTCGGTGAGGGTCTTCAGCACCTCGTCGATGGCGTCCTGGATGTAGAGGGTCGAGTCGTAGGGGATGCCGGCCTTCATCCCGGCCGGCAGTTGGGCCTGGATCTCGGGCATCTCCGCCCGCACCTTGGCGATCACGTCGAGGGAGTTGGCGGCGGGGAGCACCCACACCCCCATGAAGGTCGCGGTCTGGCCGTTGAAGCGGACGTCCTGCTCGTAGTTCTCGGCCCCCAGGACGACGTCGGCCACCTCGCCGAGGCGGACCACGACGCCCTTGTCCTCCTTCACGACCAGCTGGCGGAACTCCTCGGCCGTCCGAAGGTTGGTGTTCGCGATCAGGTTGACGGACACCATCGAGCCCTTGGTCTTGCCCAGGGCCGACAGGTAGTTGTTCCGCGCCAGGGCCTGGCGGAGCTCGGAGGGGGAGATGCCGAGGGCCGCCATCTTGTCCGACTTGAGCCAGACGCGCATCGCGAAGGTCCGGTCGCCCAGGATGTCGGCCCGCTGGACGCCGCTGATGGCGGATAGCTTGGGCTGGACCACCCGGGTGAGGTAGTCCGTGATCTGGTTCTGGTCCAGCTCGTCGGAGGCGAAGCCGATGTACATCGCGGCGAACTGGTTGTCCGCGGTCTCCAGCTCGATGACGGGCGCCTCCGCTTCCGGTGGCAGGTCGTTGCGCACCTGCGCCACCTTCGCCTGGATCTGGGTGAGGGCGGCGCTGGTGTCGTAGTTGAGCTTCAGATGCACGGTGATCGCGCTCAGGGCCTGGGCGCTCGAGGATTCCACGTAGTCGATGCCGTCCGCGCTGGCGATCACCCGCTCGAGGGGGGTCGTGATGAAGCCCCGCACGAGGTCGGCGCTGGCCCCCACGTAGGCCGTGGAGACGCGGATGACCGCGATGTCGCTCCGGGGGTACTGCCGGACGCTCAGGGAGCGGATCGCCTGCAAGCCGGCGATCAGGATGACCAGGTTGACGACGATGGCCAGGACCGGCCGCTTGACGAAGAGATCGGTGAAGCGCATCAGTTGTCCTCGGGCTTGGGGGCCGGGTCGTTGGTGGGCTGGACCTCGTTGTGGACGCGGACGGCGGCGCCGTTGCGGAGCTTGAAGGCGCCGGAGGACACGACTTCCTCACCGGCCTTGAGTCCCGAGACCACCGCGACCTGGTCGCCCCGGGAGCCGCCCAGCTTGACGAACTGCTGCCGCACGCCGCGATAGCTCTGGCCGTTCGGAGCCTTGACGTCCTCCACGATGAAGACCGAATCGCCGTACGGCGCGTAGCTGATCGAGGAGGCGGGGAGGGCCACGATCGGGCTGCCGGCGCCCAGGACGACCTGCGCCTGGACGAACATCCCGGGGTGCAGCCGGCCGTCCGCGTTGCCGAACGTGGCCTGGACCTGCACGTTCCGCGTGGCGGGGTCGACCACCGAGTCGACGGCCGTGATGCTTCCCGCGAGCTCGGCGCCCGCCATGCCCTGGAAGGAGACGAGCACGCCGCCCCCGACCCGCGCCTTGCCGGCCTCCTGCTGGGGCACCGTGAAGTTCACGTAGATCGGCTGCAGCGACTGCAAGGGCACGACCGGGTCGCCGCCCTTGAGGTACTGGCCGAGGTTCACCTGCCGGATGCCCAGCAGCCCCGTGAAGGGCGCGCGGATCTTCTTGCGGTCGATGGTGGCCCGGATCTCGCCCACCCTCGCCTCCGCCTGCTTGTGCTCCGCCGCGGTACGGTCGTAATCGGACTGGGAGGTGATGCCCTGCCGATGCAGGTCGGTCATGCGGTCGAGGTTGAGACGGGCGAGGTCGCGCTGCGCCTCCGCGGCCGCCAACTGCGCCTGCTCCTGCCGGGTGTCCAACTGCACGAGCACTTCCCCGGCCTGGACGGTCTTGCCGGAATCGAAGGCGATCCGGTCGATGATGCCGGGCAGGTCCGCGCTCACCGTCACGCCCTGGACGGCGGCGACCGTCCCGATGGCGCTCAGGGACGCGGGCCACTCCTCGCGGTTGGCGACGATGGTGGTGACCGCCTCGGGGGGAGGCTGGAAGGAGGCCGCCTGCGCCGCGGCGAACTGGATCTGCCGGAACTTCACGGTGCCGAGGACCGCGATGAAGACGGCCATCGTTGCGAACATCAGGATCATGCGCTTTGCCATGGGATTGGACCTCCGGAACTGCATGGTATGGCTATAGACGATGCAGGGCTGAACTATGTTCCCTGGGAAAAAGGCCTTCAGCCCTGGCCCCGAAGTGCTTGAAGGGACTCGAGGAACGCCTCTCGGTGTCGACGGGGGATGCGGGCCACGAGAGCCCGCTCGGCCTCGTACAGCGCCTCCAGGCCCGCGGCTTGGCGAGAGCGACCCTCCGCGGTGAGCTCGGCCCGCACCGACCTGCGATCGCGGGGGTCGTCGGAGCGGACCACCAGCTTCTCGGCCTGGAGGCGATCGACGAGCTGTGTGATGTTCGAGCGGACGCAGGCGCAGCGCTCGGCGAGCGTGCCCAAGGGGAGGGGCTCGCCAGCGGCCACGAGCTTGGAAAGGACTCCCAGCTTGGCCAGGGACAAGCCGAGGGGCTCGAGGGCGGTCTCCAGGCGGCTCTCGACCGCGTGAAGGGCCTCGAGAACCTGGATCGTCAGGAGCGCAGTCGGCGCTTCCTTCATGACTGCAATATACAGCGCCGACGAAAGGACGTCAAGGGGGAAGTAGAATCGCGTGGAGACTGAGATGAGCGGTCCTATTCCTGTCGCGGGTGCCGTTCGGGTCGGCCGCTTGGAGCTCGGGTACTCGGCGGTCGGAATCGGCACGCACGTCATCCTTCTCCACAGCGGGGGACTGTCGTCCCGGCAATGGGGACGGTTCGCGGAGGAGCTGGCGGGAGGGTATCGGGTCGTCTCGCCCGACTTCCTGGGCTACGGCCGGAGCAGCCCGTGGCCGCAGGACGAGGAGTTCCACTTCATCCTGGACGCGCTCGCCATCGAGGCGCTGCTCGACTCGATCCCCGAGCCCGTCCACCTCGTGGGCCATTCCTACGGCGGCTTCATCGCGCTCCTCGTGGCCCTGCACCGCCCGGCCCTCGTGCGTTCCCTGGCCGTGTTCGAGCCGGTCGCCTTCGGCGTCCTCCACTCCCGCCGCGACCCGCCCGGGCTCTCCTCGCTCGAGGCCGCAGGCATCGAGAGCTCGCTGATGGACCCGCGCACCGGCGGGCAGGAGCCATGGCTCCGCGCCTTCGTGGACTATTGGAGCGGCGAAGGGGCGTGGGAGCGCCTCTCCGAGGCCGCCCGTGCCTCGTTTCGCGCCGCCGGCTGGAAGGTCTTCGGCGAGGTCCGGTCGCTGCTGCTCGACCGGACGCCCCATCAGGCCTACGCGATGCTGTCCGTGCCGACCCTGCTGCTCTGCGGCGAGACGTCGCCGATCGCCGCGCGCCGGGTGGTCGCGCTCCTGGCGGAGGCGATTCCGGGTGCTCGGGCGCGGACGGTGGCGGGGGCCGGTCACATGGGCCCGCTGACCCACGCCGCGCAGGTGAACGGATGGATCGCGGATCACCTCGCGGGCGCGGGCCCCGGGGGACGACTCAACGCCTGATCCTAGGCGCCGAACTGGCGGAGGTGGTGGTCCATGTGGAGGTATCCCCAACGGAGCCAGGCGGCGTCCGACATCCTCCCGAAGATCGGATGCCGCTGCCAGTCGAAGCTCCTCGTCGGCGCGGTGACGAGCTCCAGCAGCGCTTCCAGCTGGGCGATGTCGGCCGGGAAGTCTCCGGGCCGCGTGCCGCCCAGCTCTTGATCGATCTCCGGCCTCGTGAGGATTCCCGCCGGCCAGCGCAGGGGCAGGTAGAGGACGATCCACTTGAGGATCGTCCGGTGGAACAGGCCGGTGGCCGGGCTCACGCGTTTGTGGCCCGTGCCCATGCGGAGGGCGTCGCTCACGTGACACACCATCTGGTGCGCCGACATCCGGCCCCAGCGACGGGGATTCTCCGGCCGCACCGTTCCCAGCCGGTGGAGGATCTCGACCCTGTCGCGCGGCCGGGCCAGCGTCTTCATGCCCGCTCCGGCACCGCCCCCAGTAACCTCTCTCCGCCGGCCTCACCGAACGCCGCCAACGCCCGCTGGCGGCCCGCCGCCGCTTCCTCCATGAGCGCCTGGAAGGCGGGATCGCTCCGCAGCGGGTCGAACTGCCGGCGGCGCGAGAGGGTCGGCGCCACGAAATAGCCCTTGGCGACCGCGCGCTGCAATTCGGGCAGGCCCCGTTCGTATTCGCCGACGTCGCAGAGCAGCAAGCCCTCCTGGAAGATGGCCTCCGGGTCGTCCCTGATCTTCAGGCCGCTGAAAGCGGACAGCCGGGCGAGCATGTCGGCGGAGCGGCCATCGAGCCAGGCCATGAGGTAATCGGTCCATGATTGGAAGACCGGGATGTTGGGCGCCCCGCGCATCGCGCGCAAAGCGGCCCGCGCCTCGTCGCGGCGCCCCGCTAGGCCGAGGCCGATGATCCGGATCCCCTCGTCGCCGCCCCCGGCGACCAGCGACCCGACGGCGAGCAGCCGCTCGATGTCGGCCGTCATCAGTATCGTCTGCTCGAAGCTGGTGGGGACGTTCGGATCGAGCCGCCGCGCCTCGCCGTGGGCGGCGATCGACTCTTCGTAGAGTCCGCAATAGCGACAGGCGTGCACGAGCCCCGCGAACAGCTCCGGGTCGTTGCCGTGACGCTCCGCCTCGCCCAGCAGGCGCACGAGCGCCGCCTGGGATTGACCAGTTTCTGCCTCGAGGTGCGCATAGAACGTGTGCGCCAGGGAAAGCCGCGGGTTGAGCTCGAGGGCTCGGCGGAAGGCCTCCTCGGCGCGCGCGTCGCTGTCCGGCGAGCCTTCTATGAACTTGCCGATGACGCGGTGACAGCGACCCAGGCGTGCCCAGGCGGGAGCGAAGCTCGGATCCAGCTCCAGGGAGCGCTGGTACAGATCGCGCGCCTGCGGCAGCCCGTCGTAGGTGCGGGCGAGCTCGTTCGCCCGCAGGTAGAGCTCGTAGGCCCGGGGGTTGCGCGGCGCCGGGGGCGTGGGCGAGTCTTCGCGGCCGCCCAGGGGCAGGGCGAGCGCCTCCACCACGAGCCGGGCGATGTCGTCCTGCATGCGGAACAGGTCGCCCAGCGAAGCCTGGACGGTATGGGACGTGAGCAGGGTCCCCCCCGGGGCCTCGACGAGCTGGGCCGCGGCGCGGATCTGGTCGCCGGAGCGCAGGAGGGTTCCCGTCACGACCCGGTCGACGTCAGCTTCCGCCGCGAGGGCCTTGAGGTCCGGCGCCTCTCCGGCAAAGCGCGCCGCGGTGGCGCTGGAGCGCACGATCAGCGAGCCGATGCGCGAAAGGGACGTGGCGATGGCGTCGGGCAGGCTGAAGGCCAGGAAGTCCGTCTCCGGATCGGGTCGCAGGATGCGGAACGGCAGCACCACGATGCGGGTCAGGGCGCGGGCCAGGGCCGGGGTGTCGTCGCCTTCCACGCCGCGGACCGCGCGCAGCTCCTCGGCCATCGCGTCGGCCGAGGCCGGCCGTTCCGAGGGACGCTTGGCGAGGGCCCGGCGGATCACGCGGTCCGCCGCCGCCACCGCGGGGGAGCCCGTGAGCGCGGGCGGCTGCTCGTAGAGCGTGGCGTGCAGGATCTCGACGAGGTTTCGGCCCCCGAAGGCCGGGCGGCCCGCGAGCATCTCGAACAGGATGGCGCCCGCCGCGAACAGGTCGCTGCGGGCGTCGAGGGCCTCGCCCGTCACCTGCTCGGGGGCCATGTAGCGCGGGGTGCCCACCATCATCCCGGTGCGCGTCAGCTCGGTGGCCGCGCCGAGCGCGCGCGCCTGCTCCGGGTCGGTTGGCCGGGCCAGGCCGAAGTCGAGCAGCTTCACTCCGTGGGGAGTGACGAACACGTTGGAGGGCTTGAGGTCGCGGTGGACGATGCCGCGGGCGTGCAACGCCTGCAGCGCGGCCAGGATCCCGAGGCCGAGCGGCACCGTCTCGGATACGCTCAGGGGCCCCCGCCGCAGGCGCTCGCTCAGCGCCTCGCCCTCCAGGAGCTCCATGGCGATGAACAGCTCGCCGCCCTGCTCGCCGATCTCGTAGATGTGGCAGACGTTCGGATGGTTCACGCTCGCCGCGGCCCGGGCCTCCCGCCAGAAGCGCTTGCGCGCGGTGTCGTCGGTGGCCAGCGACGTCATCGTCTTCAGGGCGACCGTGCGCTCGAGCCGCTCGTCGTGCGCGGCGTACACGACGCCCATCCCGCCTTCCCCCAGCTTGCGTGTGATCGCGTAGCGCCCGATGCGAGCGGGCACACCCTCGGGGGGCGGAGTGATCGCGAGCTTCCGGGAAGGATCCGGAGACGGCGTGGCTCCCGTCACCCAATCGTAGAGGGCGCGCAGCCGTCCCCGGGGCGTGCTGTCGACCGGCTTCTCCGCCACGGGAACATCAATCATACCCGAGCCGCACGGGCGCCAGATCACGCCACCTTGATCTCCTCAGTAGGAGATCACGATCGGGCGCGTCTGCTCGGTCACGGCGCCATTGACACCGGTGACCCGGATCACCACCACCGGCTTCGCCCCCACCTCGAGCGTGACGTACTCGTTGAAGGAGCCGTTGGCGGCCACGTCGATGCGCTGGCCGTTCACGGTGAGGGAGGCGCCGGGCTCGGTCTTGCCCTTCACCTGGAGGACGTTCCCGCGCGCTTCCAGGGTCTCGATGGTGAGGGGCGGCAGGCTGAGCCGGGCGGCCCCCGCCTGACGCCTGGTGACCACGAAGCGCGAGACATCCGAGAAGCCGCCCTCGACCCCGTCCTTGTTCACGGCCGCGACCCTCCAGTAGTAGGTCCCCACGTCCAGGCCGGGCAGCTCCATGTAGGTGCCGGTCCGCCAGTCCTTGCGGTCCGCCAGGAGACGCGTAAAGGAGGAGTTCAAGTCGACCTGCACGTGGTAGGCGACCGCCTCCGACACCGGCTTCCAGGCGAAGAGGGTGGAGGTGTGGGCGGGATCGACATAGGCGATCTCGGTCTGGTGGGAAGGGGCGAGCAGCGCGGGGATGCCGGGGAGCACGATCTTGGGGCCGGGGGTGCCCTCCGCGCTGACCCGCACCGCCTCGTTCGGCGCCAGGTGGACCTTCTGGCCGGTCTTCGTCTCCGCCTCCACCTTCCCGCGGAAGAGCTTGATCCCGGTTTCCCCGCTGTCCGCCACTGCGATGTTGCCCGCCGCGTCGTCGCCCGCGGTGGCGCGCACGGTCGGGGTCGAGATCCTGGTCGCGCTGCCGGGGACGCCCCGCGGCGGGGTCTCGAACGTCCCCTCCCCGGACTCGATGGTGAGCGCGAGCTGGCGTGCCCGCGAGGCCGTGTTCTCCGACGACTCGACGATCGTGAGGAGGCTCTCCGGCCCGAGGTGGAAGAGAGTGCCGTCCGTGAAGCGCATCTCGGCGGAGCCGCCGGAGCCCGTGCGGACGCGGTCGTCCTTGGTCAGGAGGATACCGCGGTCGGCGTTCTTCCACTCGAGGGTCCCCGCCCGCCGCACCTGCACGTTGCCCTCGATGACGTTGAAGCGGGCCCCGAAGGTGGAGGGCGGGGGGGTGACGGACGTCGACGTCGTCGGAGTCGCGAGGGTGATGTAGCAGTACACACCGGCCCCCAGGATCAGGACCAGACCCCCGCCGATCAGCCACAGGGTCCGATTGGAGACGGTGAGCCAGCCGATGACGTCGTCCTTGGGACGCCGGGTTTTGTCGTCTGGCGCCATCCGAGCCCGCCGGCGACTCACGACAACAGAGGCGCCGCCTCCACAAATCCCTTCAGCCGAAGTAACTTAAGGGCGCGGAAGAGTATAGAGCAAGCGCGCGGGCGCTGCGCCGTCCGATGGCCGTCCCGGTGGCAGCGATCTGATGATCATGCGCGACGTCGGGCGAGGGCGACCAGCAGCAGCGTTGCTCTGTGACGATCGCTCGCATCGAAATAGGCGGCGAAAAGGCGCGCGGATCTACGACTCATGAGGCCAGCAAGCCACGCCCGCCGCTCCTGAGCCGTGAGCTCACGCGTGATAGCCAGGTGCACGAGTAGGCCCGTTGGAGCCGCGCTGAGAAGCAGGGTTGCGACAAGGAGCATCCCCGCATGCGGCTCCTCGAAACTGAAGAAGACGTTCGGAAGCAGAGTGATGAACCCAAGCAGACTTACGTAAGGCAGTATGGCAACGACGCGGTTCACCGCCTGGGAGGCAGGCGCCCTGCTCGCGCCACCGGTCATGCCCTTACCCCCCGGGCCCTGCATCGTGGCACCCCCTTCGCCGCTCGACGTGCTGCTTGGCGGCACCCTCACTTCTCGGCGACCGTTTCCAGCCCACTCCAATCGAACATCGCCGCGGGCGAGATGACCAGCTCGTCGAGGGGCAGACGAGGCCCGAAGCGCTCCCGCATTCCTTCCTGCACGGCCGGGTCGGTCAGATCGAAGTCGCGCAGCCGCTGCAGCTCTCCAACACGAACGCCGAGCGCACGCTGGTAGACCTTCCAGACCAGCTCCGAGCAGTAGGTCCGATCGTCAGACCATTCAAAGGTGAGGTCGTACGACTTGCCCTCGAAGCGATGGGCCTCGTCATGAACCTTCTGAATACCGGCCGGCGTGAGGAGGGCGGACGCTCGCTGGAGACGCTTGACCACAAAGTGACCGCCCTCGCCCCGACGCACCCAGCGATCCAAGGGCGTGTACTGTACCGTGCCTATCGCCTCGAAGACGTAAGGCCTTCCGCCCTTGTAAAGGATCAACCCCATGTGACTGTACCGCGAGGGCGTTGCCTTCTGAATGGCGAGGCTCTGCGCCGACCGGGAGGTGTGAAAGATGATGTCACCCTCCCGGACGAGGGGCGCGGTACTGGCGATGCAGCCAACGGCGGTTAGCGCAACGCACCATGATCGGAATCGCTTGCCTCTCAAGGTGGGAATGTCCCGCTCGCTGTTGAGAATGGCCGGTAGCGGCGGCGACGGATCATACTCTCACGCCACCTCGACTTTGGTCTCGACGGTCCGGAGTGCGGCGACGAGCTTCGGCATCTCACGGTAGCCCTTGATGCGGCGGAAGTGTTTGGCCGCGTTGAAGAGGCCGAGGCCGGTCCAGCGGCGAATCATATCGGTGCCGCGCCAGCGCTTCACGTTGCGGGTGACCCGGCGGATGGAGCCGACCAGGTTCTCGATGCTGTTGGTGGTGGCCAGCGAGCGCCGCAGGGTGAGCGGCAGCTCGAGCTTCACGACCGTGAGCGTCTCTTCGAGACCTTCGCGCAGGCTGGCCGCGGCGTCCTCGTGGCCGTTGCTCTCCAGCCAGGAGACCAGCGCCCGAAGCTTCTTGCGCGCCGCATCCGCCGTGGTCGCTCGGTACGCTTCGCGCATCGACGTGAGCACGTAGCCGTGGCGTCCCTCAGGCAGATGCTCCCGAAGGTTCCGCTGCTTGTGGACCTGGCAGCGCTGGATCACGGCCCGGTCTCCGAAGACATCGTCCAGCGCCTTTCGGATCCCCTTCCCGCCGTCGATGATGCACAGGACCTTGTCCTCGATCCGGAGGCCGCGGCTCAGAAGACCCTGGAGCAGGCTCGTGCACAGGGCCGCGTTCTCGGTCGAGCCCTGGGCCAGGCCCAGCGGTACCTTGGTCCCGTCCGCGCTGATTCCGAGCGCCACCACCACGGTCTGCCGCGCGACCTCGATCCCATCGACCAGCAGGAACCATCAGATCAAGATCGTCGAGCCGCCGCTCCAGAGACGCGCTCAGTCGCTGACGCGTCTTCGCCACCAGCGACCGGCTCGCCGAGCTCTTGCTGCTACCACGAGCTCGGACGCGCTGCGGCCGGGGCTCCAGGCTCGCCTCGTAGCCCCGTGTCGACACCCCCAGCAGGATCTGGTTCATCACCCGCTCCGACAGCGGATCCCGATCCCGGAAGCCCTCGATCGAAGGCAGGCTCGCTTCGCGCCCTTCCTTGCTGCGTACTCGCGGCCTATCCACGCTGACACGTCGTCCCCCAAGCGTCAGCTCCGTGCAGGTCCTTCCCCAGTAGTGGTGCGTCCGATCCGCCTGGTGCTTCCCCTTCGGGCCAGCCAGGCTCGCCGCGTCGTCCTTCATCAGCTCGTCCAAGGCTCTGAGACCGAAGTCGTGGACCCAGTCCAACAGGCCTTGCTTCGTCGCGGCAATCCCTGCGATCAACGGCATCAGCCTCTGGCCCACCTGCTCGACCAGCGACAGCCCGATTTGCTTTTCAGTCCCCTTCTCTGCTCTGCTCTCCACGGCGGCTCCTTGTCTCCGGCGCTATGACCGGATGGTTTCTAGCAGACCCATTCTCAGGCCCGCCAGGGAGCCGCCGCTACTCAGCCAAATTCAACAGACGGTGGGACAATTCCCTCAAGGTCACCCGGGGGACGTTGGTCAGTTCCGTCCGTACTCTCCAGGTCCCGCAGCGACTGGGGTGACCAGATGAGCTTGGTCACAGGCCAAGGCGCCGCTTGACCTCCTCGTGAGGGATACCCTTGCCGGCATCGAGTTCTGCGAGGCCGGCGTCGATCTTCGCGAGGAATACCAGGCGTTCGATCGCATCGTCGAATGTCGCGTCATCCGGCAGATCCTGGAGGGCCTCAAGAATGCGCTCACGGGCATTTGGAGTAGGCATACCGGGTTATCCTTCCTCGCTCCTGGCACAACTCCCGAGTCGAGACAGCAGCCTGATGATCATCCACGACGTCGGGCAAGGGCGACCAGCAGCAGCGTTGCTCTGTGCCCGCCATCAGCCAGCGAGGCGGCGCATCCCATCGCTCATCCTGCTAGGTGCGTCCAACACCGGGTTGAGCGGCGAGGCTCGATTTGGGAGTGCCTGGGCCGCTCCCGTTGTTAATCGCCCTCCCCATCGCCCTCTGCGCCGAACAGATGCTTGAAATATCTCTCCGGCGCATTCAGGAAATCACGCGTGACGCGATAGTGCTCGGTCTCACGGTATGCGATCTCTCGGATCGAATCGCCGTCCAGGCTGAAGAGAACCGCGCCCGGGTAGCTGAGGATGATGGGGGAGTGCGTCGAAATGAGGAACTGGGCGTGAGCGGGCCTCTCGAGCTCATGGATGATCCTGAGGAACGACAGTTGCCGTTGCGGAGAGAGCGCGGCCTCTGGCTCATCGAGGATGTAGATTCCCTGCTCGAACCGATTCGCAAACAACGACAGGAAGGACTCACCGTGGGACTGCTCGTGCAGTGATTTGCCCCCGTAGGCCCTCAGGTCGGATACCTGCTCGATGTACGTCGCGAAATTGTAGAAGCTTTCGGCCCGCATGAAGAAGCCTTCGGCCACCTTTGGCAGCCATGAGAGCCGTAGCGCCTGCGCCAGCTCGGAGCGGTCCGCGACGGCTTCGCGATGATGATCGCGGTTGCCACCCTCGGGATTGAATCCGCAGCATTCGGCGAGCGCTTCAAGAAGGGTGGACTTCCCGCTGCCGTTTTCGCCGAGGAAGAAGGTAACGTTGGTCCGAAACGTGAGATCGATTCCCTGAGTGAAGGCGCGGACGTTGAACGGATGTCGGGCCGGATCGACCCTGTCGTGCAGACTTACGACGCGGCGCAGAAACGGCGCGCCCATGACTCGTTCGGCGGCCGCGGTCGTCCTACGCCTCGACTTCATCCTTGGACTCTTCCCGAATGGACCCGGCGATGCGTAAGGCCCCGAGTGAGCCGTGGCGGCGGTGCTTGCCGAAGGGTGCACGCCCCGCCGCCTCGATCCTAGGCCTGAGAATCCTCGTAATTTGGGGTGGCTGACGGGATTCGAACCCGCGACCTCCAGGGCCACAACCTGTTTTTCGCAGTTTAGCACGACCCGCGTCAACAGGGCGATTTCTCCCTCAACTCCATATCTGACCTTTATATAAAGGCGTTTCAGCAGGTCTCAGGACGCACCACTCAGTTTCAGCGAGTTTCACCCTCGTGGAACCCATATGGAACCCACGAGCCCTTTTGGGCTAAAATAAACATCGCGTGGGTTCCAGCAAATTCGAACCTCCGGCACACAGGTTCGAGAGGGTCAAATGCCGAGGGTGAAGCTCTCAGACCGGATGGTCGACGCCTTGAGGCCGGCCAAGGCCCGGGTCGACTACTGGGACGCCCTCGTGCCCGGGCTCGTGCTGCGCGTGTCGCCGGAGCGCAAGGCGTGGTGCGCCGTCTACAGGATCGCGGGAAGGAAGGACCGACTCACCTTCGGGACCTACCCGTTGACCTCCGTCTATGACGCGCGCACGCGGGCCGCGGACATCCTCAAGAAGGCCCAGCACGGGGAGGATCCGAAGGCCCTTGACCCTCGCCCGACGCTCCCACTCGAGGAACTCGCGCGGCGCTTCCGCGAGCAGGCATTCCCCGACCTCGCCGCCTCGACCCAGAAAGAGTGGGGCCGGCTGATCGACGTGGAGATCCTGCCCGCCCTGGGAGCGCTGGACGCCGTGGACGTCCGCGGTGCCCGGCGCCAGATTCGCGAGGCGACCGACGCGATCAAGCGCCGGAGCCCCACCACCGCCAACCGGACCTGGGAGATCGTCAGGCGGCTGATCGGGTGGGGGATCGAGCGGGACCTCCTCGATCCCACCGCGAGCGCCGTCTTCGCGAACTTCCCGCGGCCGGCGGAGGAGAAGAAGCGGGACCGGGTCTTGACCCACGACGAGATCCGCAGGGTCTTCGAGGCCCTCAGGAGCGAGCCCAAGGTCACGGGAGTCTTCTGGCGGCTAGCCTTCCAGACGGGTCAAAGGCGGGGGGAAATCCTCGGGGCGAGATGGGACGCCCTGGACCTCGATCGGGCCCTGTGGACGTTCAGGACGAAGGGCGACAAGCCGCACGTTCTTGGGCTGCCGACGCAAGCGGTCGCGGTCTTGCGCGAGGCCTGGCCGCTCTCCTCCCACACGCCCTACGTCTGCTCGGGACCCGCGGTGTGCGGCCACCTGTACAACCCGCAGAAGTCGGCGGAGAGGGTGCGGGAGCGCTCCAAGGTCACGTTTCGGATCCACGACGTCCGGAGGACCGTGGCCAGCGGTCTGGGGGAGCTGGGAATCGACGAGGGCCTCATCTCCCGCATCCTGAACCATTCGACTTCCTCGACGAGCGGGGCGTCCGTCACGGCGGCGGTCTACAACCAGTACCGCTACGTGGAACCCATGCGCCACGCTCTGCAGGCTTGGGCCGATCGCCTCGACGAGATCTTAAATGCCGCGCCGGCCGAAGTGATACGCATGAGGACGGAGAGCGGGAATCGCCGAGGAGTGGCGCGGTCGGCCGCGCGGCGCCGGAGAGGTTAAGAAGGGCCCCAGTTAGGGACTGTGGCCGGGCCCAGCCGACACCGGTCTACCACCTCGGATCACCGGCGAGGCCCAGTGCCGACTGGAATCAGAGCAGCGCCCCACGTCGACCGATCGTCGGGCAGCCTATGCTCCGGATTCCTCCTGGACCCGGCTAGGCCAAGCCAAGAGACGCTCCTCCAGCCAAGCACAGAACCCGTCGACCTCGTCCACAGCGGCGAACAGCTTCCCCCTGGTCACATTCAGTCGCCAGGGCCTCACCCACTCGGCCGGAACCTCCGGGGCGTCGGCAAACACCTTTAGTTCCAGCTCATCGGCGAAGAAGCTACGAGGATACTTCATCGCGTCGCGCTGCGATTGGTCGATCCGAAAGGACATGATCCTTTCCGGATGCTGCGCACGGTTGCGAGTCAGAACGACTTCCTGAAGAACGCCGAGGTTGGAGGGGACATCAGTCCAATCGATCTTCAGCTTGTCCTGGAAGAACGCTCGATAGCCGTTGATCCATCCCTCCTTGAACGCAGCCTTGTTGTCCTGAGGGCGGCCAATCCCGACCTTGGCGAGCTGGTCGCTTCCGAAACGCCGGTGGATCTCGTCAACCCATTCCTTGAAATACAACTGCAGGGTTGCAGCAAGCATCGAGATGCAGGCCTGCCCCAAGACGTCAAGAGACTCGTCCGCCTCGATCCACTCAACCTCGAAAGGGGGATCACCATCCTCGCTGTAAGGAGGAACAAAAGGCTCCTCGCCCACTTCAATCTTCCGCTTCCGCTCGGTGAACGGAAAGGCAGCATCGTCGTAGAACTGACGGATGAATCTCGTTCGCGCCTTCAGGAAGTAGTGAACGTTCATTGTTCTTCCCGCGCTGGTCTGTCGAACACTGGCTTGACGCTGCGAACCCCAACGCTAGCCGCGGGCTTCTTCAGCTCCGAGCCCTTGTGTTGGGCGGCTCACTCTCCTGAAGGACGCCTTGTCAGCCACCAGCGCCTCCACTTCTTCCGATGGGCAACTACATTGCGCTCGAAGTAGTCCTCCCAACTCCAGTTGGTCGAGTGCTCAGGCCGAGCTGCTCGATCTTGGCGCGTCCCCTTTCGAGGCGTGCCTGCTGCGCCATACCCTGCACACGCCGTGGTAGTGAAGGTGACTCTGAGGGCGAGCAAGGGCGGAACCGCTACCGCGTGCGAAGGCGCGCGGGGCGGCTTGAGTACTCTGTCGCGGTCGATGAATCCTGCGCGCCCTGCACCGGCCAAGTGCTGATCGTCAGCCCCTTGGCCAGGACTGACCGAGAAACCTGGTTTGGCCGGCCGACGTGGACGGAGTTCAAGAGAATGCGGTCGGGAGTAGCGAAGGACACGCCCAGGAGGATGGCATCAGGATCGCCTCCCGCTCTCCAGATGTTGCCCTCCAGCTCTTGGCTCCCCATCGGGCCAAACTCTGAGCCGAAGATACCGGCCCTGGTACGGAACGTAAAGGCGAGGATCTTCTGCGGCGATTCGTCCGGTATGTCCTTCCTGCGCATGCGGCAGATCGGAAAGGCGCCGGAGTAGACGGGCCTTCGGTCGAGCTGCACGGTAACGCGCATGTGCTCCTTGGAAGCGCATCCCTGGAACCACTGCCAAACCACTTCGTCTGGCGTGGACAGCGGGGGTTGCCCGGGTCCGGCGAACGTCATGGAACCGCAGAATAGGCCGAGCGCCGCTATCCAGGGCGATGGTCGCCGCTTGAGTCCGTGAGAGTCATGCCCGCAGAACAACGCGTTCACCTGTGAGCGGCGTTCAGTTCGCCCGGCGCCTCGTCTGCTCCATCCGCGCTTATCCGACTCCTCCGGTCTCCCGGCGCACAATCCCGAGCCACGCGCAGACGGCGTGCTCGACGGCAGCAAGGTCATGCGGTTTGAGCTGACCGATGGCTCGAACGAGCCTGGCGAAGGGAATCGTGACAATGCCCTGGGCATCAAAGGCGCCAGGCTTGAGAAAACCGACCTTCGTCTCCACCTCGAACCGCGAACCACGAAGGCTGGTCGTGTGAGGCACGAGGGTCACCAACGCGCGCTCCGTATCGTTGGGGGGGATGCTCAATACGACCGCCGGCCGCACCTTGGCGGCGAGGCCGAGGTCGACGATCCACACTTCGCCCCGGAGTGCCGGCCTCAACGGCTCGAGTTCTCGCGCCGATCGAGATCCTCGAACACCGCATCGGCAGCGGCCGTAAGCTCATCATCAGACGGGGCTATATGCTGGGAGAAGGCCACTCGACGCAGGAGTTCCGACACGACCTCTTCCCGCTCTGTGGCCGGTAGGTCGTCCAAGGCCGCGAGGATTGCTTGGGCACCGCGACTCATACTGCGAGACTCCCACCGGGGTTGGCCGCTGTCAAGCCCTCGCCTCCCCGACCGCCGCCGGGGAAATGGGACAAGCTGCACGTCCTCGGGCTGCCGACGCAGCCGTCGCGGTGCTGGCGCGAGGCCTGGCCGCTCTCCTCCCACGCCCTACATCTGCTCCGGACCTGCGGTGTGGGCCACCTGTACAACCCCAAAAGTCGGCGGAGAGCGGTCCCCCGGCCGGTATGGGAGAGGCTAGTACGTGGAGAGACCCCCCGGCTCTGCCGGGGAGGCAGTAGCAGTTTGACTTTTTCGGGAGTCCGCCCCCAGAGACTCCCTTCCGTGAGCCTCTCAAAGCACACGAAAGGGAGTTCTGGAGATGGACGACTACGGGAGCCTAAGCCACACGAAATGGGAGTGCAAGTCCCACGTGGTGTTCATACCGAAGTGCCGGCGGAAGACGCTGTACGGGGAACTGAGGAAGCACCTGGGGGAAGTCTTTCGTGGGTTGGCGGAGCAGAAGGAGAGCCGGATCGAGGAAGGGCACCTGATGGTGGACCACGTGCACATGATGATCTCGACCACCGAAGTACGCGGTTTCGCAGGTGGTGGGGTTTATCAAGGGGAAGAGTGCGATCCACTTGGCCCGCGTTTACGGTGAACGGAAGCGGAACTTCGTGGGCCAACACTTTTGGGCACGAGGGTATTTCGTATCCACGGTGGGGAGAGATGAGAGGGTTATCCGGGAGTACATCCGCAACCAGGAGGAGGAAGATCAGTGTCTCGACCAGCTGAACCTGTGGAGGTGACCGGCCACCGTCAGGTGGCCACGAAACAAGGGCCGCGTTAGCGGCCCTTGACCAGCCGCTTTGAGCGGCTCACAACCTAAAGCCCCCGGCTCTGCCGGGGGATACTTACTAAGGGCCTCGGCGAGCAGAATCTTCCGCCCGGAAGTCACTCCCTCCCTACTTCAACTCTGGGAACATACGCGCCGCTCGGAACACGGTGGCGAATCTCTACCACTCCAGGGCGGAGCCGGTAGACCACGCGATAGGGCCTGACGATGACCTCACGGAGCTGCAGATCGTTGCGCTCGGCAACCACACGTCCCGATTCCGGAAAGCTGGCCAGCCGCTCCACGCCCTGGATGATTCGCTCCACCACCAGGGCGGCATAGCGGGGCGAATCGGCAGCGACATAGTCTCGAAACTCTCCAGGTCCCGCAGCGACTGGGATGACCAGATGAGCTTGGTCACAGGCCAAGGCGCCGCTTGACCTCTTCGTGAGGGATACCCTTGCCGGCATCGAGCTCTGCGAGGCCAGCGTCGATCTTGGCGAGAAATATCAGGCGTTCGATCGCATCGTCGAATGTGGCGTCATCCGGCAAATCCTGGAGGGCCTCGAGAATGCGCTCACGGGCAGTGGGAGTCGGCATACCGGGCAATTCTAGCTCCGACCGCCCAAGGCCAGCCACGAAGGCTGGTCGTGTGAGGCACGAGGACCAACGCGCGCTCCGTGTCGCTGGGGGGGACGCTCAGTCCGACCGCCGGCCGCACCGGCGAGGCCGAGGGCGATGATCCACACCTCGCCCCGGAGTGCCGGCTTCAATGGCTCGAGTTCTCGCGCCCATCGAAATCCTCGAACACCGGGAAGGCCGGCAACCGCGTTGGAGCAGCAGGCGCTCGCGGCCTATCCGACCGCTGGCGTCAGCTCGGACGAGCTGGCGTTGAGGGTGGTTGAAAAGCTGCGGCGGGGCCAGCCGCTCGATCAGCAGGAGTAGAGAAGCCAGGTGTTCGCGGCCTTCGCGGCCGTGCTTCACGTCTTCAGCCGTCGGCCGACAAAGTTTCCAAGGCGAGGTTGGCCCCAATCGCCTTGGTTGAGGTAGATCACCCGGTAACGCCCCCGGCGAGCGACGGGCACTATGATCCACACGACCTTGGATTGAACGACAGAGCCGCAGGCCGGACAGAGATCATCGTCTCCCGACAGCGCGGTGCCGAAGCCCCCCAGGGATATGTGTAGGTATGTGCTGCCAGGAGATTCATCCGTAGTCTGCTGAACGCAGTCAACGCAGAAGCCGCTCTCTGTGATCCGCTCCCCAGGGTAGCGTTTCCAGTATTCCTCTGCCGTGGGGGGGACCGGCAGTGACCGCCTTGTCAGCTCCTCCTGGGCAACGGCGAGCTGCTCCCGTGTGTAGAAGCCGGAGCGGTTGAAGACGACCGCCTGCCGCAGCTCTCTGTCATCGAGCAGCCGCATGTGTCCTTCAATGTCGCTAATAAGCATATGGGTGTGGTCTTCCTTGTCCGAGGCAGCTAGCACGCCAGTCGCGCAGAGCCAAAACACCCGAGCTATGCTGCGAAGCTCGCGTCATTCTGGCGCCCGCGTCAGCTTGAACTCGTTGTTCGGCAGCACCGAGCGGCCCGCATTTGCCTTACAGCGCTTGGCTCGCTACCGGTCGAGTCCAGTTACCAGTTGCCGGAACCATTCTGCTTGTTGAATCCCTGCCACGAAAAGGCGACGCACATCCTCCTCGCCATCTGCGAGGGAGCTTCGAGCCCAGACGAGACGACTCCCGTCTTGTCGGTAGTAGCCAAACCGAATCCACGGTTGCGTAGCGTCTGGAAACTCCAGTAAATCGATGACGTTCCAAAAGCGCACCCCTCTGCGGGCACCCTCATTGCTCTTCACCGCGACGCGATCCTTCAGGATCCCGCGCTTCTCGCCCTCTCCTCCCGGGTACTTGAAGGACACACGGCTGCCTACCTTTGCCATAAGGCGCTTTAGGATGTCGTCGTCGCTCATGCGTTTCTCCGAACCCTCGCAAAGAAGTGTCTGCCGAACCCTGGCGCATTGTTAGGCGGCCCTTCAAACACAGTCATCTTCGGAGCCACCCTCAGCGAGCCATTCCACGATGGCGTCCACACGGGACAACTCGATGGTCTGGTACGTGAGGCCTGTCGGCGTCTTGGTCATTCGGATTCCGACGCGCGCGTCGACGTCCGCCCAGGGTGGCGGCCTTGCTTGTCGACCACCGGCAGCGCGAGTTTCGTAGAGCCATTCGCCTTCCACGACGGCGACAGTGGCGATGTGCTTGGCCGCGGCGAACTCGAGGGCGCCTGACTGGAACCCGGACGTCGAGAACAGGATCGCCTTCTGGGCCTTCACATCCCGAAGCTTTGACTCAAGCACCATGACGTCCTCACGCTCGACAGGCCGGGCTTGGTGCTTGCACTCGATGAGTACGACGAACGAGGCGCCACCGAGAGCGGAGAACATCACGAGGACATCGATCCTGTAGTCGCCACCAGCGCCGTGGGCGACACCGAGGTGCTCCGCGGTTGTGGTCTGCCGCTGACGCTCAGCTGATCGACGAAGCCACTCGAAAACGAGCTTCTCGAAATCACTGGGCGAAATGTCGGCGCGTACCCGCGGGTTCCAGGGTGAGTCAGGGTTGACGTCCACTGCGCGCCCTCCTAACGTCCGCCCAACGCCGGCTTAGCTGCTACGCATCCGGCTGGCTGGGTGTCAGCTTCACCTCATGTTTCGGCTGCGCTCCCATTGAACCCACGTCTTTCAGTCTGAATTCCACCTCGTATTGGAGAAGAAATACATTCGGAATGACGGAGGCTGCGTATCGGAGCTTATCGTCGATCGACCGGGCTACGATGACACCACGGACCTCGCGGTCGGCAGCCAGTGTGACCTTGACCCAACCCATATAGCGAGCCAATTGGCCTAATGCTCGGTCTGGTCCGCGGTTGAGCTTGAGCTCGAACACAAAGAAGGTACCAGCGTCGTCGACGGCTAGAATGTCGATCGCTCCGACTGCGGTCTGGTATTCCCTGCCATTACCGTTAGCGTCGGTGTAGAGGTGAAGCTGGGATCCGCCCACCTGAACCTTTTCAACGTTCTCAATGATGAAGTCGCGGAGGTGGGCCTCGAGAGCAAATGATGCGATATCGGTATCAACCGCCCCGTCGTCATCGGCGTTGACTCCGGCGGCCGAGTCGCCCGCATCTTCATCCGGTGGTTCACCACGCAGGAGACGCTCATTCAGAGCCCTTCGATCCAGGTACGATTGGCGACGCTGTTCTCCCAGCTCTGAGTGGCGAGTAGGCCAATACTGCGCGACGAACGCGTCCATTATTCCGCGGCTCTCGAACAGATCGACGAAACGGCCCTTTTTGGGCCCGTGGCGCTTGCCCCCGACTTGCGGATGGATGACCATCGAGCGGATCTCGGCGGCCTCGGCCTTAAGGCCGTGGGCAGCGGCGAAGGCGAATGCGTCTCCTAGCCTGAACCCTGGTGATGGCGCAGCCATATTCACGCTCCTAGCTACTTTCCGGTGCAAAAGTAGGAGAGCGGCGCCAGGTCTGGGGCCCTGACGCTCCCCGCCTGGTGTTGCTCTGCAGGTTTTCCCTCTCGCCCGGCCACCGCGCGCTCATCACGCGGCGGCTCGGCCGAGCACCAACAGGTTGTTCGCGATCACCCCCAGGCCCACCCACCTCTCCATCCCCGCAGCCCCCCGATCGCGGCAGCGCCTGAGTCCGTGGCGGCGCTTCAGGGCGCTGATCCTCCCCTCGCATCCCGTCCTCCATCGCAGGGCGCGACGGAACCAGCGCTTCCGTTCCTTCTCCTTCGAACGCTTCGATGCGCCAGGCAGGACCACTCGCTTAACCCCCAGCTCCGTCGCGGCCACTTCGTTGGTCCGAGAGGCAAAGCCCGAATCCGCCACCGCCATTCGCGGCGGTCGACCGAACAAATCGCAGTGTTTCTTCAGCGACGGCATCCACAGGTCCAGGTCGGCGACGCGCGTCGCGCAGACCTCATAGTCAGTGATGAACTGGCCCTCGGCTTCCTGGATCTTCACGAGCTTGCCGAACTCCGTGGGCTTGGCCGCCTTGCCCTTCCGGATCGATTCGGTATGCGGCTCGAAGATGCTCAGCACCTTGCCGGGGTAGTGGGTGTCTCCCTTGAAGACTCGCGCGCGCGTCTGCCCGATCACGCGCCTGACGATGTCCACCGTCTGCCGGATCTGCTGCACCAATCCAGCGCCGACCGCGGTCACTTGATCTTCGACCCTCTCCACCGCCGTCTGGGCCTCGCGCACCACCGCCCGCGTGATGCCCAAGACCTCGCGGTACAACTGCTGCAACCGCGCCTTGGCCTCCTCCTGGACCAGCTTTCGGCTCCGCTGCGCAAGCTCGAAGACCCGCTGCGCCATGGCCCGGCTCCGGTCGCGAAGCTCCACCACTCCCTCGCCGACCTCCCCCTTCAGCTTCTTCACCGTGCGCGTGAGCACTCTCACGCCGTCGGCGAGCAGCGAGCTGTCGGTCGGGTAGTGAACATTGGTCTCCACCACCGTCGTGTCCACGCGCAGCTTCCAGCCGCGGACCACCTTGCGCTCACGGGCCAAGTCGATCAGCCGCGCCAAGACCTTCTTCAGTACATCGCCTCCCAGCAGATGCGAGAGACGGATGAGCGTCTTGGCGTCCGGCACTCTTTCGCAGTCGATCCGGCAGAAGGCACGGTAGACCAGGCTTCCCCGAACCTCGCGCTCGCACTCGTCGAAGCTCCAGTCGTAGAGGTGCTTCAGGACCAACATCCTCAACACCACCTCGGCCGGGGTGCCCGGACGACCTCTCTTTCGGCTGCCGGCCCGTCGGCGCCCGAGTGCGTCGGCCACCAGATCGACGAGCCCGTCATCATCGAGAACCTCGTCCACTCGACGCAGAGCGGGGTCCCACAGCTTGTCCGCGTCCGGCAGCAGCACTTCGAACACGCTTCGCTGGACGTGCTTGCGACGAACCACCCTTCCTCCTTCGCATCCGCGAAGCCGCGGCAGGGGAAGCATGGGAAACCCACAGGCGCTCACGATTCAGCTCGGCCAGCTCACGGGCGAGGGCTTGGAGCTTCTTCCAGGCCTCGACACCATCGCGTACCGCGTCGGCCAGAGGCGATGGCACGTAATAGCCTGTGGTCTTGCCTTCCTTGCCCCGGAAGCTGATGTAGAGGTGCGGCCCGTGCTTCTCCCCCTGCTTGCAGCGGCAGTCCGGCTGGCCGCAGGTGCGGTAGGTCTCGGAGAGAGATCCGAAGATCGCCCGCTTGGCCAACCTGGCCATCTCGCGCTGCCGCCCCTGCAGGGCTCGCTCGATGCTCCTAATCGATGACATCGATTAGGAGTCTACACGTACCAGGCCGGCGGCGTCCAGCGAAAAATCCACGATCTGCCTCCTTTGCTGTACCCTCGCTATTCTATAGACGGGACTTACGCCCGCTGTTTTGCACCGGAAAGTAGCTACGATTCCCAACGCAGCTGAACACCCGGATCAGTTGCGAGTGCCGCCTACTGCCCCGACGGGGCGCCGACTTCATCAGATGCATCCGGTTGTTTGGCCGCGCCCACTTCGGGGCCTGCTTCATGAATGCACCCTCCCCGGCCAGGCAGTTGAACCGGCGGTTGAAGCCGCCGCCGATCATGCGCTTACCCCTCGTCGGGGTGAGCTCCATCCGCTTGTTGAGCGACACTCTTGCCAGCGTCTCCCTTCAGCTTCGCCGGGGCATCCAGGTTCTCAGATCCTGAATCCGCAGCACCTTGAGCGGCCCGTGCGTCTTCTGCTTGTTGAGGCGATTCGCGCGCGTGTCCCGCCGGTAGATGTGGCGGAATAGGCCTTCAAGCTCGCTGATCTGCTCGCCGGTGGCGTCCGGATGAACCTCGAAGACCGAGAAGTGTGTCCAAAGCCGCGCCTTCTTCCGATGCCGTCGATGGGCCCGGAGGCGAGCGCGAATCCCAGTGTTTGAGAGGCCCACGTAGACCACGTCGTAAACCTTGCCTCCCCCTCGATGCCGAAACAGGGCGTAGATCCCACGAGTGCCGCGCAGTAGAAGATCGGCGTGGTCCTTGGGGATGTACTCCGCGAGGCGAACGACCAGGCGCTTGGTTGCCGCGATCGTCACTTACCGGCCCTTCTGGCATCTTCTCCCATAGTCGCGTCGCCCAACACATGAATCAGGTGCGAGCAGTCCATTCTGGCCGCCGTTAGCTTCATCCGCTTGCTCGGCGGCACCGAGGACATCCTACCCCTCCGGGTCCGTGCGCCCCTCGCGCGACGCCTCCTGCCGTGCCTTGCGCAGCTTCGCGTCAAGCTCGGGCGGTAGCGTGACCAAGTGGAATTCAATGCCGGCGGGAACACGCCCGCCCTCCTGCTCCTTCAGACATAGCGCGTGCATGTCGGCTTCTGTGAGGACCATGAGGCGACGGTCAGTATGGACCATCGAAAGGAAGAGGATGTCCGAACGCAGTTTGTGAAGCTTGCCGACCGCCAGCTTACCGGCCGCCGTCTTCGCCCTGCTAGTGGAGATGGAAGCCACGATGCGGTCGTCGGACGATACGGCGTCGAAGTCGAATCGCCCTCCAGACGACAGGAGCAGGCGTTCGCGGCGGAACTGCTGCCCGAAGGCCGTGGGCATCCACTCGCGCCTGACCCAGTCCTCCACCGTGGTCTGCACCCGAGTGTCAGCCACGACTACCCCTCACGCGGCGCACCCTTGTCCGCCGAACACCTCCGGACCAGCTACGAGGGGGCCGCGGTTTCGAGGCGGCGCGGACCTTGCCTGCATTGCTCGTCGTTACTCCGCCCCTCTTGGGGGCTTGAGCTCACCTGCCGTGAGGCGCTCAAGATGTGACAGCCGATCCTGAAGGGCCGCCGCGTCCAGAAAGCCTTCCCGATAGAGTGTGCGAAGCCAGTCCTCCACAGTTGAAGAGCCCTTTCGGTTGTTGCACTGACGACAAGCCGCGACCACGTTCCGATAGCCGTTGTCTCCAATCGGCCGGGACACGACATGTTCGATGACGTAATTCTCGGGGGTCAGGTGACGCAGGCAGTAGAAGCAACACCGCCCTTCACGAGTGAGTATACGGCTGCGGTTCTCCTCGGCCTCAAAGAAGTCCTCTGCCGCCAGGTCCGGGGGCCGAGTCTGGTCGTCCGCAACTACGACGCCAGGGATCTCGGAGGGAAGCATGAGCCGGATCCTGCGGCCGTCACGTTGGCTGTCGAGGACAACGATGCACCCCTTCCTCTGAAGGGACTGGAGCTTCTCGTAGGCCGTCTTCTCCGACATCGGCTTCCCCTTCTCGCCGATACCGCAGGCCATCCGCCGCCGAGCGCACTTGAAGGCCACGACGCCTTCCTCGAGACCGAGCAGCCGCGTGTGCCGGAACAGGTACAGGTAGATGGCCTGCTCGTAAGTGTCCAAGCGAGGGGCCAAGTGGTCCTGGAAATCCTTCAACACCTGTTCCAGGTCCATTCTCGCCGCGCCGCTCATCACTTGCACCGCAGTGTTCTGCGGCACGCTCGCTGATGATGCCGGTCCACTGGATCTCCGGTGCAACGTCACGACCCCA
>WNFT01000912.1_pt1 | contig 25500 bp, 23 predicted proteins | sample 5400191 | NCBI WGS metagenome assembly WNFT01 (sample SAMN13153359, study PRJNA577476) | soil metagenome | isolation source: 80 cm saprolite under Madrone tree | place: USA:California | collected 2016-06-14 | reverse complement strand
TGCCCATCATCAAATTCTCGGTCGATTGGTGGAACACGCTGCATCAGCCCGAAAGCGTCTTTCGCTTCGGCGGGCCCACCATCGACCCCTCGATCCTCTGGCCGCTTCTCCTCATGGCCCTCGGATTCACCTTTTTCTTCGTCACGTTGTTGTTCCTGCGCGTGCGTTCGGAGTTCCTGGCGGCCAAGCTGCGGGTTGCCGCAGCTGGCCGCTGAGCAGCGCCTTCGACCATGCGCCACGCTGGCCCCCATGGATAAGATCGCCAACTTTCTCGCCATGGGCGGCTATGCCGGCTATGTCTGGCCGGCTTTCGCGATCGCGGCCCTGGTAATGCTCGGCATGGTCGTGGCGACCCTGCGCACCCTGCACCGGCGCGAAGCAGCCCTGGCCGAACTGGAAAAATCGCGGGGGCCAAGATGACCCGCAAGCGCCGGCGGCTTGTCTTCGTCCTGATCGGCGTAGCGATGCTGTCGGTGGCAACGGCGCTGGTGCTATTTGCCTTCAACAAGAATATCGTCTTCTTCTACAGCCCCACCGATCTGCTGGCCCAGCCCCAGCCGGTGGGCCAGGGCTTCCGCCTCGGCGGGCTGGTGGAGCAAGGCAGTGTGGCGAAGGACGGAACCACCATTCGCTTTCGCATCACCGACAAGAAGAACACATTGCTGGTGGTCTATCGCGGCGTTCTGCCCGACCTTTTCCGCGAAGGCCAAGGCGTCGTGGTCGAAGGCAGCCTGGCCTCCGACGGCAGTTTCACCGCCAGCAGCGTGCTGGCCAAGCATGACGAGAAATACATGCCCCCCGAGGTCGCCGCGGCCTTGAAGAAGAACGGGGAATGGCGCCCCACGACACCATGATGGGCACAAGATGATTGTCGAATTTGGACATTTCGCTCTGGTGATGGCCCTGGTGGTGGCCATTGTCCAGGCGGTGCTGCCGATGTGGGGCGCCCAACGCAACGAGGCGCGGCTGATGAGCCTGGCGCGGCCGGCGGCCATGGCGCAGCTTCTGTGCATCCTGATCGCCTTCGGTGCCTTGATGCGCGCCTATATCGTCTGTGATTTTTCCGTGGCCGCCGTGGCACATAATTCCAATTCGCTGCAGCCGCTGATCTATCGCATGGCCGGCTTGTGGGGAAATCACGAGGGATCGCTGCTGCTCTGGGTCACCATCCTGGCGATCTATGGCGGAGCGGTGGCGGCCTTTGGCGACAATCTGCCGGCGCGCCTGCAGGCCCGCGTGCTGGCGGTGCAGGCGACCATCGCGTTGGGCTTCCTCGCCTTCATGCTGTTCACCTCCAACCCTTTCCTGCGCCTCTATCCGGCCCCACCCGACGGCGCCGAGCTCAATCCCATTCTTCAGGACCCCGGCCTCGCCTTCCATCCCCCCACGCTCTACCTGGGCTATGTCGGTCTCTCCATGGCCTTCTCCTTCGCCGTGGCCGCCCTGATCGAGGGCCGGGTCGACGCCGCCTGGGCGCGCTGGGTCAGGCCCTGGACGCTGGCCGCCTGGACCTGCCTCACCGCCGGCATCGGCGGCGGCAGCTGGTGGGCCTATCACACGCTGGGTTGGGGCGGCTGGTGGTTCTGGGATCCGGTCGAGAACGCCTCCTTCATGCCCTGGCTGATGGCAACCGCCCTCCTCCATTCCGCCATCGTGGTGGAAAAGCGCGACGCGCTCAAAGGCTGGACCATCCTGCTCGCCATCTTCGCCTTTGGCTTCAGTCTCATTGGGACATTCCTGGTGCGCTCCGGCGTCATCACCTCGGTCCATTCCTTCGCCAGCGATCCCACCCGCGGCGTGTTCATCCTGGGGCTGCTGATCTTCTATATCGGCGGCGCGCTCGGCCTCTATGCCTGGCGCGCGCCGAGCCTGAAGCCCGGCGGGCTGTTCGCGCCCATCAGCCGCGAAGGCGCCCTCCTCATCAACAACCTCCTGCTGGTGACGGCGGCGGCGACGGTCTTCCTGGGCACGCTCTATCCCCTGTTCCTCGATGTCAGCGGGGGCGGCAGCGTCTCCGTCGGCGGGCCCTATTACAACGCCACCTTCGTTCCCATTATCGTGCCGCTCATCGCGCTCTGCGCCATCGGGCCGTTCCTCAGCTGGAAGCGCGCGGACCTGGCGGGCGCGCTGAGCCGTCTCAAGCTTGCCTTCGCCGCGGCGATCCTGTTCGCGGTGCTGGGCTGGTGGTGGCATCGGGGCGGCCCGCTGCTGGCGCCGCTGGGCGCGGCCCTGGCCGGCTGGATGTTCATCGGCACACTCAGCGAATTCGCCGGCCGGACACGGTTGTTTGGCGCCGGCGCGTTCGTGCGGCTACGCCGCCTGCCCCGCGCCGCCTGGGGCATGACCTTCGCCCATGCCGGCATGGCGGTCGCCATATTGGGCATGACCGCCAGCAGTTCCTGGAAACAGGAAGACATCCGCGTGCTGCGCCCGGGCGAGAGCGCCGCCATCGGCGCCTACAGCTATCGTCTCGACAGCGTCGCCCCGGCGGAGGGGCCGAACTATTCCGCCACCCGCGCGCAGTTCACCTTCAGCCGCGACGGCCAGCCGATCGCCATACTGACGCCGGAAAAGCGCTTCTATCCCGATGCTCAGACGACCACCACCCAAGCCGCCATCCATATTTCGCGCCTCTCCGATCTCTACGCGGTGATCGGCGAACCCGACGGCAAGGGCGGCTGGACCGTGCGCGTCTATCACGAGCCGCTGGTGCCCCTGATCTGGGGCGGAATCTTGCTGATGGCAGCGGGCGGCATCGTCTCGCTCAGCGACCGGCGGTATCGCGTGGGCGCGCCGCTGCGCGCGCGTGGCATCGAAGCGGCCGCGCGATGACGCGGCGGTTGATCTATCTGCTGCCGGCGCTGGTTTTCGCCGGCATCGCTGGCTGGTTCTGGCAGGGCCTCTCCCCCAACCGCGATCCGAGCCTGGTGCCATCGGTAATGATCGACAAGGAAGTGCCGGCGTTCGATCTGCCGCCGCTTACCGCAGGCACGCCGGGGCTGAAGAGCGCCGACCTGAAGGGCCATGTGAGCCTGATCAATTTCTTCGCCTCCTGGTGCGTGCCTTGCCGGGCGGAGCATCCCTTGCTGTTCGGCCTCGCCCAGGACAGGCACCTCGAAATCGACGGCATCGCCTATAAGAACAAGCCAGAGGATGCCGACGGCTATCTGGCCGAACTCGGCAATCCCTACGCCCGCGTCGTCCTCGACCAGCCCGGCCGCACCGCCATCGATTTCGGTGTCTATGGCGTGCCGGAAAGCTATTTGATCGATCGCGACGGTCGCATCCGCTTTCGCCAGGTGGGCCCTTTGACCGAAGCCGTGATCGAGGGCCAGCTCAAGCCGCTGATCGCGGAACTATCGAAGTGACCGCCCGCGCTGTTATCGGCCGCGCGGTCGCCTCGTTGGCGCTGTTGCTGTTCGCCGTTAATCTTGCCGCGGCCGTCGAACCCAGCGAGATGTTGAAGGATCCGGGGCTGGAAGCCCGTGCACGGGCCATCAGCCAGGAGATCCGTTGCCTGGTCTGCCAGAACCAGTCGATCGACGATTCCAACGCCGATCTGGCCCATGATCTGCGCGTCATCGTACGCGAACGGTTGACGGCGGGCGACAGCGATCGGCAGGTGAAGGATTATCTCACTGCCCGCTATGGCGATTTCGTCCTGCTCGATCCGCCCTTCAGGACCAAGACGCTGATCCTCTGGACGGGGCCAGCGGCGCTGCTGCTGCTGGGAATCGCCATCATCGCGTTCGCCGCCCGGCGCCGGCGCGCCGTGGCGGCGGCACCGCTCGACGAAAATGAGCGCCGGCGTCTGGCTCAGCTTCTGGACCAATCCAAATGATGTTCTGGATTCTAGCCGGGCTGTTGTCGGCCATCGTGCTGGCGCTCTTCGCCTGGCCGCTGATCCGGCCGCGGCGCCCGACGGCAGGCGTCGAGCAGGACCTCGCCGTCTATCGCGACCAGTTGGACGAACTCGACCGCGAAGTCGCCCGTGGCTTGTTGCCGGAGGCCGAGGCAGCATCGGCGCGCCTGGAGATCCAGCGCCGCCTGCTGGCCGCCGCCCAGAACCAGACTTCCTCGCTTGAGCCGCGCGGCGGCGGCTCGCGGCAGCGGCCGGCAGCATTGGCGCTTGTCGCCTTGCTGCTGCTGCCCGCGGCAGCCGTGGCGATCTATCTCGACCTCGGCACACCCGGCCTGCCCTCTGCGCGCTTTGCCAGCCGGGCGCCGGTCGCGCCAGCAGACCAGGAGTTGGTCAAAATCATCGAGACCCTCAATGCCAAGATGCAGGCCGATCCCAGCGACCCCAAGGGCTGGGCCCTGCTCGCTCGCGCCGAGAGTAAGATCGGCCGCTACAAGGAGAGCGCGGAGGCCTATGCCCAGGCGATCGCCCGCGGCCAGGCCAAGGGCGAGGCGCCGGATGCCGAGACGCAATCGCTCTACGGCGAAGCCCTCAGCGCGGCCGCCGATGGACAGGTGACGCCCAACGCCAAGGCTGCCTTCGCCGCCGCGCTTGCCCTGAATCCCAAAGACACCCGCGCGCGCTATTACAGCGCCTTGGCCGAAGCCCAGGCCGGCCATCTCGACGCAGCCTTAGGCCAATGGGTGGCGCTCGAGGCCGAGTCCCCGGCCGATGCGCCCTGGCGTCCCTTGCTGACCAGCCAGATCGACGACGCAGCCAGACGGCTCGGCCGCGATCCGGCGACGCTGCCCGGCCGCAATTCCGCCCCGCCGGCGGCCGGCGGCGGGCCGACGCCTGAAGATATGGCCAATGCGGCGAACATGACGGAAGAACAGCGCGCCGCCTTCATCGACGCCATGGTCTCGGGGCTTGCCGCGCGCCTGAAGGCCCAGCCGAACGATGTGGAGGGCTGGCTGAAGCTTGCCAATGCCTATGACAAGTTGGGCCGCCCCGGTGACGCCCGCGCCGCCTGGCGCGAGGCAGCGAACCGGGGCCCCGAACGCTTGGACGCCCAGCTTGCCTATGTCGGGGCCGTGGCCCCCATCGCCGACACGGGATCCCTGCCCCCGGACTTCGCGGCGGTCGTGGCCCGCATTCGCAAGCTGGCGCCGGGCAATGGCCTGGGCCTTTACTGCGCCGGGCTGGTCGCCCGCGCCAATGGCGACAAGGCGGGGGCGCGGGCCTTGTGGCAGCAGGTCCTGCCGCTGACACCCGAAGGCAGCCCCCAGCGCAAGGAGCTGGAAGCCAAGATCGCCGCCCTGGGGCAGTAGGCATCGCTCTCCCGCTACCACCGTTATTTTCGCCCCTCGCGTGGATGGTGGGCGAGGGCCTTCGTTAGCCAGGGTTAGGATCGCTGCGAGATCGCCGAAACACCGCGCCTGCCGACTGCCTCACGGATCGCGATCTCGACCGTCCGCGGCATCTGATGCGCTGCGGAGATAAGCTCACAATAGTGACTGCATTCCTTGAGTAGACTCTGAGGATGTGTCTCCTGGAAGTAGTTCGCTCCGATCTCAGCCGCGGGTATTTGCGCTGCTCTAGCGAGGACGGGAACGCGCGAGCGATGGCAATCGAACGGTCCGTTGATGAGATGTAAGTTGCCGGGCCCGCAGCTGCCCGCACAAACGGCGAGCCCGCCGGTCAGATGCGCCTCGGCACCAGCTGCAAAGACCGCAACCTCTTCGTGCCGCACATGGACCCACTCTATCTTGCCGTGGCGGCGAATGGCATCGGTCAGGCCATTCAGGCTGTCGCCGACGATTCCATAGATCCGCTTCAGATCCGCTTCACACCCGCGATCGCGAGAGTTTCTACGAACTGATCCGCAACGGTCTTCAATGCCTGCTCTGCCTCACTTATTTAGAGCGGTTCGACGGTGCACAGCGGAGAACATGGATGTCGTTCACTCATCGCGCTATCCCCCGAACGGGGGAGCGCGTGGTCCGTTAGCGGGGGTGCGGGGGAAACCTCACCGCATGCGTCGCCGAAAATTTCGTGGGGCTTAATTTGACGAATTGGAATCCCATGAACTAATGACACGCAGATCGTGAGATACGCTTAGCCTACAGGGGTTTCCGGATGAGGCGATGCGCACCGCAAGAAGTGCTGTCGAGGAGGCTCGCGAAACCAATCACGCGCTTTCGCTGTGCTATGCGCTGGCCGATGGGGCATGCCCGATCATGCGGTGGGTTGAGGATCTTGCTGCCGCTGAGCACTATATCACAACGCTTCCCGACCACTCCACAAGGCATGCGCTGCCGTCTTGGTGCTCCATGGGCCGTACCTTTCAGGGGATGCTCGTCACTAGGCGTGGTGAGCTCGGTCCCGGGCTGCGGCTTGACTAGGCGCGCCAGCTAGGCGAGCTCTCCTGGGAATTGCGCACCGCCACAAGCCTCGCTCGCCTTCTGCGCAATCAGGGCCACCACGTGGATGCCATCGCCTGCCTTCAGCCGATCTACGACCGCTTCACGGAGGGTTTCGGCACGGCAGATCTGATCGCGGCGAAACAGCTTCTGGACGAGCTACGAAAGGACTAATCAGTAGTCCCGGCCAAACCCAAACTTTGCGCGCGCGACACCGCCTGCGCCCGCTTTTCAACGTTCAGTTTGATGAAGATGTGCTTCACGTGCGACTTCACAGTCTCAGGAGCGATCGCCAAGTTCCGAGCAATCTCCTTGTTTGATTGCCCCTCGGCGATCAACTTGAGTATTGCGCCTTCGCGCACACTCAATGACTCCACGATCGCAGAAGTCTGAGGCTGCCGGGGGTCGGATTGGTAGCGCGACCGCCAAGCCGCGATCAGGTTGGAGACGTAGGACATGAGCTCTGGCGAGCCTCCGGTCCGCTCCGCGTTCTCGTGAAATGCCGCAAGCAGAGGTCCGATTTCAGCACCGTGATCCAGGATGATGTGGTAAAAGCCGAACGGCGCGAGCTTGGCGACGATTCCGCCGAGCGAGCTTAGTGCTGCACCGATTTGCCCTGCCCTGAACCTGACGGTCGCCAGAGTCGTCTCCACGCGCAGGGCGAAGAACAAGTTCTGCACATCCTCCAGCTCCCGTTGCAACGCGCTCAGGGTCGAGATCGCATCATCAAAGCGCTCCTCCGCCAAAGCGAGATAGGCGCGCGCCTGCGCAGCGTAGCGGTGGATGTCCGACCAGGCGCATTGACTGGGGGCCTTATATTGCGCAGCGAGGCGCTCGAGCCGCTCGAGACATCCGGCGCCTTCGCCCATCCGACCCTCGCTGAAGTACAGCCTCGTCCGCTCGAGCATCGCGCCCGCGCTCAGGCGTCCCCAGCCGCGCGAGTTGCCCAGCCCCTCGGCCGATTCCAGCAACGAATGGGCGCGTTCCAGGTTCATTCTGTGCGCGGCAATCCTTGGCATTACGAAACAAGCACTCAACACGCACTCCAGCATCGTGCCGGCGTTTATGAACGAAAGTCGGTCGATCAGCATGGTTTCCGCATCATCGAGCCGGCCCTGCTCATATCGAATGCGGGCGATCAGGCTTGCGGGCAGGGCCGCCGCGACCGAGTTAGGGCCGACATGCTGTTCAGCCAGCCTCAGGCCGTCGAGGTAGTACCCTTCCGCGGAGGCGATGCGCAATTGCTGAAACTCCGCCATCCCCTGGATGCAGCGGTAATAAACCGACGCGAAGACGTTCCTTCTGTCCTCATCGAGGGAATACGGAATCCACGGCGTCGCGTAGAACTTCTTGAGATCGCCGCTCTTCAAATAGCATAAGCGAACGACGTTCGAGGCGACATTCGCGGTCCACGGGTCCGCCGAACGGCCAAGACATTCTTTTGCGATCGACAGTGCCGCCTCGCTGTCGTCCCTCAGCACGATCGCCACCGAGCGTATGGCTTCGCATTCGCAACGAAGGGCCTCCCCATCGCGCGACTGATTGGCGCCGATATCCCGCTCTATCTCGCCCACCAGCTCGAGTGTCTCGTCAAACCGCATCGCGAGGGCCATCCCCCAGGCGATCGCCAACCTGAGCTCGGGTTGGCTGCGCATGAGTGCACCCGGGAAAAGACGTTGCCAGCCGAGCAAGGTGAAAAGATCGCCTTGCTTGACCAAGGGCATGGCGCAATTCTTGATCCAGTCCAGCGCGCGCACCGAGTCGCCCGCTGTGATCGCGTGCTGGATGGCGTCCGTCCATGATTCCTCGGACGCATACCAGAGAGCCGCGCGCTGATGCAGCCCGGGAATTTCATTGCCGAGCTCCGCCTCCAGTCTCTTGGTCAGGTATTCGGCGAGCAGCGGATGGTAACGATACCACCGGCCTTCCTGGTCGAGGGGCACGAGCAGCAATTGACGCTTCTCGATCGATGCAAGCAGCGCGCCACTCGAGCTCGTTCCCGCCACATTATCGCAGAGCGGTGCGCAGAGCCGGTCGAGGACCGCCGTACGCAGCATGAACTGCACGAGTTCACGCGGTAATCCATCAAGCAATTCCCCAAGATAAGCGCTGATCGTGGGCTGCGTGCCGGAGAGATTGCGCACATACTGCCTGAAGTCCTGAGGCAACTCCATCGAAGTAGACGCGGCGATCCTCAGGGCCGCCGGCCAGCCCTCCGTCTTCTCATGCAAGAGTCTCACTTCCGACGGAACGAGCACGCCAGGCTTCTCGGTCTCAACGAAAGTCTGCGTTTCCTGCAGATCGAACCGGAACGCCGACGCGTCGATCTCCAGCAACTGGTTCTGCGCGCGGAACGACGCAAGTGGCAATGGCGGCTCTGTCCGGGTTGTTAGCAGCACATGGCAATGAGACGGGGCGCGCTTCAGGAAAAACGCCACGGCCTCATGGATCTCGGGATTGGCGAGCCAGTGGTAATCCTCCAGGATCAGGTAGACCTCGTCGTCGACGTCCGCCAGGTCGTTTATCAACGTCGAGATAATCGCGCGCGGATTGATCAGGAAGCTTTCCCGGATCAGTTCGAGTGCAGTTGCTCCCACCCCCTTGCACGCGTGCTGCAATGCGTGCGCGACATAGAAAAGAAAGGTCGGGGGCTCGTCGTCGTCCGGATCGATGGCGAGCCAGGCGACCGCGTTGCCGCTTTCTTGCAGCCGTTGGAACCAGGACACGGCCAGCGAGGTCTTGCCGAACCCAGCCGGGGCCTTGAGAACCGCCAATCGCTTTGACGCAAGCTGGGAGGTTACGCTCAGGAGCCGTGAACGCTCGATCAGCCCCGGGCACCGCGGCGGCACGACCTTGGTGGCGAGGAACTGGCGCTCTTTGCTACCATGCGTTGAGCGATTGAGAGGGAGCGGCCCGCTTGCCGAGGCCGTTGTGCGCGGCTCCATCAAAGGTGAATTTCCCATCTGTTCGCTCGATCCCCTTTTGCGGGACCGGGCCTTCATGCTGAGACTATACGACCGGCAAGACGAATGCCACGGCCGCTGGCTGCAGCCAACTCGATCGCGGCCACGCGCTTTATCTGGCCTTCTGCGGGCGAATGCTCCTGCGCGCATCCCCCTTGATGCACCGCGCGATCCCCCGTTCAGGGGATCGCGTCAACGGTGTGGCACCGCGATATTCGTGCGCAGGAAGAACCGACGCACCCACGGATCGAAAGGAAAAGGGACATGGCAACGTCACCAGCCGTCGCAGCAGCAGCAAAGAAAGCGCCGAAGCAACTCCCGGCGCCTAACAGCGACTTCTACCAGCTGGTGGACGTCTTGACCCCCGACGAAAGGGCGATCGTCAGGAAGGTTCGTGCCTATATGGAGACCAAAGTCCAGCCGATCATCAATAAGTACTGGTCCGAGGATGCGTTCCCGTTCGAGCTGCTGCCTTCCTTCAAGGAGTTGAATCTCGGCGGCCTGGGCTATGAGGGCTATGGCTGTGCCGGGGGAAGCCAGAAGCTGTTCGGCTTGGTCGCGATGGAGATAGCCCGCGTTGACGCCTCGTTCTGCACCTTCTTCGGTGTGCATAGCGGGCTGGCGATGGGCTCGATCTATCTCGATGGTTCGGAGGAGCAGAAGCAGAAATGGCTGCCGGCGATGGCGCGCTGGGAAAAGATCGGCTGCTTCGGCCTGACCGAGCCACTGGTGGGGTCGGGGACCAGCGGAGGCATGACCACGACTGCCAAGCGCGAGGGCGATAGCTGGATCCTCAACGGGCAGAAGCGTTGGATCGGCAACGCGACCTGGTGCGACATCTCGATCATCTGGGCGCGCGATATCGCCGACAACCAGGTCAAGGGTTTCATCGTCGAGAACAAGACCACGCCCGGCTTCAGCGTCGAGAAGATCGAGCACAAGATCGCGCTCAAGGTCGTGCAGAACGGCCAGATCACGCTCAAGGACGTGCGGGTGCCGGAGGCGAACCGCCTGCAGGGCGGCAACTCGTTCCGCGATACCGCACGCGTGCTGCGGATGACGCGCTACATGGTCGGTTGGGCCTCGACCGGCATCCAGATGGGCGCCTTTGAGGCGACGCTAAAGTACGCTCAGGAGCGATTGCAGTTCGGCAAGCCGATCGCCTCGTTCCAAATGGTGCAGGATCTCCTCGCCAAGATGCTTGCCAACCTGACCGCCTGCCAGTGCCTGATGGTCCGGCTGGCGCAGATGACCGATGAAGGCAACCTGAGCGATCATCAGGCGGCGCTCGCCAAGGCGTTCTGCACAGCAAAATCGCGCGAGACCGTCGCGTGGGGCCGTGAGCTGTTGGGTGGCAACGGCATCGTCGCCGACTACAACGTCGCCCGCTTCTTTGCGGACGCCGAGGCACTCTACTCCTACGAAGGCACCTATCAGATGCAGAATCTGATCGTTGGCAAGGCCATCACCGGCCTCGGCGCCTTCGTGTGACACCGCCGCGCGCCGGCGCTTCATCGCCGGCTCACCCGTCAGGAGATATCGACATGGTTTTGGCAACAGCAACACTCGCCCCCTCGCCCGAGGCGGCACCGGCACTCGCGAACGTCCTTTACGAGAAAAAAGACGCGATCGCCTATGTGACGGTCAATCGGCCCAAGGTGCTCAACGCGCTCAATACACCGACCTGGAAGGATCTGCGGACCGCCTTCGAGACTGCGCGGGATGACGCCGCAGTACGCGGGGTAATTTTGACGGGCGCCGGCAACAAGGCCTTCATCGCCGGCGCCGACATCGGGGAGCTTGCGCATCTCGCAGCGTATGAGGCAGAGCAGTCCAGCCGCTTCGGGCAGGGGGTGCTTGACCTTATCGAAACTCTCGGCAAGCCCGTGATCGCGGCCGTCAACGGCTTTGCGCTCGGCGGCGGCTGCGAGACAGCGATGGCATGCACCCTTAGGGTTGCGGCGGACATCGCGCAATTCGGCCAGCCCGAAGTGATGCTCGGATTAGTCCCGGGCGGCGGCGGGACGCAGCGGCTGCCGCGGCTCGTCGGCAAGGGCCGCGCCCTGCAGCTTCTCCTTTCCGGAGAGATGATCAGCGCGCAAGAAGCCCACCGCATCGGGCTCGTCAACGAGGTCGTTCCGGCGGCCGATCTCATCGCGCGGGCCGAGGCAATCCTGAAGAAGATCGCCTCCAACGCCCCCATCGCCGTCAAGTTGGCGCTCGAGGCCGCGAACAGAGGCGTGGAGATGAGCCAGGGCGACGGATTGCTGCTGGAAGCATCCTACTTCGGCCTTTGTGCCGCGACCGACGACAAAAAGGAAGGTACGTCCGCCTTTCTCGAGAGACGCGCACCTCAGTTTCACGGTCGATAACCACGGCTCAGATAGTTTAGGAGAGAACCTGGTGACAACGGAAAATATTTTCTCAGGGCTGAAAGTGGTGGACCTCGCGAGCTTCATCGCGGGTCCCGGCGCTGCGGTGATCTTGTCAGACTTCGGCGCCGACGTGATCAAAGTGGAGCCGCCCGCCGGCGATTTCTGGCGACACGGAAACAAGATTCCGCCGCAGCCTCTGGCCGAGGACGCCTATCAGTGGCACCTGGCCAATCGCAACAAGCGCGGCATGGCGCTCGACCTGAAGTCGCCAAGCGCTCAGCAAGTGCTCGAAAAGCTCGTGAAATGGGCGGATGTGCTGATCGTCAACACACCCCATCCCGCGCGCAAGCGGCTGAAGCTCGAATATGACGACGTTGTCCAATGGAACCCCAGCCTGATCTACGCGGACCTCACGGGATTCGGCGACAAAGGGCCGGATGCCGAGCTCCCGGGTTTCGACATCACGTCCTATTGGGCACGCAGCGGTCTGCTATCGATGACGCGCGATGCCGGCGCGCCACCGACCTGGCCGGTGGCCGGCAGCGGCGACAATGCTACCGCGGTCGGCCTCTATTCGGCAATCGTCACCGCGCTCTATCGCCGCGAGCGTACCGGCAGCGGCGCGCATGTCACGACCTCGCTGCTCGCTGAGGGTGTCTGGTCCGCGAGCGTGTCGATCCAGGGCGCGTTGTGCGGGGCGAAGTTCTTCGGGCTGCACGACCGCACGCATCCCGCAAACGCGGCGATGAACGTGTATCGGACCGCCGACAACACCTGGTTCGTCCTGCTCGTCACGCCGGACAAGCTGGCGGCCGTTGCAAAAGCCATCGGCCGCGCAGATCTGCTGACTGATCCGCGGTTCGCCGATCCGGCGAAGCTCGTCGCCAACATGCCGCAGCTCACAACGATTCTTGATGAGATCTTCAGCGCGCAGCCGATAGCGCATTGGTACGAGGTGTTCAACGGCGCCCACGTCACCTTCGGTCCCGTTCGCGGACCGCAAGAGGTGATCGACGATCCGCAGCTGCGCGCGAACGAGATCGTCGTCCCGCTCGAAGGCGCCGGCAGCAGGCTCACCTCGACGATCAGCAGCCCGATCCAGGTGCATGGCGTCGCGAAAGTGCCAGCAAGGCGCGCTCCGGAGATTGGAGAGCACAACGAGGAGGTGCTCCGGCAGCTCGGATTTGATGCAACCGAAATCGCGGGCTTGCGCGCGAGCGGCGCCATTCCAAAGGCGAATGAGCGCGCAGCATAGGAGACAGGCAATGGATGAGATCCTTACCGAGCGTGCCGGCAGCATCCTACGCGTTCAATTGAATCGCCCTGCCAAGAAAAACGCAATCACGTCAAGCATGTACGTGACCCTTGCGGGCATTTTCAAAGACGCGGCCCCGGATGAGCGCACACGCGTCGTGCTCTGGCACGGCGCGGGCGATTCCTTCTGCGCGGGCAATGATGTCGAGGATTTTCTGAGGAACCCTCCCGGACCGGGTGAGTCGCCGCAGACCCAATTGATCAATGCGCTGATGGATTTCGACAAGCCCATCGTTGCAGCCGTGCAGGGCGCCGCTATCGGAGGCGGGACTACAATGCTGCTGCACTGCGACTTTGTGTATGCGGGCGAGAGCGCCAAGTTCCAAATGCCCTTCATAAATCTTGCCGTGGTGCCGGAGTTCGGATCGAGCTGCTCCGTTCCGGCGCGCGTCGGGCACCTGCGAGCGGCCGAGTTGATCCTGCTGGGACTGCCCTTCGATGCCAGGCGCGCTGCGGATTTGGGACTCGCTACCCGAGTCATCCCCGATCAGGACCTGCTGACGGCGGCGACCGAAACGGCCCAGACATTGGCGGCAAAGCCGGCCGGAGCGCTGCAGGCCTCGAAGAGACTCATGAAGGCGCCTATCCGCGAACAGATCAAGGCGGCGATCAAGGCTGAGATCGATGAATTCAGCACGCATGTTCGCTCTGACGATGCGAAGGAGGCATTTCGGGCGTTTCTCGAGAAGCGCGCGCCCAACTTCAACAGGACCGCCAAATCGCCGGCGGCCGCCTAGCCTCGGAATCCCGCTCTCAAAGGAGAATAGCATGAACGACGCTCTCGCCACGAAATCGAAACGCGCGTCAAGCCGCAAAGGCGCGATCGGCCGACTGTTCGTACTCGAGCTGAGTGGCGGCCGCATTCACTCGATGGCGCCCGATGTCTCCGAGCGGAGCGTCATCGTCACCGAATGCCATTTGCCGGATGGCATAGCGATCGATGCTGCAGCTGGCCACATCTACTGGACCAACATGGGCGTGCCCAGTCTCAACGATGGCTCGATCGAGCGTGCCGATCTCGATGGGAAAAACCGGAAGGTCATCGTTCCGCAGGGCGTCACGTTCTCGCCGAAGCAGATCCAGCTCGATAAAAAGAGCGGCAAGCTCTACTGGTGCGACCGCGAGGGCATGCGAGTCATGCGCGGCAATCTCGACGGCTCTAACATCGAGACACTGGTCGAGACGGGCCGTGGTGAAGCGGATAGGCGCGACCAGACCCGGTGGTGTGTCGGAATCGCGATCGACCCCGTGCGCAAGCAGATCTATTGGACGCAGAAGGGCGCGGACAATGCCGAGCAGGGTCGCATCTTTCGCGCAGGCATCGAAATCCCGAAGGGCGAGACGGCGGCCAAGCGGTCCGACATCGAAGTGTTCTTCGACCGGTTGCCCGAGCCCATCGATCTTGAGCTCGATCTCAAGAATCGCGTCCTCTATTGGACCGACCGCGGCGACCCTCCGCGCGGCAACACGGTCAACCGCGCATCGATCGATGCGAAGTCCCGAGCGCCGGAGATCCTGGTGACGCATCTGATGGAAGGGATCGGCATCGCCCTGGATGTGCCCGGCGACCGCATGTTCGTGACCGATTTCGCCGGCTCGATCTATTCCGCCAGGCTCGACGGATCGAGCGAGCGCAACCTTCTCTTCGCGCAGGGCAATCTCACCGGCATCGCCTACGCGGAAATTTCCTCGGAGGAGAATTGATCATGATTGGCAGCAAGTCGATCTCTCAGGTCGCCATTATCGGTACGGGCGTCATCGGCGCGAGCTGGGCGTCACTTTTCCTGGCGAAGGGGCTCGACGTCATGGCGACAGATATCGCGCCAGGTGCCGAAGCCTCGTTGAGGCGTTTTGTTGAGGGCGCCTGGCCAGCGCTCGAAAGACTGGGTCTCGCTCACGGCGCTTCTCCGCTCCGGCTGGTCTTTACGGCGAACTTGGCGGAAGCCGTGAAGGGCGCCGATCTCGTGCAGGAGAACGGACCCGAGCGGATCGATTTCAAAAAGGAGCTCTATGGCCAGCTCGATGAGCTGCTGCCAGCCGATGTCATTATCGCGTCGAGTTCCTCCGGCCTGACGATGAGCGAGATCCAGTCCGGTTGCCCGTTCCATCCTGAGCGCTGCGTCATCGCGCACCCGTTCAACCCCCCGCACCTGATCCCGCTTGTCGAGATTGTCGGGGGAGCGAAGACGTCCGAGGAAACGATCCAGCACGCCTCCAGGTTCTATACAGGTCTGGGCAAGCGAACTGTTCGCCTGCACAAGGAGGTGCCAGGCCATGTTGCCAATCGCCTGCAAGCGGCCCTGGCCCGGGAGGTCTACCATCTGGTGGGTGAAGGCGTCGTCAGCGTCGCCGACGTCGACACCGCGCTCAGCTGGGGCCCCGGTCTGCGGTGGGGAATCATGGGTCAGGTTCTCCTCAATCATCTCGGTGGCGGCCAAGGGGGTATGGAGCATTTCCTTGCCCAATTTACCGGTCCCATGACGGCGTGGTGGAAGGTCTTGGGTTCTCCGCAACTGACCCCGGAGCTTCAGCAAAAGCTGATCGCCGGCGTTCATACTGAGGTGGGCTCGCGCTCCATCGGCGACCTGGCGGCAGAGCGGGACGAGGTCCTGCTCGGACTTCTGGAATTGCGCAACAAAACGGCAGAACAAGCAGCGTGATCGACACAAGCGATTACGTGGCCAAGAGGCAGGGCCCATCGTCGTGTCAACACCGCCTGGCCGGCATGCCCGCCATTGAGCGCTGATGCGCAAACACTGCTTGAGGACGCCTCCATGGCCGCACGGCTCATACAAGTCACCAAATCCGCTTATCAATATCCACTGCTCATAAAGCAGCTGTGGCATACGCCGCTCATGCAGGCGCCCGATCAAGCCATCGTGTATCGCGACCTGAAGCGCTTCACGTATTGCCAGTTGCGAGAGCGCATTGGGCGGCTCGCGTCCAGTCTCGGCAGGCTTGGTGTCGGCGCCGGCGACACCGTCGGTGTGCTTGACTGGGACAGCAACCGATTCCTGGAGGCCTACTTTGCCATCCCGATGATGGGAGCCGTCCTGCAGACAGTGAACGTCCGTCTGGCGCCGGAACAGATCGCTTATTCGATCAATCACGCGGGCTCGTCGGTGCTGCTTGTCAACGACGACTTCGTCCCAGTTCTGGAGGGTATCAGGCAACAACTGCCCAAGGTGAAGACGCTGATCCTGATGTCGGATCGGACGGTGCCACAAACCGGCGGACTTGCATTTGCCGGCGAATATGAGGAACTGCTACGCGGCGCTTCGGCGGACTTCACATTCCCGGACTTCGATGAGAACACTCTCGCCACGACGTATTACACCACCGGGACCACGGGTTCGCCGAAGGGCGTCTACTTCAGCCATCGACAACTGGTTCTCCATTCGCTGGCCGAAATGGCTTTCTTCGGCACTCCCGGCATACAAGGCCGGTTTTCTCGCGACGACGTCTATATGCCGATCACCCCGATGTTTCACGCGCACGCCTGGGGGTTCCCCTGGACCGCAACGCTTTCTGGCGTCAAACAAGTGTATCCGGGTCGCTACGACCCCGCCTTGCTCCTCAAGCTCATTAAAACCGAAGGCGTAACCTTCACACACGGCGTGCCGACGATACTGGAAATGCTCCTGGACGCAGCCAAGGCGGCAAAAACCGATCTAGCCGGATTGAAGATGGTCGTCGGGGGGTCGGAACTACCGAGGGGGCTCGCCAAGCAGGCCCTTGCTTTGGGCGCCGACGTCTATGCCGGCTACGGGATGTCGGAGAGCGCGCCGCTGCTTTGCCTGGCGCAGGTCAAGTCCGCAGATCTCGCAGGCGGTTCCGGGAAAGAGATCGATATCCGAACCAAAGCTGGCATTGCTGCCCCGCTCGTCGATATCCGTGTGGTCGACTCGAAGTTGAGCGAACTGCCGCATGATGGAAAAACATCGGGCGAAATCATCGCGCGAGCACCGTGGCTTACGCAGGGATATGCCGACAATGTCGAGGCGTCGGAGCAGTTGTGGGCTGGTGGCTATCTGCATACCGGCGACATTGGCGTCGTCGAGCCCGGCGGATACGTCCGGATTATCGACCGGATCAAGGACGTCATAAAAACGGGCGGCGAATGGGTATCGTCCCTCCAAATAGAGGATCTCATTTCGCAGTGCGAGGGTGTGTCGGAAGCCGCAGTCATCGGCGTCAAGGACGACAAATGGGGAGAACGGCCGCTCGCGCTCGTCATCAGGAGTCCCCAGGCCGGCGACGCACTCAGCGAGAAGGAAATCAAGGCACATCTGAAAACCCTCGCCGAAGCGGGAACGATTTCGAAGTACGGAATCCCTGACAAGGTCCTGTTTGTCGATGAACTTCCCAAGACAAGTGTCGGCAAATTCGACAAAAAGCAGTTGAGGCAGAGATACGGCAACCCATAGTTCGTGCCGCCCTGAATTTGGACCCAAGAGGCTCCATGAGTGAGATGTTAGAGGACGTGCAGCGACCTCGGCCGGACGATACAAGGCCGGGAGGTCGTAAAAGCGGGCAGATCGTCGCCGTGCCTCGTGGGCGGCGAAAGCGAGTCGTGATCGTGGGCGGCGGCTTTGCCGGGATCGCCGCGGCCCGTGCTTTGCGACGATCCGATGCCGACATCATTCTGATCGACCGGCGCAATCACCATATTTTCCAGCCACTGCTCTATCAGGCCGCGACCGCAGTGCTGGCACCCTCCGAGATCGCCGCTCCGATCCGGCAACTCGCCGAGAAGCAGAGCAATGTCGATGTGATGCTCGGCGAAGTGACCGGAATAGACCTGAGCTCCCGGTTGGTCGACGTGTCCTGCCCCGGCGTCGGCATGCGCAAGATCGGATTCTATTACCTGGTCATCGCCACGGGGATGCAGCCGAGCTATTTCGGCCATGACGAATTTGCAAGATACGCGCCAGGTCTCAAAAGCCTCAGCGACGCCGAGACCATCCGCGCAAAAATCCTCAGCGCCTATGAGCTGGCAGACGCGACGGATGATGACGACGAGCGCGCGCGCCAGCTGACTTTCGTCCTGGTCGGTGCGGGCCCCACCGGTGTCGAGCTCGCGGCATCGATGGCGCAACTGGCCGCCGTCACGCTACGGGGGCAGTTCCGGCGCATCGATCCGGCGCAGAGCTCGATCATCCTGGTGGAAGGCGGCAAACGAATTCTTCCGACCTTTGCCGAGAGCCTGGCCAAGAAGGCCGCGAGACGGCTCGAGAGGCTCGGCGTCAAGATCGCGACGGGCGTCAAGGTGGAACAGGTCGACGAAAACGGCGTGGTCGCCGATGGAAAGCGAATTCCAAGCGCGACGGTTCTGTGGACCGCAGGCGTCGCGCCCGCGCCGATTCTGAAGCTGCTTGGCGCCAAGACAGATCGGGCGGGCCGGGTATCGGTCGGCCCATTCATGAACGTTCCAGACGTCTCCGGCGTGTTCGTCATCGGCGATGCATCATCGGTCGTGCGGGATGGACGGCCGGTGCCCGGCGTGGCGCAAGCGGCGATCCAGCAAGGGCGCTATGTCGGATGCCTGATCTCGCGACAGCTCAAGGGACGGGAGCCAAAACATCCATTCCGATACTCCGACAAGGGCAACATGGCGGTCGTCGGCAAGAATTTTGCGATCTTGGAGAGCGGGCGCCTTCACATGAACGGGTTCGTTACCTGGATCGTCTGGATTCTTCTGCATCTCATGTCCCTTCCGCAGCTGCAGAACCGGTTTCGGGTGCAGACCCAGTGGTTCTGGTCCTATTTCACCGGACAGCGCGGCTCGCGATTGATCCCGGAGGCGCCCAGAGCCGAAGGCCATGACGCTCGGCGCTGAGCGACGCTACTCGCCGATTGACCCGCTGTTCCTCTGCATCCCCTTTTGACGAGCGGCGCGGTCTCCCATTCAGGGGATTGTTTGAGGAGCGAGACTGTACGACTTCAGCAATCATGAAAGGCCGCACCGACGAGATCGTCCATATCGCGGCAACGACTGTCTTGTGCTGAGAGACATACATCCATGAGTACCACAGCGATTCCGTTGTCGCGCCCTCTGTTGTCTGTGTTGTGCCGCTCGACGGCGCGCTTGCCCGACTTTGTCGCGCTGATGAAGCGATCTTCTTCTACATCGCCGTCTGTACGGCTTGGCTGAAGCGAAGCACGCCCCGGACCATCGTGATCGGCGGCGCTGCGGGCGCGCTGCCGCCTGTGATCGGTTGGGCGGCCGCCACCGGAGAGCTCGGGCCCAAGCCGCTGATTTTGTTCCTGATCATCTTCCTGTGGACGCCACCGCACTTTTGGGCCCTGTCGCTCAATCGGAGCGAGGACTACTGCCGTGCGGGCATTCCCATGCTGCCGGTCGTCGCGGCTCTTCCCGCTACGACCCGGCAGATCCTCATTTATAGCGCTCTTTTGGTCCCGACTTCGATGTTGCCGTGGGTGCTGGGGTTTGCGGGCACGATCTATGGCGTGGCCGCCGCCATAGGTGGCGCGGTGTTGGTGGTGCTTGCCTTGCGACCACGAAGGGCCAGCGACGCGGATCGGCGACCCGCTCATCGCCTCTTTGCGTTTTCCATTGTCTACCTGTTTGCGCTCTTTGCGGCGCTGTTGGTCAGCAATGGCGGCGACCGATGGTCAACCATGCCTGCTGCGACCGCTGCCGTGAATACGGTCGGATCGCTACAGGTTGAACCCGCTGCACGATCCGTCCGGATCGCCCTCGGTTCCATCAGTCTCAGCCGAGAGGTCTGATACGCGCAACGCTCTAATTGCGGCTTTTCTACTCGGCGCCACGACGCTGGGCGGCTGCTCCAAAGGCCGGACGGCACCTACTTCCTCCGCGCTCGGCTCAACGTCAGCCTACCGAGCGTAGACCGGGATTTGGCGCAGGCCAGCGCTCAGAGCAGACCTTGAGCAGGCCCTGGCGGCACGCACAGTCCTGGCCAGCGGTGTCTTGGACGTTGAGCAAGCCGATTTGGAAAGAGGTCGCAGCGTGATGGGCCGATTCCTTCATCGGATCGGATCGATTTTTCCCCCAAGAACTGCCGGATGATTGTTGTCCTTGGTGCGAGGACGCGCTGACACTCGGTCGGGGATGTACCGAGGGCCATGCCTGACGGAAGGCTCGGGCCACCACATTTGTTGAGATTCAGTGCTATGGTGCCGAGGTCAAGTCACTAATGCATTGATATCATTGGTACCTTCGTCGCGATTCGAACCAGTCTTACTGCCCTGGAAGGGCAGGGAACCCAGCCAGGGACTGGGCTGCCTGGCATGACGTCGGGTGTCTCGCCCAGCCCACTACACCACGAGTTGGACGGCCTTTCGCTGTCGGTGATCGCGCTCCCGTGGTATGAGTTTTATCTCCTAGGGTGGGGTGTGTCGAGGTAACGACACCCAAGGGTGCCCCCTATCTGGCGTATTACAACGAGGCTCGCACTCATCTTTCTCTGGGCAAGGACATTCCAATCATCGCCCGGCCCAGCGGTTCGGTAGGATCATATCGGCGCCGATACTCGGTGGCCTCCATCACCGCTACTGCCGAATCTAGTTGATGGTAGGGACAACGCTAGGATGAATGGCGCGATGCCGAGGCCTTCTCTCTCACTCATCATAATCACCAGAGACAACGCCCGCACCTTGCGGCGCTGCCTTGACTCGGCTGATTTCGTCGACGAGAAGTTCCTCATCGACAATGGCAGCGGAGACGAGACTCTGGCGATCGCGAAGGCCGCCGGTTGCCACATCACGGTGACCGAGGATTTTCCAGGCTTCTCCGCCCAGAAGCAGCGGGCGTTAGATCAGGTCACGAGCGAGTGGGTCCTGGCCTTAGATGCCGATGAATGGATAGAGACGCCGCTGAAGACTGAGATGCTCGCGGCGTTGGAGAGTCCTGGGGACGCTGTCGCATTCGACATGCCGCGGCATTCCTCCTTCTGCGGGCGCCTGTTGCGCCATGGCGATTGGGGGCGCGACCGGGTGGTGCGCCTCATCCGCCGTGATCGCGCCCACTACGACAACGCGCTGGTCCACGATCGCATTCATGTGGACGGCAGGATCGGGGCGCTCAAGAGCCCGCTGCTACATGAGGCGGTTTTCGATCTCGATCATGCGCTGTGGCGCATGAACCTCTATTCCACGATGACGGCCCTGGAGCGTTACCGGGCCGGCCGTACGACCTCGCTGCCTTCCGCGCTGGGTCACGGGTTCTGGATGTTCTTGCGCAACTACATTCTGCGCGGCGGCTTCCGCGACGGACCGGAGGGCCTTTTGCAGGCGCTCACCGCCGGCGAGGGATCCTTCTATCGCTACGCCAAGCTCAGCTTGATGAACCGGCGGAATCAGCAACCTCCGATAGGCCGGACTCTGCCAGAACCTTTTCAACCCGCTCGATCATCATCGCCGAACTCAGCTGGGTCATACAGCGGTGACCATAAGGGCAGCGCCTGAGCGTTCGGATATAACAGGGCGAACAGGGGACACCGACGCGCACGACGGCACCGGGACGTCCATAGGGTCCTGTGCGCACCGGGCTCGTCGGGCCGAAGGCACTGACAAGGGGCAGGCCCAATGACACCGCCATATGCATCGGCCCGGAGTCGTTGGTAATGCAGATTGCTGCCCGGCGCATGATAGCTCCCGTCACCGCCAGCGCCGTCTTGTCGCAAATGTCGATCGCCGCAGGGAAGGCGGCGGCAACCGCGGCGTTCCTGGGCCTGTCGCGCCCGGCGCCGGCGAGCAGGATGCCTAGCCCGCGTGCCGCCAGATGGCGGCAGACATCGACGAATCCCTGGGTGCTCCAATGCTTCGTCTCCCATTGGGTGCCGGGGAAGAGGATGGCGAAGGGACGCTCGGCAAAGCCAGATCGCAACAGCACCGCCGCCGCTTCGGCCTTGGCCTGCGGAGGGAAATGGATGGTGAAATCCGGCTGATCTCGGTTGAAGCCGAGCAGATTGCTCAGCCAGAGGTTCCGGTCGGCGGCGTGGAAATCCATGCTCGGCACCGGAATGTGATGGGTATAGGAAAGCCGCGCGCCCTCGCGGGTGCGCGCAAAGCCGATGCGTACGGGCGCGCCGCTCGCCCAGACGAAGACCGCAGTGCGGAACTGGCCGTGCACATCGACCACGAGATCATAGTTGTTGCGCCGGACCTGTCTCAGTACCTTGGCCATCTTGAAGCTACCGGCCCAGCTCCGTCCGAACTCGCGGCGGGGATAGTGTAGGATGTTCGAGACGGCAGGATGCCAGTGGACCAGATCTGCGCAGGCGGGCGTGATGAGCCAATCGATCCGGGCCGAGGGAAAGCGAGCCCGCAGTTTTGCCAGCACCGGCAAGGTGTGAATGACGTCGCCCACCGCCGAGAGCTTGATCAGGAGGATACGCTTGAAATTACGCGCGCGGAGATCATCCTCGCGAGCCCTGCGCGATCTCGCGACCTTGAATGTCATCGAAGCGAGGCGATGGCCACGGAGCGCTTGATCCAGGCGGAGAGGCGATGGCGCATAATCTCGCGCCGGACCACTCTCTCGTCGGTGCACCAGTTGAATTGCACGACGCGGCGCTCGCCGATGAAGGGAGTGTGCCCGTGATAGGATATGTCGCAACGCCGGAAGGCGACCAGCGTACCCCTTTCTGGCAGCACCTCGACGATGACGTCATCGAGATCCTTGGCGGACCGCAGAAGCCGGAACCGGCCGCCAGCGTCCCGCCAATCGGGATTAAGGTAGATCAGCATCGTGATGATCTTGGTCATGCTATCCGTATGGATTCTGCCATCCCGTGCGGCGCAACGCCCGCGCACCGTGGTCATCGTGGGCCGACCATCGAGATCGATGTCGAACTTCACCTCGAAGGCGCGGCGCACCTCGGCGGTGTTGAGTTCCTCCACCAGCCTCGCGAAGGCCTCCCCATAGTCTAGGACCTGGAGCGGGAAGCTGCCACCGTGGGGAATGCCAGGAAAATCCTGGCCGATGGTGGGCCGCGCCTGGGGCCGGACAAATTCCGGCACCACCAGGAAATTAAAGGGGTCCCGGGTCAGCGGCATCGCCCGAAATGCGTCGAGGTCGAGCACGGAAGACAACGCGAACCCCCGTTCTCAGCTTTTGCCGAGTGGAAGTTTAGGTCATACCGGGGTCGGGCGTCGAGAAGATCGAAGCGGCCGCGCCAACCCGCGTGCCCGGGCAAGGTGGTCTCCGCGGCCTGCTTTATCAGACCGAGGTAAAGTCGACGTCCGACCTCGGTGCGTTCCGATGGCCCGAGCCATTCAACTGATGAGCCAGCATAAGAGGATAGGCCGGTTCCTATCCCCGAATCGGTTGTTAGGGTCTGTTGATAAATAAACGAGTCGGGTTCTGGTGTTTGTTGGAGTGGAGGATTCCTTCGCTGGCCCGGAGCTTATAGAATCGCGATGTGGTTGACCACGCGGCGATCAAGCATCGTTACGAGGCCTTCGATCCGATATCAGATGAGCGCGGGCTGAGGCGGTTTGGAGCGGCTTCTTGACGAATCAACAACCCCGACTAAGCGCCCCAGACGCTCGGAGGCCAGGGGACCTACAGGTTGCCTTGCCGCACCGTCTCGACCTGGAGCGAGCCGGCGGGAAGGGGTTGCAGATCCCTTTCCGGCCGCGTCATGTTGATCCACACGGGCCAGTCGGCCGGCGGAAGGACGGCGACCTGCCGATCGTGATAGGGCGCCACGTCGGGATCCGGTGCAGTCGTGAGCATCGTGAAGTCCGGCGGCTCGCCGGCGGCACCGTCACGCCAGATCCCTGCGATGCAGAAGAAGGGCTGGCCCGCCAGGGTGAAGCGGTGCTTTGTTTTCGGCGATTTCGTGCCGGTGAACTCGAAGAATGCCGAGGCTAGGATTAGGCATCGGGGGCTGCCCCCCGCGCCTGCCCCCGCGCAGCGGGCCAATTCTGCCAATCAGGAGGGGCACTGCCATGATAGAAGTTACTTATTGTAAGTAACCTCTGGGCCAGAGAAGGGGCGCCATCGCACGCCAACGGCTCCTGCCACGGCACATCCGTGTTCACCTGTTCGGAACGGCGACTCCTACGTCCTCCTCCCCCGGTCCCGGGACGCATGCTGCCGCACCCGCCGGCGGCGGCGGCGCGAAGGCTGAGGTGGAATTGGGCGAGCAGTCCCTCCGGCAGCAGTCGCCCGCGGCGCGCTACGGCTCGAAGCTCTTGGACGAAACCCGGGCACGGGCGCCGAACATGATGGCGGCCGGCTTGCAGACGCTTGTCTGGAGATCGACGGGGCGTGAAGCGCCCCGACGGCTCAATTTATTCCCGACGGCTCAATTTACCACTGTGTCTAGTTGAAATCGGCCGAGCCCGCTATCCTCCACACATGAGCGTGATGAAGATTCTAACTGAGGAGTTCCTGGCCGAACTCCCCGATGACTCGGAGGCGGCGTTCGACATGGTGCTGCGCCGGGCAGACGCCTACGTCGCTGAGGCGCTGAGACATGTGGACGAAAACGAGCGAAACAGCTGGTACGCCTACGAGACCGCCCAGCACACGGCCATGAACACGATCATCGCCGTGGCCAAGCGCTACGGGATTCAGCCGTTCGCCAGCATGATTGTCCCGCCGCGTAAGGGGTTCGGGTCCGAGGAGTTCACCGAGTTCAAGGTCGACGTAGACCACTACGCCGCCCAGCTGATGCTCGATAACAGCATCCGCAGCAAGCGCGATGCAGTGGTCATCGAGCCGAAGATCAAGGATCGCCTTCGCCAGCACATCCACGGGATCAAGACATTGATCGATCAGGCGGACATGCCGGAGCCCCGGCGCGCCGTCCTGCACAAGCGGATCGCCGATTTCGAGGCGGCGCTGGAGAAGCCGCGGGTGAACGTGGTCAGGCTGGCCGGCGTGATGGTCGCCATTCTGTCGGGTGCGGCGAATGTCACCACGCTGGCGCGGGAGCTACCACCGGTCCAGCAGCCTCAGCCGCTGTTGCCGCCGCGCCCCGAGGACTACGTTGCCGGGCCGCCGTCAAAGGAGCACCGACGCGAGACGTTGACCGGCGATCTCGACGACGAGATCCCATTCTAGCCGGGCCACCTTCTCCGAGCGCTGAGGTGCAGCTGCCGAAATTCATTGCGCCCGAACTCGCCACGTTGGTGGACCTCGCGCCTGCGGGCGACGGCTGGCTGCACGAAATCAAGTTGGACGGCTACTAGAAGACTTTCTCAGAGAAAGGCGCGGCGTCCTGACCATGGATGGAATTTTGGAAGGTTTCGGACGAGACGTCGTCGAAGCAGCAAAGCGTAGGGCGCGGCAAAAGGGGGGTGAACAGCTTGAAACGGTCGTCGCCGTCGGTGGCGCTGCGGCGCAGATAGTCAGCGTCGCGCACGCCCGCGGAGTCGATGTCATCGTGCTGGGGCGACGGGGCCACGGTACAATGACCGAGTGGCTCTCGGGTAGCGTATCGCTCAAGGTCATTCACGCTTCCAAAATTCCTGTGCTGACCGTCCCGTAGGCCGAGGTTATCTCTGTGATTCGTTCGGCCGCCGATCCA
>WNFT01008720.1_pt1 | contig 25502 bp, 27 predicted proteins | sample 5400191 | NCBI WGS metagenome assembly WNFT01 (sample SAMN13153359, study PRJNA577476) | soil metagenome | isolation source: 80 cm saprolite under Madrone tree | place: USA:California | collected 2016-06-14 | reverse complement strand
AGATACGTTTCAACCTTGCCGTCGAGGTGACGACTGACAGTGGTCTGAAGCCAGAGGCGACAATGGAAGTGCGTAAGGCACTGGATTCAAGAATAAGGTTGACAAGGTTGACATGGTGACACCATGCCACCCTCGCGGTTGACACGAATCCCAGATCTCCGAACGAGAATGATAAAATAGGTTACCGGAACCAACCGCCTGGACACGATCCATCGCGTTGCTCGCGCCTCCTGGCACCAATCAGCCGTCTTCGCTGAGCGCCTAGGCGAAAATCTCCTCAAAGAAAGCACGCATTGCGGCCCAAGACCGCGCATCGGACTTCTCATTGTAGGCAGCTGGCTTCGAATGATCAGAGTCGAGGTCCCAGTTCGTAAAGCTATGCACCGTATTTCCATAGCTGACCAGTTGCCAGTCAACTTTCGCATCGCGCATCTCTTTCTCGAAGGCGAGCACTTCGGCATCAGGCACAAGCGCATCGTCCGCGCCATGCAGGACGAGGACCTTCCCCTTGATGTTTTTGGCATCTTCTGGCCGAGGGGTGTTGAGGGCGGCATGAAATGTAACGATGCCCGACAGATCTGCGCCATCGCGCGCAAGTTCGAGAACGAGCGTGCCTCCCACGCAATAGCCGATCCCGGCAAGTTTGTTCGGGTTCACCTGAGAAAGGCTGCGCAGTACATCCAACCCGGCCCGACCGCGCCCCCGCATCAGCTGACGATCGCGTTGATACTTCCCCGCTTCGCGAGAACAATCGTCGAACTGAGCGGGCCGTATTCCCTTTCCGTACATGTCGGCTGCGAACGCCACGTAGCCCAGTTCCGCGAGCATTTTGGCACGCGCTTTGGCATGTTCCGCTACGCCATACCATTCCGGGAACAACAAAATGCCTGGCCGCCTATCACCCTTAGTCTCATCGAAGGCGAGAAAGCCTTCGAGAACATCTGATCCGTGTTTGTACTCGATGTCGGTCATTTGCATGAACAACTCCGAAGTTACGGACGTTCGATTCTCGACGCCCATGCTCCCTTCTGGAATCAGATACAGCCTATAGCGATGCGCCTTACGTTTGGTCCAGCAATCTGATCTCCACCTCGAATTGCCGCCTCAGTGAGGTTCGCTCTGCGCTGCCGAGCCAACTTGCGTCGACGCCATTCAAAGAAAGTTGTATCGCTTGCTCCTTGTCCCAGCCGTGCGCTTCGAACAGAACCCTGTAGGAATGACCAATGTCGGTCTTAAACATTTGCGGGTCGTCAGTATTAAGAGTGACCTTGAGGTCTGATTCAATCATCCGAGCGATGCTTGCTTGCCGTCGCGCAAGGTTCTGTCGCACGCTCGTGATTGTGCAGGTATTGAAATAAAGGCCTTTGTCGCGCGCGCGACGGACCATGCTCTCATCTGCCAAGACATTGTACCCATGATCAAGTCGATCGCATCCACGAACGTCGCAACAGACCGCGAAGTTCTGTGGCGGGGCCTCCGCTAAGGTCTGATTGTCCTCGCATACGTGTGCCGTTCGCATCAAACCGGCCTCACCTGCGCGCCGATAGAGCTCCTGAAACTGCGCCGGCGGACCTGCGCGCTCCGGCCCGTCCAAGCCAATTCCGACCACCATCTCGGGACGGTGATCGAGAATGTCCTGCAAAATTTCCAATGCGTGCGACGGATCGATTTGTCGATCTATCGACGGAATGAACAAAGAAGTTGTGCCAAAGTCTTTCTGGGCGGCCTGGCTGCCTTCGAGCAGCCCCTCCATCATCGCGCGATAACTCATTCCACTGCTGTAAAAGTATTGCGGATTGAACATGAGCTCCACGTGCTTGAGATTTCCGGCGCGGTGGCCGTCCTCGATCGCCTCATAGGCGACCCTTGCAAAATCATCCGAAGTCCGCATCACGGTTGCTGAGAGTCGCAAAATCTCCATGAATGAATAGAAATCCTCAAAATCGTAGATTTGCTCCTCGCTCCTGGGCAAGGCTATCCCGTGCTTGCGCGCGAGCTCGCCGAGCGTTGCTGGTCGGAGCGTTCCGACCAAGTGACAATGCAAGTCAACTTTGGGTAACCGCGTGAGGTACTCAGCAAAGCTCAAAGAGCTGCCGGCGAACTTCGCTCCCGCATTCGACTGATTGCGGTCGGTCATGCGCTCTGAAAGTGTCCTTCACTCAGGGGCACGCCAGGCTGGTCGGCAGTGATTGCACTCACGCGGCTGTCTTGCCTGCGCTCGGCCAGAGATTGCGGTAGAAATTGTGCATATTTTCACCGACGTGATAGGGGTCAAATTGTCTTGGGCGCTCTGCATCGATGAATTGAGGCAATGCTTCCAGTGTGACGTCATAGCTCGGATTAACGAAGAAGGGCACCGAATAGCGCTCGCGTCCATAACGGTTGATCACGCGGTGTAGCGCGGACGAAAAACGTGCGTTTGTGACGCGCTTGAGCATCTCCGCCACATTGACGACGAACATATCGTCGATCGGCGGGGCTACGACCCATTGCTCTGATTGATTGGAGACCTCCAGGCCGCCCACGCCGTCTTGCAGCAGAATTGTAAAAAATCCAAAGTCGCGGTGCGCGCGCGCGCCAATCATATTGTCCTTCACGACCTCTTGTGCTGGGTAATGCAACAGCCGCATTTGGGTCAAAGGCTTGCGAAACATGTCGTCGAAGCCGTTGCGCGGGAGCTCCGCCGCTAATGCAAATCCCTGTAGCAAGCGGTACATCAACCTTTCCATCAGATTGTAATAGTGGAGTATCTGATCACGGAAGCCCGGCAAATGGGCTGGCCATTGATTAGGACCGTGCAACGGGTTGCCCTGTCTGACGTCGACATCATCAGGACCGAGCTCCATACCGACATTGAAGGACTCCAGCAGGTCGCGCGGACGGTCCAAGTTCCTGCCCAGTGCGCCGATCGGAAGATAGCCCCGGTAGTGTGGGGAATTGATCAGGTAAATTCTGTCGCGCTCCGCCTGGGGAAGCGAGAAAAAGTGCTCGCAGGCCTTGAAAATGTTTTGCATTTCGTGACGTGGAACGCCGTGGTTGCAGATGTAAAAAAATCCTACGTGCTCGCTCGCGTCGCGAATAGCGGCGATGACCTTTGCCTCGCTGGCGTCCTCGCGGCCAAGCGGCTCAATGTCGATGATAGGAATCTCGCTGAAATCGGCGCGTCGGCTGATCTCCATGGGGCTCTCCCGAGAAAAAATTCCCGCACTATGAATACAGGGGCAGGGGGGACAAAACAAGATTAGGCAATGTGTTGTGCTTCGTGCGGAGTGATAGCGCCCGCTGCTAAAATTTAATCGGTATGCTGGAGATTGCGACTTGCGCAGAGCAGACGTGCTTGCAAATATTTGCCAATGATCGCGTGCGATCGCCGGGGAGAGAGGGAGCTGTCATGGTACAGAGCGAATTCGGATCCTTGTGGCGCTTGGCAACAGTCGTCATTGGCATCGTTGCGACGCTTCTTGCAACACCAGCGTTCGCTCAAGGGAAGCCCAAGATCAGGATTGCCCATGGCGGCCAAGTACTGAACATCTCTTATCCCTGGCTCGAAATGCCCGCCGCGCTGAAGTACTGGGATCAGGAGGGGTACGACGTCGAAGTGTTCATTGGTCAGAGCTCGCTACAATCAATTCAGCTTTTGGTTGCGGGACAGGCAGAACTCGCCCAGATCAATTCGGGGCCGCTCGTTCAGGCTGTCACCAAGAATGGCATCCCAGTTCAGGATGTCATGATGAACACCGTCATCGAATGGTCGCTGGTTGTTCCCGAGGACAGCCCAATCACATCAGTCAAAGGCTTCAAGGGAAAGTCTATCGGCACATCCAGCCTGGGCACTGGCGGCGTCGCTCTGTTGAAGTCATTCATGGAGGCAAATGGCATCAATCCCGACAAGGATATTGAGATCCTTCCCGTCGGCATCGGCCCGCTCGCGTACGAGGCACTGCGAACGAATAAGGTGCAGGGTCTGATGTATTGGGGCTCGGCCATAGCCTCGTTCGAGAACTTCGGTGCCAAATTCCGTCGGTTTTACGATCCTAATTGGCGTAAACTGCCAGATTTCTCATTGGTCGCGCTGAAGAGCACAGTCGACCGTGATCCCAAGGCCATCGAAGCAGTCGTACGCGGAGCCGCAAAAGGATCGCTATTCGCCCTCACGAATCCGGATTGCGCACGTAAGGTGCAATGGGCGTATCGTCCAGCAAGCAAACCAAGCGGTGCTGACGAAGCAACGCTTATCAAAAACGACGTCCACTATCTCGATGCGACTTTGGACGCCATGAAGCTTGCACTGGACCTCAGCGGTGGCAAGGAGTGGGGTAAGACCACGCCAGCGCAATTCGATCAGCTACAGGAATTCTTGCTTCGAACCAAACAAATCGACAAGAAGGTGCCCTCTGCTGACCTCGTCGTGGGAATTTCGAATTTCTTTGAACGTGCCAACAATTTTGATCACGAGGCAGTTGAGAAGCAGGCCATCGCTTGCAACATCAAGATGTGATGCAAGCCGAAAGCTCTGAGAGAGGAAGTCATCCAAGCGGGCGTATTTCCCCTCGCGAGATCAGCTAGGCGGCGGCACCGCGGTATTTCTGCACGTCGCGGAAGCGGCTCAACAAGTAGTCGCCGGATTTGATCGGTTGATACCTCGGCGGATTGTCGGGCGATTGGCAGGTCGGTAGGCACGACACTGGGGTGTAATAGTCGAGATTGAAGAACGTCGGGATCGAGTAGCGTTCCCTCCCAGTCCGGTTGACTACGCGGTGCAGATTTGAGCGATAGATGTCGTTTGTCCAACGTTGAAACAAATCGCCGATATTTATGACGAGCGTTCCTGGAATGAAGGGCGCGCCTATCCACTCGCCGTCACGCGTCTGCAATTCGAGGCCGCCAATCGGATCCTGCGACAACAGCGTGATCATGCCGTAGTCCGAGTGCGGCGCGACACCGAACGCCTTCTCGTCGGTCACGGGCGGCTGCGGCGGATAATGGAACAGCCGCATCTGCACCATTGGTTTGGTGCAGAATTGCAGAAAATAGTCCGGAGGCATCTTGAGACTGACGGCAAACACGCGCAGCAACCGCTTACCCAGCTCGATCGTCTCCGCGAAATAGGCCTCGGCGGCTTGCCGCAGCCATGGGCACTCTGCCGGCCAGCGGTTGGGGCCATAGAGTGGTAGTCCCGCGATTACGTCAGGATCGGTAAGGGGCAGATCGATTCCGATCTCGTAACTTTCCTTGAGATCGGGCGCATAGCCGGGATGCTGGTTGATGCCCTGGGGCATAAAACCACGGCGGAAACGTTCGTCCATGCGGTGCGTAAGACGCTGCGCTTCCGGCAAGTCAAAATAACGCTTCGTTGCCGCGAACACCCCGTCGAAGATTGGCGTGGGAATGCCGTGGTTGGCGACATAGAAAAAGCCGATGGTCTCGCAGGCTTGCCGAAACTGCCGCGCCAATGGCGTGAGATCGCCGCCGGAATTCAACGGTCCGAGGTCGATGACCGGAACTTCGTCCGTTCGTGCCGCGCGTACGGTCTGTTGCATCTTGCTCTCCTTTTGCGGCTCGCGATCGCTTTCTTTCAAGCACCTATGACGCGTTCGCCCGCCATATCCATCCAAAACACGATCCGGCGCTGCGAACGAAAATGTAGGGCAACGCCTGCAGCAGACGAACCATGCGAAACACTTGCCAACGCGATGCGGTGTAGGAGACCATCATCTCCACCTGGTCCTGAGGCGCGGCGCGCAGACCCATGATCGTGTTTGCCAGAAGGGGAAAAAACGCGATCGTCGCAGTGATGACCACCTTGGATGCGACGCCATAGCCGAACCAGATCACGATGATCGGCGCGATCGCCACTTTCGGAATGGTTTGGAAGGCTACCACATAAGGATAGAAGATTCGCTCGATCGGCGGGGACAGCGCAATAACGAAGCCGAGCATCAGGCCACCTATGGACCCGACCAGGAATCCGGCAAGCACCTCGTATAACGTGACCGCAAAGTGCCAGTGCAGTTCACCCTGGCGCAGGCTCTCCCACAGTGCGATGGCAATTGCTGATGGCGGAGGCAGCACGATCTTCGATATGCCAAGCCCCCGCACTGCTGCCTCCCACCCGATAATGAAGATGACGAACGTCGTCAGCGAGAGCAGTAGGTTGCCCGCTAGGCGATTAAGTGCTTTCGAATCGGCGCTCATACGCTAAGGGTCCCTGCGGAAGTGAAGTGACGGCGAATGCCGGCAACGAACCGGCCAAATTCCGGTGTGGTCTGCATTCCAAGTAGGCGTGGCCGCGGCAGATCGACCGGAATGACGTCGACAATCCGGCCCGGCCGCGGGGTCATCACCACCACCCGGTCGGCGAGATAGACCGCTTCCGAAATGCTGTGCGTGACCAGCAGAATGGTTTTGCGGTTTTCGCTCCAAATTCGCTGCAGCTCCTCGTTCATGGACTCGCGCGTCATTGCATCGAGAGCTCCGAACGGCTCATCCATGAGTAGGAACGAGGGATCATGGACCAGCGCCCGGCAAATGCCCACACGTTGCTGCATGCCGCCTGAGAGTTCGGACGGATACTTGTTCTCAAAGCCGGAGAGACCCACCATCTCAATCAATTTCCGCGCCCGCACTTCGAACTCCGCGCGGTCGCGCTTCTGAACCTCGACTGGGACCATTACGTTCTGCAACACTGTGCGCCACGGAAGCAGAACGGGTGCCTGGAACACCACACCGTCCCCGCCAGGATCTTGAGCAGGGTGGTTTTGCCGCACCCGCTCGGTCCAACGATGCTGATGAATTCGGCGGGGTGGATGTCCAAATTGATGTTTTGCAGTGCGTGGATATCGTTGCCATCCTTCGTCTGGTAAGTCTTCTCCAAACCGACGATGCGCACCAAGTAGTCGGTGTGCATGTTAGAATCAGCAACGTCGGATGGCGGCCGCCGTAACGACGCCGGCACGAACTGCGTCACCACATTCATAGATCGAACTTGCAAGCTTTGGCGCTGTCCTGAGTGGCCGTGACATCAAAAGCATTGACCTTGGTGAAGAAATCGGGAATTCCGACGATCATGTTCTTCGCGGACACCGTCTTGTCGATCTGTTTAGCTGCAAGCATGAACGTCACAAGGCGGTCGAAGGCAGCGGGATCAGCGTAGCCCCAGAGCTTGCCGCCATTGAGCTTGTAGCCGTCCGATAACGAATCGAGCTGAGCCTGCTGATTGTTCATGTCCCACTTGATCAGCGTCGCCTCATCCGCGCCTGTCGGTCTGGTTGATGGGTAGCGCGCCCAATGCAGTTTGCGGGCACAGTCCGGATTAGCGAGCGCGAACACCGTCGCCTTGGCGGCGCCACGCGCCATGGCGATCACTAAGGCCGGATCCTTGTCGATTGTGGTCTGCATGGTCGACATTGAATAGTCGGGATAGGTTCGCCAGTCGTCCCCGACGAGCTTGCGCAGTTTCAAGCCGGCATTTTCGAACGTGGAAACCGCCGCAGCCCAATAGAGCAAGCCTTGTACCTTGTTGGTGCGCAACGCCTCGACCGGCGGAGCGCCGAGACCGAGGGGGACCAGTTCAAGATCACGCGCAGGATCGAGGCCGTTGGCTCGGAGATAGTTATTGAGATAGGCAATGCCCCCGGTCGCCAAGCTGAACACGCCGAGGGTCTTACCCTTGAGATCCCTGACCGACTTGATCGGTCCGTCAGCGTCGACCGCGACTGCCCAGTCGATGACGCCGTTCGCCATCACAATGCGTACCGGCAGATCGTTCTTGGCATTAGATTGCACGATCACGCTGGCATTGACCTCGGCGAACTCCGCGTTGCCGGCTACCATCTGCTGAATCGCTTGCAGCGACGCGCCAACTGGCAATAGCTCGACGTCGTAACCCTCCTCCTTCCAGTAACCCAGGGTCACTGCCAGGGTCAGCATCGGATACCCGACGTTGAGCACCGTAGTACCGACTGCAAGGCGGATCTTTTGCGGAGGCTTTTGCTGTGCGAGGGACGGCGTGGTTGCTAACGCCATAAGTACGGCGCAAATCCAGCTGACCAACCGGGTCAATCGACAATTGTCCATGAACCTCTCCTGCTGCTTGGAGCCGACTCTAGCCGGAAAAAGCCGTACGCTGAAAACGTTTTCAGCAAGGCCCATGCCACTTGTGCACCGAGCAGGAAGCGCCCGCCAGCATTGAATAACAGATTGACCAATCTCACCTTGTTTGCCCGCCCCTCGGCCTGGACAGCTCGTCGAGGATTAACGCGGATAGCAATCCCTCTTTGGTTGCCCCAAACTTAGGCGCGTGGAAGGGCTGATCTAGCGGTACCATCAGAGTCTATGTCCGACATTCCCGCGTTCATTGCGGCCCTGCCAAAGGCGGAGCTGCACATGCATCTGGAGGGCTCGCTGGAGCCCGAAATGCTGCTCGCCCTCGCGCAACGAAACGGGGTGCGATTGCCGTATCCCGACGTGGCAGCGTTGCGCCGCGCTTACAGCTTCGACAGCCTGCAGTCGTTCCTAGACCTCTATTACCTTGGCCTTACGGTGCTGCAGACTGGTGACGATTTCTATCAAATGACCGAGGCCTATCTGGCGCGCGCAGTGCGTGAGAATGTCCGTCACGCTGAGGTTTTCATTAGCCCGCAGGCGCATTTGCGCCGGGGACTGCCCATCGCACCCATCATCGAGAACATCCTCGCCGCCTTCGATGCTGCCCACAATGCCCATGGCATTACTGGCGGATTGATCGCGGGCATTCAGCGGCAATTCGATGAAGGCGACGCGTTGGCCATGATCGCTGCACTTAAGCCCTGGCGCGACCGGATCCTTGGCGTCGGTCTCGGAGGACCGGAGATCGGTCATCCGCCATCAAAATTTCGGCGAGCGTTTGCGGTCGCGCGCAATGATTATGGATGGGGCACCGTTGCTCACGCGGGTGAGGAAGGCGGAGCGGACTATGTTCGAGACGCCCTCGATACGCTCAAAGTCGATCGCATTGACCACGGCGTGCGCTGCGATGATGATCAAAATCTTGTGAGTAGGCTCGCTGAGGAGCACACGCCTTTGACTGTTTGCCCGTGCTCCAACATTGCGCTGCGCCTGTTTCCCGACATGAAGTCGCACAATATTTGCAAGCTGCACGCGAGCGGCGTTTGCGTCACTGTCAATTCAGATGATCCGCCTTATTTCGGCGGCTACATCAATAAGAACTACGCCGCAATCCATGCTGCGCTTGGGGTTACTGACGAAGACCTGTGGCAGATGGCACGAAACAGTTTCACCAGCGCTTACATGTCGGAGGAATTGCGCTCCCGCTATTTGTCCGAGCTCGATAGCTATCGCCCAAAGCCTGGAATCCGCCGATAGCATCTGTGGCCGCCACCAATCCACATCGGACGCTCCCGGGCTTGTAGACCTTGCGCGGCGTGCGCTTTTCTGGCGTCGTAGAGCCGCGCACAAACGACTGGGGAGAGGCGGCGTCATGAACGATCATGAGCGGTTCATGGCGATGGCCATCAAGGAAGCCAAGCTCGGTGCCGCTGCCGGCGAGCAGCCGTTCGGTGCCGTGGTTGCGCGCGGCGACGAGGTGATCTGCAAGGCGCGAAGTTTGAAGGTTGGCACCTTCGATGCGACCGCTCATTCGGAGACGCTCGCCATCAAAGCCGCAACACAGAAATTGCGCCAGCGCTCTCTTCCCGATTGCGTTTTTTATGCCACATGCGAACCCTGCCCCATGTGTCTTGGTGCTATTCTCAATGCCGGCATCAAGACGCTCGTGATTGGTGCCCGCAAGCACCAACTTAGACGTTTCGCTACGCAGGCGTTCAATTTCAAGAACTACACTGTCGAAGCATTTGCCGAGATGGTCGGTTGGGATCTCACGGTGATCGATGGCGTCCTCGGAGAGGAATGCGTTGCCCTTTATGCCAATTCACCCGTCGAGCTCACCCGATAGAAAGCGATCGCGCGCGACTTGAAAAATAAAAGGGAATTTGCATGAGCACGGTACATAAAGAAGAGCGATTTGCCGATACGGCCCCCTCGCCCAACTACGCGGATTTGATCATTCAGGGCTTGAAAGAAGCCAAGGTCGAGATCGTGGCGTCGTTGCCTGAATCGCTGTTGAAGAAGGTGTATCCGATGCTCGAGCAGGATGAGCAGATCCGCTACATCCAAGTATCGAGCGAGATCGACCTGCCCGGGATCGTAGCTGGTGCCTATTTCGGCGGCAAGCGAGCGGTCATGATCATGGAGAATTCTGGGATTCGCCAGGCCTGCGAACCGCTCGCACGTCTCCTGTTCGGGCATCGGATTCCATTGGTCATGCTCATGCCGCACCGCGGAGATTTGGGTGAAGACGTCTGGTGGGGTCACGGCCACTCGGAGACCATGCTGCCGATCTTGGACGCACTGCGGATTCGATATTGGTTCGTAAATCGTCTGGAAGAGATCGTGCCCTCGATCAAAAAGGCGCTCGTTCACGCGGATGCCGGCCAGGTGGGCGTGGCGCTCATCTTCAGCGGCGAATGCAGGGAGGCGCCTGCCCATGCATAGGATCGACGCCGTACGCGCTTTGGCCGCTTTGGTAACCGAAAGGGATTTGTTCGTCTGCGCTCATGGGGGACTACGAAACGACTGGTGGAATTCGCGTCCCGGCGGGGTCGACAACACTTGCTTTCTCACCGGCATGGATACCGTTTCGGCGACTGCGCTCGGTCTTGCGGTCGCGCTACCCCATCGCCGGGTGGTCGCGTTGGAGACTGATGGATCCATGCTGATGAGCGCGAGCACGCTTTGCACACTTGGCAACGAGCTTCCGGAAAATCTCAGTATCGTCGTGTTCGACAACGGCTCCTACGAGTCGATCGGCGGACTGCCGACCCATACAAGGGGACGGACTGATCTCGCAAAGATGGCGGAAGGCGCCGGGTGCCTCAATTGCTTCACCGTGACCGACGTCGAAGCGTTCGGGCGGGCGGCCGAGAAGGTGCTCGCCGACGACGAGTTTGGCTTCATCGTGGCCAAAACAGCGCATGCAGCCGTCCACCGCTGGCCCGCTGAGAAACAGAAGTTCACGGATGGCGTCGAAGAGAAGTACCGGTTTCTGCGTTATGTCGAGCGGCTCGAGGGGATCAGAATCCATCTGGTCGTGGAGCTCGGCGGATAGACACTCAATACGACCTGGCCGGTTTCTTGCTTCTCGTCCAGCGATAAGCTGCCTTAGAGGCCTCCATGATCCAACTCAGGCTCTTGCTTTGGACTGCAATTGCGCTTTCTTGCGGATTCCTCAGCGCAAGCCCGCTTCTTGCGCAATCGCCGCCTCCGCAAAAGCTCAAGTTTCGTCTTGACTGGAAGGGCGGCGGCCAACATGCGCTGTTCTATCTCGGCCGCCAGCGCGGCTACTTCAGGGACGAAGGCGTCGATCTTGAAATCTATTCCGGGACCGGCACGTCGGATTCGGTGAAACAGGTTGGGATCCGGGCGGTCGACTGCGCACTTGCGGATGCGTTGGTCGTCGTCCAGGCCGCCGAACAGCGCGTTCCTATCAAGTCGGTCGCAGCCTATTACCAGACCAACCCCATCGTGGTGATCAGTCCGAAGGACAAGCCGATCATCGAGCCGCGCCAATTGCTTGGCATCAAGCTCGGATCCAAAAAGGGTAGTGCTACCTATCAGGGCCTGATCGCGCTGCTAACGGCGAACAACATACAGCTGGAGGACCTTACGCTCGTCGACATTGGCTTTGGCGTGGCGCCGCTGTTGGTCCGGCAGGTTGACGCAATGATGGGCTTCGCGACGAGTGAACCCGTTCAGGCAGAGAGCAAAGGCATGCCAGTCCACCTCATGCCGATATCTGACTATGGCGTGGACACCTATGGTCTCACACTCATCTGCAATTCGACTTCGATGGAGCAAAGCCCCGCACTCGTGAAGGCATTCCTCAGGGCAATTCGGCGTTCGATGCAGGCGACGATAAAGGATCCAGGCGCGGGTATTGACGCGGTCGTGCGCGAAGTCGAAGCGGCGGATGCTGTACTTGAGGGGAAGACCCTTTCACGCGCGATGACCTTTTGGTCGAACAGCGAGACTGATGCTTACGGCCTTGGATGGCAGACGCAAGAACGGTGGCAGCGAACGATCGAAGTCACGCGGAAGCTTGGTCTGCTCGAAAAGCCGCTCCGCCCGGACCAAGTCTTCACGAACGCGTTCCTGGATTCCGCCAACGCAAAGAAATGATGCACTAGTGGCAACGCCAGGCGAGCTACATGGAGATAGGCTGCTGGGACTTCACGCCCAAAAGAACATCGTATGACTGTTAGAACTCCCTCCACTTTGCTTTTCAGGAACTTAGCTCTTTTGGCGCACCTGCTCGACCGCCATTAGGATGCGCTCGGCGGTCGCAGGCGCGTCGAGCCGCGGGAACACACGATAGTCGCTCGCAGCCGCGACAGCATCGGTAATCGCCGAAAAAGCCGAGAGCGCGAGCATCAGCGGCGGCTCGCCCACTGCCTTCGAGCGGTAGATGGTCTCGGCACGGTTCTCGCCGTTCCATAGCCGCATGCGAAAATCATCCGGCCGATCGTTGGCGGTGGGAATCTTGTACGTCGATGGTGCGTGCGTGCGCAGGCAGCCCGACTGATCCCACCACAATTCCTCGGTGGTAAGCCAGCCGAACCCCTGGATGAAGCCGCCTTCGATCTGGCCGAGATCGACGGCCGGATTCAGCGACCGGCCGACGTCGTGCACGATGTCCACGCGCAGCAACCGGCTCTCGCCGGTGAGCGTATCGATCACGACCTCGCTCGCCGCCGCGCCATACGCGAAGTAAAAGAAGGGCCGCCCGCGATGCTTGATCGGGTCGTAGCTTAGTCCAGGCGTCGAATAGTACCCCGTCGACGAGAGCGAGACGCAACCGAGGTAGGCCTGCATCACGAGTTCCGCAAAGCTTAGCTCTTTGTTGCCTATGCGTACCCGGTTGGGCAGAAATACGATCTGCTCCTGAGGCACGTGAAAGTGCTTGGCCGCAAAATCAATCAGGCGCTCCTTGATCGTTCGCGCGGCATTGCGCGCCGCCATACCATTAAGGTCCGAACCGGATGAGGCGGCGGTTGCCGAGGTGTTGGGAACCTTTGCCGTGGTGGTCGCGGTGATCTTGATGCGCTCGATGTCAATCTGGAATTCCTCGGCCACGACCTGCGCCACTTTCACGAGCACGCCCTGTCCCATCTCGGTGCCACCGTGATTGAGCTGGACTGATCCATCCTTGTAGACGTGAACGAGCGCGCCGGCCTGGTTGAGAAAGGTCTTGTTGAAGGAGATCCCGAATTTCACTGGCGTGAGTGCGATACCCTTTTTCAGGATCGGATTTTTTTTGTTGAACTCGCGCGTCGCGGCGCGCCGGCGCCGATAGTCTGACGAAGCCTCCAGCTCCTCCACCATCTCCGCGATGATGCTATCAGTGACCTCCATATGATAGGGCGTGATGTCGCCACCGTTTGAGGAATAGAAATTGGCCTTTCGGATATCGAGCGGGTCGCGGCCGAGCGCAAATGCGATTTCGTCAATGACGCGCTCGATGCCAAGCATGCCCTGAGGTCCGCCAAACCCACGAAAGGCGGTATTCGAGACGGTGTGCGTCTTCATCCGACGCGAATGGATGGATGCATTGTGCAGCGCGTAGGCATTGTCTGCGTGAGTCATCGCGCGATCCGCGACTGCAGCAGACAGGTCCGCCGAATAACCGCAGCGCGCCGCCTGATCGAAGCGCACGCCGAGGATGCGGCCGTCATTGTCGAATCCCACTTCGTAGTCGATGCGGAAGTCGTGACGCTTGCCTGTGATGATCATGTCATCGTCGCGGTCGAGGCGCAGCTTGGCCGGCCGGCCGGTCTTGTGCGCGGCAATTGCCGCGATCGCCGCGAATAGCGACGGCTGACTTTCCTTGCCGCCAAAGCCACCACCCATGCGCCGCACTTCCACCGTCACCGCGTGATCGGGCAGCCCAAGGACCTTAGCGACATTGTGCTGCACCTCGCTTGGGTGCTGGGTCGAGCAATGGACCAGCATATTGTTGTCCTCGCCCGGCATGGCATAAGCGATCTGTCCCTCGAGATAGAAATGATCCTGTCCGCCGGTACGGACAGTGCCGGAAATGCGATGTGGCGCGCTGCGCAGTGCCGTATCAACGTCGCCAAGCCGCATGGTCTGCGCCGGGAGAAGATCGGAGTCGGCGGCGAGCGCGTCGTCGATCGTTATCAGCGCGGGAAGATCCTCGTATTCGACGCGAGCGAGTTTTGCGGCCGCGCGAGCGATTTCCATTGTCTCCGCCGCAACCGCGAAGATGGACTGTCCCGCATATTGAACCTCATCGACCGCAAAGACTGGATCGTCACCGAGGATTGGGCTTGCATCGTTTACACCGGGAATGTCGGCGGCGGTGAGGACACAGACAACGCCGGGTTGCCGACGAAGCATGGACACGTCGAGCGCAACAATGCGCGCGTGCGGGCGCGCGCTCATCGCCACGTACAGATGGAGGGTACCGGGTAGTTCGGGAACGTCGTCAACGTAGATCGCTTCGCCCGAGACGTGCCGTGCCGCACTGTCGTGGGCAAGCGTCGCGTTGACGCCGCCGCGGATCGGCCGCTCCTGCAGCATGACCGGAACGTCGCCGCGCTGCGTCGCCTCACTCATCGGCTAACTCCAGAACGCGCGTTGCAACCTTCTCTCCGCTATTTTCCAGGTAGAAGCGCCGCAACAGGTTCTGCGCCGCGAGAAGGCGATAGTTCGCCGAAGCGCGCATATCGGTAATTGGAGTGAAGTCTTTCGTCAGGGCTGAGCAGGCGCGCTCGATGGTCGCCGCCGCGAACGGCTGATCGGTCAGCATCGCTTCCGTCTTTTCGGCACGCTGCGACGTTGCGGCAACGCCGCCGTAGGCGACGCGCGCACGAACGATCGTGCTCTCCTTCAGCGTAAGCGCGAAGGCGCCCATGACCGCGGAAATATCCTGGTCAAAACGGCGCGAAATCTTGTAGCAGGCAAAGCGCGTGGCCTCGTCAAGGCGCGGCACCTGCACGGCCTCGATAAATTCACCCGGCGCGCGGTCCTGTTTCCCGTAAGCGAGGAAGAAGGCTTCGAGCGACAGTTCGCGTCGTGTGGCGCCGCGACGCAGCCGCAGTGTTGCGCCGAGCGCAATTAGCGCAGGCGCCAGATCGCCAATCGGGGAGCCGTTGGCGATGTTGCCGCCGACCGTCCCTGCATTGCGGATTTGAATGGAGGCAAAGCGGCGCAATAGCTCGCCGAGATCGGGATGAAGCCTGCCGAGCGCTGCGGTCGCGTCGCGATGACTTACGGTCGCGCCGATGGTGAGTCCGGTTGCCGTCTCCCTGATCTCATCGAGCCCGACAACGCGGGTCACGTCGATGAGGGTTGCGAGGTGCCGGTGCTGCTTCGTTACCCAAAGCCCAACATCGGTCGCGCCGGCGACCAGCACGGCATCTGGGTGTTTGCTGTAGACCTCGGCGAGCTCGTCAATGCTGCGCGGCGCAAACCATTCCTGGCCACCGTGCGCGACGCGGAGCATCTCGCCGTCATCGAGCGCGGCAAGCCGCCGCGCCGTTGCCGCCTGCGCCCCGGCTGCTGGACGCGGCGCGGCCGAGGCATCGAGGCCTGCGTCTATGATCGGCCCGTAGCCGGTGCAGCGGCAGAGATTACCGGCGAGCCAGTCCTTGACGCTCCGCCGATCTTTCAGCGTGCCCTCAAGTGCCCTCAAGCCATCCGGCATAAAGCTGCATCACGAAGCCAGGCGTGCAAAAGCCGCATTGCGAGCCGTGATGGTCAACCAGTGCCTGCGCCACCCAATGGAGCGTCCCGTCGGCACGTTTCACGTCCTCGACCGTCAGAAGCTGACGGCCATGTAGCGCCGGCACGAACTGGATGCACGCGTTGATTGCCCGGTGGTTTAGTCCGCCTGCGCCGTCAGGCTCCGCCAGCACTACGGTGCAGGCACCGCAGTCGCCTTCCGCACAGCCTTCCTTGGTGCCGGTGCGGCGCGCGTGACGCCGCAGATATTCCAGTACGGTCAGCGTGGGAGACACATCCCGCAGTGTACGCTCATCCTCGCCAAGAAGGAATCGGATGCCGTTACTCATGATCCTGACACACTGGGCACTCGTCGCTAGTTATGCTCGCTCGGACCCATGATGACAATGTTCTCGGTCTGCTCAACGTGCCGAACGAAAATGTATTTGTCTTCTCTTCCGTCACTGTGTTTGCGCTTGATGTCGCGCTTCACGCTGCGATCGATTTTCGCTACTACCACGTAGGGCGACTGCGGTCGCAGTCCCGCCTCGCAATGCTTGTCGAATTCGTCGAGGGTTTTCACGGCGTAAGCGTGCTCGATACCCGCGCCACGCGCAATTGCGGCGATGTCGACCCGCCCCGAGGCGGTGTGCGTCGGCGGGCCACCGATCGACTGATAGCACTCGTTGTCCCAGACCACGATGAATAGATTCCTCGGCTGCTCGTTTGCCAGCGTGGCCAGGATGCCAAGGTTGAACAACAGGCCACCGTCAGTATCGAGTGACACGATCCGCCGGTGCGATAGGCCGACCGCTAGCCCGAACGCCTGCGGCGTTACGCACCCGAGCTGCTGCTGGAAGAGGCTTGCGCTGCGCATGTGCGGCGCGGCGTTGTACCATTCGTCAACGCTCGCGCCCAGTGAAAGCACGACAAGCTCATTCTTGAGCCGTGCCGCGAGCCGCGTCATGCAGTCGAACCGGTTCATCGCACCACGTTCCCTGAGAGCACGACCGCGGAGTGGTAATAGGCCGTGTGCGACCAGGCGTAGGCATCCATAATGGCGCGTTGGATGTTTTCCTCGCGATCGACGATTCGGTAGGGAATTCGCATGGCATTGAGTAGCGGCTCCATCGTCATGCCGTGCGGGATGGCCCACCAATTGTTCTCGCCGAGATCGCCGCGATGGCTCATGATCATTACCACTGGAATTCCTGCACCCATGCCCATGCGGGCGAGTGGTTCGATCGAGGCGCGCAGACCCGAATTCTCCATGATCAGTGCAGACTTTTTCCCTGAGAGCCATATGCCACCACAGATCGCTGCACCTTCTCCCTCGTTCGTGACGGGGATGGTGCGGATATCTGGGTCGCGGTCGAGCGCTGGGTAGAGCTCTTTCAACAGCGAATCGGGCAGATAGCAGACGACGCTCACGCCTGCGGCTTTGAGACCGGCAATCACCTGTTCAACGGCACTGCCTTGCATGATCGATTTATTCTCACCGCGTCAGTTCGATGCTCGCATTACGGTAGAGAGCAACGCATTCGTCCTCGAGCACGCCCTCAATCACCGTTAGATCCCATCCGACCATCTCGGCAAAGCGCTCGACCGTATAGTCCTTGAAGTTGAATGCGAGCTTGGCGAGGCGTCTGATGTGACGGTTGCGCGCACCCATGACCAAGGTCTTGATCCCGCTGTTGAGGATCGCGCCGCAACACATGGGGCAGGGCTCACAGGTGCAGTAGAACACGCAATCCGGCAGCGTGCGCTGCTTGAGCTTCTGCGTCGCATGCTTGATCGCCAACGTTTCGGAATGCGCGGTTGTGTCGGAGGTCGAGACCTTCAGACTGCGCGTGCGGACGATGACCTCGCCGCTGCGCACGACGACTGCGCCGAACGGCTGCTCGCCCATGGCGGCCCCCAGCTTCGCCTCTTCGATGGCGATCGCCATGAAGCGCTCGTGATCGGTGCCCATCTGAATGGCCTCGTGGTGGCGTAGTTTCTCCGCCTCAGAATGACCAGCTCGCGACTGATAAGGCGTCTTGTCACTTGCCTGGCGTCTTGAGTTCGCGTTCGGCTTTGGGCGGCAGGAAAGAGCGGTCGAACCCCTCCTTTACCTCCGGCTTGCGCGTGAGCTGATAAGCGTCGGTTACGGTCGCGATGGCGTTCGCCATGCGCTTGTCGTCGACGTCGCCGATGCCGAGCGCCTTGGTCTCCGGTGTCATCATCTGCTTCTCAAGGAAATAGATGAGACGCGGCTTCTCGATCTCCGGCTTGAGCAGCGTTTCGACATTTTGCAGCACGGCCATGCCGGAGTCTGGGTTGGCGGCGACCTCAATAAGCGCGCGGTTGATCGCACGTACTAGACCCCGTACCGCCTGCGGTTTCTCCTTCAATAGCTTCTGCGAGACCATGACACCATTCGAATAGAGATCGAGGCCATAGTCGTCGTAAAAGAACCAACGGAAGTCCTTCTCCGGGTCCTGCCGCTGCGCAACCACGTTCATGTAGGTCGTGGCGGCGAAAGCGGCGATCACGTCGACTTGTCCCTGGATCAACATCTGTTCGACCAGGTTGGGCGCGACATTGACCACTTTGATCTTGCTCTCATCGACGCCGTTCTTCTTCGCGAGCGGCGCCAACATGCGGTGAGTGGCGGACCCTGCGGGCACGCCAAGCGATTTGCCCTCAAGATCCTTTAGCGTCTTGATTGGAGCGCTTGACTTGACGATCAGCGCGAACGGTGAGCGGTTATAGATGAGATAGACCATCACCGGCTGCTCGCCTGGCCGCGTTCCTGCGTTCTGGATGATGGCATTCATGTCGCCGAAACCTGCATCATAGGCGCCCGACATGATGCGGGTGACCGTTGCGGCAGAGCCTTCGCCCTGATCCACGGTTACGTCGAGGCCCGCCTCGCGAAAATAGCCCTTGTCGCGTGCCATGTAGAACCAGGCGTGCGGCCCCTGAACTTTCCAGTCCAGCGTGAACTTGATTTTCGTGAGCTCCTGCGCACTTGCGAAACCCATTGAGAAGGCAAGCGCGAAGCATGCCGCGGTCAAGCGTTGCAGAATCATTACAAACCTCCTGTTCCGCCCTATCGGTGGGCGAGTTACCCCATTGCGAACTCGGTCTTGCGATTGGCCCAGCCGGTGACCTTCTGCTCGATCAGCGCTGCCACCGCGTAGAGGGCGACGCCCATGATCGAGACCAGCAGTAGGCCGGCGAACACGAGCGGCACGTCGAAATTTGCCGACGCGATCATCATGACGGTGCCGATGCCCTGATTGGAGGCGATCGTCTCCGACGTGATTGTGCCGATGAAGGCGACAGTAAGCGCAACCTTGAGCGACGCAAAAAGGTAAGGCATCGTGCGCGGCAGCCCGACGTTCCACAGGATGTCGAGCTTACCTGCACCTAGCGCCTTGAGAACGTCCTCGAGCTCGGGCTCGGTGGTGGCGAGTCCAGTGGCCACATTCACGACGATCGGAAAGAAGCAGATGATGAGTGATGTAAGGACGGCGGGCACGGTGCCTGCGCCGAACCACACCACGAGGATCGGAATGATCGCGACTTTCGGGATCGAAGAAAAACCGATGAGCAGCGGATACGCGCTGTTGTAGGCGATCCGAGACGTCCCGATCAGTCCGCCGATCAAAACACCGACCAGGAGGCCGAGCGCAAAGCCGACCATCGTCGTATACACAGTCTGGATCAGATGCGGCAGCAGCCCACGGAATTGCTTGACCAGCGTTACGAGTATCTCGCTTGGTTTCGGCAGCACGAGGTCGCTCACCCCGAATATCCAGCAGAGCAACTCCCAGGCGAGGAAAAAGCCCACGATGAGCATGATCGATGACATTTGTTCGCGCATGCGTTTTGCCACTTGCATGGTCAGCCTCTAGCTCGTTGGAACATCGCTGATGAGAGCACGCAGGCGCTGGTTCAGCGCCACGAAGTCGTGCTCGTAGGTCATAGGGATGGTACGCGGGCGCGCGAAGCTTACATCCTGATCGCAGATGATGCGGCCCGGCCGCGCGCTCATCACGCAGATGCGGGTCGCGAGATAGGCGGCCTCGCGCAGGTCATGAGAGACGAACAACACGGTTGGGCGGCGTTGCATCCACAGTTCCTGCATCGTTCCCCACAGCGCTTCGCGTGTGAAATGGTCGAGCGCGCCGAATGGCTCGTCGAGAAGGAGCAGCTTCGGCCCGTGAATGAGCGCGCGGCATAGGCTAGCGCGCTGCTGCATGCCGCCGGAGAGCTGCCATGGGAATTTGTTGGCGAAGCCTTTGAGGCCCACTTGCGCCAACAGCGCGTGAACGCGGTCGCGGAATTCGCTACGTCGTTTCGCATGGTACTGCGAACGGAACGGCTCTACGATTTTCAGCGGCACCATGACGTTGCGCTCGATTGTGAGCCAGGGAAGCAGTGTGGGGTTCTGGAAAGCGATCCCAACACCGAGTTTCCCGCGTTCGACCCGCTTGCCTGCGATCGTGACCGTGCCGCTCGATGGGGCGAGCAGGCCGCAGACAAGCTTGAGGATCGTCGACTTGCCGCAGCCGGACGGACCGACCAGCCCGACAAATTCGCCGTCGCGCAATTCGAGCGTCACCTCGTCGAGCGCCCTGACCGCTTGCGTCCCGCGGCCGAACGTCACCGAGACGCGATCGAGCCTGATGGTACCTGGCCCTTGCGCGGCCCTGGCCGCGTCAGGGGTCACCAGTGGGATGACGTTCAATGGTTGAACGGACGCCACGGTTCTCCTTTCGCGCGGGGGCGCGACACTGGGCGCCGGCCTCGCCGCGTGACGGTACGTTCTTGCTACCTAGAAATAGAGTCCTCTTGTTGCCGAAAGGCGCGCCCTATTCAAGTCACTTCAGTGCCTAAGCCGGTATCTATGCGAGCTTTCGCGAACACTTCGACGAGCTCCGCGGCAACCAGCGCAGCGATGACCTCCGGCCGCTTGTCATCTACACCGCGGTCGCCGATCGGGCAGACAAGCCGTGCAATGCGATGCTCGGGGATTCCGATCTCGCGGAAGGCGTGCTCGAACACCCGTCGCTTCGTCAGCGAGCCGATGAGACCGCAATACGCGAAGTCCCCGCGTTCGAGCACTGCCGAGACGATCAGGCTGTCGAGCGAATGGCTGTGGGTGAGCACGACGTAGGCAGCACCTGGCGGCGCTCGCCCCACCTGCTCGCCCCAGCGCTCGGTGACGATCATCTCGACATTGTCACCTAGCGGGGCTGTGCCGAACTCGTCCCTGCGCGCATCGATCCACCGCACCCAGAAGGGCAGGAGACTCAGCGCGCGCGCGAGCGCACGCCCGACGTGACCGGCGCCGAACAGGAGGACCATTGGCCGTGTCTCGGCGGCGGCGCGCTCAGCCATTTCGATATAGGCGAGCGCGCGCTCGTCTCGGTTACGAGCATGCGCGCGCCCATCTCGCGAGGGGTGGAGCCCTGGGCCTCTGCCACGGTGATCAGAGCAACGGGCTGCCCTTTGGCTAGGAAGGCGCGTAACGAAGGGGCGATCGCATCGGTCATGGCGGGCGATTGGGTCGTTGCTCGCGTGGGAGTAGTTCGGTTGCCTTCTCCGCAACAGCGAGGAAATTTACAAATATCCGGGGACTGCTTATAGGTGCCTCAATGCCGCTATAAATGCGGCGGTTCGGAAACCCGACATGGTTGCTATGCCCCTCGCCAGCCGCTCGGTTGATAGGCCGTCGCTGCGCACCTTTCTTGCGGAACTGCCCGAAGACGAGGTTTTCCGCATCTCCGACCCCTTGGAGCTCGACTTTCTGCCCACGGCGCTGGTCCTCGAACTGGAGAAACGTCGCCGGACACCCGTGGTCATCATCGATCGGCCAAAGGGCTTCGATATTCCAGTCGTCGCCAACCTGTTCGCAAGCCGGGACCGCATCGCGCGCATGGTCGGCGCACCGCCCGGCGGTTTCAATGAAGTCTGGGTACGTGCGCTCGCGAACCTCATGCCCCCCACCGTAGTGAGCCGGGGGCCCGTGCACGAGGTCGTGGTGCAAGGGAACGAGGTCGACGCGGGCACGCTGCCGATCAGCCGGCATTTCGAGAAGGACGCCGGGCGCTACATCGGCTCCGGCATTCTGATCTGCAAGGACCCGGACACGGGCGTGCGCAATCTCAGCTACCAGCGGCTGCAGCTCAAGGGACCGAACCGCTTCGGTGCAAGCCTGCATTCGCGCGGCCACATCTGGGACCACCTGCTGCGCTGCGAGGCGCGCGGTCGCAACCTGGAGGTCGCAGTCGTGATGGGCGTACATCCCGCGATCAATCTTGCGGCGGGCGCGAAGGTGGCGATGGAGGTCGACGAATTCGACGTCGCCGGCGCGCTGCTCGGGCGTCCGGTTGAGCTCGTCAAATGTAAGACGATCGACATCGAAGTGCCGGCCGAGGCCGAAATCGTGCTGGAAGGTGAAATCCTCGCCAACCTGCACGAGGATGAAGGGCCCTACGGCGAATACACCGGCTATTCCACAGAGCGCTCAACGCGCAACGTCTTTGTCGTGAAGGCGATCACAAGGCGTCAAAAGCCGATCTTCCATGACATCGTTCCCGGCTATTCGGCCGAGCACTTGCTGCTTGGGCGTTCTGCCAAAGAGGCGCATGTCCATATGCGGCTCAAGGAAATGGTGCCGAATCTCGTCGCTCTGAGCTTTCCGAAATCCGGTACGCATTTCCATGCCTATATGTCGATCAAGAAGACTGCGGAAGGGCAGGCGCGGCACGCGCTTATGCTGCTTCTCGGCCTTGATCCGTATCTCAAGTTCGTGGTCGCGGTCGACGAAGATGTGAATGTCTTCGATGAGGAAGAGGTGCTGTGGGCGCTCGCCACCCGCTTCCAGGCCGACACGGATATGTTCGTGGTGCCGCAAGTATTCTGCAATCGGCTCGATCCGTCGTCACGCGACGGCATGTCGGCTAAGCTTGCTCTCGATGCGACCACACCGCTCAAATGGGATGTGGAGCGGGCGGCCGTTCCGCGCCAGGCTGCAGCAAAGGCGGCGGAGTTATTGGCACGGTTTTAGCTTCCCCCTTGGCGGTGATTGTCTTACATCTCGCGCCACTACATTCGGTTGGAGGGAACTCATGACGCGATCCCGATTGTTTTGGCTTAGTTTTATCTCGCTGACGATCGCTGTTATTGGCGCCGCCCCGGCTGTTGCGCAGGCTCTGGACAAGCTGAAGATAAGGCTCGACTGGAAAGGCGGCGCGCAGCATGCGCCCTTCTATCTCGGCCAGCAGCGTGGCCTCTATAAGCAAGAGGGCATCGATCTCGAGGTCATTTCGGGTTCAGGCTCGTCCGATACGATCAAACAGGTCGGCTCCAAGGCGGTCGAATTCGGGCTTGTTGATGCTCTCGTGCTGGTACAGGGCGCTCAGCAGCGCGTGCCAGCGAAGTCGATCGCGGCGTACTACCAGCGCACCCCGATCGTGCTCATCAGTCCGAAGCAGAAGCCGGTAACCGATCCGCGCCAGTTGCTCGAAGGCATCAAGCTTGGCTCCAAGAAAGGCAGTGCGACCTTCCAAGGTCTCGTGGCGCTTCTCTCCGCGAATGGCATGCAGCTCGAACAGATCAAGCTCGTCGATATCGGTTTTGGCGTGCAGCCGCTCCTTGTAAAGCAGGTCGATGCCATCATGGGATTCTCGATGAATGAGCCGATCGAGGCCGAGAGCGGCGGGATGGCGGTCACGCTGATGCCGATCTCGAATTACGGGGTCAATACTTACGGTCTGACGATTGTGGGCAATCCTGAGTTTATGCAGCAGAAGCCGGAAATCGCGAAGCGCTTCATGAAAGCAACCCTGCTCTCGGTGGCTGAGGCCATAAAGGATCCAATCGGAGCCATTGCGGCGGTTGCGGCTGCCGTCTCCGAAACCGATACCAAGCGCGAGGCAAAGGTGCTCGAACACACGATCCCCTACTGGCAGAGCAAGGAGACGGAAGCGCAGGGGTTCGGCTGGCAGACGGAGCAGCGTTGGCGCGACACTATCGACATCGCCAGGAAGCTCGGCCTCATCGAGACGACGCTGCGTCCGGAGGACGTGTTCGTGAACACGTATCTCAGCCAATAGCGCCTAAGACCCCGCCACCGCCCTTCACTTGCCGGGCAGGAGGCCTCAGATGGGGCTAGACGATTACGAGGGACCACTTGAAATCGGGAAGGGCTGATGGAAGCTCGCCGGCAGCGTGATCCGGCGCTCACTGAGGCCTTCGGTCCGCGCTCGGTTGCGGCGAGTGAGCCCGCGCACCCATGCATCGTTCTCGACCGCGTGAGCCTTCGCTTCCAGAGCGAACGCCGCGAAGTGCAGGCGCTTTCCGACATCAGCCTAGCCATCGCGGAAGGCGAGTTTGTTGCGCTGCTTGGGCCGACCGGCTGCGGCAAGAGCTCGCTTCTTCGGCTCGTGAGCGATCTCCTAGCACCGACCGCGGGCACGATCGCGGTGCGGGGGGAGCCCGCGGCGGCGGCGCGACGCCTCAACCAGTTTGGCTTCGTGTTCCAGGAGCCTGCACTCCTCTCCTGGCGCACAGCGCTCGGCAATGTGCAGCTTCCGCTCGAAGTTATTGGCTATCCGCCTGAAAGGCGGCTCACGCGTTGCGAGGAGCTGCTCGATTCCGTTGGGCTGCTGAAGTTCAAGGACGCGTACCCGCACGAGCTGTCCGGCGGCATGAAGCAGCGCGTGGCGATGGTGCGCGCCCTCGCCTGGAACCCCTCGATTCTGCTAATGGATGAGCCGTTCAGCGCGCTCGACGAACTCACTCGAGGGCAGCTGCAGGACGATCTGCTCCAGCTCTGGAACCGCGAGCGCAAAACCATACTCTTCGTCACGCACAATATTTCCGAAGCAATTTACCTCGCCGACCGCATCGTTGTGATGTCTGCGCACCCTGGCCAAATCAAAACCGTTCTCAGGCCCGACCTACCGCGGCCGCGCACTGATGACATTCACGAGACGCAGGAATTCATGAAATGGACGCGCATGGCGCGCGAGGCGCTGCAATCATGAGCGATGCCGCACCCACGATACAGAACCGCTTACGCGACGTAATCCTTCCGCCCCTTATTATTCTCGCGCTGGCGCTTGGATTTTGGGAGCTGTCGGTCAAGCTGCTCGACATTCCGCCGTGGCTCCTTCCTGCGCCAAGCGACGTCGTCGATCGGTTCTTCAAGACCACGACGCTGTGGTATCACACCGGCCTCACCTTGCTTGAGGCACTCGCGGGGTTTCTGATCTCTGCCATGCTCGGCGTGTCATTGTCCGCGGGTATCGTGCATTCGCGTTTCCTCGAACGCGGCGTCTTCCCCTATGTCATCGTGTCGAATGCGATCCCGATCATCGCCATCATTCCGCTGCTTACCATCTGGTTCGGTTTCGGTATCGCGCCGAAGATCATGATCTGTTCGATCATCTCTCTCTTCCCGATCGTGACCAACACGACGCGCGGACTAAAAGCCACCGATCGCCGCATCATTGAATTCATGCGCTCCATCAACGCGACGCGGTCGGAAATTCTGCTTAAAGTCCAGCTTCCGAGTGCACTTTCGTTCATCTTTGCGAGCTTCAAGATCGCAGCCTCGCTCGCACTGGTTGGAGCCGTGGTCGCAGAGTTTTATAGTTCGGATCGCGGCCTAGGCTATCTAATCATCACCTCAGCGACGCAGCTTC
>WNFT01000876.1_pt1 | contig 25532 bp, 27 predicted proteins | sample 5400191 | NCBI WGS metagenome assembly WNFT01 (sample SAMN13153359, study PRJNA577476) | soil metagenome | isolation source: 80 cm saprolite under Madrone tree | place: USA:California | collected 2016-06-14 | reverse complement strand
GGCGGCTCAGTCCACGAGGGGAGTGCCCCGCTTAGAGCAAATCCCCACCTGACAGAGCAACAAGCTTTAGCGGGTTACGCAAATGAATCATGGAAATCGTTCAGAATTCGCCAGAGCAGCACAGTTGCCACACAGACTCTACACCCCCCATCCGATGCATGAATGTCAAAAGAAAGGAATTGCAAAAAGGGCAATTCGTAAACGCATGAAAACAAAAGGGCTGTTTTTTGCGAAGAAAGAGGGCAATTTGTAAGTGTATGAAAATACAGGCGAGGGGCAAAAGGGTAAGGCGGAGGAAATGGGATCGGCGGGATTTTGATTGGCACTTCGAAGCTCAGTGTGAACGAACACGCGGAAGAATAGCATGAAAGTATATCGCATTTCAATTACTTTGTGGGTATCATTCGAATGGAGGCGTAAGGCGTTGAAATGGTTGCAGGTTACAGGTCCCGAAATGCATTTGGGATGTCCGCGTACGAGGCACGTGGCCATCCGTCCCGTATGTTGAACCACACTACTCCGCAGCGGGGGTGATTTTCTCGACGTGACCGGTCTTCTTCGCAGAATTGAATTGGCCGGCCAGCAACACATGCGCAGCAGGGAAGTCCCTGACGGCTTCAGGATTTTCGACCATCCAGATGGCGTGATCCTCGTCAGCCACAAAGACGGCTCGTTGGGGTTTCCATTCCGGGTGCCCTACCGAAGCACCTCCGCGCCAGCATTTCTGCACGCAATCCGCACGGCCGGGCTTGGTGTGTTGAGCCGTGCAACTCTCATCGCTGATCCAACCGGCCCGAGAGGCGTTCTTTTGCTGCGCCGAGAGTGAGCCGAGCGCCACGAGAACGCCACCAAGCAAGAAAACAAAAACGATTCGGCGCCAAATCATCGATTCCCCCCTTCTGGCTCCGCAAGTACAAAGCAACCTTCATCTTGAGGTGATCGGCTCTGAAGTCCCCCGCTCTATGTTCATTTACGTTCTACATTCCAAAAATGTAGTACTTATGTAGACACCCGCTTGTGTCATTACATATTGCTTCATTATAAGAGCGCATAGCAGCCTGCGAATGGATGGCGTGTAATCCAAAACCATATTTCGTCGTTAGACAATTCCAAGTTCAACCATACCCCTGGTGCTTAGGCCCAACTTGCGCCCACCAGGGGAATGCCGAATACCTGGCAATTGTCCGCAGCCTTTCAGGTGCGAAATCCCAAAGGAGCAATCGATGCTATGAAGTCCCACTTCAAGTCTGTCGTTTCTGTGTCCCTATTCCTGACTTCTTTTGTCCTTTCCGCCTGCAGCGGCCCCGTCAACTCAGGTTCAGGACCAGGAACCGGCCCAGGTTCGGGATCCTTCACCGTCGCCGGGACGGTTACCGGGCTGACCGGCACGGGTCTCGTTCTTCAGAATAACGCGGGGGACAATCTTGCCGTAACTGCGAACGGCTCCTTTACGTTTAAGACCGCTATCGCCAAAGGCCAACCGTACCTCGTTTCAGTTTTTACTGCGCCCTCCACTCCATCACAAACCTGTACGGTCGCCAACGGTAGCGGTACAGCCAACGCCAATGTTACCAACGTCCAGGTAACGTGTTCCACAGCGACTGTCTCCATCGGAGGAAACGTCGTCGGTCTGGTTGGCACCGGGCTTGTTCTGCAGAACAATGGCGCCGATAACCTTGCGGTTGCCACCAGCGGTTCCTTCACGTTTAAGACGGCGATCACCATTGGCAGCACGTATCTCGTCACCGTAAATGTCCAGCCAACCAGTCCCGCGCAGACTTGCACCGTAACCAATGGCAGCGGCACGGCCGCAGCGAACGTCGGCAACATCCAAATTACATGCTCTACTGGAACCCTCTCCATCGGCGGCACAGTTACCGGACTCGCCAAAACTGGCAGTGGCATAGTGTTGCAGGACAACGGCGGCGATAATCTTACCGTCAAAGCCAACGGCAGCTTTACGTTCCCAAGACTGGTCCCCGCCGGCGGCGCCTATAACGTTACGATTTTCACCCAGCCTTCCGGCCCCAATCAGATCTGCAGGGTAAGCAACGGTACCGGGACCGTAAATGCCAATGTTGTTAACGTTCAAGTCATCTGCCCGGCTATTTTCCACACCATCGGCGGCACGGTCGTGGGCCTCGTGGGCACCAACAGCGGCATGGTACTGCAGGATAATGGCGGCGACAATCTGACCGTCTCCAGCAACGGCGCCTTCACCTTTAACACTCCCATCGCTGATGGCAGCACGTACGACGTAAGTGTGTTGGTTGGACCGAGCACGCAACCGGGAGTGGGTATCGTCACATGGTTTTACCAAGGTACTGCTACGTCAGCGGTCACCAGCGTCATAGTCGATTGCGGCCACAATGACTGGTCATGGTTCGATGGCTCCAAAACCAGCAATCAAAAGGAGACGTCTACTCCCCCTCCTGCCCCGCCTCCCGCTGCTCCTACTTTTGATACCAGCTCCCCCGGCGGGCGCAAATATCCCGCGACTTGGACCGATTTCAACGGCAATCTTTGGCTCTTTGGTGGGTACGGTTTGACCTTCACTACTGGCCTTACGCCCCCAGCGACACAGCTCAACGATATGTGGGAATATGTCAACACTCAAAACTACTTCGGGAGCTTCTACAACTACTGGCAGAACTTGAAACCCGCCCTTGGACCAGGTGGGCCCTCGCCCCGCGAGGGAGCTGTCACTTGGACCCAGCCTGGCGCCGGTGGCGATCTCTTCCTCTTCGGTGGTGAAGACCAACTTCTTAATTTCTACAACGATATCTGGAGATATAACATCGCTGGGAATACTTGGACGCTAGTGAGAGGCGGCGCGAATAATTCTGGCGTCTACGGCACCCAAGGCACGGCTGCTGCTGGCAACACCCCCGGCGCGCGCTGGGGTGCGACCGCCAGGATGGACGCTTCAGGCAACGTTTGGGTCTTTGGCGGGTATGGTTATGATTCGGCGGGCACTACTGGCCTGCTCAACGACCTCTGGAATTACAACATCACGACGAGCCAGTGGACCTGGATCAGCGGCTCTACGACCGTCAACCAGACTGGCAACTACGGCACTCTGGGCACGCCTGCCGCTTCCAACGTTCCCGGTGCGCGCCAGGCTTCCATGTCTTGGATCGATGGCTCCGGGAATTTCTGGCTTTTTGGTGGATTCGATCTCGATTCCCAGGGCAACCCAGCCGCACTGAACGACCTGTGGGAGTTCAAAGCGGGCGTATGGACCTGGATGAAAGGCGCAAACGTCATCAATCAGACCGGCGTTTATGGAACCCAGGACGTTGCTGCCGCCACCAATGTTCCCGGTGCGCGCTGGAGTTCCGGCGCTTGGACCGACGCCAGCGGAAATCTCTGGCTCTTCGGCGGTCAAGGTTACGACTCCACAGGCAATGGCTCGCTCAACGATGTCTGGGAATATAAAGGCGGCCAATGGATCTGGGTGAAGGGTCCCGCCTCCGTCGGCCAGGCGGCCGTCTATGGCACCACCACCCCCGGCCCCATCATCTACCCATACGTGGGCAACGGCCCAGGGTCGCGCTTTGCTCCTGGGTATTGGTACGTGTTAAATCCTACGAACAACTCGAGTGAGTTCAGGATCTTCGGCGGACAAGGCTTCGATTCCGCAGGAACGAACGGCAACGGCTTGCTCAGCGACCTGTGGAGATACCTGCCTTACCCTTAGACCGAATGGATTACATCAGAAAGCCGCATGCTTTGACTCGGTCAAAGCATGCGGCTTTTGTGTTTCCGTGGGCTGAGTCGACGACGGCGTCGGCTCCTTCGACCGAGTAAACTTGGCAGCGAGTTCCCCCTACACAGAGACAAGAGCGAAGAGTGGCGACGTAAAGTCGCCTCTACGAGAGGAAGAGGGCCGCGGCTTTGCGCTGCGCCTCGGCCGTAGTACGCTGCTCGGCAAATCTGAGCCTGGGGAAGCCGGGAGGAACCCCTCATGAAGCGTTTTCTTTTGCTGGGCTTATTTCTATTGCTACCAGGGAGGTGCCCGGGGGCGGAGGACCTGTTCGATATAAAACCCGTCGCCGACGGAGTGTACGCCGCCATTGCCAAGCCCGCCTACCGAGTGAATTGCAACGCGGCGATCATCCTGCTTGAGGACGGCGTGCTCGTTGTTGATACGCATTCAAAACCCTCGGCGGCGCGCGCGTTGATCGCGCAGATCAAGAAACTGACCGACAAGCCGGTGAAATACGTGGTGAACACGCATTTTCACTATGACCATTATCAGGGGAACAAGGCCTATCCGAGCGCCTGGCCGGCGGGCATCGAGATCATCTCGTCGGAGGCAACCCGTGCCAACATTCAGCGGCTCGGCATACCGCGCATCAAGAACGAAATCGTGAGCATGCCTCAAGAGATCGCGAGCCTGAAAAGTGATTTGGAAGAGGCTCCCAACGCCGAGAAGAAAGAAGCGATCCGAAAAAACCTTGTCCAGGCAGAAGCCTATCTGGCTGAACTCAAGACCATGCAAGTGACGCTGCCGACCATGACTTTCGACCGCAGCCTGATTCTCCACCGTAATGCCAGGACCGTGGAGATTCGATGGCTTGGCCGGGCGCATACAGACGGCGACGTCTGGGTCTTCCTTCCCAAAGAGAAAGTGTTGGTTACGGGGATGCGCTTCACGGCTGGACTCCCTTCATGGGCGACAGCTATCCCTATGAGTGGATCCAGACGCTGGACGCCGCCGAGAAACTGGATTTCGACTACGTGATCAGCGGGCATGAGGACGTCATGCAGGGCAAACAAAAGTTTGAATTGTGGAAGCAGTACTTCCGCGACCTGATGGAGCATACAGCGGCGGAGTACAGCGACGGCGCAAGCCTGGAAGAGGTGAAGAAGCGAGTGTCGGAATTCCTCATCTCAAAATACGCTGATAAGTTTGATCCCAACTTCGCACGGAGCGTCGGTTCCAATGTCGCAAAGGCGTATCAGGTTATCGCTTTCGCGCGCTAGGCGGGGGGACCAGGCTACAGAAGGGCACGATGTATCGTGCCCTACGCAGACAAAAGCGAAGAGCACCGGCGGGTGGCCAGGCAGCAGACTTCCACGCCGAAGCGTTGAGACGAAACGTGACGGAGATGGTGGCCGTCTGAATCATCGGATAGCTGGCTACTTGCCGATCAAGCCGAGCGCGCGCGCGTGGTTCGAACAGAGAAAGAGATGCAGGTAAGGATTCTGGCCGGAATTCCATTCCGTCCAACGGTGCTCCCAATCCGGCCTTCGGTAATCGCAGGCATACTGGCCAAGGATGGCTACGGGAGGCGCCGCTCCCGAAGAGATTCGCGCATAAAAAATGAGCTCTGCGCGGCACTCCGCGTCAGCGGAAGTATCCTCGACGGCGATCTTCTCCTTTTCTTCCGGGGCGCTCATTTGACGACCGGCTTGGAAACGAAATAGAGCAAAGCAATAGCGAAGGAGCACAGCACTGCACCGGTGATGATATTGTCCGCAGAGGCCGCTCTCCGCTGCGCGATGGAGTCGTAGAGGATGAAAGTCCCCAGTGAAATCGAGACCACAATTAGAAGGATCACAAAGCCTCTGAATACGTACATTTCGGAAATCCCCTAGCAGCAACTGCAGTCCGCCTTAGTTTTGGTGCGCTCGGCGGGCTTGGAGTAACCCGAGCGGCGAACTTGCAGGCAACTGGAATTGTTGCTCGAGCTCCCGAGTTAGTGGGCCGGTGCTAAACTCGGGCCGCGTATAGGGTTTCTTCATAATCTGGCCGCAGGAGCACCGAGGGTTTGTGCCGTCCTGCAACTCACTCGATGCAAGCACCAGGATTTCCGCTTGGCAAATCCGACTCTGGCAACGCCACCGCTCCCCTTTACGGATTTCCACGATAGTCCCGCCCCCTTTCTAAATTTGGATTGGCGCCGATGCGTAGAACTTGTTCCTCTGATGCGATGAAGAGTGAGGAGCGATTCGTGGGGGCAGGCGTTGGATTTGCGAAAGGCTCCGGATTCGACGCATTTGCATGGAGGGAAGAGTATTCACTTGCGAAGGTGGCCTGCTCCTTGAATTGCCACGCGTTCGGGATGGCAACCGCCGGAACACGACCGGAAAAACAAAACTGGAAATTGCATGTTGGTGGAAAAAGAGGCGGCCAGCGGCGGTGAGGTCAGTTGGATTGCAAAGCAACGCTTGTGGGCGCACAACCCGGGAAGTCTGAGAGCGACAGCAGTGGCAAGAATCCGTAGATAATCAAGCGAAAACGCGCGAATCGTCCATCCAAGCGGGCCATTACCGGTGCGCCTCGATGATTGCGCATTTAGGCGATAGGGTAACTCGACCGGCATTGAAACGTCTGTTTCTCTTTGCATTTGGCACACTGCGATCTCCTTTGGCGATCCCCGGCGATGAAAGCGTAGCCAAAAGTGGCATGCGCAAGTTCTGGTTGGGATTCCAACCATATTTATTCGGGCAACACGCCTCTTTGATTTGCCATTTAGGCTACTGCGCAACTCTGAGGGAGGCATCCCGATCCAAGTCTCCCTGCTTTTTCTTCATGCTTGGAGGGCGCATGTCTAAACTAAAGGTGCTATTTATTTTCTGCATGGTTGTTTTGTTCGCTGTTGTAGCGGTATTTCCGAATCTGGGCCACGCTGGAGCTTTTCCGGACAGCCAGCTGAATGGGGCGTCGCCGTCCGCCACCCCAATGGAGATTTTGACTGCCGATGGAACGGATCCCCAGCCACCACCAATGCCACTGCCCCGGAGTGGCTAGCCGCATAGGACGAAACTGAGGGGAGGGAGGGTGCTCTGCGCTCTTCCCCCTCATCCATGCTAGGATTCCCCTGCCCCGACCCTAAGGGATCTGCGCCGGTGAAAAATGCTTAGCTTGGTCATTTGGTGGAGCGGCATTGTGCTTGAGAGCCTGCTGTTGGCGAGGGGCCTTCAGGCTAAGCTCTGGACCCGCTACCCTGTTTTCTACGCCTATATTTCCTTTGTGTGGCTGCAATCTCTTCTGCGCTTTTCCATCTTTCATTTACGCCCGCAACAGTACCGGCCGATTTATTGGATCACGGAAGGGCTTGGCGTTCTGGCCGGCTGCGCGGTTGTCTTTGAGATTTATCGCGTGGGGCTCGCCGCGTATCGCGGCACAGCTCGAATGGCGCGAAATCTGCTCGGCTTCGTGTTTGTCTTAGCATTTACGAAAGCGCTTGTGGATACGTGGAACGATCCTCAATGGTGGCTGATCGCCACGACCATGGATTTGGAGCGGCTGCTAAGGACGGTGCAGAGTTTCGCGATCCTCGCGCTTGTGGTGCTCTTCCTGTTTTATGCGATTCCGTTTGGGAGGAATTTGAGAGGCATTCTCCTGGGTTATGGCGTGTTCGTCGGACTCAGCGTGATTCAGTTGACGTTTGTTACCGATAGCAGCAGCCGGTTTCACAATTTTTGGTCCTACGCCAGTCCCGCTTCGTACTTTATCGTTCTCGGGGTATGGGCAGTCCATCTGTGGTCGTATTTTCCGAGCCCTGAGCCTAAGAGAGCGGTGCGGCTCGAGGAGCAATACCAAAGAGTGGCGGCAGCGACGGCCCAGCGGCTGAGAGAAGCGCGCGGGTACCTCGCCAAGGGGGTGCGCTCGTGATCGGCGTATGGGGTGCGTTTGCCGGCGCTATCGTTTTGCTGCTGGTGTTGCTCGCGTGGGTGCGGGCAGAAGCATCGTCGAAGGATTCTTGTTCCGACTGGGGCGCGTCAGAACAAGAACAGGGCGAGAGCGTGGAGGCCTGTTCACCGGAGATTGTTTCGCAGCTCTTTTCCGCAGCCGACTCAAAATTCATTTCGGGGCTCGAATCGCCCGGCTTGGAGAATCTATTTCGACGGGAGCGCACCGCCGTTGCGCTCCATTGGGTGCAAGAGACTTCCGCATTCATCAGCAAGATCATGCGTCGGCATTTGGAAGCGAGCCGCCTGAGTGCTGACCTTGAGATCGCCGTGGAGGCCAGAATTTTCCTGCAATACGCTCGGCTCAAGCTGTATTGCGGAATTCTCTTTGTGCTCATCGGCTTGCTGGGTCCGCAAAGGCTGGCAGGCACAGCGCTGTACGCGGAAAGGTTCATTCACCGCGTCGGCGAAGGGCTGGTGGAATTCCAATTAGCAGCTCAGCTGCGGGAAGCGGACGGGTCTGAATCGCTTTAAGATCGCTCGTTGTCTGTGGAGGCTGGGATCACGAACGCATGAGCGCCATGGTCAAGCCGTTGCCGGTGCAGGAGGCCTACGAGGATCTCTTGCAGCGCTCGCTTTCCAGGATTCCCTGCGACCTGGGACGTTTGCTCTACCTCGCCTCCACGCGGGACTACAACACGGGAAACTATCACCACGACGGGCTTGCCGATCGTTTTAGCGTGAAGGTGGCTCGCAGCGCGCTGGAGATCGCCCACCGCCAGGCTTTTTACAAGGTTGCCGCTCTTTCGCTGGAAGAACTGGTTCGCGACCTGGCGGCGTATCTGGAATCTTCCCGGGAAAATCCTGAAGAATTCCTGCGCACCTGGCAGCGGCTGGAGCCTTACCGTATTGCGATTCCGATGGAAGTGAATCCCACGGTCGCGCGTCTTTTTGCCTCGAACGTCAGACTCGCCTTGGCAGTTTTGCGCTTGCGTCAGGAGTCGACTCATTCAGATCGGTGAGCCTCATCGCCACCGCCGCCACCTGCCCGACGATCTCGGCATCGGTCCCATACTTGAATTTCCTCACGCTGCATGGAGAAAGCGGGTGGGGTAGCAGTAGCAGCTGGTCGTCCAAGAGGTCACACCAGGAACAAGCATAGCCGTCGCGCAGCTCCACAAAATAAATGGGGCGGTCAAATTCCGTCCGCCAGCGATGGGGCTGCATCTTGCGGACGCGGGAATCGATCTGCACGAAGGAACCGGGGCGCAACAGGGGATAAAGTGTGAAATCCTGCAGCCCGACGTACCCATACTGGCTGTGCCGGATGTCCAGATGCTGAATGAGGGCGATGGGGACTTCTCCCCATAGTTCGACCATGCGCGAAAGAAGATTGGTGTTGTCCAGATCGAAGGACCGGTCGAAACGCACGGGGAACGAAACCGTACGATCCGCGTCACAGACTTCCAATGCAGCCAAATGGGTGTGCGGAAGCGGGGAAGCGAGCTGATGGAGGCCCAGCCTTTGCAGATCGAGGCCGTAAAGAAGCAGGAGATCGGAGAACTTCGTCCGGTAGATGGCGCTCAGGCTGTAGAGCTTGAAGATGCTCGGGACGGAGTCCGAATTCTCGATTTGCGTGAGCCAGGCGTTGGAGATCTGGTATTCCGGATTGTGCTCGGCGCTGGCAATCTTCTGGCTCAACTCCGCCACATCGCGTGTGGTTATGCCCAGCCGCAGGCGCAGCTCCTTCAGTTGTTCGCTGGGCAATCGCGTAGTCACGGCTTCTTATCTTACATCAAGCAGCCTGGCATCGCGGTGGGGTGACTAGGGGAAAGCGCCCGGGAGCAAAATCTGTGCCTACTTGCTGATCACACCGAGGTGACTGGCGATACAGAGCCATTGGCCGTTCTTTTTCATCCAGGTGTCCGTGAAACGCCCCTGATGCTGATAAGGCTTCCCTTTAAACGTGCCTTTCTCGTGGGTGGCGCCGATGACGACGACGGTATCGCCGTGGCGGTGAAGTTTCATGTTATCGGATGCTTCCACGGAGAGCTGGTAGGACTTGTCGCGAATCGATTCCAGGAATTGAGTCTTGGACATTACCGTTCCGTCGTAGTCGGTGAAGACGAAGTCATCATCCAGCAATTTCCCCATGGCCTCCGCGTCATGCTGGAGCTGCATCTGGTTCCAGAGATTCTCGAGAGCGATGATTTTTGTTTCGTCGCCCTGCGCTCTCGAAATACTCTGCGCAAAGGGCAGGCAACAGAGAACGAGCAGGAGGGGAAGAGCACGTCGCATGGCAGCAGCTCCTTGGGTCAATCATAAGTCCTGAGTCAGCGTTATGATTCCACCGAAGGTGGTACGAAAGCAATTCGGCATAGTGGAGAAACCTGAGAACGCGTCCCCGAAGGAACCGGCAATGGTCCACACATAGATACATCGTTGACGCCACACATTACGCTGTGTAGGATAAATCGGAAGGATGTAGCATGCCCACAAATCTGGCCATTGACGACCGTTTGATTGACGAAGCGCGGAAACTGGGGCGCCACCGCACCAAGAAAGAGACGGTCACGGCGGCCCTGGATGAATACATCAAGCGGCGAAAACAGCAAGACATTCTCCCGCTCTTTGGAACGATCGATTACGACGACAGCTACGACTATAAGCGCGAACGCACCAGAAAACGCGCGTGAATACCCTTGTTGATACCTCGATATGGTCCTTGGCACTACGCCGAAAGGCGGGTGACTTGCGCGCCGCGGAAAGAGAAACTGTTGCCGAGCTGCGCGAGCTCATTCGAGAGGGCCGTGCGAGAATGATCGGCCTGGTGCGTCAGGAACTGTTATCAGGCATAAAGACGCAAGCTCAATATGAGAAGCTCCGGGGCGTACTGCGATCCTTTGCCGACGAACCGGCCGATACCTCGGACTACGAAGCCGCGGCCAAGGCGAGCAACGAGTGCCGGGCAAGAGGAGTAGCGATTTCCGTATCAGACATCCTGATTTGCGCGATCGCGCTTTCGCGCGGATGGTCCATCTTCACGACGGATCCGGATTTCAAGAATTATGCGCGAGTGCTAGGAATCAAACTTCACGCGCCGCGGAAATAGCCGCCAAATCCAAACGCCTGGGCCTTGGATTTGGCGCGCCAGCTTGCGTCCAATTTGTCCGTTGCGCGGGTAACGCGATTGCGCGAAAATTGGAATTCCCGCCGTGGCAGGAAGCCTCCCCGAAATCATCCCCGCGGGCGGCTCGCGGCCTGTGAACGCGGCTTACGTGCTGGAAGAAGAAGGACAAAACTTCATGACGCAGCCCATTGGCGAACTCAATCCTCCCGTGCGTTTGATGCTGACTCCGGGACCCTCCTCGATCGATCCGCGCGTGTACCGCGCCATGGCCACTCCACTCGTAGGGCACATGGATCCGTGGTTCAAGGGGTGCATGGAAGAGACGCAAATCCTGATGCGTCAGATTTTTCAAACGGAAAACCGGGTCACCATGCCACTTTCGGCTTCGGGCTCCGGCGGGATCGAAGCGTCGGTGCTGAACACGCTGGAAGAAGGCGACGAGGGCATCGTGGCCGTGAACGGCGTATTTTCTGAGCGCATGTACGAGATCGGCATTCGTGCTTCATCGAAAGTGATCAAGGTCGAGGCCCCGTACGGCAAGCCCGTTGATCAGGAAGACGTGCGCCGCGCCGCCAAGGGCAAGAAGATCAAGATTATCGGTTTTGCACACGGAGAAACTTCGACGGGAGTTGTCACCGGAATCGAAGCGTATCGAAGGCTTGCTGACGAAGTTGGCGCTCTCTTAGTGGTGGACACCGTGGCGTCGCTAGCTGCCGTGCCGTTGCACGTGGACCGCGAACGCATCGACATTTGTTTCAGCGGGTCGCAAAAAGCCATCAGTGCGCCCCCGGGAATGTCGCCGATCACCGTCAGTCCGGCCGCCGAAGAAGTTTTTCGCAAACGCAAGACGAAGGTGCAGAGCTGGTATTTTGACCTGACGACGGCGATGAATTATTGGGGCAAGGACCGCCTTTACCATCACACCCCGCCGATCTCGCTGATTTTCGCGTTGCGCGAAGCCATGCGGCTGGTGCTGGAGGAAGGCCTCGAAGCGCGCTGGGAGCGGCACCGCACGAATCAACTCGCGTTGATCGCTGGATTCGAGGCCATGGGTTTGGATCTGCTGGTGAAGAATCCAGCGGATCGTCTGCCGACGGTCACGGCGGTGATGATTCCTGGCGGCGTTGACGATGCCAAAGTACGCAATCAATTACTCGACGAATTCAATATCGAAATCGCCGGCGGATTCGGGGCGGTGAAAGGCAAGATCTGGCGAGTCGGCTTGATGGGCTACTGCAGCCAGAAGGCGAACGTGCTGCTGTTCCTCGCGGCCTTTGAGAAAGTGCTGCTCGATCAGGGATTTCGCGTGCCGAGCGGCGCAGGCGTCGGAGCGGCGATTCGAAGTTACAGCCAAGTGGAGACGGCGGCCGCGGTCAGTAGATAGGGAATTAGAAATAGAAATTTGAAAGCGGAAATTCGAGGAAAGAAAAGGGAGATTGCTTGACAACACGCCCCGTACTCGCGAATGCCGGCGCCATGAGCCAATTCATCGGCGCGTTTGAAGTGACTTCGAAGCTGACTGGCCAGACATACCAATGCCGCTTCTCGCATATGTGGAACGGCATCGCTACCCGGCATGCGGACACCATCGACACCAAGTTTTTCGTGGACGGCGCCGCGCACGTCGTCGGACTGGCACATACAGCTTTCGTGAAGTTCCGTGAAAAGAGCAAGCGCGACTTGACCGACCGCGAAGCCAGCTTTATTGCCGCGGAATATTTGCGCGAGCGCCTCGAAGAAGATGATTTGCGCCCGCTCTACGACGTGCCGGAGAGCGAAGTTCTGCGCCTTATCGCACAAATTGGCATAAAATAGCAATTCTCAGTTAGGAAGTGGAAGCGGAGGGCTTCGCCCCGCCCTTATTGTTTGCAGGGATCAGTCGCCCGGTTCGGCATGGAACGTGTCGAGGGTCGGGTGGCGGATGCCATCCCGCCGAATGAAGTGTATGACGAGAAGCATGAGCAACGCCCCGCAGACCATGACGGCGACGGCGAGTTGCAGCCCCACCTGCAGGTCGCGGAGATCCGAGATCTTGCCGACGATGTGCGGTCCAAGCCCGCCAACCAATTGTGTCGCAAACATGTAGACACCAATGGAAGTGGCATGCGCGCGGCGCGGCATCATGTCATGAAGCACGGCCGTGACAGGGCCGTGATACCAGGACATGAAAAAGAACGCAATGGAAAGTCCAATTAGCACCGTTGATTTTTCTTCGGACTGGATGGCCAGCAAGAGGAACGGAGTCGCCAGCAAGAATGCCGCTGCCACGGCAATGATGCGTCCGTAGGTCAGGGACCGTTGCAGACGGTCCGCCACAAACCCTCCCGTCAGAACGCCCATCAGCGCGGACAACAGGCCGATGACCGCGAGCGAGACGGAGGCTTCACGCAGGCTGAAATCCTTATAGTTGACGGCGAAGTCCGTGCTCCACGTGAGAAGCGATACACTCGAAAAAGTGATGCAAATCCCCGCGCAGATCAAGGAGACAAACGCCGGGACCCGCAGAAGCCGCGAAATCGGCACGACCTCCGAGCGCGGGCCACGCGGTGGCTCTTCAATTCCAAACAGCGCAATGCCTGGAAGAATTCCGGCGAAGGCGAGGACGAAGAGGGCAATCTGCCAGCCATACCGCGGCCCAAGGATGCCGCCGAGCACATGGCCACAAGCGCCCCCGAGCAACATGCCGGTTGCGAAAATGGCCTGGGCAACGGCGCGGCGCTCCTGGGGAAATGCGCCGGAAATCATGGACTGCGCCGCGGGAGCGTAAGCCGCCTCACCAAGGCCCACCACGGCACGCGCGATCAGAAAAAAAATGAAACTGGATGCCAGACCGCCCGCAAAAGTCGCAGTGCTCCAGAACAAGATACCCACGGCGATGATGGTCTTGCGGCTGAAACGATCGGCGAGAAATCCAAACGGGATGCTGGCCACGGCGAGAACAATCAGCAGGAAAGTTTGCAGCGAGCCGAGCTGCGCGTCCGTCACCTGCAGGTGGCCGCGCAACAAGGGAATCAGTGGCACAAAGACCTGGCGCGCCGCGAAGTTGACAAAATTGATCAAAGCAAGTACAGCAAGAAGACGAATTTGGTACGACGAGAGCGGAATGGACTTCGTAGACATTCGGAATTCGCCTGGTGACCCGCGTGCAACCTGGTGGAACGTGAAGGTGAAGCTACCAATCTTTGCTGGGCCTATCAATACTATATTACGTCCATGAACAGCGCCCCTTCTCCGAATGCGACGACGAGTGACCGGCTAACTACCCTTCTTTCCTACGGCTTCTTGTTGCTGCTCATCTACTTGGTGTTTCGCATCTACGAGCCGTTCCTGTCCGCATTGGGCTGGGCCGCCATTCTGGTGATTTTCTTCTATCCCATGCACCACTGGATGTCGCAACGATTCCAGGCTACCCGGGCCGCCGTTTTCAGCACGCTGGTTGTGACGCTTCTGCTGATTGTGCCCGCGATTCTGCTGACCACGCTGTTCGTGAGCGAAGCCGTTTCGATTTCACGCGGCGTTCATACGTCCCTCATGCAAGATCATGCGCCGGCGATTTCGAAAACCTGGGCATGGATCGCGCAACGCATCCCGGGCCTCGATCCCAGCGCCGACGTCGTGGATATGCTCCAGCAAGCCGTACAGAAGCAGGCCGGCTATCTCGCCCAACGCCTCGGCACCGTCCTTCGGAACATCGCCACTTTCATTTTCGATCTGTTCGTGATGATTTTTGCGCTCTTCTATTTCTTTCGCGACGCCGACGATATTATCCGCGGAATCCGCAACATCCTTCCGTTCGACGCGGAACACCGCGACACGATGATCGTGCAGGCGCGCGACCTCATCTCCGCGAGTGTCACTACCAGCCTCATTATTGCCGCGATTCAGGGCGTGCTCGGCGGGCTGGGCTTTGTGCTGGTGGGCCTACCGACTCCGCTTTTCTGGGGCGTCGCCATGGCGTTTTTCTCCCTCGTGCCGGTGGTCGGCTCCGGTTTGATTTTCGTACCCGCGGCGCTCTGGCTGGGATTCACCGGACACTGGGGACGCGCCCTTCTTTTGCTCGTAATTTGCGCGGGCGTCACCACCATCGTGGACAATGTCTTGCGTCCCATCTTGCTCGGCGGCCGGACAGAATTAAGCGGGCTGATCATTTTCATAAGCGTAGTGGGTGGCGTCGCGCTCTTCGGAATGCTCGGTTTGGTGCTGGGTCCGATTCTGGTGGCCACGGCTGCAGGCGTCCTGGCGGTCTACATGAAGCGGCCGGAAAGTCCGCCGATGACGGCTGGGTAACAGGCGGCTCGTCTTATGGTGGGAGCGCTGCCCGTGTGTGCTAGAGTAGCGCGCTCGAAGGGTTCTCATGACCACCAAGCCCGCTCCAAAGCACGCGGAACTCCCGGCGGCCAAGTTGCGCTGGAGGTGCGAGCTGTCTCGCATCCCTTTCGAAACCACCGCGCAAGCGGAGCTTCGCGAAGGCTTCATCGGCCAGGAACGCGCACTGCGCGCGTTGAAGATGGGCGCCGAGCTTTCCGCTCCCGGCTACAACGTATTCGTCTGCGGTTTGGCCGGAACCAGCCGCGGCGGAACCATCGCGCGCATGATCGAGGAGCTGCACCCTCCGACAAAAGAATCCCTCGACCGCTGCTACGCCAATAATTTCAAGCTGCCGGACCGCCCCCGCCTACTGGCGCTGCCGCGAGGAAAGGCCAACGAGTTCAAGAAAGACATGCAGGCGGGAATCGATTTTCTGCGGCGGCGGATTCCGCAGGTGTTCGAAGGCGAACCGTTCCAACGGCAAAAGGGCCGCATTGTGGAGCGCTTCACGGTTCGCGAAAAAGATTTGATGGACGATTTCACGCGCCGGATCGCCCGGGAGCAGTTCGCCTTGGGTCACATGCAAGTCGGCGCCGTGGCGTTGCCGGAGATTTTCCCCGTCCTCGAAGGTCAGATGGTGCCGATCGAAGACATTTCCAAGATGGTGCACGAGGGGAAGCTCGAGTCGCCCGTTGCGGAAGATATCGAGCGCAAGTACGAACAGTTCCGGCAGGAATTTACGGTCGTCTACCGGAAAACACTCACGCTCTCGCGGGAACTCGCCAGCGAATTGAGCTATCTCGAGCAGGAAGCCGCATCCGTGCTGGTGGACGGTGTGATCGAGGAACTCAAGGAAAAATATCCCGGAGCGGACGTTTCCGAGTACCTCGAAGAAGTCCGCCACCACCTTCTCGACAATCTCGATCCTTTCAAGGAGCGCGAGGGCGAAGGCGAACACGACGAAGAGACGCCGGACGGTTTGCCGAAAATGACCGGCGGCCCGGAGCGCGATCCTTTTCGCGTATACGGTGTAAATGTAATCCTCGCGCACAGCGACGAGGAAATTTCCCCGGTGATTTTCGAAACGACGCCGACGTACGCAAACTTATTCGGCACGATCCAGCGCGCCTACGACGCGCGCGGCGGCTGGACCAGCGACTTCATGGATCTCCGCGGCGGCTCGCTGCTGCGCGCCGATGGCGGCTTCTTGATCATGTATTCGCTGGAGGCGCTCTCCGAGGTCGGCGTGTGGCGCGCTTTGAAGCGCACCCTGAACCACAACCGGCTCGAGATCCAGCCGCTGGAGATGTTCTATCCGTTTGGCGGAAGCGCGCTGAAACCGGAAGCCATCGCCATCAACGTGAAGGTGATTCTGATCGGCGATCGCGAGCTGTACGAGATGCTGTACGAATACGAGGAAGATTTCCGCAAGATTTTCAAAGTCCGCGTCGAGTTCGATGAAGAAATGGCCATGAGCGACGGCGTCATCGCGGAATACGCCGGTCGTTTGCGTGCGCTTTCGGAAAAGGAAAATCTCTACCCGTTTGACCGCGGAGCGTTTGCCGCCATGCTGGAGTACGGCGTTCGAAAAGCCGGCCGTAGAAACAAAGTGACCGCGCGCTTCATTGATATTGCCGATCTGGCGCGCGAAGCGCATTACGACGCGGCGGCCAGGGGCGAAGCCGTCGTTCGCGCAGCGCACGTCCGCGGTGCCTTGTCTTCGAAAATGGAGCGGCACAACCTGATCGAGACGCGCGTCCGCGAAATGATCGAAGAAGGTACGCTGCTTGTCGACGTCAGCGGCACGCGAGTCGGCCAAGTCAACGGCCTGAGCGTGCTGGAGATTGGGGGATACTCCTTCGGCAAGCCCGTGCGCATCACAGCCACGGCCGCTTTGGGCAAGGCCGGCTTGATCAACATCGAACGCGAAGCGAATTTAAGCGGCCGCTTCCACGACAAGGGCGTGCACATCATTGCCGGCTATTTGCGCAGCCAGTTCGCGCAAGACAAGCCGCTATCGCTCGCCGCGAGCATTTGCTTCGAACAATCGTATTCCGGAGTGGATGGCGACAGCGCCAGTTCGACGGAGATTTATGCGCTGGCGTCCGCGTTGTCTGGATTGCCGCTGCGGCAGGATATCGCCGTCACCGGTTCCATCAACCAGCAGGGAGATATCCAAGCGATCGGCGGCGTCAACGAAAAGATCGAAGGATTTTATGACGTCTGCCGGATCAAGGGACTCACCGGCACACAAGGCGTGATGATGCCGGAATCCAACGTCGAAGACCTGATGCTCCGCGAAGACGTTCTGGAAGCCGTCGCCGCCGGAAAATTTCACGTCTGGCCGGTGGCAAAAATCGAACAGGGCATCGAGATCCTCACGGGCAGCACGGCCGGCAAAAAAAAGGACGACGGCAAGTTCGAACCGGGAACCGTCTTCGCGCTCATGGATGAGCGCATGAGCCAGATGGCCCGCACTTTGAAGGAATTCGAATAGCCTCAAAACAACTCCGACGACTTGCGGCCTCGCGTGCAGTGACGACTCTCAGCCCAGGTCTGAGTTGTCTGCCGCATTTTCCTATGCTAAATTTCCCGCACTGACGATGGCGGAGTCCGCATACCTCCCAGGGGTTGCAATCCAAAACTCAGAAGTTCTGGATTCTCCGCGGCACTCTGCTCTGGTGCGCGTCACTCACTGGATCCACACCTTCAGCTTCATCGCCCTCACCTTGAGCGGAATCGCCATTCTCCTCGCTCACCCGCGTCTCTATTGGGGCGAAACCGGCGCCGTGGGAACTCCTTCTCTCATCGATTTGCCGCTCCCGTTCGTGCTAGATGTGCCAATCCGCGGCCCGGGCCGGTATCTCCATTTTCTCTCCGCCTGGGTTTGCGTTTTGACCGGCTTGCTTTACGTCCTCTCCGGGCTTTTCACCCGCCACTTTCGGAAGAACCTGGTGCCAGGCAAGACGGATCTCGGCTGGAAATCGATCCGGCGAGTGGTCTCGAATCATATGCATTTGAAGCGGCCGACGGCGGAAGATTCCCGGAGCTATAACGTCCTCCAGCGGCTCACTTACCTCGCCGTTGTGTTCCTGCTTTTCCCACTGATAATCATCACTGGTTTCGCGATGTCCCCGGCCGTCACGTCCGTCTTTCCCGTCATCGTGAATGTCTTTGGCGGCCAACAATCGGCCCGCACCATTCATTTCTTCGTGGCAGTTGCCCTTGTTCTCTTTCTTCTCGTCCACATCGCGATGGTGTGCCTGGCGGGATTCAAGAATCGCATGCGGGCCATGATCACGGGCCACAACGCCGCCGGGAAGGAGCATCATGAGTAGTCCGCTCTCGCGTCGAAAGTTGATCACCACTGGCTTGGCAACGGCGGCAGGCGCATCTGGCCTGGGAGTTGCGGCGGTCCTCGCCCAGCGCTATGGCCTCGTGCCGCCCGACCATGGCGGCATCTTCGGCGCTGGCGAAACGTTGACCTATGCTGCGCAGCGGCTCTTGACGTCCCACCATTCGCTCGCACGCGAATTCAACCGCAGCGAAATTTCAAAAGTCGCCTTCGTCAATGGGAAGCCCCCCCAAAACGAAGCGTATCAACGTCATGTAGCTGGAGGTTTTGCGGACTGGCGCCTAACCGTGGACGGCTTGGTCGCTCGTCCATCCTCGTTCTCCCTCGCAGACCTCAAACGGTTTCCTGCCCGCAGTCAGATCACCCATCAAGCTTGCGAAGAAGGCTGGTCGTTCATTGCCGAATGGATTGGCGTGCCGCTTTCCACTGTTCTGAATTTCGTGGGCGTCAGCACGCAGGCGAAGTATGTTGTCTACTATTCGTTCGACGGATTTTGGTGGGACAGTATTGACATGCCCGACGCCTGGCATCCGCAAACCTTTCTCGCCTACAGCATGAACGGCGGGGAGCTGCCCGTCGATCACGGCGCTCCCGTTCGCATGAAGGTCGCCCGCCAGCTCGGTTACAAGAGCGTGAAATACATCTCTCACATCACCGTTACCGACTCCATGAAACACATCGGCGATGGCCAGGGCTCCCCGGCCCCGGCAGCAGGCTATTCCTGGTACGCCGGCATCTGAGGCAAATCCGAGTCACTTCTTCGTTTCAAGAGCTATTCGGACCAGTTTGAAACTCCTGTTGACGACCAACAGGAATCTGGTAGGCTCCCATTTTCTCCTGTTGACCGTCTAAAGGAGCACATGTCTTCTCCCACGAGCGAAGTCTCGGAGTGAGCACTCGACATGCCGGTGCTGAAGACGCTCGAGAGGAAGAAGCGGAAAGCCGGGATCGCATGTCCGCCATGATCAACCGTGTGCTGAGGGCGAGCTAGCCATGCGCGAATCTTGCCGCATTTTTATCCATCGTCTCGCTGCGATCTTCCGTCGCCGTCGTCTCGAAGACGATCTGAACGAGGAACTGCGCTCGCACCTGGAGATGGCCGCGGAACTGAACCTGCGCAGGGGCATGAGCGCCGAGGAAGCCCGCCGCGAAGCACACCGCGAATTCGGCGGCATCGAACAAACCAAGGAACTCTACCGCGACCAGAGAGGACTACCGATGATCGAGACGACGCTGCAAGACCTCCGCTTCGGTTTCCGGATGCTGCGGCGCAGTCCCGGCTTTTCCATCCTCGCGATCCTTTGCCTCACTTTGGGAATCGGCGCGAATGCCGCCGTCTTCAGTTGGGTCGAAGGGATTCTATTTCGTCCGTATCCGGCGGTAACCCACCAGGAGCAGTTGCTCGCTCTTACCGGAACGGCGCGAGGTGAGTCTGGCCCTACTGATATTTCCTGGCCGGATCTCGTCGATTTGCAGAGGAGTTGCACACTGTTTGACGCATTTATTGTAAACAAGATCATGGGGACCACTCTCAGCGTCGGCGACCGGGCCGAGCGCACGGTCGGGAGCATCGTTTCAGCGAATTATTTTGATGCCATCGGGGTCCATCCGATTCTCGGCCGCGGGTTCGAGCACGGCGAAGACACGGGGCGGAACGCCCATCCCGTGACGGTGATCAGTTACCAGCTATGGAAAGGACGATTCAAGGGTAATCCGCAAATCATCGGGAAAACCCAGCGGCTCAACGGTGTGATGCACACGATTGTTGGAGTCGCCCCAGAAGGGTTTTATGGAACCTTCGTCGGCTGGGGGATGCAGTTCTGGGTCCCCGCCTCGATGGAGGAAACCTTTGAAGCGGGCGGATACAAACTGGAGGATCGCGGCGCGCGCTGGATTGAAGCTTATGTGCGACTCAAACCTGGCGTGACTCCCGAACAGGCGCAGCAAGAGATTTCGGCCGCAGCGAAACGATTGGAATCCAATTATCCGGACACGAACCGCGGCCGCGGCATCAAACTCTGGCCGCTATGGCAAACCCCATTCAATAATGCCGGCACTCTGCTCCCCACGCTCGAAATCATGCTCGCGGTGGTCGTTTTTGTCCTGCTCATCGCCTGCGCCAACGTCGGCAATCTGTTGCTGGTCAGGTCGTTCGCTCGAAGGCATGAGATGACCGTCCGGCTCGCCATCGGCGCCGGTCGCGGCCGGTTATTGAAGCAACTCCTGACCGAGGGCTTGATCCTCTCGGCTTTTGGCGCAGCCGGCGGACTCCTCGTTGCGCATTGGTGCCGTCACGCGCTCGTGCTGCTCTTCCCAGCGCGGGCCGGGGTGGCGATGCATCTGCCGGGAGAAATCGATTGGCGCGTGTTGGCGCTTAGCGCCGGAGTTTGCTTGCTCGCGACGCTCGTGCTGGGGCTGGTTCCCGCGACGCAGTCCGGCAAGGTCGACCTTGCAGCAGCCTTGAAATCTGAATCGGCGGGTGTCGTGGGGAGCCGGGGAACAGCGTGGGTTCGCTCCGGCTTGGTGCTGGTGCAGGTGTCGTTGAGTTTCGTTTTGCTGGTCGGAGCAGGGCTGCTACTGCAGAGCCTGCAGAGAATCCGGATGGCCAGCCCGGGTTTTTCGACGCACGGAGTGTTGTTCACGGCCGTCGATTTGGTGTCGGCCGGATATGATGCGAAGCGCGCCAGGAATTTTCAAGACGATCTGATGGATCGCGTGCAGGCCCTGCCCGGCGTCGAGTCGGCAGCGTTCGCGCGAGTCACTCCATTGGGATATGGAACTTATTCTTCATCGCCAATTACCGTGGATGGATACCAACCTCCGCCGGAGGAGCAGCCCACCGCGCAATACAACGAAGTCGGACCGGGCTATTTCGGGACCATGGGCATCCCGTTGGTGTCCGGCCGCGAATTCACACGCGCCGATGACGAACAAGCCGCTCTGGTAGCCGTTGTGAATGAAACAATGGCTGCGAAGTATTGGCGCGGCAGGAGTCCGCTTGGCGAGCGCGTTCAGGTTAAAGGCCGATGGATGCTGGTAGTTGGTCTGGCAAAGGATTCCAAATACCAGAGCGTTCGGGAAACACCGAGCCCCTTTTTCTATGTCCCTCGGCGCCAGAATTTCTCGGTTGGGGCGGGCCTGTACATTCGGACGCCACTGACCGCGGAAACGATGGCGGCGGCGCTGGCCCGCGAGGTGCGAGCACTGGACGCGAATCTTGCGCCGTACGAGATGATCACCCTGCAGGAACAGCTGGATCGCTCGACCTCGCCGCAGCAGGTGGCCGTAACTTTAGTTGGGATCTTAGGTGCATTGGCCCTGCTCCTCGCGGTCATCGGACTGTACGGCGTGATGTCGTATGCGGTGTCGCAGAGTACCCGCGAGTTGGGGCTGCGCATGGCGCTTGGCGCGGGCGCATCCAATCTATTGCGGCTGGTAATGTCGCGTGGGCTGGCGTTGACTGCAGGCGGCGTCTTGCTGGGCGCCGCCGTGGCACTCGGATTAACGCGATTGCTTGGAAACCTCCTGTACCAGGTGAGTCCACGCGACCCGCTGGCCTTCGGGTCCGCATTCGTGGTGATGACCATCGCCTCCCTCGCGGCGTGTTTCTTGCCCGCTTGGCGTGCCACGCGTATCGATCCAGTCCGCGCGTTGCGGGATTGATTCTCTGCAACCCGCTATCCGGGTCCAGCCGGGAGATATGCTGGGCGATGATCCATGCGATAGGGAGCCACGAGTGGGGCTAAGGCTTGCGGACCGCCGAGGTGCACTTAAATGAAGTGAACGGCGCCATTTTGCTTTGCCGGCGCAAACGCCAAGCTGTATTCGTGGCGGACAAGGCGGCGACCTTTTGTCCGCTATTGTTTATTTGAAGTTCGCCCGGCGTGAGGAGTGACCCAGTTTCCGAGACCCGCGCAATACGTTCCAGTCTCGACTGGCCATTGCCGCCCCCACTTCCCAGAACGCGTTTGCGGACCACGACAAGCACATATCCGAAATGTCGGCTTGTCAGAGACTGACCGCCTTGCAACCGAGATGCTCAATCGACTTCACCAAGAAGATAATCATGGCAATGATCTCGCAGGAAGACAGACCAGAGTTTAGAAGCGAAGCCTTCTCCATTAAGCATCTCTAGCCCTACAACTAAGGTGTTCAACCCCTCCATTTTACGGCAGACACTCTATTGATTTTAGGTGTTGTGAATCCCATAGGTAGAGTCAGTCGGCGGTTAGGGTATCCTGCCCGCCCAGGAGGTTTCCAGGATTCATGGCCGCGCCTGTTTCAACCCGTCGATCCGAAGGGCGTATCCCGAAGAGATTGGCCGCAGAGCTTTCGCGCCTAGACGAATCTGTGCCTAATGAAATGACGTTCACTGAGAACGTGAGTCCTCGAGGCGTACGCGTTACCACGCTGCGGCGCTGGCAGCCCGGAACTCGCGTGCTGGTTACTTTTCTCCGGAATGGTATTTGGTCTCAAGGAAGGATCGTTTACTGCCAGCGCGAGGAAAGTGGCAACTTCGCCCTTGGGCTGGAGCTACCGTGGCAGGTACAGCGCTGGCAGATGCTGTGGTAAACGCAGGCGGATGTTAGGTTTGGCGCAGCCCATGAGGAATATCGATCCAGAGAATGAGTACTCTGTTAGGGTTCACCCAATTCCCCTCGTCATTGTGCGTTGAAATAGTAAGGAGGCGCACATGGCGCAATACCTCCACATACGGTGCGTCGCCAGGACCGACAGGACGAACGCACATGAGCGCATTCACTCAGTGGGTGGGGTCAAGCCAGACGGAAGTCGTTGGAAACTGACGCAGGACAAGGCTATTTCATACATCCAGGATGGGACTTACTTTTTCTACATCGAGAAACCTGGGGGGCAGCGGCTTGACGTGATCGTAGCAACAACTGCGTACGGCAACTACCTGAAAACGGTCGCTGATAGAGAGCAACCGGATAAACTTCTGTCTCTGCCGACCTGTCCCTAGATTGAGGCGCAACGACCGAAGCACACTCACGACGGATGGCTCAGCAGCATTTTCCGCATCACGGGGAATCTTACGAGGTGTCGCAGCTTTCGAGCTTCGCTTGGGCTTGCGGCGCTTCATAGCCATAAAATTCTGGCGCAAAGGGTGCGGGCGGGACTGAGCACTGCGCCCGACAATGCACCTATTGGTAAGGAGGATAAAACATTTCTGACGCGGAGGGCATGAATTTCCGGAGACCTTCGGATACTGAACGTTGTCAAACTGAGAAAGTTACAACTCAACTTACTTGCCCCGCCTCCGCATTCGTCCAACCCTCTGGATCTTGCCGCAAGGAAGAGGCTCCAAGGCCCTAGGGCGTACTAAGTAGATCACCTGCAGGGGAATTACAGTCTGTACCGGATGGTCAGCTAGGCTAGCCAGTGGTAAGCAAGCGTGAGATGGGGCAGAAGGCTAACATTTCCGGCGCCGATGGCCGATCCGAAAAGCGGATTGCAAGAGAGGTGCCGGTAGATATCTACCGCCAGGACGAACCAATCCGTAGAGAAAGGGCTTGGACCGAAAACGTTAGTCCTCACGGGGCCCGGGCTCTTGTGGAGCAGGTATGGCCGCCGCGCCAACACGTGTTACTTATTTCTCCAAAGGAAGGCGTGCGGTTGAGAGGGCAGATTATTTATTGCCAGCGTTTGGCGAAGACCAAGTTTGCTGTCGGGCTGCTACTGTCTGCCCGGGCGGAACCGTGGGCGAGGGCTTAATAAGCCATGAAAACCGTGCTACAAGGGCCTTGCTTTTCAAGGCGGCTGAGTTCGCGGGTCGGGACACCGCAGGGCGTGTGGATCTATTGGCGCTGTAATGGACATGATGATCTGTCGAGTGTAAGCGATCTCAGCCTCCGCGGTCTGTTTATCGAGACATCAGACCCACGGCCTCTGGGCGCCACGGCCAAGATTGATTTTCTTGTTCAGGAGGGACAGATCAGGGCCGAGGCTATTGTGCGCCATGTCAAGCCCGGTACGGGACTGGGACTAAAACTCACAGCACTGGCTGAGCCAGATCGCCCACGTCTCGCCGCATTGATGACAAGACTTTGTCGCTTGCCTCAATTCCGCAGCCACTTGTACCTAGAGAATCGGCTATCTGGGTGAATGCCGGGGACTGCGAAATCAGCAGCTCACTCGCTTCCTCCAGATCTCCTCTCATTCGGTGAACTGCAGGCGCATTTCCAGTGCCCCGCGAAACTACAGATTGTCACCATTACTATGGTTAATGTTGCACTGCGGACATTTCCAGAGACGGAAACTCTTATGTTCCGGCAAAACCTCAGCTAGATACATGGACGCCCCATCATGGGGACAACGGACGTTGGGTGTCATCTCTAGCTTATTTCCATTTCCGTTCTGGTCGGTGATGAAATATCCGCGCGAAGCATGGTAGTGGACCGGGCAAGCGGGCTCCGGACAGGTGTAGGCAAGTATCTGTGTCCGCTCGCCTCTGGTTTGCAGGGCAACCTGACCAAACCTCATCTCAATGTGATGCTCGTAGCAAAGAGCGGAAAGCTCCCTTTTCATCTGGAGACTGGGCATACGACCTCCCTCAAACTGCTGAGAGACAGCTTCTCAGGGAGTGCTTGAATTGAAACCAACAGCGTCTGCGCCAGGGAAGCAAGTGAGGTGGGCGCAAGCTTAGAATCAGGAACCCCCAACCGTCAGGGAGCGTACCACCACGAATGTGACACATCAAGAGTTTATCTCCCGTCCGTGGAATGAGTTAGCGAATATCATGAGCGAGTGACAGACCCCAACCTTACTATAGTCGCTACAGAAGGGATTGAAGGCTACTGATGCAAGCGTGATTCCCCCGAGAAATGTGCTCTGAACTACCTCCTGACAGATGTCTCCTCTTGATTAGCTCTCAAACTAAAGGGCGAGGAAAATATCGAAAAATATGCCCGACAGAGATTTTCCGAGAGCCCAGAAAACTAGAGTTAGCGACAACTGGCGCTGAACCTGAACTCCATCATGGGGATCTCCTGTTGTTTGGGAATCACTTGCGGATTTCGGGGAAATCCTGAGTCGGCTTCATCGTCTCAGGGCTTTACCTGACCATGGAACTCAAAT
>WNFT01001712.1_pt1 | contig 25541 bp, 21 predicted proteins | sample 5400191 | NCBI WGS metagenome assembly WNFT01 (sample SAMN13153359, study PRJNA577476) | soil metagenome | isolation source: 80 cm saprolite under Madrone tree | place: USA:California | collected 2016-06-14 | reverse complement strand
CAGCAACTCGCTCGCGTTCTTGGTTTGGACCAACTCCGTATTACCCCAAAAATGGGTAATACAACTTCCCACGCCTAAGCCCCACCAACTCCGTCATTTGCCCGGGTCTTTTCACAACTCTCAGTAAACTCCCGCTAGGAAACAACCTCGAATCAGGCTTGTTTGACTTGTTCCGACTAGGAAACAACCTCGAATCAGGCACGTAGCCGTGGGCTTTACGCCCGCGTTCAAATTCCGAAAAGAAAATTCTCTGTTTGAGTTTGAACGCGGGCATAAAGCCCACGGCTACGTGCCTGATTCAACGTGACGGCCCTGATTCAACGTGACGGCCCTGATTCAACGTGACGGCCCTGATTCAACGTGACGGCCCTGATTCAACGCCACGGCCTGATTCAACGTGACGGCCCTGATTCAACGTCACGGCCTGATTCAACGTGACGGCCCTGATTCAACGTCAACGGCTGATTCAACGTCACGGCTGATTCAACGTCACGGCTGATTCAACGTCACGGCTGATTCAAAACTCTGTCTAGAACGGGCTGAGGTCACTCAAGAATTCTTCCAGATTCACGCCGATCGCCCCGGTAAACGGGTACTGCCTCCAATCCTTTACCCAGCCTCGTCGAACTGGATTGTTCACAAGATATCTGGCCTTAGATCCCAGTTCGTAGGTGGATCGCATGATGCGGTCCCAAAAGCTCTTTTGCCAACTCACGGTAGGAGAATTGGTCTTGAGCCACCAGCCGGTATTCTGTTTAAACACTTCTATCGAACGAAGGGCATCAGAAGATTCGCCGGTGCCCACGGCAATAGTGTGGACATGCTCAGGCATAAAACAATAGATGGTGTTTACGTGGCACTCGGACGTCGCCTGCCGGAGGTGCTCCACGAAGACATCGACGATCTCTTGAGTCGTAAAGAAGGGAACCGGTTCTTCCAGGCGCAGCGTGAAGGCCGCGGAAATCAACCCCTGATACCGGTCTCTCGGTAACCGATGCGGTTTTGTGCGTATTGTTTTCATGGTCCATGCGGAGGAGATAAGGGAAGGGCAATCCATGATACCCAAATTAACCCGTTGATTTCACCGCGGGCGATACCTATACTCAAAAAGGTGACTTTGAGTGGGCGTTTCGCCCACTTTTTTGTTGTTATGAGCATGGGAGTCGAGTGGGACCGGATCCGGCGGCTCATTGAGAAAGTAGTAGAAAGCCAGGGATATGAGTTAGTTGAGGCGGAACTAAAGGGCGCTGGCAAGAACTCGATCCTCCGGATTTTTATCGACAGGCCGAACGGAATTTCCCATCGCGATTGCGGGTTGATCAGCGAACAAGTAGGAACGGTACTCGATGTTGAAGATCTGATTCCGTCTTCTTACACGTTGGAAGTTTCCTCCCCGGGTCTGGACAGGAAACTGGTCAAGGAAAGTGATTACACTCGCTTCGATGGGAAGTTGGCCAGAATCCAGACGCGCATCCCACTGAATCAACAGAAAGTTTTTCGAGGACGTCTCCTGGGAGTACATGGCGGAAAGGTCCGGTTGGAACTACCGAAGGGCCATCTGCTGGACATCCCGCTGGACGTCATCCAGGAAGCCAGGCTGGAGGTCGATTGGGCGGCAGAGAAGTCGAGGCCTGGCAATGCGCCTGAGTAGCCAAAAATGGGGTGATTGATGTCGAATCTGCTCTTCCAAACGATCGATCAGATCAGCAGAGAAAAAGGGATCGATCCACAAATCGTAATCCACGCGATCGAGGACGCGATTGTTGTGGCCTCGCGCAAGTACTTCAAGTCGAACGAAGAATTGCGAGGACGCATCAATCCGGAAACCGGCGACATCGACGTGTTTGCGGTAAGAAAAGTCGTGGACAGCGTGACGAATCCGGTTCGTGAGATTTCCCTGGGCGAGGCTCGCGAGGTCAAGCCCGACGCTCAACTGGAAGAGGAGATCGAATTCCAGAAACCCACAGTGGGCCTGGGCCGGATCGCAGCGCAGATGGCAAAGCAGGTCATCTTTCAAAAGGTTCGCGAAGCGGAGCGTGAGAGCGTTTACGCGGAATACCACAAGCATGTCGGCGAGGTGGTGAATTGCGTTGTGAAGCGCTTCGAGAACGGCGACATCATCGTCGAGCTCGGCAAGACTGAGGGAAAGCTGCCGAAACGCGAGCAATCGAGGCTCGAAAGCTTCGCGGCGAGCGATCGTATTCGCGTCATCATCATCAAGGTTGAAAAAACGGCGAAGGGTCCGCAGGTGATCGTGTCCCGCACCGATCCCGCGCTGGTCCAGCATCTCTTTCAAACGGAAGTGCCCGAAATCTACGACGGGACCGTGCAGATCAAAAGCACCGCCCGCGAGGCCGGCGAACGAACGAAGATTGCTGTCTCGTCGCGTGAAAAGGATGTGGACCCGGTCGGCGCTTGCGTCGGGATGAAGGGCACGCGCGTGCAGTCCATCATCCGGGAATTGCGCGGCGAGAAGATCGATATCATTCAGTGGTCCGACGACGTGGTCACGTTCGCCACCAATTCGATCAGTCCGGCAAAGATCAGCCGCGTGTCGATCGTCGACAGCAACGACAAAATCATGGAGATGGTTGTCGAAGACAGCCAGCTCTCGCTTGCAATCGGAAAGAAGGGGCAGAACGTCCGTCTCGCTTCAAAGCTGATCGGCTGGCGCATCGACATCAAGAGCGAGGAAGAAAAGCGCGCCGAAGTCGAAAGAGAGATGGATCTGATGCCGGCGGCACCTACTCCGCTGGAAGGTATACCGGGGCTTACGGCGAGCCTCATACAGAAGTTGAACTCGGCCGGTATTGGCACAGTGGAGCAGTTGGCCGGCCTGTCGCCCGAGGATCTGCAAAACATTCCGGGTATCGGTGGAAAGACCATCGAGAAAATCAGCGACGCTCTTTCGGAGTACTACACCAATTCGCAGGCTTACCAGGATCAGATGGAGCGGCTCGCGCAACAGCACATGTTCAGCAAGGACGACCCTGTACCGGAACCCACGCCGGAGCCTCCGGCGGAAAGCGCTGAAGCGGTTAAAGAAAGCGGCCAAGAGAAAGTTCAGGAAGAGTAAAATAAATGATATTCTTTCGCACTCTGAAACGCGGGCTAAAGCCCGCGACTACATTGGGGCATGGAGATGGTTCCCAATGTAGTCGCGGGCTTTAGCCCGCGTTACCCGAAAATCATTCTGAGGTTTGTTAACAAGGAATGCCAAAGCTTCGAGTTTATCAACTGGCGCGTGAGCTGAATCGCGATAATTCTGAGATTATCCGCGAACTGCAGCACATGGGCGTGCCAGTGACGTCCCATTCGAATACAGTTGAGGACCGCCTGGCGGATGCTCTGCGGAAGAAACTGGGTGTGCTTGAAACTGCAGAGAAGGTCGCGGCACCCCCGCCGGTCGAGGAAGTGAAGGTCGAAGCTCCGCCTCCGGCCCCGCCGCCGCCACCCGAGCCCGTTCACGTCGAAGCGCCAAAGGAAGTTGCGAAAGTCGAAGTTAAGGCCGAACCAAAGGTTGAAACCAAGGTTGAAGAGAAACCGGCGCCTGCGCCCGTGGAGAAGCCGGTGGAGAAAGTTGCGGCACCCCCGATGGCGGCGCAGCCACCTGCCGGCCGCACCGCCACGCTCCCGCCGCCTCCTCCTGCGGGCGCGAAAGTAGCGGCCCCTGTAGTTACTCCGCCGACGCTGCCAACGCCGCCGACACCGAAGGTCGAGCCGCCTCCGGAAGAGCGCAAGAAGACGATGCAGGAGATTGTTCAGGAACGGCTGCGTCAGCAGCATCGGTTGCCGCAACCGCCGCCTCCAGGTCAAAGACGGCCATTCGATCGGCCCGGTCAGCGCCCCCCCGGGCCCGGGCAACCGAGACATCCTTCCGCGCCTGGCTTCCAGAATCGTGGTGCCGCACCGCCGGCGCCGCCGGGAGCACGCCCCTGGACTCGGCCCGGAACTGCGCCTCCGCCGCTACCGCAGCCGCTTGAACAACGCCGTCCGCAGGGCACGCGGCACGAGGTCGATCGAAATCAGCGCTACGAGCGCCAGGCTGAAAAGAAGCTTGGCACTCCGTTTGTCCGGCCTCAACCCAAGGCGGAACCGCCGCGCGAGTTCCGCAAAGTCATGTTGACTGAAGGTCTGACCGTCAAGGATCTCGCCGAGAAGCTGGATGTGAAATCCACGGACATGATGCGGAAGCTCATGGACCGCGGCGTATTCGCGACGATCAATCAGACACTGGACAAGGAAATGGCAAAGGACATCGCGAAGGCTTTCAACGCCGAAGCCGATTTCGTTACGTTTGAGGAGAGCGTGATGCTCGACGCCGTGGAGATCAGCCAGGCGCAGAACGCCCTTCCGCGGGCGCCCGTGGTGACAATTATGGGTCACGTCGATCATGGAAAGACCTCGCTGCTCGATGCGATCCGAAAGACGCGCGTCACCGAGCAGGAGGCCGGCGGCATTACCCAACACATCGGCGCGTACCAGGTAACAGTCAAAGATTCCCGGAAGATCACATTCCTCGATACCCCGGGTCACGAAGCGTTCACTCTCATGCGTGCGCGCGGCGCAAAGGTTACCGATATCGTTGTCCTGGTTGTTGCGGCCGATGACGGCGTGATGCCACAAACACTGGAATCCATTTCACACACGAAGGCCGCAAAGGTTCCGTTTGTCGTTGCTATTAACAAGATCGATAAGCCGGGCGTCAACCCGGAGCGCGTGAAGCGCGAACTCGCCGAGCAAGGTCTTCAGGCCGAGGATTGGGGCGGCGATACCGTCACCGTCGAAGTGTCCGCCAAGACCGGCCAAAACCTGGAATTGCTCCTCGAAATGATTCTGCTGGTCGCCGACATTCAGAATCTCAAGGCAGACCCGGGCCTGCCTGCCAGCGGCACTGTGCTGGAAGCGAAAATCGACAAAGGCCGCGGCAACGTCGCGACCGTGCTTGTTCAAAATGGAACGCTTAAAGTAGGCGACAATTTCATTGCGGGGGCCATATACGGGAAAGTTCGCGCAATGTTCGATGAAAATGCGAAGCTGGTCAGGGAAGCCGGTCCGTCCACACCGGTCGAAGTTCTCGGATTGCAGGGCCTGCCAATGGCCGGTGACTTGTTCCAGAGCATTGCGGACGACAACAAAGCCCGCCAGATTGCGTCTTATCGTCAGGAAAAGCTGCGTGATATCGCGCTCGCCAAAACCTCCAGACTCACGCTCGACCAGTTGCACAAGCAGTTGACTGAGGGTGAAATCAAGGAAGTACCGCTGATTCTGAAGTGCGACGTGCAGGGTTCGCAGGAAGCGCTTACGGACATGCTGAACAAGCTCAGCACCGACAAAGTCAAAGTGCGCATCCTTCATTCGAGTGTCGGCGCCATCACCGAAACCGACGTGCTGCTGGCAGCCGCCTCGAACGCGATCATCATCGGGTTCAATGTGCGGCCGGAACGGAAAGCTGCGGAGCTTGCGAACCGGGAAAAGGTGGAGATCCGGCTTCACACGATTATCTACAACGTCGTCGGCGAGATCACCCGCGCGATGCAGGGCATGCTCGAACCGGTGTACAAGGAAACGCGGCTCGGGACCGCAGAAGTTCGAAACACTTTCCGAATTCCGAAGGTCGGTACGATTGCCGGCTGCTACATCACCGACGGAAAGATTACGCGTAACGCTGAGGTTCGTCTGCTGCGCGACAATGTCGTCATCTACGAAGGCAAGATCGCTTCGCTGAAACGCTTCAAGGAAGACGCTTCGGAAGTCACGCGCGGATATGAATGCGGCATCGGCATTCAAAATTTCAATGACGTGAAGGTCGGCGACACGATTGAAGCGTTCGTGACTGAGAAAGTCATTACTGACCTCGGGGCCTGATACCCGACGCCGGTGGACCCCACGTTGAGAAATGGTCACAATTGCTCTTCTCACCCTCGACATCCATCTGCCCCACGCACAATCTCTCAAGGACAAGCGGATGGTCATACGGCGGCTGAAGGACCGACTGCGATCGAAATTCAACGTGTCGGTTTCGGAAGTCGATCATCAGGACCTGTGGCAGCGGTCGCAGATGAGTGTCGTGACTGTCGGGCCAGACGAAAGTTTCCTGCAGAAAGTACTGCAGGAAGCGGCCGAAGAGGCCGAGCGGGCGGCGCCTGAATGCATGATTCAGAGCACTATCGAAATCGTGTAGTCCATGCACGGACGAAGAATCGATCGAATTGAAGAACAGCTTCGTATCGAGCTCAGTGAGGTCATCGAGCGCGAGATTCAGGATCCGCGCATCGGTCTCGTTACGGTCACCCGCGTCAAAGTCTCGCCCGATCTTCGCCATGCGCGCGTTTTCGTCACTGTCCTCGGTGGTGAGGATCAGCGGAAGAAAACGATCGAAGGGCTACGCTCCGCCGCCAGCTACATCCGGAGATGCGTTAGCCACCGCCTGCAACATCTCAAACGAATGCCCGAGCTCACTTTCGGTTATGACGAGTCGGTTGAGAAGGGCATCCGGATTGAGGAACTGTTGGACCAGATCAAATCTAACGATGACTCATAGAATATGTTGAGGAAACACAAAGACACAAAGGGCACAAAGGCACAAAGAAAGGCCGCATCAAGAACCTTTTTTTGCGGTCTTTCTTTGTGCCTTTGTGCCCTTTGTGTCTTTGTGTTTCCTCAACATTCCCAGGAATGAACGGAATCTTCATCATTGACAAGCCCGGAGGTATGACTTCGCACGATGTGGTGAACCATATCCGCGCGAAGTTCGGGATTTCCAGAGTAGGCCACCTTGGAACGCTGGATCCAATGGCGACGGGGGTTCTGCCTGTCTGCCTGGGAAAAGCCACACGAATGGGCCAATTCATCCCGAACTCCCCAAAGGAATATACAGGTGAGATCCGTTTTGGATTTTCAACCAACACGTTCGACCGGGAAGGCTCCCCGACGAGCGAAGAGCGTCCTCTTCAGAGTTCTCGTTCGCTTACGGGAAGGCTCAACCAGATGCCGCCGGCATTTTCCGCCAAGAAGATTGGTGGCGTCGCGTCCTACAAATTGGCACGAAGAAACCGGCCGGTCGAAATGGCTCCGGTTTCAGTGGAAGTGCAGCAGTTCACGGCGCTCGAATTCCAGCCACCGCTCATGAACTTTGAGGTGGTCTGTTCGCCCGGCACCTACATTCGAAGCCTGGCCCACGACCTCGGGCATGTGGTCGGGTGCGGCGCTCACCTCAGTTCGCTTCGGCGGATCCGATCGGGCGACTTTCGAATCGAACAAGCCATGGCTCTCGATCGAGTTTCGGTGTCGGACCTGATTCCAATCGAGCGTTTGCTGGAGTGCTGGCCCCGGCTTGAAGTCTCGGGAGCGGACGAAGAGAAGGTTTGCCACGGCAACCCGGTAGCGGGGGCCGCGGCGCCAGGATTTGTCCGCATCTTCAACAAAAAAGGCGAGTTCATAGCGATCGCTGCCGTAGAAAATGATTTGGTGCTCCCTAGAGTTGTGCTAACCTCAATTAATTCGAGTCGAAGCGATGTGCTACGCTGTATCTTAGAGAAAGAGACTGAAGCGTAATCAATGAGCCTGACAAAGGAAAACAAAGGAAGCATTATCACCCAGTATCGAATACATGCCTCCGATACGGGATCCCCGGAAGTTCAGATTGCATTACTTAGCGAACGAATTACTTACCTCACCGAGCATTTCAAGACCCACAAAAAAGATCATGGGTCCCGCCGCGGGTTGCTGAAAATCGTCGGCAAGCGGCGCCGTCTGCTCGATTATTTGAGGACGTACAACGTCGATCGCTATCGCGAAGTGATTTCCAAGCTTGGAATCCGAAAATAAAGCTAATCACAACATCGAAACGATGAAGAGCGACCCGGGGCATGGCTTCTGGGTCGTTTTTGTTTTTGAGGCGAATTGCAGAGAGGAAACCAAATAGTTATGAACGTTCACAAAGTCAGCACCATGATCGGCGAGAGAGAACTCTCGATCGAAGTCGGAAAGCTGGCCAAACAAGCTCACGGATCGGCCCTGGTCCGCTATGGAGATACCGTGGTACTGGTGACGGCCTGCGCGGCCAAAGGGCCACGGGAAGGATTGGACTTTTTCCCGCTCACGGTCGATTACCGTGAGAACTTCTATGCGGCAGGAAAGATTCCGGGCGGATTTTTCAAACGCGAGGGCAAACCCTCGGAGCGAGAAGTATTGAACAGCCGAATGATTGACAGGCCCATCCGGCCGCTGTTCACCGAAGGCTACAAAAACGAAACCCAGGTGATTGCGCTCGTGCTGTCAGCCGATACCGACATCGATCCCTCGATGCATGCCATCGTTGGGGCGTCTACGGCCCTTTACCTTTCGAACATTCCGTACACCACGCCGATCGCGGCAGTAAGAGTGGGATTGATCGATGGCCGCTATTACTTGAATCCCACCTACTCGGAGCTGAAGAACAGCCGGTTGAATCTTGCGGTGGCGGGTATGGAAGACGGCATCGTGATGGTTGAAGCCGGCGCCAATGAAGTTTCCGAGGAAGTGATGGTCGAGGCGTTGAATTTCGGTCATCAGGCCATCAAGCAGATCATTGCCATTCAGAAAGAACTGTACGCGAAGATCCAGCCGCAAAAAATGGCTGTCGAGCCGCCCACCGTCGATGAAACGATTGCTAAAAAAGTCGAACAAGCCATCCGCACGGAACTTGAAGACGCCCTCGACACTTACAAGCATCCCAAGCTCGAAAGCTACACTCTTGTGGACGCTCTCAAGAAGAAAGCCGCCGAGCTCTTTCCCGAGGCCGACGATGAAACGCTTGGCATGGTCAAGCGCGTCTTTGAGGGGCTAAAGGAGAAGATCTTCCGTGATCAGATCCTTCACAAACACGAGCGTCCGGACAAACGCAAGTTCAATACGATCCGCGACATCTGGATCGAAACCAGCGTCCTTCCGCGAACGCATGGTTCAGCGGTGTTCACACGAGGTGAAACCCAGGCACTGGTAACTGCGACCCTCGGCACTGCCGACGATGTTCAACGAATGGATTGGCTTGAAGGCGAAGGCAAGAAGAGGTTCCTGATGCATTACAACTTCCCGCCGTTTTCGGTCGGCGAAGTCTCGCCGCTCCGCGGACCAGGCCGGCGCGAAGTCGGACACGGCGCCCTCGCTGAGCGCTCGCTCCTTCCCGTCATTCCGGGAGAGGATGCATGGCCATATACGATCCGCGTGGTCTCAGACATCCTGGAATCCAACGGTTCCTCATCCATGGCCACCGTGTGCGGCGGAACTCTCGCTCTGATGGATGCGGGCGTTCCGATCAAGGCGCCGGTCGCGGGCGTAGCGATGGGACTGGTGAAGGAAGGCGACAAGTATGCCGTCCTGTCCGATATCGCCGGAGCCGAAGACCATTACGGCGACATGGACTTCAAAGTCGCCGGTACGCGCGACGGCATCACCGGGCTCCAGATGGATATCAAAATCCCCGGCGTGACTTCTCAAATCATGTCGGAAGCCCTGGCCCAGGCGAAAGAGGGACGCCTGCACATTCTGGACAAGATGCTCGAGGCAATTGCAGAGGTACGCACGGAGATCTCTCCATATGCGCCGCGCATCTACTCGATGAAGATTCCGACGGACAAGATCCGTGACGTGATCGGACCCGGAGGAAAGATGATCCGCTCGATCATCGAACAAACCGGAGTGAAGATCGACGTCTCCGACGATGGGCGCGTCAATATCGCATCCAGCGATGGTCCATCGGCAAACAGGGCCATCGAGATCATTTCAAACCTGACAGCCACTCCGGAAGTCGGCAAGACGTACAAAGGCAAAGTCGTTCGCATCGCGGAATTCGGCGCATTCGTCGAAATCTTTCCGGGTACGGACGGGCTGCTTCACATCTCTGAAATCGACGAGAACCGGATTCGTAATGTCCGGGATGTGTTGCAGGAAGGCGACCAGGTGATGGTCAAGGTGGTCGGCCTGGAAGGCAATAAGATCAAGCTGTCACGCCGTGCCGTGCTGCGGGATCAGAAGCAAAAACAGGAACAGAAGGGGTAAGAAGCCAGAAGCCAAGGAAGCCAGAATGGGATCGCGCGAACCCATTCTGGCTTCTCGGCTTCTGGCTTCTTCCTTCTCAATCCAGGTCGATCGGCTTGATCGGCATCTCCAACTCGTCCTTCCGCTTCATGTTTTCTTCGAATTTCTGATCGACGAGTTTCATCCTGTCCTGTTCCTTCGCGAACGCTTCCTTAAAACGATCGTCTGCAGTGTCCTGGTCCTGCTTCACTTTCAAGACCGCGTCCTCAAAGGAAACGCCCTTCTTCTTCGGCTTTTCGGTAAACAGCACCTCGCCGCTCGCCTTATCGACCGTGAGGACGGCGTCGCAACAGGTACAGCGAACGTCAACCGTGGATTTTTTCCTGTCCATGTGGACAGTATACTATGGCTGCTGCAGTTGCTGCTGTTCATGCTTCGACTTGAGAAGCGACTCGCGCATCTCTTCAACGGCCTGGCGCTGCTCCCCTTTCGGATTTTCCTTAAGATAGCTATCAAGCTGGTCCATCAGGCTGTCATAGTGGCGCAGCTTGAGGTACACGTTCGCCAGCATCAGTCGCACCTGTGCCATCTTGGGAGCGAGCTCAAGTGCTTTTTTCAACGCCACTTCTGCCTTATCAAGCCTGGCGAGTTTGTAAAGCGCGAGGCCGAGGTTGAAGAACGCGGGAGCGGAGCGCGAATTGGCCTTCACGGCTTCCTCGCCGGTCGTTACTGCGAGATCAGGTTTGTTCTCATCAAGATAGAGACTCGTAAGGTTCACAAGCGGATCGGCATTGTAATTGTTGAGGGAATGGGCGCGCAGGAATTCGTTCTCGGCGTCATCCGTACGGCCCGCTTCTTTATAGGCGATGCCCAGCTCGTTGTGCGCTTCATAGAAGTCTGGGGCGAGCTTTACCGCTGATTCGAAATTCTTCAAAGTCTCGTCTTTCTTTCCAAGCTTCTTACTCTCGATTCCTTTTTTGAATGCCTCGATCGCCTTCTTGGGATATCGATCGCGGAATTCCGAAACGTCGACGGTCGGGGACTCACCCCGCCGAATCACCTGACGTTTGCGGGTGAGTGTGATATTGGCGTTTCCTCCCCAGCTGCGTTCGAAAAGGTCAAGCGGCTGATTGACTTCTTCAAACCCGTCGATATCGACGTGAATAACATAGGCACCGGGACGGATGTTGCGGAAAGCAAAGTAACCGCCGCCGTCGGTATAGGCGGTCGCAACGGTCGCGGCCCCCTGGACCAGTGTGACGACGGTTGCATCGGGACCAAATTCACCGTGGTCAAGTATCAATCTTCCAGTAATGGAAATCTCAGCAGCGGCGGCAACGCCAAGCCCCGTCGAAACAGACAGAATCAGAACAAGCAGAAGGAACGGAACAGGCTTGTACGTGAATCGCATACCCTGTCTCCCGATTCAAAGTCTCTACCAGCGATAGGCAATTACGGTTCCGGGAAACGGACGTTGAATCCACTGTTGGAGCTTCGTTACAAGGTGGGCGCGGAGGAGTCACTGTGGAATGGGTGTGCCACCGCTTACTTCTTCAGCATCTGCTCGAAGAAATCGAGCACACGGGGATCTCTCTTCTGGCCCAGCCAGAAGATGGCCTGCTTGCGGACTGCGGCGTTGGGATGTTCCCTGGCGATGCGCAGCAGGGATGTAACGGCTTCGTCGTTATTACGTTGGCTGATTGCAAAAACAGCCTGCTTCTGAATCTCGATCTCAGGGTCGCTGTTCGCCATTTTCTCCAGCTCTTCGCCGGCTTGCCGGCTCAACTCCTGTCCGAGCCAGAACAGCGCATTTTTCCTGACCTGCGTCGAGGAAGAAGTTCGAGCGATGTGCAGCAGGCTCTCCGCCGCTCCTGGTTCGGGGTGGAGGCCAAGGGTCATCAAAAGTGATGATGAAGCTCGTTGCGGAGCCGCATCGACCAGCATGGCGAGCAGCGCGAGGCTTTCCTGGGCACCGGGCTCGCCGATCCAGTAGACCTTCCGATCGTGAACCCGAAAATCCTGATCGAGATTAAGGATACGGCTCTTCTCGATGAGCCCGTCCGATTTCCTCGTCAGGAGAAACAGTCCGACCCGCTGCAGCGCAGTCGTTTGGTCAACCCATTCGATTCCGTCGGAGTTTCGGCCACGGCTGATATTGACGTTTCCGTCGGAAGCGTTCACACGTACTCCCGGCCGAACGGGAAACTGATACGCAATCCAGAATGTGTCCGTAGTTCCACGGCGTCCCTCGGCCAGCGCGCCGTCGTAGCGGGCCTGAAGCGAGTTGCCGGCCACCTGCACAAAGTCAGCAGGACTATAACTCTCTTGTAGCCCTTCCCTGTAGGCGATGGACAACACATTGAAGGACAACACGACAATCAGCGCAGCAGCCGCCCGGTTCATAGCCCGCCTACCTCTTTCGAAGAAGATTCTCGAGCGCTTCGCCGGCTTCCGCAGATTTCATTCGTCCAAGCCAGAAGACCGCTTGTTTCCGAACTTCGATTTCGGGATCCGTGGATGCCATGTTTGCAAGAACAGCCACCGCTCGGGAGTCCGGATGCTGGCCCAGTGCGAACGCGACCTGATTTCTGGTCTTCACGCTGTCCATGCTGTTCTTGTAGATGTCTTCGAGGATAGTCACACGATTAGCGTTGTTCGATTCCCCAATCCAGAAGATCGCGTTGTTACGAGCTCTTTCGCTCTTCGTTTTGTCACGGGCAATCGTGGCGAGCGCATTCACCGCTTTTTCGTTCCTAACCTGGCCGAGCGCGAACGCAACCGTATCGGATTCATCGTCCTGTATCGAAGGCAGCATGGCCACGAGCGCATCGACAGCGGCTTCCCTGTCGCCTTTGGACTGGCTGATCCAGAAGATCGCGTCCTTGCGCGCCTTGACGTTGGAGGAATTCTTTGCGATGTCCAGCAACATCGGCAGAGCCCTGGTAGACTTGTTGGTGCTTTCCGCCACCATATACAGGTTCGACAACACAACAGGATCCGCCGGATCGCTCTTCAGCCGCTCAGTCGCGATCTCAATGGCACGATCGACATTGCTGATGAAAACCGCGCGCATGATCTCCTGCTGAAGGCTCACTTCCGGGTCTGTGATTTGAATGCGGCCGGGCCGGTACTGCGCCGAGCGGGGAACAATTATCGAACGGCCTCCCCGCGGCGGAATTGGCGGAGCAGGAGGAGCAGGTGGAATCTGGGGTTCCGGTGGTGTCGGAGGAGCAAAGCCGAACGGTGTCTGCAGCAGTCGCACGCTCTGGGCCGGAACTTCATTGGTCAGGCTGATTCGCAGCTCCTCGACGTCATTCAACCACTTTGACTTTGGATAACTCTTCCCAAAGGCATCGATGCGGGAAAGCGCCTCGGTTTTCCTTTCAAGCTGCTTCAGCGTCCGTATGAGATAGTAATCGGCACGATCGGCGATGACATTCTGCGGGAACCTCTGGATGACCTCACGAAATCTCTTTTCAGCTTCGGCGAACTTACCTTCGTCGTAGAACTCCTGGCCGGCGTTGAAAAGGTCTCGCGCCTGATCCAGCAGCTTCGGCAAAAATCGATTCCGAAGATCGATATTATGAATCTGTATCTGGGCTGAAGCGCCGGTCACCATTGCCATGATGCCTATGCCCGCCAACATCACCCTGAAAATCCATTTTCGATTCGAATACATGGTTTAACTCCTCCAATTGCCTGATGCCGCTACCGGGTGAAATTCACCAGAACGACTCCTGGTTGAAACGCCTTCATATTCGCGATCAACCCATTCTTCTCAATGCGCGTTTGAAGATCGCTGATATCTTCCGCCATCGTCTGTCCATTCAGATTCCGGATGTCGCGAAGAACCGTTTCGTACTTTTCCATGACGTTCACGACCGGCGGCGCGTCAGCCGCGGCCTGCTTGCGCTGGTCGATACCCATCAACTGCTCGACGGCAATTTTCTTTGCATCGGCCACGTCCTCCGTATCGGCGGGCTCGAGCTTCATGACGGACCTCAGCAGCAATTCGGACTGTTCGAGAAAGTCCACAGTCACCGGATCAAGAAGCACCCTGTCGGACGCCGCTTCGACTGTAGGGGCGGTCTGTGACCGCCCTGGGCGCTCATAGAGCGCCCCTACAGGGCTCGGGGGCGTGAGCTGATAAATGCCGATCGTCAACAGCAGAAGTGCAGCGGCTCCTGCAATGGCGGGCATGGACATGCGGAAATTCCAGCCGGACCGTTGCGCGCTTACGGGCATCAGGCTCATCCGAAGCCGATGATCCATCGCACTCCACTGCTCTTCGGACACACCGAACTCGACCGTAGACATCGCTTCGATGAGATCCTTCGATTCGGCATAGAAATCCGCGCAGCTTTGACAAATCAGGAGCTCGCGCTGAAACTCGGAGTACCCGGCAAGATCTTCCCGATCGATGATGTGCTCGGTTATCCGTTCCCGAAATTCTTCACAGTGATGCATAGCCTTCATCCTTTAGTGGCGGTGCGAAGCGCGGCCGGCGCTACAAACCTGTGGCGCAGCCGGTCGACAACGCGAAACAATGTCTTTTTCACGGTTCCGACGGCAATACCCATCGTGTCCGCGATCTCTTCGCAGGTCATTCCTTCCTGGTGCTTCATCAGGAACATGAGGCGCTGCCGCTCCGGCACGGCCTGGAGCGTTTCGAGAATCTGCTGCGCAAGAAGCTCATTGTTGATCCTTCGCTCGGTGTGGCCCGGTCTTGATACGGAATAGGTCGCTTCAAAGACCTCATCCGTTGTCGTGTGCCGGTCCGATGAAGCAAGCGGGTCGCTCTTGCGTTTCTCGTTCAGAAAGGAATTCACCATGATTCTGGATAACCACGTGTGGAATGATGACATTCGCTTGAATTGACGAATGGCCCGGTATGCATTGAACAGAACATCCTGCGTCAGATCCTCCGCATCGTGATGATTGCCGCTGTATTTGAGGGCGAGGATATACAGACTCCTCCGATGATTGGAGGCAAGCTCGCAAAAGGCCTCGACGTCTCCGGCCTGAGCTCGGGCAATCAGTTTCGTCTCTTCGGCTGGTGAAATCCGCATTCGTTCTAAATCCGCCAGTTCGTTAGTCATAGACACGACTGTCGGGCCCACGGTTGGCAACTGTAGCGGCGGTCTGCGACCGCCGGTATTTCGGTGACTGCAGGAAAAGCCGGCGGTCATAGACCGCCGCTACAGTTGATACTCCGCCCACCGGCCGTCGACGAGCCTCTCGATGGATTCGTCCATCACAAGGGGCGCAGGATAACCCTCCTTCCAGGTGGCATCGATACCAACCGTGCCGCGATAAACCGGCCGCGCGCCGACGAACACTTGTTCGGCAAAAACCAGATCCCGGACCGGATCGAAGCGGGTAAAGATTCCCCATTGGAGGTTCTCGTCGTCGTCCAGGCGAACATCGGGGCTGACGGCGACGACGAAACGCACGCCGAGAGGCGCTTTCACAAGCTTCTGCAGGACATCCCGGGCATTCCGCTGCACCACAACTACAAGAAAGCCTCCATCCAGAAGCTTCCAGGTTTCGATTCGATGGTCGAAGCGCCGGGGATCCACCGCGGTCGGCGGTTCCGCCTTCTCGAGGACATCGCCAGCGGCTTCGATTACCAGTTTGCTGCCGACGTGCATCTTGAACGACGTGAAGTCCAGGGTATCGAGCGGCGCGAAGGGCAAGAGCCACATGTGATCTTCAGGATCGAATCGATGCCAGAGGTCGCGAAGCACTGAGCGGAAGTCCCGCGGGTCGCGATCGGAGCCGACGAGCACCATGACCTTGGTCAAGGACAACTGCCCGGTTCCAAGCAGCGACATGGCTGTTTTCAGGATCTCCCTGGGATGCCGCTCTTTCAATGCGACCACCAGCAGGTTGTGGAATCCCGCACCCACGTATGCGCACATATCCACAATATTCGGATTGATGATCTTGATCAGAGGTCCGATCATCTCGCCGGCAGCGATGCCGAGGAACTTGTCTTCCTGAGGAGGCTTTCCCACAATTGTCCCGGCATAGATGGCATTGCGCCTTCGCGTCAGGCTCCGAATGTGAAAGACGGGAAACTCGGAGGCACTCGAGTAGTGGCCGAAGTGGTCCCCGAAAGGACCCTCCATCCGCCTCTCGGCGGCTGGCACTATCCCCTCGAGCACAAGTTCCGCATTGGCAGGCACCATCATGTCGATCGTTCTGGCGCGGACCATCGAAACACTCTTGCCGCGAAGGAACCCGGCAAACGCGATTTCATCGAGGTCCTCCGGAAGCGGAAGAATAGAAGACATCATCAGGATGGGATCGGCACCGATCGCGACAGCCACCTCGAGATCTTTCCCTTCCTGCTCAGCCTCCCAATAATGTCCGCGGCCGCCTTTCATGCTTTGCCAGTGCATCCCGGTCTGGTCCTTGCGAAAGACCTGAAGACGGTAGAGACCCAGGTTGCGCCGCCTGGTACGCGGATGCTCAGTCAGCACCATTCCAAATGTGATGAACCTTCCGGCATCGCCCGGCCAGCACTTCAGGATCGGAAGACGCGCCAGATCCGGCGCTTCGACAACTTCCTGGCAAAGAGCGGTCCTGACATTGGAGGGGCGCATCGACAACGCGCGTTTGACAATCCCGCGCGAATCCCAAAAAGCTTTCAATGAAGGTGGATTGACTCGCTGGACTGCGGCTAACAGTTCCTGTCCGATCTCCGCCGGGTCACGGCCCAGCGCAGCGCGGACACGATCCATGGTTCCGAAAAGGTTCATGACGAGAGGTATCGACGAGCCTTTCGGCCGCTCGAACAGCAATGCCGGTCCATGTTCCCGGATGACGCGCTGCGTGATTTCAGTCACTTCAAGCTCGGGATCCACTTCAACGCGGACGCGCTTGAGCTGGCCCTGCTGCTCCAGATATCGGACAAACTTCTGCAGATCGGCGAAAGGCATAAGCGCCGACAATAGCACTACTGCGAAGCGCGGAGAAGGTCGTAGTAGCTCGGAGAGTAGCCTGTCTCGGACGGCTCGGCCACATCGGACATGGGACTTAGAACAGACAGAGACGAGAGGAATCCAGGTCTCGCCTGGGGAACATTCCGTGAATATCGAGCGACCACGAATCGAATGAAGCTGCTCGAAGAATCCACCGGCAGAGCCGCGACGTTGCGGCAGAAGGTTCTCCATTGACTGATCGGCAAGATATACATTTCCACATTGGAAAGGTAGAACGCACTAACCGTGGCGTTGTGATCTTTCAAGTAACGGCCCAAAGTCCGAATCGCTTTTGCACCGGCGAAGTCGCCAACGATAGGAACGATCGCGTTTTTCCGCTGCATCTCCTTCACGAAGCGGAAATTCTCCTCCCTCGCAAGATAGCTCCAATTCTGCCCGGCAGGGTCGGCGGCCGTCATCAATTCCCGATAAGTGGGACCTGGCGGAGCCGGGTCCACCGATGAATAACTGAGGCCTGGCCCAAGGGAAAAGAACACCCGGTACACGTGATCGATAATCTTTTCGTCGTCCACCGTCAGGCCAAATCCGTGGCGCTTCACCAGCCAACTCTTGATCTTCTGGAGATTTTCGTCGAAGAGCCGCTCATCGGACTCAACAGCACCGTACGATTGGAACAACGCTTCAGCCGTGGATCTGTCATCGAGATCGTCGGGGCGTTTGCGCGAAAACAGGAGCGAAACGAACTCGGCCCGATTCGCCGCCATTTCGAACAGAGCCTTGTACATCAGGAGTTCCAGCAGGTTCTGCCGCCGGATATCGATAATGAAAGCCATCTGCGGCCGAATTGCGGCGATGTACGTAAAGTTTTGCTCGGGACCGACGCCAATGTAGACACCGCCCGGTTTTGCGGTGTTCTTCAATGCCGGAATGACATCCTGGTAGGTCCTCTCATTGGACAAGAAGTTTTCGTACTGAAAGTAACCGCTCGGTTCCGAGAATTCGGAAACCATTTTCCAGAACGCGTGATCACTGAGCTCGCCGGGAAGGGCGTCCGCGATTCCGAAAGACGTGGTTGCCGGCGGAAAATCAGGCACAGGCTGGGCGGCAGACACGGGCGACGGCGGATGAAGAGAGCCACGCGCGGTCCAGCTCCAAATCACCGCGCCCGCACTGAGCACGAGCATGAATGTCGCTACCAGCCAGGCTCTGTGCTTCATGAGGACCACTGTCTGGATTGTAGCGCAACTAACGCGGGCTAAAGCCCGCGACCACATTTCGGATCGACAATCACCCTGGCGACCACATTTCGGATCGACAATCGGCTCGATCGACAATCGTCCTGAATGTAGTCGCGGGCTTTAGCCCGCGTTTTTCCATTTTGTATTTGACCCAACCTTTTGCTAGTGCTACAGCTGTAGCACCTGCGAAAGGCGCAATCGGGCGCACAAACGAATGCCCAAACCAAACCATTCCTCGTTGACGCGCCGTGAACGCCAGATCATGGACATTCTTTATCGCCGCGGACGCGCGGCGGCTGGTGAAGTGATGGAAGATCTTCCGGGCGAACCCAGCTATTCCACGGTGCGCACTCAGCTCCGTGTACTCGAGGACAAAGGGCACGTGCGGCATGAGGAAGAAGGCCTCCGTTATGTCTACACGCCGATAGTTCCCCGTCATGTCGTGAGGCAGTCGGCGCTGAAGCATGTGGTCGATACCTTCTTCGAGGGTTCTACACACAAGGTTGTGGCTGCGCTGCTCGGCGGCGAAGGCTCGCGGGTTTCACAGGACGAGTTGGACCGCATCGCGGAGCTCGTCGAGAGAGCGCGGAAAGCAGGCCGCCGGTGACGCTCCTGTTCTCTCTGATTCTCGCGTTTGTCACGCCGCAGTCCGCGCCGGCCTCCATCGAGGGCATCGTTGTCAGGTCTGGAACAGGAGAACCGATCTCGGGACCAGACTGCACTGTAGCGGCGGTCTGTGACCGGTATTTTCGTTGATTTCGGGAAAAACCGGCTCTCATAGAGCGCCGCTAAAGTTACTTCGCCTTGAGCCGCTCGCCATCCGCCGTGATTCTAAGTTTGAATTTATCCGTACGAGTGTTGAGCGTAAATCCGATCACCACTACGCGCCAGGTTCCGGAAACGGGTTTTCCAATCACCACGCGCTCGGGACTGGCAAGTGTAGAGCCCTGGAAGTTGCAGGCTCCGTCGGGAGAGCACACGACCATATCCAAATCGTTGGTTGGATAGGCACTCCAGTCGTTATTCCAGAACAGTTCGAAGGTCGCGTTGGTCTTACCTGCCGGCATGTTCACACGAAATTCGACCTGTTGCTGGTCCGAAATCCTGCCTTCGGCGGACTCCGGCAGCAGCGCCTTGAGACTTCGTTCGACGACGAGGTCGGCGGAAATACGGCCTGCGTTCGTCCAATCGCCTTGTATGGCGATTCGAACCAGACCGGTCTGAGGTTCGTCGATTACAAAGTCTGTATTAGCGTGGACAAAATCGTCCACTCGAGGGCTGAAAAAAGAGGTGGGCGCGTCCGCGACTCTCACAAAGAGATCGTCGCCGAAGAGTTGGTTCTGCTTTTCGGGTGGAAGCTGCGGTGTAATGTTGCGCAGGTGCACAACAAGGCGATTCACTTGATCCGTAGTTTCGACGAAGAAGTGAGCCACCTCGCCCGGACGCAGATTCTGCACTCGAGTCGAGAAGACACCACCATTGAATTTGACAGGTTTGAAACCCAACTCCCGGATGTTATCGGCAACGCTGCGCGAGGAATCGTTATTGGAAATCTCATCGTTATTGGAAATCTCATCGCTGTCGCGCCCGCTTCTGAGCTGTTTCAGGGCTGCGACTGCATCAAGGTAGCCGTTTCCCTGATCTATACGACCCGATCCATCTCCAATCAAAGAACCGTTCGCGCTCTCGGCCAGAGCATTTCGCACTTCAGTTGCTGTGGCCGATACGGCGCGCACTGCTCCGAAAAGAAGTGCCGCAACGCCGGAGGCGGTTGGAGTGGAAAAAGACGTTCCCAGAACGAAAGTGATACTGCCATCTGCAGCCTGCGTGTAGTTGCCGAAACCGTTTGTAACGAGCGCGGGACCGATACGGCCGTCGGCCGTGGGGCCGCGTGCGCTGAAATAGGCGGTCTGCTGGTGTTTGCTCGGACGATACAGAACACCAAATCCGACGCCGAGTTCCACATCGTGCAGCACTCTCTCATTCACAACGGTATTGGCCGCGCCAACGGTCAGTGCACCACGCCCGGTTCCAGGCGAGTTCACGGTCATTGCATCAAAACCTTCGTTGCCGGCAGCAATCACCGGTGTCATACCGACTTTAAGCATGCGTTCCGTCAACTCGTCCTCGAGTTCGCCGCCCGCAAAAAGGGTCAGACCACCGAGGCTCATGTTGACGACCTGTACGTTCAGTGAATTGAACTTGCACGGCGTGTCTTCAGTGCCGCAAGGAATATTCACCGGTACCGAAGGGCGCCCCCGATCGAAATTGCGCCGCAGCGTGATGAGCCGATCCATCGCCGCGATGATTCTGGATTTTGGGGCTGCCAGGCTCCTTCCCCTGGAATCGAAAACCTTGACGGCGTAAAGCTGTGCCTCGGGTGCCGCGCCGATCATGGGCACCACCGATTGGCTGGACGTACAGCCGGGAAATCGCCGATTCGGGCAACGAATCACGCTGCCGGGATCATGGATCAGGAGGGACTGAACGAGACGAGAATCATTGCCGAAGATGAAACCTGCATGAGCGGCTACCAGCGTTCCGACCTGGGTGCCATGCGGATCGTTCCGTGTGCTGGTTGCCGAGGGGACCGGGTCATCCGGCACAAGAGTTTCTCCGCCGATTACGGAACCCGCGAGCGAGGTCACCCGTGGCGAATTGGCGACTCCCGAATCGACTACCGCCACGACCACGCCCTTTCCCCGATTTCCGTCCGCATGCAGCTCGGCTGCTCTGGTGAAAGGATTATTGAAAGTGGTATTTGTTCCGGATGTTCCAGAGGTTCCGGATGCCGCACCAAGTTGCGCCACGTCATCGCCGTTCAGCACCATCGATCCCTGCGGAGTCAGCTTCAAAAGCGTGACGCCCTTTTTCGACTGGTGGCCCGGAATGTCGATGGGATCGGGCGCGCGTACCGAAACGTCTTTGTACAAGGCTGTGGCACCGACGAGTGCCGAGAGAGACAGCAGCTTGTCTTCCGGCAGGCTGGCGGCTACGGCATCGACGTTCTCGTATTCGTACGTGATATCGCCACCCAGACCGCGAATTGCGTTTTCGACCCGGTCGTAAGGCTTGGCCACGCGAACGATGATTCCTTTTTTTCTGCTGTTTTGTGATTGCTGCGCGAAAGCCAGCGTGTAAGCAGCATAGACGAGGGCAAGGATGAGGAGTATGCAAGCCCAACGAAACCCGCGTTTCATAGGATCTCCTTTAGGGAAGCGGGACTATAGGTTCGGGACGGCGAACGTAAATCGTGCTCCCGAAACCTTATCATTTTTCCGCTTTACTCCAAAAAGCCCCGTCGATACAGTCGAACGAGATCCCAGCCATGAGCGGCTGCGAATGCTAGCCCGACGCGAAGCGCAAGCGCGATAGCGCGCAGCCTCAAGGAAGGGCGCAGCCACTAATAGAACGACGCGGGACAACGGATGACAGCAATGCGCGGCTTTACTCTCCTGGAGACTTTAACTTCCTTGATCATCGTCGCAGTCATGGCGGCGGTGCTCGCCCCGTTAGCGGCATCCCTGATGGACGCGAATCGGGCTGGGCAGACGTATGACGAACTGGCCAAAATACACACTGCGATCGTTGGCGATCCCAGGAAAGGTACATACGGGTACATCGGAGACGTAGGAAAGTTTCCAGACAGCCTTCTCGACCTTGTCGAAAAACCGGCCAGTAATCCGCCGGGCTGGAACGGTCCATACCTGGCGGATGCGCGCGTGGAAGCCGGGATTCTGTATGACGTGTATGGTTCCCCCATCGAGTGCTACTACTTCAGGGATAATGCAAACTCAGTCGCAGATCAGTTTGTTCTCATCAGCCGCGGCGCGGACCGCAGTTCCACCAATACGTCGGCAACTCCCAACCAATGTGCGACGTATGCCGGCGCTCCTCTGCCTTCTGCCGCCGGTTACGTGTCCAGCGCGCTGAACATCGATAATGTCGTTTACCCGCGATTCACGGACAACGCAGCACTTCTGAGCTATCAACACCTCGGAACGCTGGCGGTCAACATCATGAACTTCGACCAGAATGCCCTGGTGAGCGCGCTGGTTCCGGGATGTCCGCATCTCTATAACATCACGGTGACGTCCGTGCCTCGGGGATCGAATGACACGTTTACGATGCCGTTCAATCCGGGTGGGGATTCGGTGGACCTTCCCGAGGGACTTTATAACGTGCGAGTCACTTCGCAAACAGCCCTGGGTTCGTTGTGGGAAGAACAAGTCGCCATTACGGCAGGAACGACCACTTCTCGACAGGTAAATATTTTTGCCGGAGTCAACAGCAGTCAAACCCCAAACGAAACATTCCGGCCGATCAATACGATGGGGGGCGGAACGATTATCGCTGCCTATGAGTTCACCACCCTCATCGGAGTGGTGACCGATGGCTCCCAGGCGCCGGCTTCCGGTAACTGGTTGGCGCTCAATCCGTGTTCGCAGATCTTTATCAAGAATGCCCTAACCAACGTGGTACTGGACGCGTTCATATATCCGTATCTGGTGCCGACGAACACGCAGTATCTCAAAAGAATCAACACGGCTGGTGTGTTTCCCCTGGTGGTCGTCAATCGCAACGTCAGCAATCTTGCCAACAGGAAGCAGGTGCTGGTTTACGATCAGGGAATCTTCATTGGAGTCGTCAGCGACAAAGGCAGCAAGAAATCGAAAACCATCTTGAACGTCAAGTCGGGCGATACGATCACCGTATACGATCTGGCCGGCAACCTTCTGAACACACCCGTTGGGACGACAATGGGCTCCGGTCTCACAACGATTTCACTACCCTGAGCCATGAAGAAGTCTTCTTCACGCTCCGATGCTGGAAGCGTTCTCATCGCGGTAAGCCTCGCTCTGATTCTCATCCTGACCCTGGTGGTCGCTCTGGCAGATAAGATCCTGAGAGAACCAATCAAACGAGGCGATACAGGAGCAATTCTGAAGGAACTCTATACGGGAATTGTCGGGAATCCCGATCTCGGGTCATTTGGTTACCTCGGAGACACGGGAGCCTACCCGGCCAGCCTCAACGATCTGTTGACCAATCCAGGTGTTGCGGGTTGGAACGGTCCCTACGTTCAAGACATCCCGCTCGTTAACGGCATGCTATATGACTCCTACGGTTCCCCACTGGAGTACTTCATGAGTCTGGCATCCGGCTCTCTAGACCAGGTTACCGTTCTGAGTCGCGGCCTCGACCACGGCTCAACCAACACGGCTACGAATCCGAATGTGGCCGCGATGTTTACCGGAACACTTCCAAACAATGCCGGGTATCCCGCCGCCAATCCCGATAACATTCCTTATCCCGACTTCTATGCGAATCTGTCATCGTTGAGCCGCGAGAACGCTGGAGCTTTGACGTATGACATTCAGAACTTCGATCAGCACCCTTCTGCTAATGCAATCGTGGCCGGCTGTCCCGGGCTCTACAGCATCAATGTCACGTCCGCGCCGAGGGGAACCGCCGACACCATCGGTTTGCAATATCCATCGACGGTCTACTCGGGTCTCCCCGGCGGCGCAGCGATGGCTGATGATCTTGTTCAAGGGGTCTACGACGTGGAAGTCCGATCCCAGGAGTCGCAGGGATCGATCTGGCGGGAGCGTGTACCGGTTGCATCTTCGGCAGTCGTGAGCCAGAAGGTCATTGCGCCCCGGATCGACAGCAGCGTCACGCCGACATTCACGTTGACCGTCTTTAACAATTCCGCCCAGACCTTTAATGTTCGAATCTATGGCACCTCACAGGGAAACCACACTACCGCTATGCCAATTCGGACCTACTCGGTCCGCGCCTGTTCTTTGATTACCGTCACCCAGAGCACTAATACGTGGGACACCTTCCTGATGCCGTACGGAAATTACACGCGCTATGTGAAAGCGCCGCCACAGACCACATATACGCTGACTGTCACCAATAACGGCGCAAACTCAGACCAGGTGAAAGTGGTGCACCAGGCGGGACTGCTGATCGGCACGGTTTACAAACGGAAGACGCGCGCATTCACGATTCCTGGGAATCCCTCCCCCAACAGCCCCGGGAACGCCGGCGTGACAATCGAATTTAGCAGGAAAGACGACACGGTCATCTCCACTTCTACGTTCACTGCCAACGCAAGCGTAACGATTCCCTAGACACGAACGCGGGCTTCAGCCCGCGTCCGAACCAAGCCAGGATTGTTGCGGTCGATTAGTCCTTCTTGCTCTTCGGACGAATCTTTGAGTTCGTGTCGGTTGCGGTGCCGCTATCATTGCCGATAACCAGGTTTACAGTGACCGGCGTAGTATCGACCACTCGCGTCAGATCGGCGCGATGACCGAAGGCCCAGATGGTGTATTCGTTGTGGCCGAAGCCGCGAATGACGATGTAGATCCTGTCGCCATTGATGGTGCCGAAGAATCGGTACATCTCTGTTGCCGAGGAGCCGTGGCTATCTCGATCGTCATCGTCGTCGTCATGGTCATCGTGCCGGTCGCCAACTTTGTCTTTGCGGAACCAGTTTGGAGGAATGGTCAAGGTGTAGCTGTTGATCTGCAGAGTGACCTGGTCCGTAACGGGATTGATCCCGTCCGTCCTGTCACCAAGTGTGAATTCGCCGCGCAGGAAGAAATTGTCGTCATCGTCCCCCTTTTTCAAATCCACAAAAACAACGTCAACATCGAAGTCCTTGAACTTGATGGCGCCTCCGCCACTGCCGCCACCGCTTCCACGGATGGTCAACGTCGATTGAGCCTGTCCGCCATTGAGCGCAGCAGTAAACGTAACGGACGTCGTCGCTGATGGACTTGTGTTGCCAATAGTGAACGTTCCCTGGAACGGTGCAGTCGTATCGTTCACGAGCACTGTCGAAGGATAGATCACTGCCCCGCTGCTCGTGCTCGTAATGCTGACGGTAACGCCACCCGGAGGAGTTGGGCCATCCAGGGTAATCGTCGCCGTCGAATTCTGTCCTCCATTAACGGTCGAGGGATCCAGCGAAAGTCCGATCAGTTTCGGAGGATTGATCGTGAGGTCCTTCGACTTCGTTGAAGAGCCCAGCGTCGCCGTGATCGTCACTGTTGTCGCTGCCGACACAGCCGTCGTACCGACAGTGAATGTGCCGCTGCATGCGTTCACAATGTTTACAGGGTTTGGCGTGATGGTGATACCGGCCGTGCTCGGACTGAACGACATATTCACCGCTTGCGTGCTTGTCGGCGGTCCCGAGGGACAGAGCAAATAAACCGTACCGTTGACAGGTGTCGTTCCACCAGTGACTGACGTTGGGTTCAGCTCGACCCGATCCAGAGCAAATCCGGCGTTCTCGTCCAGTTTCGCAACGAAGGAG
>WNFT01002580.1_pt1 | contig 25546 bp, 18 predicted proteins | sample 5400191 | NCBI WGS metagenome assembly WNFT01 (sample SAMN13153359, study PRJNA577476) | soil metagenome | isolation source: 80 cm saprolite under Madrone tree | place: USA:California | collected 2016-06-14 | reverse complement strand
CACCGTACTGGTCTTACCGCTGGCGAAACTCGCGGCCGCCTCACTAGCCGCCCATTCCTTGTCGTCCGGATGAATAATCGTCAGCCAGAAGTTCGGAGTTGAGAGCCACTCCTCGACGGTGTATCCCAGCATCGTCTCGACATAATCACTGACAAAGTTGATCCTTTGCGTGCCAGCATCCGGCTGGCCCCACGCCTCCCACATCACACCTGGAACACTGGCAACGATGTTATTTAAACGTTGACGCTGCTTTTCGATCTCGGCGGCAAACTCCTCTCTTTCTTCCTCCGCTCGCCTGCGCTCCGTAACGTCGACAGCCAGAACAACTCTGGCAAGCCCGCGGGTAAAGTCGAATGTATGCGACGTAATCTCGACACGAATGATCGTGCCGTCCCTCTTCCGGTGTCTCCATACGCCTGGCTCACTTAGTCCACCAGTAATCTCTGATATGCTGTCCTTCAAGGCTGGTACATCCTCGGGCGGACGAATGTCTTTGATGGTCATTGCCAGGAACTCATCCCGGGAGAATCCATAATGATTGACCGCGGCATCGTTGACAGCCAAAAAGCAGAGAGTTTCTAGATCGTAAACCCACATTGGCAAGGGATTGCTTTCGAATAGGAGCCGATAGCGCTCCTCTGAGTCGCGTAGAGCGTTTTCGGCTAACTTTTTCTCGACTATTTCCTTCTGCAATCCGGCGTTTATATCGGCAATCTCAGCGGTACGCTCCGCCACTCGTCGTTCCAAGCTGAGATTCAGATCGTTCGCCTCTGCCGTTCGCACGGCAATGTCCCACATTTCGGCTATGCTGCGCTTAATGGCAACGTAGAGAAACGCGTCTTCGAACAGCACCCAGCCCACGTGTTCAAGCCAGCGCCATTGGCTTGAGGAGAGAACTCCGTAAACAGTTTGCGGCCAAAACACACCTCTCAGAAAATGATCGACGGCAACGACAAGCGTCGCTGGTACGAGGACTCGCCAATCTCGGTAGAATGCCAGGAACGCCAGCGAACCAAAAACATGAAAGTGAGTTTCGATGCGACCGCCGGTGAAGTAGATCAGCAAGGCCGACATTAGAATTTGACCGGTTGCAATCACATGGCGAGTCGATCTCTCGCCTGGCCACGCCAACGCGAGAGTGATCGGCAAGATGCTAATTGCTCCTCCGAGGAAAATTGATGCCCACACGTGGACGTGAGTTTGACTGACAGTACCTATCCATGTTCGCGGTGTGATCCAAAGCGCTGCGGCGACGCCGGCTACCCACTGAACCGCCATCAAGACCGCGAACATGCGATCGGTGCGCTTGTAGATAGTCTGCTGGTGGGCCGCGAATAGCCGGCTCGCATGTTTTAGAGTTGAGGGAGCAATGCCCAGGCTAGTTTCCAACTTCTTCATAGCTCCCTTTTCGGCACTCGGAGTCGGGCTTGAACATCGGACAGCCAAAAACTCGACTGTTGTCGACATCAGCCGAGCCAGTGTCCACTAGTGCTTCAATCGCGGACTCACCGGCATTATCGCCAACATGCCCGCGTGAACCCGTAATGCCGCCGCTAAAAAGCAGACGCCCGTCTGTGCCATACAGAATGACTTGGCCCGACGTCGCTGCATGAAACCGCTGCGCTTCGATTTCGTCCTGGTCAAAAAGCACGGTGACTCCCGGAATCTTCAAAGCATTGCGCCAGAGATCCGTCTTAATCCATGCGTCTGAGAAACCGACCGGCTTCATGAGCACTACGTACGCGTCCATCCGGCCTCGGCAGTGCGCCATGAGCTTGTCGAGCTCCTCGATGCTAGCGCGTGTGCAAGGGCACTGAGGATGGGTCAGCATGACTAATGTTGCTCGGCCTGGGGTTGGCTTAATACGACTGGCGCCAGGCCATAGACGGGGCGGCACCGCGGCGATGCCAGGAGTGTTTTCGTACGACCAGAGAAACAATAGGCCGGCTGCGACTACGATGAACCACAGAAAGACAGAAGACAGAATGACCACGCGCCGATTGCTCGTCGTTTCTGGCACATCCCAATCGTCTTTTGGCACGAGTTTACCCAAATGCTTGAACCAAGGTTTAGTGACTCGGCAATTGCTTCTATTTCACGCGATTTGTGGTGAATCGCGAGGAAAGCACATTGCAAAGGTTACTTTACGGTATGAGGATTAACCATCAGGGAAGACCCTGAGGGTGCTGAGGCGATTTGCGATAGGATTACTGTAGGTATCTGAGGCTCTAAGGTTCCCACTTTTTCCTGGTCCTAAGCTAGGGGATTCTATGTGGGAAGTCTCTCAGGGTTTCCCTGATTGCGAAAATCCCCGACCAACGCTAGTCTGACGCGATCAGTAGCCTAGTTCTTTGCTGACCGTCGTTATATTAAGGCCATAATGGTATTGGTCATGCTCGAAAGTGAGGTAATGCGCCAAGGGCGGGTGTCCAGGGAAGGCCCTGACATAAGGAAGCCTCAATGAAAGACCGCACTGCTCCCCGTTGTCGCCCGAAAGGACAGGAGTCCCATCCTGTTTGGGCCATAGTTCGTTGCTGTTTCGCAAAGTTGATTGGGGATGGGCGGCTATAAAGACAATGGCTGCCCGCGCGAACGTTCGGAACCAGACCTGCGCCTCCCATTAGTCCAGTCGACAAGATGGAAGGTTGCCGTCCGCGCGGTCGACAAGAGACCTACCTTGAAAAGAAGAGTAAGGCTCTTTTTCCAGTAATGTGAAGACGAATCAAAATGGCGAGAACTGCGCACGAAGCACGCGGCGAGCTACAAGAACCAGCCAAGTCAGGCACCGCCAAGAAAACAGCGAAGCCGCTGTTGCGGTCGGTGGCTGCTAGGCTCGGAGCGCCGCAATCCGACCTCGATGAGAGTGAACGACGTTTTCGTGCCACAGCTCATAGCATTCCCGTGATGATGTGGGTGGCCGATGTCGATGGCACTCGCACTTTCTTTAATCGGACCTGGCTGGATTTCGCCGGCCGAAGCTCTCAGCTGGGAGACGGCTGGAGCGAAAACCTTCACCCAGAGGATCGCTCTCATTGCTTAGGTACGTACTTATCGGCGCTCCGTGCCCGGAAACGGTTTAGAACAGAGTACCGCCTGAGGCACCATAGCGGCGAGTATCGTTGGATCTTAGAGACGGGCGTTCCACGCTTCAAGGCAGGAAGAACGTTTGCCGGTTATATCGGCTCGGCCATCGACGTCACTGAACGCAAGCGAGCGAAGGAACTTGAGGTTGGCCAAAGGAAGTTTTTGGAAATGGTCGCAACCGGCAAACCTATTCCCGAGATTCTTGATCACCTAACACGGGTGATTGAAGAGCAATCGGGCGAGGCATTCTGTACTGTGATGCTGTTGGACGAGCAGAAGCAAAATCTGCGGCTTGGCTCTGCGCCACGCCTGCCTGAATCGTACCGTCGTGAAATCGACGGCATCGCGGTTGGATGCGGAAACGGTTCATGCGCAATGGCCGCATTTCGCCGCCGGTCTGTGGTCGTATCAGACATCGCCAACAATCCGCTCTGGGCCAACATTAGAGACATACCGCTGACCCATGGATTGAAGGCTTGCGCCTCGGTTCCGATTTTGGCGAACGGACGGGCATTGGGCACGTGCGCGATGTATTACCAAGAAGCGCGGAAACCCGGCCGCTACGATATGAAGCTCCTTCGAATAGGGAGCCAGTTGCTGACCATCGCGATCGAGCGCCGCAGCGCATAGGAAGCGTTGCGAAACGCAGAACAGAAGTACCGCGGCATCTTCGAGAATGCGGTTGAGGGCATCTTTCAGACCACTCCGGATGGACGGTTCATTGCAGCGAATCCAGCGATGGCTAAGATGCTGGGCTACGAATCTTCCCTGGAACTAATCACGCATCGTGTAGACATCGAGCGGCAACACTATGTCGAGCCAGAGCGACGCGCGGAGTTTCAGCGCTTGATCGAAGAGCGTGGAATGGTCGAGCGATTCGAGTTGCAGGTTTATCGCAAGGATGGCAGCAAAATCTGGACCTCAGAAAATGTGCGAATCGTATACGATGAAAACGGTATGCCGCTTCATTACGAAGGGACTGTTGAGGACATCACCGGGCGAAAGCGTGCGGAGGAAGCACAAAATCAGCTCTTGCTCCGTGTTGTCACGGCGCAAGAGGAAGAGCAACGTCGTCTCTCCCGCGAACTTCATGATCACATGGCTCAGTCGTTGACGGCCTTGATGCTGGGATTGAAATCACTCGAAAAACACTGTATCTCCGACACTTCAGCTAAGCGTTTGGACGAGCTGCAGCACCTTGCGAATCAGCTTGCGCAGGAAGTGCGCACTCTCGCGACCCAACTGCGCCCGCCGGCGCTTGACGATCTCGGTCTCCATACCGCCCTGTCAAACTATGTAGAAGAGTGGTCCAAGCGGTCCCGAATAACCGCGGACCTTCATTGCAACGGATTAATCAATCAACGTCTCCCAGCCATCATAGAAACAACAGTCTATCGAATAGTGCAGGAAGCATTGACCAACGTTCTTAAGCATGCACAGGCTCAAACCGTAAGCATCATCGTGGAGTATCGTGGGAATCGTGTGCGAGCGATCATGGAGGATGACGGTTGCGGTTTTGAAGCCGACACGATGATGAGTGTCCCGGCCAGCGAACGCCGGCTTGGATTACTTGGCATGCAGGAACGGGCCGCGCTGGTGGGCGGCATACTGAACATCGAATCCAGACCAGGCGCGGGCACCACGTTGCTTCTCCAGATACCAGTTCGCTGAATTGGAGCCAAATAATTTGTCAAAGCTAAGAATCCTATTGGCGGATGATCACGCGGTCGTACGCGAAGGACTCAAAGCGTTGGTCAATGCCGAACCGGACATGGAAGTGATCGGAGAAGCGAAAGACGGAAGAACTGCGTGGCACAAGATCGTCGAGCTTCGCCCGGACGTTGCGTTGATCGATATATCGATGCCCGAGTTGAACGGGATTCAAACTACGGAGAAAGTGAAGCAAGAGTGTCCACAAGTAAAGGTGCTGGCGCTCACGGCCCATCAAGAAAAAGGCTATCTTGATCAATTGTTAAAGGTTGGGGCTTCAGGTTACATGCTCAAGTTGTCGGCGGCGAATGAATTGATACAGGCCATCCGCAGCGTAGCCGCAGGCAAGATATACGTCGATCGCGAAATGACCGATCAGATCACCAGCAGTTACATTCGCAAGCAAGCGGCAACTAGAGCAGTTGGGCACAGAGAACTGACAGACCGCGAAGAGCAAGTCTTGCGCTTAATCGCCCAGGGATACGGCAACAAGGAGATCGCGGGCCAACTGAACATCAGCGTGAAAACCGTGGAGTCTCACAAAGGCAATTTGATGGAGAAGCTGGAGTTCAAGAGTCGCACCGAAATCGTGAGGTACGCCGTGCGACGTGGGTGGCTCCAGGATAATTGATCCGCTCAACGATATCCTTACCAAGCCAATTTGCCCCCCCAAAACCTTCTGAAACTTTTCTCAGGGTATTCCCCCACAGACTGATCTGTTTTCCTGATAGCCACTTTCCAATCAAATAAAGGATAAATATTAGTGAGACCTTGCTGTCGGTAAGGCTGGGAGCCGCGGGACAGGTTAGCTCGTGCCGCCGCTTTTGACTGAAGTTAGAGAGCGACGAGATTTCTTGCCCGAAGCACAGGACAGTGGCAGTCGAAGAACAGGAGAAAGAATCTTGTTTTATGCCGATCCAGGATCAGGCCTGCTCGTTTGGCAATTGATAATCGCGCTCTTTCTCGGCGCGACGTTCTCCGTCAGCAAGTTGAAAACGTGGATCGTTTCGAAGCTGAAATCCACCTCGGGAACTTCAGAGTCTGGTAACGCGCCAAGTTCTGAACAACACTCTTCCAAGGCTGAATAGATCTCATGGAGATATCATTACGCGATCCTGGCGGCCAGACGTGCTTGGTTGATAACCGAGTACTTCGCGTCGTCAACAAGAAGGGTCTTAATGACCTGGCGGGATTTCTCTGCTCTTCTTCATCAGCCTGGTTCGTCAAGTCGAAGCAACTTGTTAATAGCTCTTTTCTTAGCGCCACTGCGACTGAGGAGGTGCTCAAATACGCGGAAGTGCGTTCAATTTATTCGAACCTCGAAGGCGCCTCGATTGTTGAACACGAACGCATACCTTTTCCCAGTTTCCCGTATGAATGGCCTCCTGAAATGTTGTACGCCGCGGCGACGCTCACACTCGATTTCGCCGAGACTCTGACTGACGAGGGACTGGGACTGAAAGACGCTTCGCCGTACAACGTTCTGTTTCGCGGTTCAAAGCCAGTATTTGTCGATCTGCTTTCATTCGAAAGGCGAGACCCAAGAGACCCAACCTGGTTGCCATTAGCTCAGTTCGTGCGCACTTTTTTGCTCCCGCTGTTAATCAACAAACACTTTGGAATCGGTTTGTCCCAACTACTGACGAGCCATCGCGATGGCGTCGAGCCAGAAGAAGTGTTTCGTCTCTTGAGTCCGATTCAAAAACTTCGGTCACCATTTCTTTCGCTGGTGTCAATGCCGGTTTGGCTAACGCCGAAGCGCACTAATGACCTACGAAGGATTTACCGAAAGCGCGCGCTGAGTGATAAGGCTAAGGCTAGGTTTGTCTTTCGCCGCGTCCTGAAGAACGCGCGGCGCAACCTCGAAAGCGTAGCGCCGTCAGTTGGACGAAGATCTAGCTGGTCCAACTACACAAAAGAGAACAACTACTCGCTTAACTATTTTTCGATGAAACAAGGGTTTATCCGCGAGGTAATGGATGAATATTATCCACGAAACGTATTGGACATAGGTTGCAACACCGGGCAGTTCAGCATCATCGCAGCCCGTAGTGGCGCGGGCGTCGTCGCGATCGATTACGACTCGGTCGTTGTCGGCGAAGTTTGGCGCCAAGCCAAAACGGAAGACTTGGACATCCTGCCGCTGGTGGTCAATCTTACCCGTCCCTCGCCAAGCATCGGCTGGCGTAATCGGGAATGCTCATCGTTTCTGGATCGCGCGTGTGGGCAATTTGACGCCGTGCTGCTGCTTGGGGTGCTCCACCATCTGCTCGTGAGCGAGCAAATTCCCTTGCCCCAGATCTTCGATCTGGCTGCTGAACTGACAACCGACTTGCTGGCAATCGAGTTTGTCGCGCCGGACGATCCGATGTTCCGGCGCCTGGTCCGCGGCCGCGACGATCTTTTCCAACGACTGACAAGAGAAGTCTTCGAGGATGCATGTGGTAAACGGTTCAAAATTGTTCGCCGCCAGAAATTGGATCAGACAAGTCGTTGGCTTTATCTGATGAAGAAACGAGAGGAATCGTTCAAATGCTTCGAGATGCCGCAATAAGCCTGTCGCTGGCAAACATTTGCTTCCTCAAAGTTTGGGGCAAGCTGCTCAGCGGCGCCGGCGCTTACTTCACTGAATTCCAGATCACCTACGCCAGCATCGTTGTGGACGTGCTACTGCTGGCCACCTTGCTCTTGGTCGCCATCACAATCCTCCGGCGAAGCCGCAATAATCTCTTGATGAAAATCGCGCGCTGGGCCTTCCTTCTCGCGATACTGACCGCTCTGAATAGCGTTGCTTCGCTCGTCCTGACGCTATCAACAGTGAACTTTTCAGTGCTGATAGGAAGAGACGTGGCCTGGTTTGCGGGGGTGGCAGTTTCCGCCCTCATGGTTCTAGCTACGGTAAAGGCACGTGATCGCGTAATCCGTTGGGCTCCTCGCATCATTCTTGCTTTGCTGCCATTCGCTCTCGTTACCTTTTCGCAAGCGGCTTGGAAACTCACGCAGAACGCTGGCGTAGCTTACGCCGCGAACAACGCTGCAAGCACTATTTCTGTCGCGCGCAAAAAGCCGGCGACCCGCGTCCTCTGGATCATCTTTGACGAGATGGATCAGCGGATGAGCTTTAGCGAACGGCCCGCAAGTGTCGAACTTTCTGAACTGGATCGCCTGCGCAATCAATCCGTTTACGCAATCAATGCTTACCCTCCCGCGCCGCTCACTTACATGTCGATGCCGGCGCTGATCACGGGCAGGTTAGTGGCCAGAGTAACGCCTGTTCGTGCCGACGAATTGATGGTTAGATTCGACGGGGAGCACTCCGACGTGCGCTGGAGCGCGCAACCTAACGTTTTCTCGGAAGCGCGCAAACTGGGCTTCAACACCGGACTCGTCGGTTGGTGTCATCCGTACTGTGAAGTCATCGGACGCAGCCTTTCCAAATGCGAAGAGGTAAAAGAGAAGAACAACGAAGAGATTACTTTGAAAGCGAGTATGTTCCTGCAGGCTGAACGGTTGATTAGCTCCGTCCCGCTGGTTCCGCAGGCCGCGATTCCGGTCATTCAACATGTTGACTTCGTAAATAGAATCGTCACAACGGGCGAGCGCAAGAAATACACCGTGCGTTACAAGCGGGTCCTCGAGTCGGCCTTGAGGGCGGCGGTCGATCCCGATCTCGATCTAATCTTTGTTCATTCTCCGGCGCCTCATCCGCCGGGAATTTACGACCGCGTAAAGAATGGTTTTTCGCTGGAGAGCACGAACGGTTATATAGACAACCTGGAATTAGTCGATCGCACGATTGGCGATTTGCGCCGCGCAATGGAAAGCGCGGGCATCTGGGACCAGACCACGGTCATCATCAGCGCCGACCATTGGTGGCGCACAGAAATGTGGAGCCGCGGGCCGTTCTGGACGCGCGAAGATGCCGTAGCTTCAGGCGGCAAGATGGATCATCGCATTCCATTTGTCGTCAAGCTAGCCGGCCAGCGCGAGCAACTTACCTACACCGCCGGATTCAACACGGTCGTTACTCACGACCTGGTTCTTGCGCTCATGCGCGGCGAAGTTTCCAGCCCCGCCAGTATCGCCGATTGGCTGGACCACCACCGTTCAATTACTGACAGTCCCTACAACCGGGATGACTTACTGCCATGAGAACTTCAAACCTTATTTTCGAGTTCACTATCGCGGCGCTGCTCGCGTTTCTAACGCCGCTCGCGGCGCTTGTGCAGACAGAGGCTAAGACACTCACCAAGGACTCGAATGATCTGTATCGCATCGGTCCGGGCGACGTGCTCGAAGTGCGTGTGCTGAACCGTCCGCAACTCTCACGCGATTCGGTGCGCGTTGATAATCGCGGGATGATTCACATGCCGATGATCGACGATGAGATTCTAGCCGGCTGCCGCACGGAATCCGAACTCGCTGCAGAAATCGCGACGCGCTATCTGAAGTATTTACGCCATCCGCATATCGACGTCTTCGTTAAAGAATACAGTTCGAATCCAGTCGCGGTGATGGGAGCAGTGGAAAAGCCTGGGCAGTTCCAGCTTCATCGTCGCATTCGCCTGCTTGAGTTGATTTCGCTTGCGGGCGGCCCAACCGAGCGCGCTGGCGAGCGCGTGCTGGTGGCCCATACTAGTAAGATCGCGTCATGCGATGAAGGGTCGACGGCGCCGGAAAGCGGCTTTGAATCCTACAACCTGAACAACACCGTCAAGGGCGAAGAGCAATCTAACCCATACGCACAACCAGGTGACATAGTCACTATTCCTGAAGCGCAGCAAGCTTTCGTCGTCGGCAATGTGTTCAAGCCTGGGAGCATTACTCTGAAAGAGAGGATCACGATGTCGCAAGCTGTTGCCATGGCCGGAGGCATACTGCCCGATACGCAGAAAGATCGTATCCGCATCTTGAGACAGTTGCCCGGCGCCCGAGCTAATACCGAGATTGTCCTTGACCTAAACGCCATCAGTAAACGCAAAGCAGAGGACATCGAGCTTCAGCCCAATGACATTATTGACGTGCCAATGTCAGCGGGCAGGCGATTCCTTCGCAGTCTAGGCAACGCCATCGCCCCCACAGCGCTAACACTCCCGGTAAGAGTAGTTCGCTGAATTTTAGTTCGCCAATCCACCGATCAACTAGACGGAGCGAAATATCCCAATCATGAGACAGACAATCGAAACCGCACTCGCATTGAGTGAACCTGAGATCATCATGGACCATTCACTGGTTCATTATACCCCGACACCAACAAATCCGGATGAAGAGCGGACCCACCTCCGCGACTACTGGAAGGCAGTGCGAAAGCGCCTGTGGCTGGTTGTTGGCCTGACGCTCCTGACAATCGTAGTGACTACAATCGTCATGCTGCGCCGGCACAACGTCTATGAGGCGGTGGCGCGGGTGCAGGTCGATCTGGAAACCAGCAGTCCGGCGCTGGGTTCGTCAAAGAACAACTCGGTTCTCGTGAGCAACCAGATAAGCGATCCCACTTACTTCAACACGCAACTGCAAATCCTTGCCGGGCCGGGCCTGTTGCGCCGCGCCGTGAAATCCCTTGATCTCGAGCACAACTCGACCTTCATAGCGAAAGTGAAGTATCGGCCAGTGTGGAAAAACCTTGAGCGTTTAGCAGGTCTCAGCGGCAACGCGCTGTCTGAAATCCCTGACGCGCCGGCGAACAAGATTCCGGTTGTGCTTGCAAGCGGAAACGAACAGTTCGAAGAGGCCGAGCGGTTGGCGCCGTACGTCGATACGTTACAACGTGACTTGGACATCGAGCCCGTTAAGGAATCGCGGCTGCCGACAAAGGAGACTCGATTGATCGAGATCAGTTACACGAGCGGCGATCCTCAACTGGCGGCCAGGATCGTAAATGCGGTCGCCGATGCCTTCGCCGCAGCCAATCTGGAAAAGAAAACCAAAACCGGCAGCACGTCAGGCGACTTCCTAAACAAGCGCATTGCCGAATTACAGTCGCAGATTCGCAGCGGCGAAGAAAAACTAATTACGTATGGCAGGAGCAACCAGATTCTCTCGCTCGACCCGACACAAAATACCGTCGTCGATCGCTTGACAGGACTCAACAAGCAACTTCTTGAAGCCGAAAACGATCGCAAACTGGCCGAAGCGGCGTATCGGGCGTCGCAACAACCAGGCGCAGCAGCCGCTCTGGCGCAGGAAAATGCCAAAAGCATTGACGACGCTGAACAAAAGCTAACCGATCTGCAACAGCGTCGAGCGCAGCTTTTGGTTGACGCCACCGAGGAGTGGCCGGAAGTGAAAGAGGTGGATAAGCAAATTGGGATACTACGGGCCAAGATCGAGGAGATGAAAACCCGCGCCTCGTTGGTTGTGATCACGAATTTGAAGACGCGCTATGAACAGGCGTTGACGCGAGAGAATGCTTTGCGCACTTCGTTCAGCCAGCAGCGCGGCGAGACCCTGACTCAGAACGAAGCGGCGATCAACTATCACATCATTCAGCAAGAGATCGAAACCAACAAAAACCTCCTGGACGGGTTGCTGCAGCGCGCCAAAGAAAACGACGTTACAGTGGCAGGGACACCGAACAACATCAACGTTGTCGATCACGCCATCGCTCCACGTGAGCCCGTCGGCCCGCAGCGATTGGTGACTGTAGCGCTGTCGGCGGTGATCGCTGTTCTGTTTGGCATTTGTATGGCGATCTTTCTCGAATATCTCGACAACACCGTGCGATCGGCTGAAGACGTTGAGGTAATGCTGGGACTACCGGCGTTGGCGGTAATCCCAACAGTCGGCAGCAGGGCGAGGAGGCGCCGGTTTCTGCCGCGCATTGCGGAAAGCAACGTTGGCAACGGAAACGTGCTCACTCGCCCCGAGTTATTGATCGATGCGGAGCCGCGCTGGTCGATTGCGGAAGCTTACAAACAATTGCGCACTTCGATTCTCCTTTCAACGGCTGGTCGGGCTCCGAAAACCCTGCTGGTTACCTCAGGCAGTCCTGGCGAAGGCAAAACCACCACCGCCGCGAACACGGCGATCAGCCTGGCGCAAACCGGCGCCCGCGTGCTGGTGATCGACGCCGACCTGCGCAATCCCAGGATTCACACAGTCTTCAACATTGCAAACCAAGCCGGCCTGAGCACTGCACTGTCGCGCGATGCAAGCGAAGAAACAATCTTATCGCTGATCGGCTCCCCGGAAGACGGCAATCTCCAAGTGCTGACCTCCGGTCCAATTCCGCCGAATCCGGCAGAGCTACTTGGCTCGAAATCGATGAAGCTGCTGCTGCAAACGCTGGAACCGCATTTCGACCATATCGTTATCGACTCGCCGCCGGTCACGAACGTGACTGACGGAGTACTCCTGGCTTCGCTGGTTGATGGCGTAATCCTGGTGGTCCATGGGGGCCGCTCGACGCGCGAGCTCGTGCGCCGCGCGCGGCAGCTTTTGCGCGGCGTAGGCGCGCGAATTTTCGGAGTTGTCCTGAACAACGTCAAGCTAAGTGAGAACAATTATTACTATCAGGGCTATTACAGTCGGCGATACGGCGCGGAAAACTCGGCGGCGCCAAAGCCAATTCCAGTGGTGAACTAATCGATGACTGAGCAAAGACAAAATAGGACTTGGATTGGACGCGGCGCCTGGGCCGTCACAGATCAGGGACTGTACGTCCTCTCCAACGGGCTGCTCAACATCATCCTCGCACGTTGGCTTGTGCCAGCGGAGTACGGAGCATTCGCCATCGCTTATTCTGCGCTCCTCCTCATCGGCGCTTTTCACACAGCGCTTTTCATCGAGCCGATGCTGGTGTTCGGGTCGGGCAGGTACGCAGGTTGGCTGGCGGGGTATCTCGGCTTACTCGTACGCGGGAACTATGTGCTGACGATCGCAGGGAGCGTGCTGCTGATCGTCACGAGCGCATGCGCATGGGCCTTCGGCTCGCGACCGCTCGCGCACGCACTATTCGGGTTGGCAGTAGCGGTGCCTTTCATCTTGTTCATGTGGTTAGCAAAGCGAGCGTCGTATATACGACAACAAACCCGTTTGGCTGCTGCCCAGAGTTTGATTTACCTCCTGCTGCTTCTGACCGGACTATTTGTGCTGAAGAGCCTCCAGTTAGTTTCGGCTTTTTCGGCAACGGTGGTCATGGGCTTCGCCGGGTCCGTCACTGGACTGTGGCTCATGAAGCGGATCCGCACCACGATTCCAGACAGCGAAGATCCGCCCGCGAGCCGCGCCGTGTTAACGGCGCATTGGACATATGGGCGATGGGCGCTTCTGACAAGCATTCTTATGTGGGCGCCGCTCAATCTCTACTTCATGGTGCTCTCAACGTCAATCGGCCTTGAGGCGAGCGCTAATCTGAAAGCTATAACCAATCTGGCGTTGCCACTCTTGCAAGCCAACGCCGCGCTCTCGGCGCTGCTTCTGCCACTGCTCATCAGCCATAAGCACGACCGTACCGAGTTTGGATGCATTTTACGTCGTGCGCTTGCGCTCTTCGTCGCCCTTGCGGTGTTCTACGCGCTCATCATCGGTGTGCTCGGCCGACCGCTTAGCCATTTTCTATACGGCGGAAGGTACCAGACGACTGCGGGAATGCTCTGGCTGCTGGCGCTAATTCCGGTGCTGGACGGTCTGACGGCTGTATTCGCCAGCGCGCTTCGCTCGCTTGAGCAACCGAAGCAGATTTTTCGCACGCAGCTTCTTGCTGCTGCTTGTGTGGTCTCTGTTGGCGTCGTCGCGACGGCTGCATGGGGCGTCGCCGGCGCAATCGGCGCAATAGTTTTGGCCGGGATGTTGACGTCGACGCTGCTCGCAATTTCAGTACGGAATCTAGCAGGACCGGCGCTAACTCTTAATGCCAATGCTGGAACCAACATACAAAACCACGAAAGACAAGATCATTGCGACTTGTGTGGTGAGTCGGGCGCGTTGTACGGAAGGAAGAAAGGCTATGACCTTCTCTCATGCCCGCGGTGCAGTTTGTTCTGGACTAATCCGCTGAAACACGACTCGCAGCAGGCCACAGCCGAAGCAACGTATCCGGGAGAAGAGGTGTACCTCTCGAATTCGATCTCGCAAAAGGAAAGATTCCGTCGTCAGTTGAGGACCTTCCTTCGAAGGTCCGGCGGCAAGGATGTGAAGTCACTGAGAGTCTTAGAAGTGGGTTCGGGTCTGGGTTTCTTCCTCGACGCCTGTGAAGAATTAGGAATCCCCGCCGAAGGTTGCGACATCGTGGAGCGGGCGGTGCGGCTTGCCAACCGCGGGCGTGAGCGGGTCCGTCTGGGAACCCTTGATGATTATTACCTTGATGAAAGTTTCGACGCCATCTTCGCCTTCAACCTGATCGAGCACCTGCCACACCCCAAAGATTTGCTCACACAAGCCCACCGAATTCTGAAGCCGGGTGGAACGCTGGTATTAGAGACGCCGATTCAGGAAAGCCTCTTTCATCGACTGGCGCGGGTGGGCCATGCAGTCTCTCAAGGGCGGCTGAACTTTTTCGGCATGAGACCGGGCGGTCACATTTACAAGTTCAGCAAGAGAACGTTCCGCAAGGAACTTGGATTCACGAAAGTCTATCAACGGAACATTGAGTCCCCGTTCGGCGAGCTATGGGGCAACAGCTCAGTCCTGAACATCGATCATCAATTTCTCTACCATTGGTCGCTACCACTCGCGTGGACGCTCGCTAAATTGACTAAGCAGGGTAACAGGTTGTTCCTGCTTTTGCGCAAGTCCTTTCGAGCACAGAACGGCGCTTTCGATACAGCCGCTGGTTTCGGACAACGATGATTCGCGACATGTCAACGAACCTTTCTAGTAACGCAGTGATGTGGAGCCAACCGAGGCTGGCGAGCATTGAACTGCGCCTCCGCCCGCTGGAACAACGGCAGTCGCAGATCGGCTTTCTTCGCCTCGTCTGGCTGGCGATGGCGTTGAGCGTGATGGCCACTGTCGAGCCGTCACCGGGTGATATTGGCGTCGCCTTCCTGTTAGGGTCGGGCTTCATCTTCGGCAAACTGAACTGGAGTGGCCTGCCTACACTCCCGCTCGCCTTGCTTGGCCTGTTCGTACTGGCGAACCTCGTGTCCCTCTGCTTTGCGGTTGATCTGTCATTCGGAGCGTCATACGGCCTCATCACATTGTTCATGATCACGCTCTGGCTCTTCATCGTCGGGATCATGACGAGATTTGAAGAGCGAGGGCTGCACGTCCTTATGTCGGGCTACGCGATTGGGGGCATAGTTTCAGCAGCGCTGGCACTGCTGGCTTACATGGGTGTCCTGTCAAAGATGACGTCTTGGGTGCCCTACCTCAACCTCCTTCAGCTTGACGAGATGCTGCTCTACTTCGGAGAGCGGCTCAGAGGATTCTTCAAAGACCCAAACGTCTTCGGTCCTTATCTGGTGGTAGTCGTCGGCTATGCCTTGTGTAGCCTGCAAGCCCCAGTCCTCGGGTCAGTGAATTTGCCGCTAACCGCAGCGAGATGCAGTCATACGACGAAGATCGCTTCGCCAAGCACTGGGAGGCGCTGGAACTGGGGCTACACAACCCGCTTGGCGCCGGGCCGGGGCAGTCGCATCTACTTCTTGGCGGTTACAACGCACATAGCCTGCCGCTCGGAGTCTTCTCTGAAAACGGCATTATCGGATTACTCAGTTTGGTTGGCTTTATGCTGGCGACTTTCATTCGCGCGTTGGTGCTCTCGCAAAAGGCCGGAAACCATTTTCAACGATCAATGTTTGCATTAGTCGCGGCAGCCATTGCGGGCACTCTCCTGAACAGCGTCGTCATTGATGCCATCCACTGGCGGCACTTCTGGTTCCTGCTGGCGTTAGCGTGGATGCCGCTGTGGGTGAGTGAAAACACTGTGAGAAAGAAACCATGGTGAAACTGCTGCACATCACGGGCGATTCGAAGTTTGGCGGCGGAGGAATAATTATCAGCCGTCTTGCGGCGATGGGTCAACAAATGGGCTGGCAAATCGACGTGCTTACTACTGATCCCGTATTTCAGGAAGTCCTTAAGAAGCAAGGAACCAGCTTCGTGGGCCTCGATGTGATTCGCCGCGAGATCCATCCACTACGCGATCTAAAAGGACTATTCCGACTGTGGTGGTTTTTGATTCGCAACCGATACGACATCGTGCAGCTGCACACATCCAAGGCCGGATTCGTAGGCCGGCTTGCTGCTAGAGCGGCGGGAGTTCGGACAATTATTCACACGGCGCACGGTTTTGCTTTTCACGAAGAGTCACCTCGCAGGACTTTGCGTTTGTACACAATGCTGGAACGAGTCGCTGGGCACGCGTGCGATCGCATTGTGACTGTTAGTGAGTATCACCGGCGCTGGGCCATTAAGCTGGGTATTGCGAACCCGCGCAAAATTGTCGCGATCCCCAATGGCATTTCTTCCGATCGCATAAGTGCGAATCGAGATCGTGAAAGCGTTCGGCGAGAACTGGGCATCGATGAAAACGTCCAGATGCTGCTCACAATCGGACGCCTCGCTGAAGAGAAAGGCCTTGATGATTTGCTTCACGCGGCGCATTTGATCGCGCGCGACCCAGAAGCTCAATTTAAGATTGTCTTCGCGGGAACCGGCCCGCTGGCGGCATCCCTCGTAAAGACCGCCGCCGATCTGGGAATTGAGGACCACACGCTGTTTCTTGGTTTTCGCAGTGACATCGGAGACTTGTTGGCAGCAAGCGACCTCGTCGTCCTTCCCAGCTTACGCGAGGGTCTGTCGATTTCGCTGCTGGAAGCTATGGCTGCAGGCAAGCCGATAATAACCACGGCGATTGGAAGTAATCTGGAAGCAACCCAGAATGGCAAGGCCGCGTTACTTGCGCCTACAAAGAGTCCGGACGCGCTTGCCAAGGGCATCGTTAGGTTCTCTCAAGATGCTGCCCTGCGGCAATCAATAGGACAGAACGCAAAAGAGATCTTCGACAAATGCTACACCGAGGAGGCGATGCTGAAGAGCTATCGCGCTCAATATCTTGAGTTGTTACAATCCGCGCGGCCTCAGCTAACGCAAACTGCAGTCCGATCATTTCGGCTCGTCCGCGAGCGCGCGCTGAGAAGAATTAGCGCCCGCGCGATATCCAGCCCAAAGTTTTGCGAACGGGAGCGTTCGTTATGACAGCGTCTCAAGAAACAACCAAGCGGATCATCGACATTGTCGTCTCGGGTGTAGCGCTCATGCTGCTCAGCCCGCTCTTCGTAGTGATCGCGATCGCAATTCTTATCGATTCGCCGGGCAAAGCCTTACTCACTCAAGAGCGATTGGGCCGAGGTGGCATTTCATTCACGCTTTTCAAGTTTCGCACTATGTTTGAGAACGCGCCCGATCTCCGCAACGCCGATGGCTCGACCTACAACTCGCTCGACGATCCGCGGGTGACGAACATGGGACTCTTTCTGCGCATCACCAGTCTCGACGAACTGCCACAGCTATTCAACGTGCTGGCTGGTGAAATGAGCCTGGTGGGGCCACGCCCGGATTTGGTTGATCAGGCGAGGTACTACGGCGCCGACGAGTGGCGGCGTCTTATGGTGAAGCCTGGCATTACTGGGCTGGCACAGATTAATGGTCGCAACGTGATCTCGTGGGCCGCGCGCACGCGTCTGGATGTCGAATACGTTGATCGGCAGTCGGTGTTGCTCGACCTCAAAATCCTCTGGCGGACTGCCGGCTGCGTTCTGTCACGTCGCGACATTTTTATCACTGACGTTCGGAGGACTGCGAGATGAACAACTCCAACATACGACTTTGCACTCCCAAGGATTGGAAACAGATCCTTCCGCTGGTCGAGGTATGGCCTTTCAAACCGATGGCCCCACTTAACGGCTTTCGTCGATCGAATCTGGTCGACTTCACTTGCGAACGCGTTCTTAAAGCGCTGTCCAACGAGAATTGCGGTGCTTGCATGGCACTGCGAGAGAATCGTGCGCGCGGGTTCGCGTGCTTCAGTGTGTTGCCCTGGGACAGCGAGCAGCTTGGCGTGAAAGCCGCGCGGATTGATTACCTCGTAGCAGAGGGTTCCTATCACGAACAGCGGCGAATTAAGGAGGCGCTGCTCGAGCGGGTGCTCGCAGACGTAGAAGCGTGCGGTGTCAGGCATCTGAGCGTTCGCATCGACGCGTCGGACTATTCGAGTCTCCATTCACTGGAAGCCGTCGATTTCAACACCATCGACACCATTCTCACTTTTGCAATCGATCTCTCCAAACAACCGCTCTTAGAACTCGGTCACGATTTCAAGATCCGACTGGCAACTGCCAGTGACGCTGACCCGGTGGCAGCGCTGGCCCGAACGGCGTTCGTTTACGATCGCTTTCACGCAGATCCTTCTATCAGCCGCAGTCGTGCTGATGAATTGCACGCCACGTGGTTGCGCGACTCTTGCAATGGCAAGGCAGTCGATGCGGTGCTTTTAGCCGAGGACGAGGGCGGGTTGCTTGGTTTCGCATCGTGCCTCGTGCAACACGATACGCGCAAACTTGGCCGAATGGTAGGAACAATAATTCTGGCCGCATCGGCGGAGCGCGCGCGCGGTCGTGGCGTGGCACACGCCACCATGATGGCGGCGACCGAATGGCTGCGCCAACAAGGCTGTGAGGTTGTTGAGGGAGGAACGCAAGTGCGCAACATTCCGTCAGCGCGCCTTTTCCGAAGATGCGGCTTCGTCATGGTTGGCGCCTCGGTTTCGTTGCGGAAACTGTGTTCGACAAAGGTCCTTTTTTTACCGAAAGGAACGAGCGAGAAACTGAAGTAGCGGAAGATTCAAAGTAAAGACCATGCAATCGCTTATTCACACAGAGAAAATAATCCGCGAAGAGTTTCTTCCTTTCGCACTGCCCTCGATTGGTGAAGAAGAGATTGCGGAAGTTATTGACACTTTGCGATCGGGTTGGATAACTACCGGACCGAAAGTCGGGCTATTCGAAAGCGAATTCGCCGCCTATGTGAGCGCGAGCAGCGCTGTTGCGGTCAATTCTTGCACTGCCGGTCTGCTAACAGCTTTGACAGCACTCAAGATCAGTCCGGGCGACGAAGTCATCATTCCCACGTTAACATTCTGCGCCACAGCAAACGTGGTTGTGCACTTGGGCGCTGTGCCGAAATTAGTAGACGTCGGGCCTGACTTTCAGATTGACCCCCTCGCTGTCGAAGCCGCCATTACCCCGTTTACCAGGGCAATCATGCCGGTGCACTTTGGCGGCCAGGCCTGTGATCTGGATACTATTTACGAGATCGCGTCGCGGCACAACCTCGCAATCGTTGAGGATGCCGCTCACGCAGTGGGCACGACCTACCATGGGGAACGGATCGGTTCAGACCGTCTCACGTACCATTATCCGCTTTTGAGGCGAGCCACGGCATTCTCTTTCTATGCGAACAAAAACATCACGACGGCCGAAGGGGGCATGATTACGACTGACGATAATGACCTAACGAAAGAAATGCGCACTCTCGCGCTGCACGGGATGAGCAGGGATGCCTGGAAGCGATATACAGATTCCGGCTCTTGGTTCTACGAAGTCGTTGCCGCCGGTTACAAGCACAACATGACCGACATTGCGGCGTCGCTCGGCATTCATCAGTTGCGGAAGTTGAATAATTTCATCAGGACTCGGCAGTGGTACGCAAAGATGTACGACGAAGCATTCGCAGGCCTCGACCTCATCCGAACTCCAATCCGGCATCCCAATCGCAACCACGTCTACCATCTTTATGCTATTAGGCTTGATCTTGATCAATTGAAGATCGATCGCGCCGGGTTTATCTACTTGCTCAAAGAATTGAACATTGGTGCCAGCGTTCACTTTATCCCACTTCATCTACATCCCTTCTATCGCGAGCATTTCGGTTATCAAAGCGGCGACCTGCCTCGGGCCGAAGCGCTCTATGACAGCGTCATTTCGCTACCGCTCTATCCAGGCATGTCCGAGCAAGATGTAAACGATGTAATCGAAGCGGTCCACCACGTCGCTTCAACACACAGGAGGTGACCTTTCGATGCAACTCTTTCCAACCAGACCGGCCGTTCCTCGGCGCTCCCTCTTGAACTTCCCGACGCTTTGGAAGAAGCCAACGCCGCGTACCGTGCTCGTAATTGGCGGCGCAGGCTATATCGGTTCGGCACTCCTGCCGAAGTTACTCGCGCGCGGTCACCGAGTCCGATTGTTCGATCGAATGTTCTACGGAATCGAGCCGATTCGGGGCGTTGTGGACCACCCCAACCTCGAAATAATGCAGGCTGATTTTCGCCGTATTGACAAGTTGGTCGAGGGCATGCGCGGAGTGGATGCGGTGATTCATCTGGGAGCGATTGTGGGCGATCCGGCTTGCGCATTGGACTGTGATCTAACCATCGAAATCAACCTGATTGGCACCAGGACAATAGCGGAGGTGGCGAAAGGGTATGGTATCCGCCGCTTCATCTTTGCCAGTACCTGCTCGGTTTACGGGGCGAGTGTCGGCGAGGAATTGCTGACTGAAGAATCACCGCTCAATCCCGTGTCACTGTACGCTGCGACAAAGCTTGCTTCCGAGAGAGTCTTGATGGAGTTGACGGCCGAAGCATTCTCGCCGACATGTTTGCGCTTCTCTACTATCTATGGAATCTCGGGCCGCACTCGCTTCGATTTGGTTGTGAATCTCCTAACCGCAAAAGCCGTAATCGACGGTGAGATCACAATTCAAGGCGGAGATCAGTGGCGGCCATTCCTGCACGTCGATGATGCGGCGCACGCTTTGCTCCAAACGCTTGAGTCACCGCTGTCACAGGTTCACAGAGAGGTATTCAATGTTGGCAGCGAAGACCAGAATCACACCATTCAACGCATTGCCGAGATGATTCACGAGTTGGTTCCCTCAGCGAAACTAATCAATCTGAAAGCAAGCGGCGATCAGCGTAACTACCGTGCCGACTTCAAGAAGATCCGCGAACAGCTTGGCTTTGATCCGCACTGGACGATAAGGCAGGGAATCCAGCAGGTAATTGATTCGATTCAAAGCGGAGATGTGAAAGACTATCACGCGGCAAAATATAGCAACGTGAAATTCCTGGTTGAAGAAGAGAGCACGACGAACCTGCTGAGTCATGAATCGCGTTGGGCCTACGACCTTGTCACACGGACGCTGATGTTTCCCAGGATTAGGCCGGCGATTGCGGCAACGTCGGCGGCAGCGTAAAGAAATGTCGAGCATTACATTCACAAACGAAGTATTCGTCCCGACACCCAGGACAAAATCGATGACGCTCGATGGCAATCGCGTGGCACACTTGCTTGACAAGTTTGTCTTCGCGTCACTGCTCGTTCTCACTGTGCTGGTGCCGATTCCGTATGGAACAGTCGAACCCTGGTGGATTTCGTTGTACGAATGCGTCGTCTTCGCTTTAGCGGCGCTCTGGATTATCGAAGGGTTGATTACCGGCTCATGGTGTCTCACCGAGAAACTGCTGCTCGCGCCCTTCGCCGCGCTTATCTTGTTCGCGTTCTTTCAAACCCTGGCGTTGCCAAGCTTGAGCGGGCCGGCCTTGAATTCATGGGCTATCAGTGCCGATCCTTTCGAGACGGGCCTGGTGGCTTTGAAACTGTTGGCGTTTGCAATCAACGGAGCTCTGTTGCTGCGGTACACCTCAAGTGCTCATCGTTTGCGGGCATTGATTCACGCGATGATTGGGATCACGGTGGTGAGCGCTTTGTTTGGCATTGTTCGATACACAATGCAACAGAACGAAGTGGGTTTCGGCTTGCCTTATCTGCGGCGTGGCTCTGGGTTCGCTCAGTTCGTCAACAAAAATCACTTCGCATTCCTTATTGAGATGACTATTGGTTTGACTGCCGGACTTATTATTGGCGGCGCCGTGAGACGCCAGCGTTTGCTCGTTTACATTTCGGCGGCCGTGTTGATGTGGACCGCGTTGGTGATGGCTATCTCGCGCGGCGGCATCTTTAGCATGCTCGCACAGATGTTATTTATCTTTGGTGGATGGCTTTGGTTTCGCTCGTCAAAGGGCGACGCCGTCACCCGATTCAGGTCGACTATTGTTGGCGTTGTGATGGCCATCAGCATAGTAGTCGTAGTTGCAGTAAGCGCGATTTGGGTCGGTGGCGACGTGCTTGTGACGCGGATGGAATCGTTGTCGACTGAAATTCACAGCCAAGTGCAACAACCTTATGCCGCAGTGCGCCGGCGCGAAGTCTGGGGCGCAACCTGGAATTTGATTAAGGCGCATCCGGTTGTCGGAAGCGGTTTTGGCGCTTACGGTATAGCTATCACCCAGTTTCATCAGGCTTCGGGACAGTGGGTTCCCGAAGCCGCCCACAACGATTACCTAGAGCTACTGGCATCGGGCGGCGCTGTCGGCACCGGGCTAATTGGCTGGCTTTGTTTCGTCTTCATCAGGCGCGCGCGCCGCCAGCTTTCCAGCGTTGATTCTTTTCGGCGTGCCGCCTGCCTCGGGGCACTGACTGGAATATTCGGCATCCTGATTCACAACGTCGTGGATTTTGGATTACAGGTGACCGCCAACGCGGTCGTCTTCATCGCTCTTGTCGTGATTGCGACCAGAGAGATCGGAGAAAAAGCTTAACTAAGGTTCAATCGCACTCTGCAGCGCGACCAACTAAGAACATGATAGGCCGGTCTTTCGATGAGAAGCCTGGCCTTGGAACAAAGGGGGAGACAAATGAATTCAAAACTTATCAAGGTGATTGCGTTGATTGCTTTCATCTGCATCCTGCGGCTGAACGTCGTGGCCGGTTCACCGATTATGGGAAAACTGAAAACGCGCGACAATAAGGCTGTCACTGTCAACGGCGCCAACGCTAATTCCGGCACGACCATAATGTCGGGAGCGCAAATTCAGTGCCCGGACAAAATCGGGGCAACGGTAGATTTGGGCTCGCTGGGCCGGCTCGACATTGCGCCGAAGACTGATCTGACGCTTACATTCGATGCTACGAAGATTACTGTAGAACTCAGGTCAGGTTACTTGGTGTTAACAACCAAGCCGGGCATTAAGGGCACAGTCAACACTCTTGAAGGCAAAGTCTTCGCGACTGATCCGACGAAGCTCTCGAGCGTAATCGCGAGAACCTCAGATGCTGAAGGGCCTGAGACCTCGGCGCAGGCCGGGGCTGGGTCAGGCGGACGCGGCACTGCCGGATTGGCTGGTATTGCTGGCGCGGCTGCGGCAGTTATTGGAGGCACCGCTGCGGCGTCAAGTAGTCGCGGCCGCAATCTGAGCAGCGATAACCCCCGCGCGCCGGAATAAGAATCGGCGGAAAAAGCGAAAGCGCTCTTAGAGACCTGCTGAAGCTTGCAAGGCTCGCAAGCTTTCGCTGGGCACGGCGAAGTTAAGATCGTCGGCGCCTGGTACGTGCATCGCGGCAACACCAATCACGCGGCCCTGGTCATTGATTACGGGACCGCCGCTGCTGCCAGGACGTACCGCCGCGGTGATCTCGATGCGTTTGCCGAGATCGCTGAATTCCCAGGTCTGACCCACATTACCGTGAGAGATTTTCCAGTGAGCACCCTGTGGATTACTGATCAAAATGACCGGTTCGCCTTTGAGAGGCGGAGAATTTTCCAATTGGAAGCTAGCGACATCGAGGCCAGTTGGCTGGATCTGCAGCACAGCCAGATCGGTCTTGTCGCTGAAGGCGAGTACCGACTGCACTGTAACAGTCGCTCCGTCGAAGGTTTTCACGCGGATCTGACTGGCATGCCTGATCAGATGCGAGCTGGTAACGACGCGATCGGATGCGATGAAAAATCCGCTGCCTTGAAGAAGTGGCTTCCCTCGATCGTCATACGTTGTTACAACCACGACGGCTCGCTGGAACCGCCGGATCATTTGGCTCGAGGACTCTTGAGCAATCAATTGCGGCGGACAAGTAAAGAGAAAGCCAAAAGCTGCAAAGCCGGAAAGAAATCGGTTTAGACGCGCATTATTCAACACTCCACCCTTCCGGCGCAGAACGCCGGCCTTTCAGAGTAATTAGGCTAGGAAATTACGATTCGCTATCGCGTTCCCGCTTTTTGTTGGAAATCACAAGTTCAAATGACGAGAAGAGACTCCGATGTGGGACATCGCTTAGCATCTTGCGGACGCTATGCCGGCGCAATCGGGGCCTTGATCGCCTGTATCTTTTGCACAGTGCTCGCTGCTCAGGTAGGACTTTCGCGCCTACTTTCGGAGTATGGCTCGTCCGCCGATTCATTGGCGGCGGCGGAACAGGCGCTTCGCTTCAATGCCGCCGACCCTGAGGCACATTATTCTCTCGCAGTCCGGCTTGCTGAAATTGGTAGAAATGATGAGGGCATCGCAGAATTTGGGTGCGCCGCCTCACTGAGACCGAAGGATTATTTTTTCTGGCAAGAGTTGGGACGCGCGCGCGACGATAACGGTGATGAGCAGGGCGCGATTACAGCGCTCCGCCAGGCGATTGGTCTGGCTCCTTATTATTCACAGCCGCATTGGCAACTAGGCAACGTTCTGTTGAGGGGGAATAGACTCGACGAAGCATTCCAAGAGCTGCGATATGGAGCCTCCAGCGATCCTGCGCTGTTCCCAGCATTAATCAACTTGGCATGGGGAGCCTACGATCGCGACGCGAAGACAGTGCTTGCGCTCACTCAGCCAGAGAGTGATGTTGAGCGTATTCAACTCGCTCGCTTCTTTGTTAACCATGATCAAGTCAAGGAAGGAGTGGATCTCGTTCGCGCCGTGGGAGCTAATTTACTTGCAGAAGATCGTCGCGCGCTAATCGATGCCCTCAGGGCACAACGCCGGTTTGCTCAAGCGCACGAGCTTTGGTTGGCCGGCGCCGGCGCGAGCGAGGCGCAGCAAGGTTTATTTGATGGCGGCTTTGAGCGCTCGATTAGTTCGGACGAGGAGGCCTTTGGTTGGGAGCCGACGAAGACTACGCAGGCGATCCATATTATCCTTGACTCTAATGCGCCAAACTCTGGTAAGCAGAGTTTGAGGCTCGACTACGTCGGCAACTCTGACTCGTCTGTTCCAGTAATCTCTCAGCTTGTTCTGGTCGAAAGAGACTCTTGGTATCGTTTGAGTTTTGCCGCCCGCACTCAGGATTTGGTAAGCGGAGGACTGCCCGTAGTTGTGGTCGTGGACGCAGCCTCAGATCGTCGGTTGATCGCACAATCACCTCCACTTTCCCGTGGAACAAGCGGTTGGCGAGACTTTTCAATTGACTTCAAGACCGCAAACACGGCGGCGGTGACGATCAACATTCAGCGCCAATTCTGTTCGTCTCAACCTTGTCCCATGTTCGGCCGTGCCTGGTTTGACAGTTTTTCTTTGCGGCGTCTCTGAACAATGGATGGCCCAGCTCTATTGCAGCTTGACCTGCTCCCGAACCATGCCGCAGCGGATCGAGCCGGATCCATTTCTGCGGCGAAATGCCTCGATTCTAGAAGACGCAATGACAAATTTCGGCAGCTTGCGTCTATTAATGAGTGACTGCAATCGAATTGTGAGAATCAACCAAAAGATAGGTATCCAAAGTGGCCATCAAAGGTCATGACTTTATATCTAGATCCAAGGGGAGGTATCGCCTCTGCGCAGCCACGAAGTAAACCGTACCCGTATGGTTTACCTCACCGCTGCAATCTGGCAAGAAATACAGGCCCTCAATGCGATAATCCGACACCTTGATATCCGGCGCGATGGTCGATAAGAGGCGGCGCTTATCCCTCCTTGATGACAACT
>WNFT01000874.1_pt1 | contig 25546 bp, 31 predicted proteins | sample 5400191 | NCBI WGS metagenome assembly WNFT01 (sample SAMN13153359, study PRJNA577476) | soil metagenome | isolation source: 80 cm saprolite under Madrone tree | place: USA:California | collected 2016-06-14 | reverse complement strand
ACCGGTTCAAAATCGGTTCCTATGTCTCGTTCGATGGAGGCTGTACCTGGACGGACGGCGGCGTTCTGCCTGGATTTGAGGGCGATGTACGTGTCTCTGACCCTAGTTTTGGCTTCGGTCCCGGTGGCGAGGTTTATGCAGGTGTCTTGTACGAGTTCCGTACGGGAGACAGCGGTATCGCCGTCTCGACATCGACTGATGGGGGCGAAACCTTTGGCCCGCCGGTCACGGTTTTTGTGGATAAGACGAGCCGAGTTTTCAGCGACAAGCCGTGGATTACGGTTGACCGGACGCAAGGACCGCGTCGTGGCACCATATATGTCGTCTGGTCCTACGATCATCGCGGCGGTTGCGGTGATGGAAACCCTTGCAAACAGAACCTGGCTTTTTCTCGTTCTGTTGATGGTGGCAAGAGCTTCTCGCAGGTACGCCTGGTCGAAGGAAGCGCGCCATTCTGCACGTTTGCTGCAACTGGCCGCCCAACTCAATCGACCAGGTGCGATGCAGTGTTAGGCGCGTTTCCCGCTGTCGAGCCGGATGGTACGCTGGTAGTCGCTTTCCTCTTTATTGACTTGACGGGCCGCTCTAGACGGACGCGTATGGTAGTGACGACCTCGCCTGATGGCGGGGGCACCTGGACCTCGCCTGTGCTGGTGGCGATCATTCATGATATCATTGGCAGGTTCCGACCAGAAAAGTATCGCGTCGTCTCGCTGCCAACGTTGGCTTGCGACCCGAAGACTGGTCAATTGTACCTCGCGTGGTCGGATAAGGGAAGCAAGGATGCGGATATTTTGCTGACGACCTCCAGGGATCATGGGCAGATCTGGTCGACGCCGCTGCGGGTAAACGATGATCCCCTGGACGATGGCGCTAACCAGTTCCAACCACAACTGGCTGTTGCGCCCGATGGTGTGGTGAGCGTTTCGTTCCTGGATACACGTGTCGATCCGCAGCACAAGCTAATCGATGTCTACCTCGCCCAATCCATCGATCATGGTGCATCATTCCTCAAAAATGTGCGAGTGACGACACAGAGCTGGGACCCGGCGGTTGGTGCCCCGAGCGACACCGATGGTCAGCAGTTCATTGGGGACTATCAAGGGCTGGCGGCGGACGACCGCTTTGTCCATCCTTTCTGGAACGATACGCGCACCGGTGCGCAAGAGATTTTCACTGTAGCTATGCCAAGTGTACAGCCGGACGGAAGTCAGCCATGATGGGTGAGGAATGGACTACTCTTGACGTACTATCCGGTTCCCTTCTACGAATTTGGGATGTGCAAAACCTTAGAAAATATAGCGTGGCTCCTCCACATGTGCTATGATCATTGTACCATGTAGAGAGTACGAAGTATCCAGTGTTGTCAGCATTTGAGGTTTGCTAAAATGAGACAAATTAAGGTTATCGTTGAGAAGCATCCTGAAGGAAACAATGCTCTTTTTCCCGAAACAATGATCGAACCATGTGCTTTGAGGCAGGTGTGTGAGGAGCATGTTGAGAAAAAAGCACTAAAGGATGTGCCGATCCGGCCAGGCCCGACAACTACCAAAGCATCTGCTTCACATGGGTGGAAGACAGTTGAGAGACGCACCACTCAAGACACAGAAAGGATGGGAACGCATGTCGAGCAACGAACAAGAGAGGGGAGATCCACCAGACAAGCCTCTCGACTTTGGGCAGGCAACGGCTTTGCAGCAGCTGCTCGGTCTACAAAGCGACGTCGAAGAACAAGGCCACCGCGTGGCGGTGGCTGTCGAACCGATCACAGAAGCACTCGACACCGGGGAAAACGTCTCGCGTGAGATGATGAGCCACGTCAAGGCTCAAATCTTGAAGGCATACCTGCAACTCGACGACCTGGTGCGGGTGCTCGATTCGATTGCCTAGCCGCTTCAAGGAAAGTCGGTCATAGGGCTTGTCTTGAGCACGAGAGTGGGGAGCGAATGTCCACCAACGCGCATGAGCGTGTTGTCACGTGGGATGAAGGGGGAACATGCGCGAGTCAGGGTCAGGCGCCACGCTCACCTCTCTGCATCGAAAGTAGGCAGACCAACGCAAGCCTGCTCCCGCTGGGTGGGCATGGTGCTCGACCTCTGAGAGGCTCCCTTTCCCCAGTGCTGTTTTCATGTTTCGGTTGGACATACTCCCAGCTGACCTACGGAGTGCAGAGAGCGGTTTGAAGAGCAGACCCCCCCTGCCTGGCGGCAAGCCCAAGATAGGACGCCACTTTTTCCAGTGACCATCCTGCCTCTCGTGCCCGGTAGGCAAAGTCGTAGCGCAAGTCATGGAAGGTGAGATCGGCGAGCACTTCCCATTGGTCCTCGGTGGCCCCGGCCTTGAGCGTGCGGAACCAGGAGTGGATCGCTTCTTCGGTCAACCGCTCGCTGCGCTGCGAGAGAAATACATAGGTTCGTGGTGTATCGCTTGTGGCTTGCAAGTACGCATAGAGCAGCTGGCGGGCTTTGTTTAGCAGAGTGATATCACGTTCTGTGCTCTCCTTCGTGCCCACATGGAGCCATCCCGCCTCGGGACCGACATGGGTATCGGCCATCTTCAGCCAGGAGAGCTCGCTCACCCGGCATCCCGCCCAATAGCCCAGGGCGAAGAGGGCGGCTCCCCGGCGACCTGTCTCCTGCTCGACCAATGCGCGCAAGACCCGGCGCTGCTCTCCCGAGAGCGGTTGAGGAGCGGGAAGCGGCACGGGGGGAAGCTCGATGCCCCGGGTCGGGTTGCGGCGGAGCAGCCCTTTCTCCTCAATCAGAAACCGGGCAAAATTGCTGATGGTCGATTTCACGCGCGCCATATGGCTGAGGCTCAAGCCTTCCTGCTCTAAGTGCGCCAGGTACAGCTCGACGACCGTTTGCGTCAACTGCTGAGGCTGAAACGGTTCCGTATGGCCAGGATGCTGAGTCAGCCATCCGATCAGGTGTCGCACCGTGCGCAGATAAGCCTCCCTCGTTCCCTGGGCTTTGCCTGAAAGAAACTGCTCGTACTCGCCTACAAGTACGCCAACCTCGTCAACGATAGCATGTTCTGGGTATGGCATGGTGTATTTTCCCTCGTCGGTATCATGGTCTCGCACTAACATAGACGTCTACATCGGTTGATCCCCTCTTAACAAGATTCATCAGAAGCATGCATGCAGAAATAACTCACCCATCGGTGGCTACCGAAAGTACGCGCTTCCCAGGAGAGAAAAGTTTCAGGGAGCGTATGCTTTCACAGGCTCATAATAGTAGCTCGATCGTGCCAGACCCAACGGCTCACATTGCTGGGCAATGCTCAGTTGAGGATGCCCAGGCTCGAGGAACCCTGGACGGTTGCTTCCCTGGCGAGGGAGGTCCACCTGTCTCGATCCGTCTTTGCTGAGCGATTCTCCAGACTGGTAGGGATGTCTCCTATACAGTACGTGACACGGTGGCGGATATCCCTCGCCAGGAGCTGGATTCGTGAGGAGCGCATGAGCGCAAGTGAGGCAGCTCGTCGACTCGGGTACAGTTCGGAAGCTGCATTCAGTCGGGCCTTCAAGCGTCATTTGCAGGTGCCTCCAGGAGTCTTCCGGCGTGGCACGTGAACTCTGTTTACATTAGTTGTCTGGTACATCTTCTATCAGCTCTGATGTAGAGACGTTGAGAGTTTGAGCTATTTTATGAAGGGTGGCTAACTTTATTTCGTAGTGGGGATTTTTCCAGGCTCTACGGATGGTATTGAAGGGTATATCACTTGCACGGCTGAGCGTAGACATATTATATCCTTTTGACTCAGCAACCTCTTTTATCCTTAGCCTGTACATGTTCCCTCGATGGCTTTCTTACTGGTTTTAGGGCATTGTAGCAGGGTTCTCTCTTGACTGTACCTAACCAAATCAGGTAAACTACCAGTGGTTACTCATATATGGGTGATCTGTCATAGGTATCTTATCGGCAGAAATGAGGGGTACAATCATGAAACTCTGGATACTGTTTTGCCGCATGAATAAGGATATAGATACACTTTTCCCCTTCTATGCAGAAGATCAAGAAGAGGCTGAGAGAAAAACAGAGGAAATACTACAACAACATCCATACAAGCGGCTAGAACTGAAGGAATGTCCTTATGGTTTTAGGATAGTCTTTACACATCTACCTGGTAAGATTGCAAAGGAGTAGGTGTGATGTACACACTTACAATACAGGGGAGAAAACAGGCGCAAGGAACGCCTGTCTCTCTTGTTTCCGGCACGCGACAACATGCCATATGCACACCAGAACATCTCAATCGTTCGCATCTGAAGGCAGCACACCGAGCTGCTTGAGAGCAGTGGCCATGTCAAAGTAGTCGGAGCAGCGGCTCAACCTGTTGCCTTGCAGCTCAAAGGCACTTGCTCCTCGTACGGAGACGCGCTTGTTGGTGGCTGGCAGTCCGGGAAGATCCCCTTTGTGAGTGCCAGACAAGAGCCACTCGGCACCTGCCCGGTTGCCAGCGGCAAAATGTGACGTCAGCTCTATCTTGAAGTCAGGGAAAGCACCGCGGGTCAGGTGGTAGAAATGCTCTAGCTCCGTCTTTCCATGGGTGAGGACCCCCAGGGGCAGATCCTCATAGACGCAGTCGTCTGTGAAAAGGGAGATGAGCTTCTCCAGCGTAGTAGGCGACGACCAGGCTCCAGCCCAATCTTCGATCAGTCTTTCTGAATCAGAGGTTGCCATAATGTGTTCCTTTCTTTGCACCAGAGAGTATCCTTGCTAAAGGATCTCACTTTCATCAATGTGTGTCGCTCACTATCGAGCTTGTCCTCAGCATAGGATCAAAATGGCTGCCGAGTACACCCAATTTACTGCTAAATCCTGCCAATTTTTAGGTTGGAGGTGTGTTTACTCTCCTTTTGAATAGGGAGCATACAGCGTTCCTCTTTACCCGCCACGCAGTTCCCTTGATGATGGAGCAAGGATCAGGCACGATTCTGATGCTCTCGTCCATGGCTGGCATGTATGGGTTTGCGAGTGAAGCGGTATAGTGTGCCACGAAATTTGCGCAGGTGGGGTTCGCGCAAGCACTGGATAAAGAATAACAAAGATGAACCCAGCTTGTCTTGCGTTGGCTCGAAACGCATGCGGGGATGATCGACAGGTAGATCGGTGGCACGGGCGAGATCAAGGTGAATCGGGGGTCTGGATGTGTAACAATGCCTCCAGGGCCTCTGTATGATGCCGAATGGCGGTAACATGATCTGATGCACTCATGGAGAACGAGCGATCTTCATCACGTGCCCCGCTCAACCCCTTCAGTATGAGTTGGGTGAAGAGCTCGGCAATCTGGCGATGATTCAAGGGACCCTCGGGCCGGAACCACCGTTGCGTCCAGTTGAGCATACCGAGCAGACCCAGTGCTGCCACTTTCGGGTGAGCTGTGTACATTTCACCGCGAGCCACTCCTTCGGCAATGATCCTACTGAACAAGTCGGTGGCCTCGCGCCTCAGCTCATCGGTAACCGTACGCAAGCTCTCCGGCAAATCTCCGTCCGTTTGCCACGACAGTGCGATCATTGCTGGCTTCGTCGCGATCCGCTCCATATGTTTCTGGATGGCGGTGGCCAGCTTTTCACTGGGCGAGGCAGAACTGGCGACCGTGTTTAGGAACATGGAGCATGTGTCCCTTCACGCGAAATTTGTCATTGTTCAGATAGAAGGACAGTTTATCTCGCTTCTTGCTCTTGAAATGCGGAAAGCCTGCTTCCTCACCATCAAGGCGTCGATGCTTGAGCTTGGGCTGTGTTCCTTCTTCCTTCATGCGCCAATAATTCTCAGAAGATTCTCGCATTCTGCGATGAATGCATTGTCTCTCGCTTCAAATAATAATAGAAGTCTGATCTAGAAGTACAAGCAGGCGCTTGTCTATGAGTGTGAGTGGGTCCTACAGCTCTTTGCAAGATGAAGACTTTGCACCGCATCCCAGACCTCATCGACCGTCACGGACTGCATACAGGTGCACGCGGTGCAGGTCTGCATCTTGCCGAGAAAGAAGCAGGGTTGTCCGGTGGGGTGATGCCAGAGGGCGATGTGTTTGGAGTCATCAAGCGGGTAGGGGCCATACTCCTGTGGGCTGGTCGGGCCGAAGATGGCAATCACGGGAATGCCCACCGCGGCTGCCAGGTGCATGGGGCTGCTGTCGTTGCCGATGAAGAGCGCACATTGTTCGAGTTGCGCGGCCAGCTGGCCGATGGTTGTTTTTCCTGCAAGGTTGGTGATGGTCCCTGGTGGTACGTCGAGGCCTTCTAGCAGGCGTTGGTTGAGGGCGGTGTCGTCTGGCCCACCAATGAGCAAGACTTGGGCGTCTAATTCGCGAATGAGCCTGCGCACCAGTTCCCGGTAGCGTTCCAGTGGCCAGCGTTTGGCGGTCAGCTCCATGCCTGGGTTACTGCCGCCGCCTGGGAAGACGGCAATGCGAATGTGGGTAGTGTTGGCGAATTGGGCTACACCCTCCCCCGTGGGCCGATAAATCGGCGGTGGGCCCGATAAATCGGCCCCTACGATATCGCTTCGCTCGTCTGGTGTTGGCTCGAAATGCATGCGCGGATGGTTGATGGGTAGACCGATGGCGCGGGCGAGATCGAGGTAAATGGTGGCCTGGTGTTGCAGTTGTGTGGGTGAGGTGGAGACGGGTACACGGTCGGTGAGCGAGAAGCCGCGTCCCAAACTGTCGGGGCCAATGCGCCGTGGCACGCCGGCTAGCCAGGGTAGGAGTGTGAGCATGGGTGAGCGGTCGAGAACGAAGGCCAGGTCAAAGTGGTGCTTGCGTAGTATGCCTGCAAGTTTCATATAGTCCATGAAACGATAGCGGTCAGGGATGCCGACGGTGCCACTGTCAATGACGGTGTTGACGGCGGGGTGGTGCTCTGGTACGACTTTTGAGTAGGTGCCTGCCACGTAGGTGATGCTGGCGGTGGGGTAGGCACGGTGGATGACTTCTAGCAATGGGGTTGTCATGAGCAGGTCACCCAGGCAGCAGGGTTTGATGACCACTATGGATTGTGGATGCTGTCTTGCCCTTTGCGTAAAAGGGCGTTGTACTCTATTGAGCAGTGCGAACGGGATACGCAAGATGTAGCAGAGTATGGTGATGATATGCTGGCGCAGTTTCAGGCTCCTTTGTCAATTCTGGCGTGGGGGTCAGCTGGTAACTGGTGGGGGAGGAATGTTGTCTGGGGATGTTTCCTCTGCACGCGCAGTCACTTGTTCGTTGTGGTAGGCTGACTCCGGCGTGCCTGCACGCACGGTGGGTAGATGTGGGGAAGCGCTAGCCTGTACAGACGCTCCGCAGTTGTGACAGAAGGCATGCTCAGGCTGCACTTCGGCCTGGCAGGCTGGACACGGGCGCTTTTCTGGCTGTGGTGCAGGGCTGACATTCATCAAGACGGTGCTTATAGCGCTGATAGTGAGAGGCTCTACACCGGGCGGTGGGGGTGGTGTGACGTCGCTGCCACTCTCAGGATAGGTCTCAAACCCTGGTGGGGGTGGTGCGTAGACGGTGGGTGGCAGTTCGTAGCCGCCAGCCATCGGTGGGGGTGTATAAGGACCGGCAGGCATGGTTGGCGGGTATACCCCGGGTCCCTCAATCTGGCCGGATGGAGCAGGTGGCTGGTTCGCTTGCAGGAATCTCAACTCGTTTTGTGCGTCGTTGATTTGCTGCTTGAGGCTTACCAATTCCTGACAGAAGGGGAGAAGTTCACTTTGCGTGAGTTGTCCGTTGATGAAGAGTTCCATGGTCCTGTTGATCAGGTTGTTGCTTTGTGTGTTCATCTGACGGGACAGGTTGTCAATGGTGGTCCGTAAACGTTGTATTCTTGCGATGCGCGAGGCCTCTTGTGAGGCTTTCTCCAGGCCGCGCTGTACTGAATCCCAGAGTGGCATATTTTCCTCCTTCTGTTGTCGGTTGTTGCTTTTTTGTGTGGTACTGTCGAGCGTTATTATAGCAAATTGGGTGTTGGAAGTCGAGAAGGGGTTATGCCGAGACAGGGCTGTTGCAAAGTCGACTTCATGAGAGATGCTCAAGTAAGCAGCAGGAGCAGCTAACGCTCTCTCCAGTTGGTAGGCGAACTCACGCCGGGCTTCAGCTAGATTGGTGCTGCCCTGGCGGGTGACCAAGCCCACGACCGTATTATTGAGAATGGCGAGCAGATGGGGTGCATGGCCCAAGCGCAGTTGGGAGTGATCTTCAGCCCTTTCTTGCTCCTATCCAGGTCAGGGTTTCAGGCCTCTATCCATGACGCTGCTCATAACGCTTTCATGACACTTCCTCTTTATACTCGTAGAAGAGAGGGCGAGGCACCTCAGCTGGGGAGTGGCCCCAAACCTTGCCGGCTGGGCCTTTGCGTGAGGAAATGCCCTCGATACGTTGTCCGTCGTGACAGCTTGCGTGGTCCAAGGTGATATAGAACTGAATGGAGGACAGACTATGGCAGAGCACAAAGTGGAAAAGCCCACGGTGCGTGTGGTAAAACCGCAGGAATTTGATCGGAATACGGCGCAGACGCCCGGGATGCAGCGAGCTGCGGCGGTCTCGGGCGAACTGGCAGGCTCACAGGGAATTTGGGCAGGCGTCACCGTCATCGAGCCGCAGACAACGAGTGGAGTCCATCATCATGGAAAACTCGAAACTATCATTTACATCATTTCGGGCAAGATAGTGATGCGCTGGGGCGAGCATATGGAATTTGAGCGGGAAGCAGTGGCTGGCGATTTTGTTTATGTGCCACCTTTCGCGCCGCACATGGAGAGCAACAATTCGCCTGACACACCCTCGCATTGGGTAGTCGTGCGCAATGCACAGGAGGCAATCGTGGTCAACCTGGAGCCTTTCAACTTGACAGCCGATTAGCTCTGGTTCATAGTTACGGTAGAAAAGGCTGCACGAGCTTCGACTGCGGGGCCTCTGCCTCTAAGGAGAACAGAAGATGAGTGAGAACAAAGAGTCCAATCCCACCTATTGTGCCAAAATTCAACAGGGGAAGAACGGTATGAGCAGACTGTGATGTTCTTGTTCATTGCTAGCTCTCCTTCTGTGCTGGTAACGCTCCGTGCAAGACAAGATCAATGAGATGCTGTCGCATCTGTGCTAGCACCTTTGTCGAGGGCTGTCCCATCGCGCGCAGAATCTTCTGATAACGTAGGATCGAGAGCAGGTGATTCTAGAACGCCACCGGCAGGCTCATGAGGCCACGCAAACTGATACTGCGATTCCAGGTCAGTTGTTCCGGAGCTCTGTCTCTTCACACACTGGGCTGAAATGGCATATGATAGGATAGTACAAACGATTTCGATACACGGAGCAGCACGATGAGAAAGTACGCGCCGGAGGGAAGCGAAGTCAAGCAGACCGCAGAGAGGAAGCGAGGATCGTGGTTTGCAGCGCTGAGGCTTTCCTGGCAAGCAGCATTGCAGATCGACCGCTCACAGATCACAGCGTTCCAGGCGATTCGCAGTACGATTGGCCTGGCGCTCCCGCTGGCCCTGGGCGTGGCGACGGGCCAGGTCACCGCGGGCGTTGTCATCGCTTCTGGCAGTCTCATGCTCGGCTCCGTCGGTCTACGGGACCCATATCGGACGCGGGTGCGAGCCATGCTGTTAGCCAGCCTGTTTGTGACGCTCTCGACATTGGTTGGAGGCCTCACAGGCAGCGTTGGCTGGCTGCTCATCCTGGCAACAGGCATATGGGGCGTTGTCGCGGGCATGTTTGCCTCGGTCAGCCCGGTGGCTCTGGTGGTTGGCTTGCAGGCGTGTAGTGCGCTGATCGTTTATGCCCATCTCGCACTCACACCCGTGCAGGCGCTCCAGATCGCGGTGCTGGTAGGTCTTGGTGCCTTGTTCCAGACGCTGCTGGCGATCATCCCTTCTCCATGGACCAACACGGCGCCTGAGCGATCCGCGCTGGCTGCGATTTATCAGAAACTGGCCGAGTATGCCGCCAACGTCTTCAGCGAACAGGACGTGTTGCAACTGGCCGATGTGTTGCTGCAAGGGCATACGACGCTGTCATACAGCGATACCAGATCAGAGAAAGGGCAAATGTTTGCCCGGCTCCTCGACGAGGCAGAACGTTTGCGCCTGACGCTCACCATCCTGGCGAGCGGCTGTCAGCAGTTGAGCAAAGGGCAGCAGGAAGAGAGAAGTGCCAGCGATTACCTGGGCCGGATCATTCGTGCAAGTGCGGACGAACTGCGAACAATCGCACAGGCGTTACAGCCAGCTCCTCGCGCCATGGAGTACAGCAGTCCCGGGTTAGAAGAAGCCATCAAACAATCGCTGGCTGAGCTGCGCAGGCTGGCTCAAACTTCTGGCAGCCAGCAGGAGATACAGCATCTCCTGCCCTATTGCACAGCCCTGCTCGCTGAACTTCATATGGCCAGAAGACTGGCAGTCTCGTGGAGATACGCACGGCAATACTGGCCAGTTCGCATCCATTTCCCCTATCCTCGCCCGCCGCAGCTACATCTTGAAGATGCATGGGCCAGCATTCGCGCCAACCTGACTCTGCAGTCGAGCGCGTTCCGTCACGCTCTTCGCCTGGGGATAGCGCTCGCCCTGGCAACCGCTCTGTACCAGGTTTTTCACCTGCCGATAGAACGCGGCTACTGGATACCCCTGACGGTTGTGCTTGTCCTGCGATCCGACTTCATCACGACCTTTACCCGCGGCATAGCGCGCTTAGTGGGAACGACGCTGGGTGCTGTCCTGACAACGCTGCTGGTCGTTTTCCTCATGCCAACGAAGCCGGTGCTGGTAGCGATCATTACAATCGCAGCCTACCTGATGTATTCCACCCTGTTCGCCAATTACGCCATTTTTTCAGTCGCTATTACGATGGCTGTTGTTTTCCTGCTCTCCTTCACTACCCCCCAGACAGTAATGACCGCGGCTAACCGGGCCATTGACACGGCCATCGGGGGAGTTCTCGCGCTGTTGATCTATGCTCTCTGGCCGACATGGGAGCAGTTCCAGGTGCCGGCGAATATCGCGAAGCGCCTTGAGGCGCAGGGTCACTATGTAGACGAGGTCATGCAACAATACGCCAGGCCCAGCGAACTGCAAAGACACGAGCTTGACAGGCGGCACATGGAATCGCGCCTGGCACGTTCAAACGCCATAGGCTCAGTCCGTCGCGCGCTGCAAGAGCCGAAGGCTCAGCGCGTTGATGCTGAACTGGCGGAGGGATTGCTGGGAGCGGCTGACAATATTTCACGCAGTGCCTTGAGGTTGGAAGCGTATCTGCACGATCACCCACAGCACTATGCACTCCCCGAAATTGCCACGTTCAGCGAGCAAATCGATCAGGCAATCAGCAGACTGGCAGCGGCGCTGCGTGAAGGGCAGCAGGCAACAGCCCTGCCAGATCTGCCAGCAGCGCTCCGAGCGCTTCAAGCGGCAGTCAAAGCCAGGAAGCAGGCGCCGGATGAGGCACGGGCGCAGTGGCATTTTCTGATTGCAGAAGCAAAACGGATTGTGGCGAATATTGAGGCCATACGACAATTGCTTTCGACAGGTTCTCTCTAATTCATGCTCAAAAGATGAGAGAAACAGACGTATTATCTAGTAGAAGGATGTCTGGCGCGAACACCAGGAGGTGAGCATATGGATGTCGGCCTGTCGACCCAACAAGAAGGGCCAGAAAGCCCAACTATTGGCACAACGCTGTCAGCTCAACAGTTTTATCAGTATGATCCCTTGCTGGTGCTGCTCAAAAACAAATGGCGTCTGAACAATCTGTGGATCATCGCTGGTGCTATCGTAACCCCTGGAATAGTCTTTTCGTTCTGGTGGTTTTGGGTAGAATATGTTGTGGGCAGCAAGGTGCAAATTTGGATTCCAGCCGACACAGTGAGTGCGTTACTCCAGACCTTTGTGATCTTTCCACTGCTGAAGTGACTTTTTGTCTCTCAGTGCTCCCTGGAGACACGCTCTGCTGCTACTGCGCGTCCACTCTCCATATCCACCTCGATGAGTACAGCGTCGAGACGGACTGGTCCTTCAGCCATCTGAGGAGGCCCCGACCGTTTCTCGCCTAAAAATAGGCGAAAAAAACCTTCTTTGCTGAAGCCGATGACGCCGTTTGCACCCCCGGTCATGCCGACATCTGACATATAGGCGGTTCCACCAGGCAGTAGCCGCAGGTCAGCAGTCGGAGTGTGGGTGTGTGTGCCCAGGATAGCAGCTACCCTTCCTGCTAGATACCACCCCATGGCCTGCTTCTCGCTCGTCGCCTCGGCCTGCATATCGACCAAAATGAGGTTGGCTCCGGCAGCCTGCAGTTCACGCACTGCCTGATCAACCGCCGTAAAAGGGGAGGTCACCTTCGGCCGCATGAAGAGTTGCCCCAGGACATTGATAACGCCAACACGCGCTCCTGCTATCTCGAATAGGCCCCAGCCACGCCCTGGCAGGCTTGCTTCGAAGTTCACCGGACGGATGATACGCGGCTCCTGACCCAACAATGCCTCCATCCCTTCCTGATCGAAGGCATGGTCGCCCAGTGTCACAATGTCCACGACCGAAAGCAGGGCTGCCGCGGTGTGCGCTGTGATGCCAAAGCCGCTATCGGCGGAGTTCTCTCCGTTCGCGATGACCGCGTCAAGCCCCAGTTCGCGCCGCAGGTCGGGAACGAGCGCTTGCACGGCGGCACATCCTACGGGTCCGATAACATCCCCGATGAACAAGAGACGGAATGGCTTTTCCATGTCTTCCCCTTTCGTGTTTCGATTACTGCGTCTGAGTGCCCCTACTGCGCAGTCGGCACAATTGGCAGCGTGACATAGGATGGATGCTCATGGTCGTGCAGAATGGTCTGCTGTGCCACGGCCAGTTCAGCATCAACGCCAAAATCGTGACCAGTATTGGGGTTGCGGTCCCAACGTGGGAAGTTGCTGCTCGTCACATCCAGGCGGATACGGTGCCCGGCCTTGAAGACGTTGCTGGTGGCCCACAGGTCAATCTCGTACTCGTAGGCTTTGCCTGGCTCGATCAGCGAAGGCGCTTCACCGTGGGCGAAGCTGCGATAGCGGGCACGGATGATACCATCGGTCAGGTTCTGTGCGTAGCCGTTAGGATAGACATCCACCAGGCGCGCCACGAAGTCGGTGTCGGGTGCGCTTGATGTTGCCCAGAGGTGCACTGAAATCGGGCCGGTGACCTCAACATCTTGCTCTAGTGGCGCAGTCGTATACACCAGCACATCCTCACGGCTCTCCGTCGCGCGCTGGTCGAAGGGACCGGCAGGGTACTCTGGCGTCATCAGGAGCGCACCTCCGTGTGTGATGACCGGGTTGGCGGGGTCATAGGCGTACTGATCGGGCGACTCGGCATCGGGCAGGTGAGTGTCCAGGGTGCCGTCGCCGTTGAGGGAGTTGGCATGTCCACGGCTGTGCAGGTAGTAGCGTGTCTCCACGGCGCGTGCCAGGGGCCATTCCTGCTCGTCACGCCAGGCATTGGCTCCCATGACGAAGAGCTTGATGGGGGCTTCGCGCAACATGCCGGTATCCTTGCCTTTGAGCCAGTGATCGAACCAGCGGACCTGCAGGCTCATGAAGTCGATTTGCAGGTCTATGAAAGCGGCGGATGCCCCGAAGCCAAAGTTGATCTCGCCTATGGGGTTCAATTGCCTGCCGTGGCTCCAGGGGCCAATCACCAACTTGCTCTGCCGTGCCTCTGGTGTGCTGCCATGCTCGCGCATGGTAGTGAAATTGCTGATGGTATCCTGCAAGAAGATATCGTACCAGCCGCCAACATTCAAGGTGGGGACCGTTACCTGCTCGTGCTTGCCCAGAATAGTCATGGGCTCCACGAGTTGGCGATCCATGGGAGACTCGATGGGTTCAAAGAAGGCAGGGGCCACATCAAGATTCTTGAGTGGTGTAAAATCTTTGAGCGGGAGCGACTCGTATCCCCGGGGGCCTAGCGCGTCGGTTTCCTGTGCCCACAGCTGGATGGCGCGTCCCAACGCTTTAGCATCGTCACGGTGGCGGCGCATCAGATCGTTCAGGCTGACGGACAGGTTCCAGTTTGCCAGCAGGCCCAGTTCTAGCGCTCCACCACGGAACATGATGCCATTAAAAGGATCGTTCCAGGTGATGAATGGAACCATCGCTTTGAGTGCGGGTGGTTGATGGGTAGCTACTGCCCACTGGGTAAAGCCAAAATAAGAGGCACCATACATCCCGACGTTGCCGTTACTGTAGGGCAATTGTACGGCCCATGCGATGGTATCTACGCCATCCAGTTGCTCGTTGCGCATGGGTTCCCACTGCCCTTCAGAGGCGAAACGTCCGCGTGTATCCTGTACGATGACGACATAGCCCTGTCGCGCTACCTGAGTAGGATCAAGTACTGAGGAGCCCAGGGGTAAGTCTTTGCCGTAGGGTAGGCGTGTGAGCAGAACGGGCCATTGACCCTCCCCGGCTGGTCGGTAAATGTTGGCACGTAGGGTGGTGCCGTCTCGCATGCTGGCTGGCACGTCAAATTCGGTGATGATCTGGTTCATGTGTCGTTTGGCCTTTCTGAAATGGTCCGATAGTTTCACGATAATTGTTCGTTATCGTTGGTTTGGCTGTTACGTTGGCAGTGAGCAGTGCGCCTGGTTGCACTAGCAGAGATAGTATAGCATGTGGTGCGTTCGCGTTGCCAATGGAGCATGTGAGCCAACTTTCAACTCACGTGCCGCTGTGATAGAATGGCAAGTAACTACTCAGGTGTCTGATTCTTTATTCCATCCCGCGAAAGGAGCTGTTTCAATGGCCGAGTATAAGCTGTTTATCAATGGTGAACTCGTCGAAAGTAGTTCGGGCAAAAGGGTCGATGTCATTGGCCCGGCGAGTGGCGAGCCAATTGCCCAGGTTCCCGAAAGTTCGTTAGCGGATGTAGAGCGTGCAGTTGCTGCAGCACGCGAGGCATTTGATGATGGTCGCTGGTCCGGTCTCACGCATGGCGCACGCGCTGCTGCCCTGGAGAAACTGGCGACGCTAGCAGAAGCACATGCAGCAGAGCTGGCTGAGTTGGAGTCGCAGGATGCGGGCAAACCGATCAAGTTAGCACGCGATGGCGACATTCCCTTTTCTATCGATAATCTACATTTCTTTGCCGGGGCGGCTCGTCACCTGGCTGGTATTGCCGCCAGCGAGTACAGCGGCGGGCATACCAGCATCATTCGCCGTGAGCCTATCGGAGTGGTGGCCTCCTTAGCTCCATGGAACTATCCTTTCATGATGGCCGCCTGGAAGATTGGTCCTGCGCTGGCGGCTGGCAATACGGTGGTGCTCAAGCCGTCGGTTGAAACGCCGCTGACGACGCTCAAGCTGGGTGAGATTGCGCAGGAGGCTGGCCTGCCCGCGGGTGTGCTCAATGTCATTACGAGCGGCCCCGGCGTGGCGCAGGCGCTCTCCAGTCATAAGCAAGTGAACATGGTTTCGGTCACGGGCAGCACGGAGAGCGGCAAGCATATCATGCGTGCCGGTGCGGATGCCATCAGGCGTGTACACCTTGAACTTGGAGGCAAGGCTCCGTTTATCGTCTTTGATGATGCTGATATCGAAGCTGCTGCCAACGGGGCGGTTGTCGGTGGCTATGTCAACTGTGGCCAGGACTGCACGGCGGCCACTCGTGTGTATGTGCAGGATGATGTGTATGATACCTTCATGGCTTCGTTCTTGAGCAAGGTCAAGCAGATTCGTGTCGGGAACCCAGCGCAGGAGAGCACGGACATAGGGCCACTGATCTCTGCCACTCAGCGTGCGACGGTCGAGGGATTTGTTGAGCGCGCTCTGCGTGAAGGTGCCAATATTGTGACGGGCGGGAAGCGTGCCACGGTTGCAGGTTTAGAGAAGGGCTTTTTCTTTGAGCCGACGGTGATTGCACAGGACCGCAATGACGCCGAGATTGTGCAGTGCGAGGTGTTTGGTCCGGTGGTAGTGGTGTGCCGCTTCAAGACGGAGGAAGAGGTGCTGGCGAAGGCCAACGATGTGGTGTATGGCCTGGCCTCTTCGGTGTGGACGCGAGATATCTTCAAGGCGATGCGCGCCAGCCGGGTGCTGCAGTTTGGGACGGTGTGGGTCAACGATCACCTGCCGCTGGTCCCGGAAATGCCGCACGGTGGGTACAAAGAGAGCGGCATTGGCAAAGATATGTCGATGTACTCTTTTGAGGAATACACACAAGTCAAGCATGTGATGGTTGAGTTGTTCGGTGAAGCTCGCAAAGGCTGGCATTATACAGCGTTCGGCGATGCGTAGCCCCCAGGGCGGGGCTTGCTGTCACCCTGGTTTTGATACTGCTGGCGACCACCTACCCTGACTCCTCAGCGCACGTGCTCGATAAATCGGCACTCTACCTACGGCGCTTCGCAAGATGGTTTCGTGTTGGAGCTGCTTGGGGCGGCCCGTGGCCGCCCCAAGCAGCTCCAACACGAAAGAAAAAACGAGCCGCGTAGCGGCGAGCAGTCAAAGAAAGGGGGTCGCCAGCAGTAGCGGTTTTAGCCGCACCCAGCCCTGCCCCTACCATACACGGGCCTGTCAGGCCAATCCGTCGTATGATAGGGGCGACCACGTGACGTGACGTGCTGGATAAATCCGCACGCTACGAGATAAATCGCCCACACGATAAATCGGTGGGCTACACTGCGCACCCGCCCTTATGGGGGCACTAAAGGCCTTACACCTTTTTCTCCGAACCAAGAATTGCGTTGACCGTGGTGCCACAGACGGCGCATTGGCCTTTCAGAGCGGGTTTCCCGTTCTTCATGGTAACACGCTGCGCGTCTTTCATCTCGGTCTTTTTCTTGCACTTCACACAGTAGTAGAGGTCTGCCATGATATTTGTGTCTCCTTACATCCACACTAGAAACAACTGACACGCCCCATGTGGGGGTGAGTCGCACGCGATAGATACACCTCGTATCCTTGTGCCTGTAGGTGTTGTTGCACCTGGGTGGCGCGAGCCAGTTCAGGGAATGGGGCGAAAAGGGTCGGCCCACTGCCAGAGAGCCGTACGAGGGAAGCACCTGCACGTAGCAGGTCTTCCCTGGCCTGAGCAACCTCTGGATACTGCTCCAACACACAGCGCTCCAGACTATTGTGCAGGTCTTCTGCTCGTGGCATGGTACCTGCATTGAAGGCTGAACACACTGCCTGGCTATGGGTGCCATCGGTGTAGTCGCTAGCAGGCAGACAACGAAAGGCTGCTGCTGTCGAGATACTGATGGCTGGTTTGAGTAGTACCAACCAACGCATAGCTGTCGGCCAATTAGGAGCGAGCGTAGTGACTTGCTCGCCTCGCCCTTCGCAAAGTGCGAGGCCACCTGTCAGAAAGAACGGAACATCTGACCCGAGTGAGGCCGCCATATCGAGCAAATCTGACGGTGACAATGGCAATTGCCACCATTGTTGCAGTGCGAGCAGGGTAGCGGCAGCATTGCTACTCCCTCCGCCCAATCCAGCTGCGACAGGGATACGTTTGTGCAATTCGATTCTGACTCCTTGTGTGAGTCCGAGGCGTTGGCGCAGCAGTTGTGCGGCGCGCGCCGCCAGGTTCTCGTCATTGCTGAGTGTCGGCGTGGTGCAGAGCATGTGCACCTGGTCATCATCGGTAGCGGTGAAGCAAATGGTGTCGTGCAGGTCAACGGTTTGCATGACCGTTGCTACTGCGTGGTAGCCATCAGCCCGCCGTCCCAATACGTCCAGTACCAGGTTGATTTTTGCATACGCCTGGACAAAGCAACTATTGTCAGGAGAGTGTGCTCGCTGTGCATGACTCATGCGTGCATTGTGCATAGAAATATGCTGCTTGTCAAGCTCAGGCTCACTCTGACCCCTAAAGGTACCGTTGGGGCGTCATAGCTGCATGACCTGTGGTATACTCTGTCCTAGCATAAAAGATGAATGAGTAGTTTTCATGGATATAACTGTCGCGTATTTTCATCCCCTGCTTCACCCGGAGACGGTGAAGCGTGATTTCAGTCGGATTCGTGCCGCGGGTGCAGGAAGTATCGTTTACGCTGTACAGGAACAAGAAGGACAGCGTTTGCAACGTGACCTGGAGCGTGGGCTACGTCAAGCCCAGGATGCCGGTTTGAAGGTGTACTTGAGTCTTGGACGGTATGGGAATCTGTTTGCAGGACCGTCATTGGTGCCGAGTTGGTATACCTTTCGCCATCCGCATTCTCGTGTGATGGATCGCCACGGGCGTTATCACGATGTTTCCTGCTTCAACCATCAACCATTTCGCACCTGGCTCTTCAAAGAAATTGAGCGCTACCTGTCGACCTATCCCATCAATGGCATTTTCATTGATGAGCCACGCAGTCCAGATGTCACCTGCTTCTGCTCGGCATGCCGGGCGCTCTGCCCGGATGTTGCTGATCTTGCACGCTTCCGTCGCCGTTCGATGATCGATTTTCTGGGTGAGCTGTGTGCATGCGTCAAGCGTGTAGATGCACACGCAAAAACGACGATTGTGGTATTGCCAAACGACTTGCAACAAGTGGACGAGCTGGCAGCGCTTCCCGGTCTGGATACCATCGGCTGCCACCTCTTCTGGCACTTGCTGAACGAGGATGTGATGGCAATAGGAAAGTGGGGGCGCAGTGTGGTGGAGGCGACCCAGCGACATGAGAAGCGCAGTCAGCTCTGGTTGCAGAACTTCAATCTGGATGAAGACGCTGAGCAGCAGTTGGAGTCAGCTTTTACGCAGTTGGTGAGTACCGGGCCGGATGAACTGGCGTGTTATTATTACTGGCGTAATAATGCAAACCCTATGCGTGTCTGGCAAACGACACTCGAATTGCTCCGGCGTATACCGCGTCGCCAGTTATATTGGCAGGCTACTACCACAGACAAACAGACAAGGGAGGAAGTTTCATGACGACACCATCATCGGTGCTGCTCCCACCTGGTGGACAGCGTATACTTGTCATTATGGCCCATCCAGATGACGCTGAGTTCATCTGTGGGGGCACCGTCGCCCGCCTCGCAGCAGAGGGTCGCGATATTCATTATTTGCTTGTGACCAGTGGCGATAAAGGGAGCAACGAAGCAGGCATGACGCCGGAGCGGTTGGCAACGATACGTGAGGAGGAGCAGCGGAATGCTGCTCGCATGTTGGGGGTGCGCGAAGTGACGTTTCTTCGGCACCACGATGGCGAAGTAGAGGTGAACCTGGCGCTGCGTCGTGAACTGGCGCAGGTGGTGCGAAATTGGCAACCGGATGTCGTCTTTACCTTTGACCCGTGGCGGCGCTACGAAGTTCACCCGGACCATCGGGCTGTCGGCTTGTGCGCGTTGGATGCGCTGGCGGCTACGCGTGGGCCCATGTATTTCCCCGAACAGTTGAGTGACACCGTGGGAGCGCATCGTGTGACGCAGGTCTATTTTTTCTCGACGGATCAGCCGAATCACTGGGTGGATATTAGCGACTACATGGATAAAAAGATCGAGGTGCTGCGTTGCCACGCCAGCCAGGTTGGCGATCGTGATATGGGCGAATTCATGCGCCAGCGCGCTCGTCCTGTTGGGCTTGAGCACGGCTATACCTTTGCTGAGGCCTTCCATCATCTCGTCATGAGATGAGTGGAGCATCAGGAAGCTGTCGCAATCGCCTTGCAGAAGGGAAATTTTGTGATGTGTACAGCCTGTACACATCACAAGATGTAACTCTTCAGGACTGCTCGCCGCACGTGACGTGCTGGATAAATCCGCACTCTACAGCGGCTCGCTCATTCTTGTCGTGAGTGCGGGCTGTGCCGCCGGAGGCGGCACAGCCCGCACTCACCATCAAAGCCCTACGAACTGCCTCCGGCAGTGGCGAGAAGTCCTGAAGAGTTATCCTTGGAGGCTTGTTTTAGCAGATGGGGGAATGGTCGGTGTGGAAGTGTCTTTCTCTTCCTGATGTACCTTCTCCAGCAGCTTGCGGAGATCCTTGACCTGCTTCTGGGTGCTTGCCCCCATGTCGCTCACCGCCAGGATGATAGCCTGTACACCGAGTGCAATAAGGGTCAACGCGTCTGCCTCGTTCATGCTCCCTCGCACGTTGAGGAGTGCGGGGAAACGTACGGCCTCACGCACGGCGCGATAGTGCAGTGCATCCTCAATACTCATGGCGCCGACTTCCTCTGCCAGCCAGAAATCCAGCCGTATCGCTGTGATCGTGTCGAAGGCAGTGAGGTTGCGTATGAACATGGGGTATAACTCCCCCTCGCGCATCGGGACGCTCACGACGAAGTCCAGGTCCTTGATCTTGAGCGCGAGTAGACGCGCTGGGGCATGGAGCGGCAACACGATGTAGTGTACTCCAGCGTCTTTGAGTTGTTCGAGGCTCTCGCGTTCGAGTGTATCCCAGCCGCCTGTGATATGGAGTCCACAAACGACATTTTCGCCGTTCGCTTTGGCAGAGTCAATAGCCTCTTTGAGTGTTTCAAATTCGGATGTGGCCTTGCCATCCCAGGTGAAAAGCAAGCCATCTGCCCCTGCTTTGATGCCAGCCTCCGCGCTCGCCGCATCGATATCAGTAAATTCGACGATCAGTGCGGCGGCACGTGGCTTCGTCGCGGACTTGCTTTTTCCTACAAAACCCATGCCACTGCTGCTTTGCGCCCGGCGCACTTGTGAAAACATATCCAGCAGCTTACTCATTGTTAGTCATTTCTCCTCTATTATGTGGGGTCTGTGATTCGGTCCCCCGGTACTTGCATGCAAATGCCATTGCTCCTGTATTATACCACTTTTGCGTAGGATGCCGAAGTGACCTCTTTCCTATTCGGCTTGTCCCCTGATCTCCCGATGAGTATAATGAGCACCATTACACTTTCTTGGCTGGGTGTAACGTATCAGCTAAATGGATGGAAGGTCTTATGTTGCAAGGAGTTGTCGATACGTATATTGGTTCACTCTCTTCAGGTGAGCACAATGGAAAAAATCACAATACCATAGTCGCCTATCGCAATGATCTGTATCAAATCTGTCTTTACTTAGAGCAACAAGGAGTAGATGATTGGCCGCAGGTCACCCATGAGCATGTGGCAGGGTATCTTCTCAAGATGCAAAAAGATCAGGTGTATCGTCCAACCACAATTGCCCGCAAGCTGGCGGCGCTGAAGTCGTTTGTTCGTTACCTGCGCAGCAGAGAGATTATTGCGCTTGACCCCACCGAGAAGCTGGAACCGCCTCATGTACAGAGGGAGTTACCACAGGTGTTAAGTGTCGAGCAAATGAACAGCCTGCTCAGTCAAGTGGAGGTGGAGACGCCAGGTGGGAGACGCGACCTGGCCGTGCTGCACCTCTTGTGTGCGACGGGTATGCGCGTGACCGAACTGGTGTCACTGAACCTGGATGACATAGATGTGGTACAATCAACAGTGCTTTGTCCTGGAGGGAACGGACGGAACAGGCGTGAACGGCTGTTGCCATTGCCGCCCCTGGCAGCGGAGGCAACAAGGCAGTACATAGAGACGGCACGCCCGCACCTGGCGCTGCATCACCCAGAGGAGCAAGCGCTGTTTCTCAATCATCATGGCGAGCGGTTGACACGGCAAGGCTTCTGGCTGATCATCAAGGGCTATGCACGTCAAGCCGGTATTGGGGTCATCACGCCGCATATGCTGCGGAACTCATTTGCTATTCTGATGCTCAAAGGTGGGATGGAACTCCGTTCTGTACAGGAACTGTTGGGCCATGCCAATATTGCTACGACGCAAGTGTACAGCCAGCTCGCTCACGTGGAGGTGGCTGTCACAGGGTAGGTTTTTATGAACCTGTATGATCAAGTAACCGAGGCCGTTGCTAGCATTCAAGCACATACGGCGCTGAAACCCGCCGTGGCGATGATCCTGGGCTCCGGTTTGGGTGACCTGGTCGTTGAGCTACGTGACGCCACAGCTATTCCGTACGCGGAGATTCCCCACTTTGCGCATTCAACCGTTCCTGGACATGCGGGTCGCTTAGTGATCGGGACGCTGGAGGGTGCGCCAGTCGTGGCGATGCAAGGCCGTTTTCACAGTTATGAAGGGTACTCGCTGCAACTGGTGACGTTGCCTGTGCGTGTCATGCATCTGCTGGGCGCGCATACCCTCATCGTCACGAATGCAGCGGGTGGTGTGAATGCGGCCTATCGCCCCGGTGACTTCATGCTGATCCGCGATCACATCAATATACCGGGGATGGCAGGGATGAATCCCCTTATGGGGCCAAACGATGAACGTTTTGGCCCACGCTTCCCGCCGCTGGCCGGAGCATATGATGCTGCATTGCGTGCGTTGGCCCGTTCGGTTGCTGCTACGCTGCCGGAGGCCACGTTGCACGAAGGTGTCTATGTGATGGTGAGCGGGCCGAGCTACGAGACGAGTGCAGAACTGCGGTTTCTCCGTGCCCTTGGCGCCGATGCGGTTGGCATGTCTACCGTGCCGGAGGTGGTAGTAGCACGCCACATGCGCATGCGGGTCCTGGGCTTAAGCTTGATTACGAATACTGCGACCGGCGAGGAGACAGAAGAGATCAACCATGCCGAGGTGTTGACGACGGCTGACGCGGCTCGTCCAATGTTCGCGGCACTGGTGCGTGGGATCGTACGCGAGATGGCTACTGGCCCGGCTTCTTGATCGTGACCGCGTCCCAACTCCAATTATAGTGTACTCCATTCCAGTCGGTCAGTACCACGAGATAGTATTGCCCCGGGTTGATCGACGGGTCGAGATGGTATTTCCATGTCCCCTGGCCATTGGCATTGCATGCCTGCGTCTGTGCAGTTGTAGGGTCGAAGATGAGTGCTTGAATCTCTCCTGGTAGTGGGGAACTCTGGAGGGTGCTCGGCGATTTCAGTCTATCGAGAGGAATGTCACGTGGGTTCTGTGCCATCGGCAGGAGCCAGAGCCTACATGTAATATCAGAAGCGTGTACGGGCTTCCCCTGCTTGTCCACAACCTGGGAAGAAAAGGTGTAGGCAGTGGTGCCATCGGCTACTTCCGGCGTGTTGAAGGAGCTGATAGTGGGTGGTGCCAGTGGGATGGGACTTTGGGCGATCCCTTTTGATGGGGTTTCGGTTTTTTGTGCAACTGGGGTGGTTTCCGCTTTCTGGGAAGATGGTAGTGCAAAGTTAGGGCGCACAAATGCTCCTACCGCGAAGCCACTGATGAGGCCGGAGAACGCGAAGAGACAAAGGGCGATAAAGGCGATGGTGCGTGATTGCGCACTCAAGCTATTCATGGAACTGTGTGCAGATATATTGTTCATGGGACTTTCTCTTCTGATGCCGCTGTACATGTTATGCGTCTCCATCATAGCATAGTTGTTATTGCGTCTCTGCTGAAATGAACGGGCTATGGCCAGATTTGGTGGGTAGTGCTCCAGCAGGAAAAGGGCTGGAATATCCCTATTCATGTGGATGGGGCCAGCGGTGGCTTTGTGGCACCGTTTTTACAACCGGATCTGGCCTGGGACTTTCGCGTGCCGCGTGTGCGATCGATTAATACCTCGGGGCATAAATACGGCCTGGTCTATCCGGGTGTGGGATGGATTATCTGGCGTGAAGAAGAGGATCTTCCTGCTGATCTGATTTTCTCCGTGAATTATTTGGGCGGCGAAATGCCCACCTTTGCCATCAATTTCTCTCGTCCAGGCAATCAGGTTGTGGCGCAGTATTACAATTTCTTGCGCCTTGGCAGAGCAGGATATACACGTATCCACAAAGCCTGTCAGGATGTTGCACGGTACCTGTCCAGTGAGCTTGAGAAGATGGGACGGTTTCAGCTTCTCAGTGACGGAAGCGATATTCCCGTTTTTGCTTTCGCTCTCAAGGAGGTCACGAATTTTACGGTTTTTGACCTCTCCGAGCGCCTGCGGGACCGTGGCTGGCTGGTTCCTGCCTACGCCTTTCCGCAGAATCGTGAAGATCTGGCGGCCTTGCGGATCGTGGTGAAAGAGGGTTTCAGTCGTGATATGGCTGATCTGCTGCTCAATGATATGCGACGCCATCTCCGGTTTTTTACCACGCAGCCAGGATATAAACCTAAAGAAGAGCATTCACAGTTCCGGCATTAGTTTTTTTCGGCTGACCTGCAAAGCCAGGAGGGCATGCACGCACGCTGGAGATGCGAGCCGTCAGGCTCTCAGGGGATAGGCAAAAGGTGAATTCTCTGGCATACTGAGAAGCGTGTAAAGAAGACCTCTCTCAGGTATACTTCCTCTTGAGGGTTGAAATTGCCTTGTCGAATCGCCTCGATGTAAATTTCGTCTGGAACTACTAATCTCCCCCTCTTGTTGTCGCCGGGGGCCCGCTGCTGGAGACCCAGGGCAATGAAGTGTCTGAGATGGTCGGCTTTGGGGTAACTGCGGCCAGCTTCCCACCCTGCCACCGCATGCCGGGAGACCCCAAGCCTCTCGGCCAGTCCTGCTTGTGTCAGCCCGATACGCATTCGCTGCGTCAGCATCAGCTGACCAAAAGCATAGTCTAGCTCTCGATACGAAGATCTCTTCACGAGCCGTCTCCTTTCCGCACGACCCGCCCGAGCACCGCCATGCAAAGTGATGGCCAGTGAAATGGTGAGAGCATTCCTAACTGCAAAAAGAAGGGAATCAGTGTTTCAGGCCACTGCCCATGACGCTTTCATGACGCTTCCTCCTTATATTAGGACTAGAGAGGGCGAGGCGCCTCAGCTGGGTAGTGGCCCGAAACCCTGCCGAGTGGGCCTTTGAGTTAGGAAATGCCCTCAAATGGTAGCTGATGGACGGTGATTTCCTCAGCCGCCACCCCTATACTAGTATCTGTCGGGCGTGCGCACCATTGGGGTCAACGCCTCTCCGGGGGCGTGCGGAGGTGTTTGATGCCCGTTCGTCTTTCTCGGTCTTGAAAACGATCGATACGGGGCCGATTACCAACCACGTCAACATCGTCCACAATGCCAACGGCACTTTTGCCTATGTCACAGTTGGTGGGCTCAACGAGGTTCAGGTGTTCCGCACGGACAACTTTTCCAAAGTCGCGACCATTCCGGTCGGCAACCTGCCGCATGGGATCTGGCCGTCCGGGGATGGAACACGGATCTATGTCGGACTGGAGAACGGAGATAGCCTTGTGGCGATCGATACGCTGACCAACAAGGTGATCGCGACCAGCCCGATCGGTCAAGGATGTCAGGCGATCGTGTATGTGCCCAACGCCGTGCCCAACGGCGATGGCACTCAGGGTCTCCAGCCGCTCGGCATCGCCGAACAGGTCACGCATCTCTCGCTCGTGCCGCTGGAGAATGGCAAGGTGGCGACCGGGCAGACGGCGCCCACCAGTGTCTCGCTGTTTGATCAGGGGTTGGTGCAGGTGCTGCAAGCTGCGGTGACCGGGCTTGAGCCCAAGCATCCCTATGTGCTCGCGCTCTCCCAGGATGCGAATGGCGGTGGTGCCCTGGAGCAGCTGGAGGCATTCACGACGAACCAGGCGGGCGCCGCTATTGTCAACACAGTCGGCCCGATCCGACAAGTCGTGCAGGGAGAGAACAACGTGCCACGCCGCTACCTCGTGATCGTTCCTGGGACCGCTACGCAGCACGG
>WNFT01000872.1_pt1 | contig 25564 bp, 19 predicted proteins | sample 5400191 | NCBI WGS metagenome assembly WNFT01 (sample SAMN13153359, study PRJNA577476) | soil metagenome | isolation source: 80 cm saprolite under Madrone tree | place: USA:California | collected 2016-06-14 | reverse complement strand
CACAAACTGCACCTTCGGATTGTTCTTGCCCAGCACCTTCGTGATCGCTGCCGTCAACGTCGTCTTGCCGTGGTCCACGTGCCCTATCGTCCCGATGTTTACGTGCGGCTTACTGCGGTCGAATTTTTCCTTTGACATTTATTTTCCTCATGTAGCACAGATTTCAGTCTGTGTCTTTTGAGTTAACACAAAAACCCCGCACAGACTGAAGTCTGCGCTACTTACTTACTCGCCACGCCCTGCACTTTTGCAATCACTTCTTCGGCAACACTCTTCGGCGCCTGCTCATATCGCTCAAAATGCATCGTCGAGGTCGCGCGGCCCTGAGTTGCCGATCGCAAGTCAGTCGTGTAACCAAACATCTCAGAAAGCGGGACAAACGACGTTAGCACTTGTGCTCCACCGGGTCGCGGCTCCATCTTTTCGATCTGCCCGCGTCGGCGCTTCAAATCACCAGTGACTGCACCCATGTAGTCGTCAGGAGTGACGACCTCGATGCGCATAATTGGCTCGAGCAACACCGGCTTGGCTTTTCTTAATGCGTCCTGAAACGCCAGCGAGCCAGCGATGTGGAACGAGCGCTCGTCCGAGTCGACCTCATGGTAATTACCGTCCAGCAGACGCACCTTGATGTCCACCAGTTCATAACCCGCAAGGAAACCACGCTCCATGGCGTCCTTGATTCCCTGCTCGACAGGCTTGATGAATTCCTTCGGGATCGCGCCTCCAGTAATCTTGTTTTCGAAAACAAAGCCCTCGCCGGGCGCCGGCTCGATCTCTATCTCAACGTGTCCGAATTGTCCGCGACCACCGGTCTGCTTCTTATAAATTTCTTTCCCAGGCGCCGGTTGAGTGATGGTCTCTCGATAGGCAACCTGTGGTTTGCCTACATTCGCTTCCACGCCAAACTCTCGCTTCATGCGATCGACAATGATCTCCAGATGCAGCTCGCCCATGCCGGCGATGATTGTCTGGCCTGTCTCCTGGTCCGTCGAAACATTGAAAGAAGGATCTTCCTGGGCCAGGCGGTTCAGTGCTATACCGAGCTTGTCCTGATCCTGGCGCGTCTTGGGCTCAACTGCGACGCGAATAACGGGAGCGGGAAAGTCCATCCGCTCGAGGATGATTGGCTTGTTCTCATCACAAACCGTGTCGCCGGTAGTTACCTGTTTCATACCGCCGATAGCAATGATCTCGCCGGCGCTCGCATCTTCGATATCCTCGCGCTTGTTGGCGTGCATGCGCATCAAGCGACCGACGCGTTCCTTTGTTTCTTTAATCGGATTATAGGCGTACGAACCGGCCTTGATCGTGCCGCTGTAGATACGTACAAACGACAACTGGCCAAGATGCTTGTCGGCCATGATCTTGAAAACAAGACCAGAAAAAGGCGCGCTGGCATCCGGCGGACGCACTTCTGTCTCACCAGTCTTCGGATTAATTCCTTCAACCGGCGGAATGTCGAGCGGCGATGGTAGATAGTCGACAACTGCGTCCAACAACGTCTGCACACCTTTGTTCTTAAATGCTGAACCGGTGACCACTGGAACGATTTTTAGCTCCAGCGTTCCCTTGCGCAGCGCTTTACGAATCTCTTCTTCCGAAATCTTTTCGCCTTCGATGTACTTATGCATCAAGCCATCGTCAACGGTAGCAACTGCTTCGACAAGCTTGTCGTGAGCCGCGGCAGCGGCCTCTTTGAGATTATCTGGTATGTCCGTTGTTTCGTATTCCGAACCCTTACTCTCATCATTCCAAATCAGGGCCTTCATCGCGATTAAATCGACGACGCCTTTGAACTGATCTTCCAGGCCGATCGGAATTTGAATGGCTACAGGGTTGGCGCCCAACCGGGTAATGATTGATTCAAACGAATGATCAAATGAGGCCCCAGCACGATCTAGTTTGTTGATAAAACAAATCCGCGGAACGCCATACTTGTCAGCCTGACGCCAAACAGTTTCCGATTGCGGCTCAACTCCGGCGACGCCGTCAAATACGGCAACCGCACCATCAAGCACGCGCAAGCTGCGTTCTACTTCCATGGTGAAATCAACGTGACCGGGCGTGTCGATAATGTTAATGCGATGATCGACGCCATTCCGCTCCCAGAAACAGGTCGTAGCCGCGCTGGTAATTGTGATACCGCGCTCCTGCTCCTGTTCCATCCAGTCCATGGTCGCCGTGCCCTCGTGCACCTCGCCAATTTTGTGCGTGATGCCCGTGTAATAAAGGACACGTTCCGTGGTGGTGGTCTTACCAGCATCGATGTGGGCCATGATGCCGATATTCCGGGTCAGATTTAGATCTTGCTTGGCCATGACTTGTGAACCGTAAATCGTGAACAGTAAATCGAGAACGCTTTCTGTTCCCGGTTTCCGGTTCACTGTTCACGGCGCTTTTAAAACTTGTAATGCGCAAACGCCTTGTTCGCATCCGCCATGCGGTGCGTGTCTTCCTTCTTCTTAACTGAGTTGCCGCGATTATTCGCCGCGTCGAGAATTTCGCCAGCCAGACGATCGGTCATCGTTTTTTCTCCGCGACCACGCGCATAGGAAACGATCCAGCGGATCGCCAACGCGCCGCGTCTTTCCTGGTGAACTTCGATCGGCACCTGATAGGTCGAACCACCAACACGCCGCGACTTAACTTCGACGGTCGGCCTCACATTCTCGATGGCGCTCTTAAAGACCTTGAGCGGCTCCTGGCCGGTCTTCTCGCCGATCTGCTTCATCGCGCTGTAGAAGATGATCTCGGCCACCGATTTCTTGCCCCCCAACATGACACCGTTAATAAACTTCGTCACCAACGGGCTGTTGTAGATCGGATCGGGAAGTACTTCTCGTCTCTCTGCGACTCTTCTTCGTGGCATATCTTTCAGGTTCCAGGTATCGGGTGTCAGGTGTCAGCAAGCATTGGCTCCGAACTCGGGCACCTGACACCTGGCACCCGGCACCGACGTTCTTTATTTTCCTGCTGCCTTGGGGCGCTTGGCGCCATACTTTGAACGTCCCTGTTTGCGATCGGCCACCCCAACCGCATCAAGCGTGCCGCGAATCACGTGATAACGAACACCGGGCAGATCTTTCACCCGACCGCCGCGAATCAAAACAATCGAATGTTCCTGCAAATTGTGGCCAACGCCCGGAATGTAGGTCGTCACTTCAATGCCATTGGTCAGGCGAACACGCGCCACTTTCCGCAGAGCCGAGTTTGGCTTCTTGGGAGTTTGCGTGTACACGCGCGTGCAAACTCCGCGCTTCTGCGGCGAACTTTGCAGCGCGGGGCTGGCCGTCTTGTACTTGACCTGCTGACGACCCTTGCGAACTAGCTGATTTATCGTTGGCACGTTTTGTCTTCCTTCAACTTCACCCGCTCAATAACGCTCGCGGTTTAGTTCGTTTGCGCCCTAGCGAAAAGCGCAAAAGGGCGTTGCCTGCCTCTTTCCGGAACTTTTGCCGCCACTCATTGATGGCTTTGTCCGGCAGTCAGCGCAGGCGAGCTGCCCTGATAAATAATTGTGTTAGGGATGTTCTGACTTCGCGCTAGCGGGTGTGGATGCTGGCTCCCTTAAGCCGACTTTTCTGTGGCGTCGCATATTCGGGACGAGAAGACCAGTCAAGGTCTTTCACGCGTGCCGGCGCTGGAACGTGCGGATAAATCCGACGCGACGCAGACAACTTACGCCACAATAGTTGTCAAAACCGAAAGCCCGTAAGCAATCGGGGCAACGCCTCCACACCGACAGAACCAACCGAGCGTTGCATTGTTGACTTCAGACAGGTAGTCCGAAACCGCAAACTATAAGTAATTGGGGCACAAACTGTCAAGCGCACCTCGGCCTACGATGCAGCTTTCAGAATAACGATTTCAGTAGATACCAAATCCCCAGCCCAATGCCGCCAAGCGCTAACAAGATCACCGCCGCCAGCGCGAACATTGCCAGCTTGAATTTCGTGTAGCGGTTCTTGTCTGGTGGTGCGAGCGAGCTCTGGGGAAAATACGGTGGTGGCGTGTATGTTGCCATTTGTGCTCCTGCTTCGTTGAAACGGCGGGCGTTGCCCGCATCTAAACAATCGCTAATTAACTACGGGTTTGCGATTCCGTTTCGAGTTGGACTTATTCACGTTTGTCTTATTCGAATTTGTTTTTGCAGAACCTGTTCCGGAATTATTGGAAGCTGAGCCCTCAGGATTATCTCCGTTAGCATTCTTCAACTCGTCTTCCTTCAGCTGTTTCAACAAGTCTTCCTGGTGCTTCTTCCCGGCCTTGATTCGCTGCACACCTTCACGGGCTTCTTCCAGCGCATCCTGCGCCCGGTAGTTTTCTGGATCAATCTCCAGCGCTTTTGAAAACGCTGCGACTGCTTCGTCATACTGGGCCAGCTTCGTCAATGCAGTGCCCAAGTCGCAATACATGTCTGAGTCGTCATCCTTAAGGTGAATCGCCTGGCGATACTCCCTGACTGCTTCGCTGTAAAGATGCAGTCCCGCGTATGCCTGTCCCAGATCGTAATGACCTTCGGCATCGTCTTTATTGTTCTCGAGGTATTTCTTGTACTTCTCGACTGCCTTCTTGTAGGTTTCCTCAGCCTCATGCTCTTTGCCGAGAGCCGCGTACGCGAGTCCCAGACGAAAATGAGCCTCGGCCAGATTCGGATCGAGCTTGATGGCTTGTTCGAAAGCGTCAGCCGCTTTCTCATCCTGATCACTGCGATAAAACTCTTTGCCTTGTTCGACCAACACCCGGGCCTGGGCTCGATCGCCCTCGGCCGTGCTGCTCACCTCGGTCAATCCGTTTGCATTGGCGCCGGTTTTATTTCGGCGACAACCAGCTTGACCAAAAAGCAGAGAAAGTATGACGATTAGCAACGCAAGCTTCATTACACTCAACCGGGGCGGTTTTTGGACGACCACTGATCTACTGCGAAAGCGCCGACGGAGTCAAACAGCGACCTGCCGAGGTTTCATCGCGGTCGATTAGCTGCCTGGTGGGAATCGTTCAGCCCGACCCGTAATCGGCCTGATAAAGTTATGGAAACACGCCCGTATTCCCTCTATTTTCCTATCAACTGCTACTTCTCAAGACAGCGCGTGGGCGTGCGGGCCTGGACGGGCTGAAAAAGTAAACGGCCGAAAAAGGAGTGGAAATGCTGAGACACGAGCGCCCCGTTCTACAAATCTTTCTACCAGTTTTGCTGGTAAGCATGCTTGCATTGGCGTCAGTCGCTATGGCGCAAAAGGTACGGCAGGAAACCGTCGCCTACACGCCCCCGAATCTGAACCTGGTCGCCGAGCCTGCTGTAATTACGGTATGTCCGAGCGAAGGCCAAGCGGCACCATCGGTCGTGCATCTAGACGCTCGCGTCACCTCGAATTCTCCGATTCGCTATCGTTGGACCACCAACGCCGGACGAATCGACGGCGACGGTCCCACTGTCACCTGGGATGTTTCCGGCCTGAAACCCGGCTACTACAAAGCCTACGTGGACATTGGCACCGGCAGTGGCGACGCTGCTTGTCAGGCGTTCACATCAACAACCATTTTAGTGAATCGTTGTCCACCACCCCCTCCAACCTGTCCGAATGTCGGCATTGTTTGCCCCGACCGAGTAGTACTTGGCGAGCCATTGACCTTTAGCTCGAGCGTTACCGGTGGCTCTCCCGGCATAACTCCAATCTACAACTGGAAGGTTTCTGCCGGCAGCATTATTGATGGCCAGGGCACCAGCACCATTCACGTCGATACGACTGGACTCGCGGGCCAAAGTGTGACGGCTGCGCTCAGCATGGGCGGCTACACGCTCGATTGTTCAGCGACCTGCACAGTGCAATTCCCTGTTCCGGTTGAATGTAAAAAGTTTGACGAGTTTCCGAACATCGCGCGCAACGACGAAAAGGCGCGTTTGGACAACTACGCAATTGAACTGCAGAACGATCCGACTTCAACTGCTTATGTCATCGTCTATCCTGGCCAGCGAGGGCGGCCCGGTGAGGTGCAACAGCACACGACCCGAATTGTTGATTACCTGGTGAACTCCAGAGGTATCAACGGCACGCGCATCATTACGTTGGTTGGACCACCGCGCGATGCGCTGCTGGTTGAACTGTGGCTGTGTCCGCAGGGTGCGAAGCCTCCGGCGATGGCTCCGTAAGATCACAGGCTTCAACCCCTCTTTAAACTGGACCGGCGAGAATCGATTCGACTCTCGCCGGTTCTTTTTATACATGTAAGAAGATCTCAATTGAAGAACGGCTAAGCCGGTTCTTCGCGCACAACGTCCTTCGCTTTTTTGTCTTCGCGCAAACCCTGAAATGACGGATGCCGGATCGAGCCTTCTTCCGTCCATTCTGTAAATTCCACCTCGGCCACTAGTTCCGGCTTGGCCCAATGCGCATCTCGTAATACTGGATCCTTTGGTTTCGTTGCGAAAGGCATGGCCGGCTGCGAAATGCGATCCAGTTTCTTCTGCAATTCCAAACGCTGCTTGATGCTGAAACCCGTGCCAACGCGACCCGAATAGACAAGCTTGCCCTTTTCGTACACTCCCAGTATCAACGATCCGAAGCCGGGAAAATCTTTTTTGGAAGGCGTATAACCGGCGATGACAAATTCCTGACGCTTGATGCATTTGACCTTTAACCAACTCCGGCTGCGCGTCGATTCGTAAACCGAATCGGCGAACTTCGAAACAATGCCCTCAAGGCCGTATTCGCATGCTTGTTTGAAAAAACGGGGGCCGTTTCCGGCAACATGATCGCTGTAACGAAGTGGGCCTTTTGCGTCGGTCCCAGCGAGCAGATCTTCCAGCAGCGCTTTTCTTTTCTGTAAAGGAACTCGCGTCAGGTTATAACCGTCGAGATAGATCAGATCAAAAATCTGAAAAACAAAACTCGCAGCACCGCCTTTCATCGATTGTTGCAATTTTTGAAAACTGCTGCGCCCGGCTTTATCTACAACTACAACTTCGCCATCCAAGATCGCTGCAGTTGCAGGCAACGCCTTTAACGCTTTACTCAGATTCGGAAACTTCTCAGTCCAGTCCTTCTGATTGCGGCTCCAGAAACGTGCTTTGCCGCGCTGCAAGTGGCACAGCATGCGATAGCCATCAAACTTCAACTCGTGCAGCCAATCGTCGCCGTTGGGAGCCGCAGGCACCAGCGTCGCGAGTTGCGGTGGGATGAAATGGGGCAGCGCCGCTTTACGCGCGCCGGGTAATGCTCTTATTCGCTTGATAGCGATCGCAGTCAATTTGTTTGGCGTTCCTCCCGCAAACCACCGACCCGGCACCTCAATTGCTAAGTCACAGGTAAATGGCTTCAGTCAGCTTTCGTGTGCTTCGGAAACAGACACTCTTTGCCGAATCTTGTACCGGAAAACTACAGCCATCGGCTTTGATTTTGTCAGCGTGTACAAACAGATGGTCCAACGGCCCAGGAGGCAAAAATGTATAGAGTCAAAATCACCTTGTTAACTGTTCTCTCGTTTATTCTTTTATCAGTATTGGCCCTTCCCGGCCAGGCGCAGAAGGACAAAAAAGAGGACAAGAAAGGCAACGAGCATTACAGCGGCACCGGCACGCCAGTGCTCTGGCGCTCGCCGACTGACATCGCATCGCGCAATTTGCTTCTTGGAATAGGCGGTGACGCCATGAAACCGGATCTTTCGCGCGTGACATTTGTGAAAGAAGAAAAGACGGGCCATTCGACGAAGTACGTGGTCAAAGATGCCCAGGGAATGGAATGGAGAATTAAGTTTAGCAACGAGGCCCAATCGGAGACTGCCGCCAGCCGCCTGGTATGGGCGGCCGGATATTTTACTGACATCGATTATTACGTGCCCCAGGTGACGGTCGAAGGAAAAGGTGTTGTCAAAAATGCTCGCTTTGAAGCGCGGCCGAAAGGCATCAAGCGTATTGACGACGAGTGGGATTGGGACAACAACCCGTTCAAAGGTACCCAGCAGCTTCAGGGTCTGAAGATATTGATGGTCCTGCTGAACAACTGGGATTTGAAGACAGCAAACAACCGCGTGCTGGTAGTGCGGGATCCGACCAGAGGAACAACCGAGCTGCGCTACATCGTGAGTGATCTGGGAGCTACCTTCGGCAAGTATGGCAGCAACATCACCCATAATCGCAATCAGCCAAAGGATTATTCCAAGAGCAAACTGATCAAGCAGGTCAACGGCGAGCGAATTATTTTTGCCTTTCATGCGACCCACGATCAGATGCTGCAGAATGTGACTGTTTCCAACGCTAAATGGATTGCGAACATTCTGTCGCAGCTAAGCGACCAGCAGGTTAGCGATGCGTTTCGCGCCGGCGGTTATAGGGCGGAAGAGATTCAACTTCTGACCCAGTCATTCCGCGCGCGCGTGAATGAACTGGCGAACCTGCCGGGTGGAACACAGACCGCAGCCAGGCAGTAAAGGCCCGCTCCGGCAACCGCGGCTTGCCGTAGGCTACTTGGCAGGTTTAATCATTTCGCCCAGCGGTCAAGATCGACCCAGCGGTGGTTGTGAAAAACCTCGACGCGATAGATCGGATGAATCTCCCAGATCGAGCGCCGCTCGGGTGAGTGGCGCTCGATAATTTTGCCACCGCCAAGTACACACGGTTGATGACTGGCATCGTAAAAGAGCGGCCCTGTGAGGCGAACCATTAGCGGTTGGCCACTCTTCGGTTGTTTCAAGACATGTCCCTTTAGAAATCCGGGCGTTAGAGCTTCCACGCCCTGATTCTGTCCATCGTGAAACCGGCTCCAAAGCGCCGGCCGATAATGAGGACTGATCTCCGCGGTTACAGTTGTGCATTCATCCGTAGCCCTGGCGGTGCTGGCGCTGAGGGCAATGTGAATGTCATTCCAATCGAGTTCGGGATTGTCGCAATTGACCGCTTCACCCTGGGCAGGTCTCCCGTAAGAATCTTTATTGAATTTTGTATTCGCATAGCTGGCGCTGAAAACATAAGCCTGGAGCGAAACCACTGTCCCTTCGCCAATGGATTTTCCGCGCACCCGAATCAGATTTTGTAATCGAGTTCGGTCTTCAGGATATTTTCCCTGAAGCACAATCCTGCCTGACTCGATCAATTCCTCACTCGTTTGCTGCAAACGTGTAAAGTCGTTGATGCTGAGCGCGACAGGAATTCCCTTTGCCCCAAGGTTATTCTTCGCCGCGTTTTGCGCATAGTGATAGATGTTGCCGTCTTCTTTGCCGGTCGCCGGACATCGCCGATCGATCTCGTGCATCTCAGCAATTCGAGCAAAGGGTAACTCTTCCGGTTTGATCTCAAACCTCAAGTTGCTCTCTCGCTGAGCCGCCTGCTGAACGAGGCCAACGCTGAAGACAAACGTCAGCATTAGGAAGCTAAATGCGACTAGTATGAGCTTGAGCTTTTTCATCGGTTCCGTGCCCCTGCCTATTGCTTTCTGCCTTCTGCCTTCTATTTCTCCTGCACCTGCCTCCTGCTCCTGCCAACCGATTCTTCATACCCGTGCGCTTTGGCGGGCCACGCTAAAGCAAACGTTAAGGAGCCCAACAATGCGACTACAATCAGCCCTTCGAACGCAAGATCCCAGCCATAGTGTTGGACCAGCGCGCCCAGTCCCCAACCGGAAAGCACCGTGCTAGCGTAACCAAAGATGCTCGTCAACCCGATGGCCGTCGCTGCCGCCTTCTTCGTCGCCAGATTTGCGGCCGTGACGGCCAACAAACACTGTGGTCCATAAATGAAAAAGCCCGCGGCGCCGAGCAGCGCAGCGGTCGCGAACTCAGATTGCCCCGGGATTTTCCAAAACAGGAAAACGGCGAGGCCCGCGAGCAGCATGTAAACCAGGCACACGCGCACGGCGCGTCCAGCAAAATATCGGTCGGTTAACCAGCCTCCGATTATGGCGCCGAGCAAACCACAGAACTCAAAACCGCCGACCATCCAGGCGGCGTGCGTGATCTGGATATGCTTCGATTGAGTTAAGAGTGTTGGTCCCCAGTCGAGCACTGCATAGCGAATTACATAAACAAAGAAGTTCGCACAAGAAACTATCCAGATAAACTTGTTACGGAAGACATGATCGATCACGAAGCGCTTGAATTCTTCACGAGATTCGTGGCTTTGCCCGGCGCCGTTCGATCCATCTGCGGTGCCTGCGACTTCCGGCAACCCCACGCTCGGCGGCGTGTCAGGAAGCGTAAGCCAAAGGAAGGCGGCACAAACGAGGGCAATAACCGCGGGAATGAAAAAGCAGAGTCGCCAATTGAACCCCACGAGATAACCGCAAAGTATCACGATAAGACCGCCGCCAACCGGGTGCGATATGTTCCAAATCGAAAACTTGGTCGCCAGTTCCTTTGGCGAGAACCAGTTGGTCATCAGTCGCGCGCACGGCGGGAAACCCATTCCCTGGAACCAGCCGTTCAAAGTCCAGATCACGCCCAGCGCAATGACAGTGGAACTGAAACCGAAGAGCACGTTGAGGACCGCAGACATCGCGAGCCCGGTCACCATCATCACGCGCGCGTTAGCGCGGTCGCCGAGAAAGCCGTTGGCAAACTTGGAAACGCCATAGAGCAAGCCGTGCAGGGTCAGGAACAGACCGAGCTGAGTCTTATGTATGCCAAGGCTGCCTTCCAACGCCGGCATCGCGATGCTGAGGTTCTTGCGGACGAAGTAAAACGTCGCATAGCCGATAATTGAGGAGACGAGGACGCGCTTTTGCCAGCGACGATATTCCTTGGCAATCTCCTCGGGGTCTGACAAGACCGAGGCGGCGGGAGGCGCTGGCTGGAAGATTTTTGTTAGACGACCGAAGGGAGATGTTTGCACGGTGCGCGATGATCCTGCGTTCACGAGTTTGGCCGGGACGATTTGACAACGAAGGAAAAGCGTCTGAGGTTAGTTGTTCGTGATAGAAACTGGCAAGGAAGAAACGACCGCCTGGCGTCGTCCGCCGACATACGGATAGTCGCCCAGGGAAATCCGCCGGCAAAGTGCCGTTAGGCACGAAATGTTTATAGAAACGATCATCCAATTTGGAATTCCTTCGCGGACCCACAACAGGGTCCAATGCTACTATAAACATTCTGCGGCTCTGCGGTTCCTCCGGCTCTCAGGAGTTTCTTGCAACCATGACTGCGCCTAAAAACTACGTTCCCAGCTATCCTTTAACTATGGCATCTCCGAGCCTTTTCACTTCGTAGGTCGGGCGCTAAGATTCAGATATGAATGCAGGCCTTATCCGCTCGTTTTTCTCTCTGCTCATCTGCGTTGTTTGCGGCACCGCACTCGGCCAGTCGCCACCAGCGCGGTCTGACGAAAATGTTGCGCAGGAAGATGTGGTGCGCGTTAACACGACGCTCGTCGGAGTTCCTGTAACGGTATTGGATGGAGAGGGCAGGCGTGTGACCGACCTCAAACAGAGTGAGTTTCATCTTTACGAAGACGGCGTTGAACAGAAAATAGCCTTTTTCGCGCCCGGTGAAGCAGCGGTAACCGTGCTCCTGTTATTCGATAAGTATGTGCTCGGCAAGCAAAAGCCCTTCAGACTAATTAGCAACTATCGTGAGACTGCGGACTTGTTCATTAAGCAAATGAGGCCGGGCGACAAAATAATAGTCGCGAAATCCGGAAGTGGCGTGTCCGACGCCTTCGAGATCAGCGCGGACGAAACCCCGCAAAAAGCCGGTAAGAAGCCAAATTGGCATTTCGGCAGCTTTATTCACGAGGCAGTCAGCACAGCCATCAAAAAAATGAATGCGCTTCCCGGGCGCAAGGCCATAGTTTTCTTCTCAGACGGCGTATACAGATACAACCAGGAAATTACCGTCATACTGGGCGGCCCGCTTATTTCCCGTCGCAACACCGACAGGCCTGAAAGCTCTTCGGAGCTGAGCAACTTCCGTGAACTGGCAGAGTCCGACGCCCCGATCTATGTTATGAGATATGACACAATGACTGATTGGTTGAGATATACCCAGTCTAAAGGCGTCGCGGAGAAGGAGGTGCTTGCGTTCTGGCGGGAAGATTGGAGATTAGGCAGCCAATATCTTAGCGCGCTAGCTAACAAATCGGGCGCGCGACTCTATGAGGCTGGGCGAGTCGCGGGGCCTCGAGCAAATCTTTGCTGAAATCGCCGCGGAAATTTCCCGGCAGTATAGTCTCGGGTATTATCCCAAAAAACCTAGAAAAAGAGAGTGAAACGCGCAAACTAGAAGTGAAGGTGGATCGTCCCGGACTGGTAATACGCGCACGCTCCGCTTACCTTCATGTGCCTCGTGAATAGCAATTCCGGCCCGACCTATTAAGGCTCATGACTCAAGTTGATTCTCTCAATCGATCGCGGTCCCTCGTTCTGAAAAATACACCGAAGCGGCGGATACTTACGAGCGATGAGCAACTCAAGGATGCGTTTCTCGTGGCGAACTAAGAGGTGGAGCTGCTGTCCGGCGCCGTGCATGCGAGAATCAATGCGCTAACTAACCTTTCCGGTACCGGTGGAACTGATTAAGACGGTAGCGGCAGCTAGCGGTTACAAAAAAGTAGGACAGGCATTCCTGCCTGTCCTTTTATTGTTTGCGCTGCGATATCCCGACGAACAGGACAGACCGAAAAGTCTGTTCCTACTCAATTACTTCTTCCGGTTCGCCATCACTACCAGCGGTAACCAGTGGCTCACGTGCCGGAGGAGCTGTCATGTCGTGGCCACCCACGATATCGGGAAACTCTTCGAGGTCGCGATCGCGCACTTGATCAAGTGTTTCATCGCGCTCGATGTCCACGTTGCGGTAATACTCCATGCCGGTGCCGGCCGGAATCAACCGCCCCATGATCACGTTTTCCTTCAAACCGCGCAGATAATCGATGCGTCCGGAAATTGCAGCCTCAGTGAGCACGCGTGTGGTTTCCTGAAACGACGCAGCCGAAATAAACGAATCGGTTGAAAGCGACGCTTTGGTGATGCCGAGTAACAACGGCTCGGCCTGTGCAACTTCACCCTTCTCGCCAACCACGCGCTCGTTTTCGTCAGTGAAGCGGAAACGGTCCACCTGCTCCTCGAGCAGGAAGTCGGTATCGCCCACTTCCTTGATCTTCACCCAGCGCAGCATCTGACGAACAATCACTTCGATGTGCTTGTCGTTGATGTTCACGCCCTGCAAACGATAGACCTCCTGAATTTCGTTCACGAGGTATTCCTGCAAGCGCTGCATTCCAAGGACGCGCAGGATGTCGTGCGGGTTGAGCGGGCCATCCATCAAGGCTTCGCCGGCGCGTACGCGATCGCCTTCCTGCACGTTGATGTGCGTACCGCGCGGAATGTCATACTCGCGCTCCTCGCCATCGTCGCCCGTAATAATCAGCTTGCGTTTGCCTTTGGCGATTGGGCCGAGTGCGACGATGCCGTCGATTTCCGACATCACGGCTGTTTCTGCCGGGCGTCTTGCTTCAAACAACTCAACGACGCGCGGCAAACCGCCGGTGATGTCCTTGGTCTTCGTTGTTTCACGCGGAATCTTTGCGATGATGTCGCCAGGCTCCACTGTTTCTCCGTCGACTACCATCAGGTTCGCGCGCACCGGCATCTGGTAAGTCTTTAGTATCTTGTTGCTGGCGTTGCGAATTTCCATACGCGGCTGCTTCTTCTCGTCAGGCGAGTCTTTCACCACCATGCGCGACTGGCCGGTAACTTCATCGACCTCTTCGTCAAACGTCACGCCTTCCTTCAAGTCCTGGAACTTAATGTGACCAGCGACTTCAGTAAGAATCGCGAAGGTGAACGGATCCCAGGTGGCCAGCAACTGGTCCTGCGTAACGCGCGCGCCGTCTTCGACCAGAATGTGCGCGCCATAAACGATCTGGTAACGCGCTACTTCGCGTCCGCGATCGTCCATGATGGTTAATGAACCGTTGCGGTTCATGGCGATGCGTTCGCCTTTGCGGCTCTTCACGGTTTGCAGTTCGACATATTTGATTACGCCGTCCTGACGTGCTTCGTGTTTCGACGACTCTTCCAGACGCGCAGTGCCGCCGATGTGGAACGTGCGCATGGTGAGCTGTGTGCCCGGTTCACCAATCGACTGCGCCGCGATAACGCCGACCGCTTCACCGATTTCAACTGGCCGGCCGGTGGCGAGGTTGCGTCCATAGCATTTGATGCAGCAGCCACGACGCGATTCGCAAGTCAAAACTGAACGAATGCGAACACGTTGTGCGCCGGAACGCTGAATCTCGGCTGCCAAACCTTCGTCGATTTCCTGATTGGTTTCGACGATGGTGCGACCCTCGACCGGGTCAATGACATCTTCAAGGGCCGTACGGCCCACGATGCGATCTCGCAGCGACTCGATTTCCTCGCCGCCTTCAACGATCGCGCTCGCAGAAATGCCGCGCAGCGTGCCGCAGTCTTGTTCACTGATGATCACGTCCTGCGCCACGTCAACCAGCCGCCGCGTCAGGTAACCCGAGTCGGCGGTTTTCAGCGCCGTGTCAGCGAGACCTTTGCGTGCGCCGTGTGTCGAAATGAAGTACTGCAACACGTTCAGGCCTTCGCGGAAGTTCGCATGAATTGGCGTCTCGATGATTTCGCCGGAAGGCCGCGCCATCAAGCCGCGCATACCCGCCAACTGGCGAATCTGTTGGGCACTGCCGCGCGCGCCGGAATCACTCATAACCAAAATCGGATTGAGCTCGCCCGACGACTTCTCGCGTTCGTCCATCGCCTTGAACATTTCCTTGGCAACTTTGTCAGTCACTTCGGACCAGATAGCGATCACTTTGTTGTAGCGCTCGCCGTTGGTGATGACGCCATCGAGATACTGTTGCTCAACTGCGATCACGTCCTTCTCAGCCTTGCCAACCAGTCCCTTCTTCGCATCGGGTGTAACCAGATCGTCGATACCGATTGAGATGCCCGCTTTGGTCGCGTAAAGGAAACCAAGGTTCTTCAGATCGTCGAGCATCTTCACAGTCATCTCGTGACCGAGACGAATGTGCGAATAGTTGACCAGTGATTGCAGTCCCTTTTTCTTCAGTGTGCCATTGAGGAAAGGCAGGCCGGCGGGAATCGAATCGTTAAAAATGACGCGGCCAACAGTTGTATTGATAACGCGGCGCACGTCTTCTTGAACGACAGCGCGCAGAATGTCCTGCGGATCGTGCTCCTGCGTCAGATCGACAAAATCGCCCTGAATGCGCAGCTTGATAGGTGTCTGTGTCGTGACTTCCTTAGCGTCGAGCGCCAGTAGCACTTCTTCAAGCGACGCGAAAACTCGGCCCTCGCCCTTGGCACCGGGCTTGTCGCGCGTCAGGTAGTAAATCCCGAGCACAATGTCCTGCGACGGCACGGCAATCGGCTGACCACTGGCCGGACTGAGAATGTTGTTGCTCGAAAGCATCAACACCGCAGCTTCGATCTGCGCTTCCGGCGAAAGCGGAATGTGTACCGCCATTTGGTCGCCGTCAAAGTCGGCGTTGAATGCAGTGCAGACCAGCGGATGAATCTTGATGGCTTTGCCTTCGACCAGCACAGGTTCGAACGCCTGAATGCCAAGCCGGTGCAGTGTTGGCGCGCGATTTAGCAGCACAGGATGCTCGCGAATTACTTCTTCAAGAATGTCCCAAACGACCGGCTCCTGGCGTTCAACCATTTCGCGCGCCTGTTTGATTGTGGCGGCGTGTTGCTGCTTTTCAAGCTGGTTATAAATAAATGGCTTGAATAACTCGAGCGCCATTTTCTTCGGCAAGCCACACTGGTGCAGTTTCAGTTCTGGACCAACGACAATTACTGAACGGCCTGAATAGTCAACGCGTTTGCCCAACAGGTTCTGACGAAAACGTCCCTGCTTGCCCTTGAGCGTGCCGCTTAATGATTTCAGCGGACGATTGTTGACACCGCGCAACACGCGGCCGCGACGCCCGTTATCAAACAGCGCGTCGACCGCTTCCTGAAGCATGCGCTTTTCGTTGCGCACAATAACTTCCGGAGCACGCAGCTCCATCAACTTCTTCAGGCGGTTGTTGCGATTGATTACGCGGCGGTACAAATCGTTGAGATCTGAAGTTGCAAAACGTCCGCCATCCAAAGGCACGAGTGGACGAAGCTCAGGTGGAATGACCGGAATAACGTCCAGGATCATCCATTCCGGACGATTGCCGGATTTCAAAAACGACGTGGCCACTTTCAGGCGCTTCGAGTATTTGAGTTTTTTCTGCTGCGAGGTTTCTTCGCGCATGCGCTTGCGAAGTTCAATCGACAACTCCTCGACCTTAACCATTGCCAGCAGTTCTTTGATTGCTTCGGCGCCCATCTTGGCAACAAACTGCGCCGGATAATCGCGCACCAGTTCGCGATAGCGTTCGTCCGTCAGCAACTCGCGCTCTTTGATTCCGGGCACGTCGCCCGGATCGATGACAATGTAGGATTCGAAGTAGAGAACTTTTTCCAGCTCGCGCAGCGGAATATCGAGCAAGTGACCGATGCGCGAAGGCAGACCCTTAAAAAACCAAACGTGCGAACAAGGACTGGCCAGATCGATATGGCCCAAACGCTCGCGACGCACTTTTGCCTGCGTCACCTCCACACCACACTTGTCGCAAATCACGCCGCGATGCTTCATGCGTTTGTACTTTCCGCAGAGGCATTCCCAATCAGCTACCGGGCCAAAAATACGCGCGCAGAAAAGTCCGTCTCGCTCCGGCTTGAAAGTGCGGTAGTTAATGGTTTCCGGTTTCGTCACCTCGCCATGAGACCAGTGCCGGATCTTTTCCGGCGAGGCCAGCGAGATTCGAATCGCTTCAAAGTCTGGAGCTAATTGCGTCTTCTCTTGTTGAAATCGAAACATCGTTTCTCCGGAAGAGTCCAAGGTCCAATGTCCAAGGTCCAAGGTCCGCTAAGCCGATTTGACTTTGGACTTTGGACATTGGACTTTGGACAGTCTTTATCCCTCGGCCGCGCTGGTTATCAGCGCTTCGCCGATGCCATCACCGTTCGCATTGCCGTTGCCGGCAACTTCCTTGCTGATCAGCTCAACATCCAAACACAGCGACTGAAGCTCGCGCACGAGCACGTTGAACGATTCCGGTAGACCAGGATCGAAATCAGCCTCGCCCTTGACGATCGCTTCATAGATTTTCGATCTGCCGGCAACGTCGTCTGACTTCGCCGTCAGCAGTTCCTGAAGAATGTGCGCCGCGCCATAAGCTTCCAGCGCCCACACTTCCATTTCTCCAAATCGCTGTCCGCCGAACTGCGCCTTGCCGCCCAGCGGCTGCTGCGTGATCAAGCTGTATGGTCCAATTGAACGCGCGTGAATCTTGTCGTCAACCAGGTGCGAAAGCTTGAGCATGTAGATGTAACCAACTGTAACTTTCTGCTCAAACGGATCGCCTGATAAGCCGTCGTAAAGAATCGCCTTGCCCGACTCATTGATGATTTCGGGCAAGCCGAGTTCGGTTGCTTTAACACCGGCCTCCCTCAGCTTATCTTTGATTTCAGCTTCAGTTGCGCCATCGAAAACCGGCGTCGCAAAGTAAACGCCGAGCACGCGCGCCGCCCAGCCAAGGTGCGTTTCCAAAATCTGCCCCACGTTCATGCGTGAAGGTACGCCGAGCGGATTGAGCACGATTTCGACGGGCGTGCCATCAGGCAGGTAAGGCATGTCCTCTTCGGGCAGGATGCGCGCGATCACGCCTTTGTTTCCGTGTCGCCCGGCCATTTTGTCGCCGACTGAAAGCTTGCGCTTCATGGCGATAAATACTTTGACCATCTTGATGACGCCCGGCGCCAGCTCGTCGCCTTGTCGCAGCTTGGCAATCTTCTCTTCGTAAATGTCGGAAAGAATCTTGATCTGCCGCTCAGTGCGATCTTCGTATTCCTTGATTTCCGCGCCGACGTCGACACGCGAAGAGGCCATCTGCACTTTTCTCAGTACCTTGGCTTCGACGCCTTCGAGCATTTCGCGCGTGATGGTCACGCCCTTGGGAATAACTACTTCCCGATTAACAGTCAGGTCCGCGGATAGCTTGCGGCCATCGAGCAACTCGTGAATGCGCTGGTCGCGCTGCTCTTGCAAAATACGAATTTCGTCCTCGAGGTCGCGTCGCAGGCGATCTTCTTCTTCCTGTTCGATGGTCAGCGAACGCTGGTCCTTTTCCTGTCCTTTGCGGGTGAACACCTGAACATCGACAACCGTGCCGTCGATGCCCGGAGGCGAAACAAGCGAAGCGTCTTTAACGTCGCCGGCTTTCTCACCAAAGATCGCGCGCAAAAGTTTTTCTTCGGCGGTTAACTGCGTCTCGCCCTTGGGCGTGACTTTGCCGACCAGGATAGAGCCCGGCTTCACTTGCGCGCCGATGCGAATGATGCCGCTCTCGTCCAGGTCGCGCAGCATATTCTCGCCAACGTTGGGAATGTCCCGCGTGATCTCTTCCGGCCCAAGCTTTGTATCGCGCGCTTCGATTTCCAGCTCTTCAATGTGAATCGAGGTGTAGTAATCCTCTTTCACCAGGCGCTCGGAAACCAGAATTGCGTCCTCAAAGTTGTAACCGCGCCATGGCATGAAGGCCACCAACACGTTCCGACCAAGCGCCAGCTCGCCGCGATCGGTGCATGGACCATCCGCGATGACCTGGCCTTTTTCTACTCGCTCACCAACGTGAACGATGGCCCGCTGGTTGATGCAGGTGTTCTGGTTAGATCGTTTGAATTTGATCAGCGTGTAGATGTCCGCCGTCACTTCGCGCGATATCGTGCCGTCGACGTGATGATCGGCCTTGATAATCAAACGTTCCGAGTCAACATAATCGACTACGCCGTCGCGCCGGGCCACTACGACCGCACCCGAATCGCGCGCCGTGGTTTGCTCCATGCCCGTGCCGATGTACGGCGCTTCCGCGCGTAGCAGCGGTACCGACTGCCGTTGCATGTTCGAACCCATCAAGGCGCGGTTCGCGTCGTCGTTTTCGAGGAACGGAATAAGCGATGCGGCAACCGAGACGAGTTGTTTGGGCGACACGTCAACGTATTCAATGTCTTTACGCAAGGCCAGGATGAACTCTCCTGCTTTGCGCGCCGCATTGCGCTCGTTAACGATGTAACGTGTTTCGTCGAGCTCGATGTTGGCCTGACCAACCACGTGCTTGTCTTCTTCCCACGCGGTCAAATAAAAGGGCCACGGTTCAAACTCGGCCTTTCTGCTGCTGGCGCTTAGTTTGCGGTTCGCCTTCTCAATCTCTTCCTGCGGAATATGCTCGCCGGGTTTGAGTTTCGTATCGCCGCCGTTAAGAACGCGAACATACTCAACTACCCGGCCGTCAGTGACCTTTCGGTATGGCGCTTCAATAAAACCGAATTCATTGATGCGTGCGAAGCAGGAGAGACTCGAAATCAAGCCGATGTTCGGACCTTCAGGTGTCTCAATCGGACAGATGCGGCCATAGTGCGTCGGGTGAACGTCACGCACTTCGAATCCGGCGCGTTCACGAGAAAGGCCGCCCGGTCCAAGCGCCGACAGGCGGCGTTTGTGCGTAATTTCGGAAAGCGGATTCGTTTGGTCCATGAACTGCGAAAGCTGACTGGAACCAAAAAACTCGCGCACCGCAGCGGTGACTGGCTTGGCATTGATCAGATCGCGCGGCATCGTGGTCTGCATTTCCTGATGGATCGACATCTTTTCCTTGATCGCGCGTTCCATCCGCTCCAGACCAATGCGAAATTGATTTTCGAGTAACTCACCGACAGCGCGCACGCGCCGGTTGCCGAGGTGGTCGATGTCGTCGGCCTGATACTCGGATGGGTTCTTACGCATCTTCAAAACGTAAGCGACGACTTCATAGAAATCTTTCGCCGAGAGCAGTGGATCGTTAATGCGATCGCGCTCCGGCTTGCCCATCTTGATGTTGAACTTCAGACGGCCCACGCGCGAGAAATCAAACTTGCGCGGATCAAAGAACATCGCTTCGAGCAACTTGTAAGCAGTCTGCACGGTCGGTGGATCGCCCGGGCGCATCTTGCGATAAATCTCGAGCAGCGCATCGACGGGCTTGGTAATTACGTCCTTCTTGAGCGTCTGCGAAAGGATCGAACCGATATCGTCGCGTTCCGGGAAGAACACCGAAAAACTATCGATGCCGCCTTCGACGATCTCCTGCAACTTGGCCGGGTTGATCTCGTTGTTGGCTTCGAGAATGACTTCGCCACTCTCTTTGTTCACGATGTCGGCGACGGCGTAAGCGCCCTCAAACTGCGAAGCCTCCATTTCAACTTCGCCGATGTTCGCTTTGCGCAAAGCTTCGAGTGATGAACTCGTGACTTTCTTTCCGGAACGAACGATTGGGTCAGGCGCACGACTCTTGATATCGAAATCGACTTTCATGCCGACCAGGCCGCTTGGTCCCTGATCGGGGACCTGCATCATTAGCCGGCCGTCTTCGACACGAATTTCGTCGGTAACATAAAGAGTGCGCAGGATGTCCTCGTCCGTAAACGAGGCGTTCTTCACGCCGTCTTCAAGATGCGAATCGCTCTTAGCGAGCTTTCCATCAGACGGCTTGCCAAACCAGAGTCCCAACGCGCGCAGAAAAATAGACGCAAGAAACTTACGCTTGCCTACGCGGACGTACAGCAGGTTTTTCTGATCGTATTCAAACTCAACCCACGAACCGCGGTAAGGAATGATCTTCGCGATGTAGATAGCGCCGCGCTTGAAGAAGACGCCGGGACTGCGGTGAAGCTGAGAAACGATCACGCGCTCGGTGCCGTTGATGATGAAGGTGCCGTTGTCTGTCATCAACGGAATTTCGCCGAAGAAGACTTCCTCTTCCTTGATGTCACGAATTGACAGCGTCTCAGTTTCCGCGTCTTTGTCGTAAACAGTCAGACGAATTTTCACTTTGAGTGGAACGCTGTAACTCATGCCGCGTTCCTGGCATTCCTGCTCATCGTGCTTATGCTTCAAACCCACCGGCTCGCCGCAGTTTTCGCAAAGCTGTGGCCGAACCGAATTAAACGTGCCGCACTTGTGACAAAGCGTTTCGCCAGAGGCTAACGGATTGACCTTGATTGTCGAGCCGCAGTTCTTACAGTTGGCGCGAAGATAATTGAGCCCTTCGAGGCGTCCGCACTTGCACTGCCAATTGCCGATTTGATATTCGACAAAGTCGAGCGTGGCTGTGCCGCGGAAATCCGAGATCGGGAAAACCGATTCAAACACAGCCTGGAGTCCGGTGTTCTCGCGTTCCTCGGGCAGGAAATCCATTTGAAGAAAACGATTGTAGGATTCCCTTTGAATCTCAATCAGATTTGGGATTTTCACGGCCGTCGAGATCTTGGAAAAATCGACGCGCTCAGGTGCCTGACTTGTGCGCCGTCCCAATCCCGTGTTCACTGCTTGAAGTAGATTTCCTTGCATGAGAGGTTCCTTATGGATTGCCGATTTTCAATCGAAAATGTGTAGAGACGCCAAAGCGCGGTCAGAGCGCACAATGCCCTGACCGCTTATTTGCCAAAAAGCGGTTGTTTCTTCGTCAAATTTTTTGGGAGTAATGCCAGCGCCCTCAATACTCTCCCAACTTAACCACTGTGACGATATGTGTCAAGCCAACAAACCAGACTCCAACGTCGCAAGTCCAAAGTCCAAAGTCAACGCGCGCGCACCAAACTTTGGACATTGGACGTTGGACTCTGGACTAATTACTTCACTTCGACGGTTGCGCCCGCGTCAGTTAGTTTCTGCTTGATAGTTTCGGCTTCTTCTTTGGAAACGCCTTCCTTTACCGCTTTCGGAGCGGCCTCGACGAGATCCTTGGCCTCTTTCAAGCCCAGCGCCGTTACTTCACGAACAACCTTGATCACATTGATCTTGTTGCCGCCGATGGCTTGCAGAATGACGTCGAACTCGGTTTTTTCTTCAGCAGGTGCTGCGGCTTCTCCGCCACCCGCGGCGCCCGCCGCCGGAGCTGCCACCGCCGCTGCCGCTGCCGAAACGCCGAATGTTTCTTCCATCGCCTTTACGAGTTGCGATGCCTCAAGCAGCGTCAGTTCTTTAACCTGGTCCACAATTGACTGAATCTTATCTGTTGACATGACCGTTTATCTCACTCCTGAAAGTTCAAATCTGGCAACCAACCTGCGCTGCCCGTTTATGGCTTGCCGCGTCGATGCATCTCGAACGCCGCTCGCCTTTTTGACCGCTCACTGACACCCGCCATGCGGCCGCTAATAATTACAAAACACTCTATTGCGCACCCTGCGCTTCCTTTTGTGCTCGAACTTGATCAATGACGATCGCCAGATTACGAGCCACTGCACTGGTCACAACCACCAGGCGCTGCGCCTGCGCATTAACCAGAAACATTATCTTGGAAATGAGTTCTTCCTTCGAAGGCAAGCTGGCAATCGCTTCAACATCGCGCAGGGCAACTACCTTACCTTCCACGATGCCGACCTTGAATGTGAAAATCTCCGGATTTGCTTTGGTAAACTTTGCGATTGCTTTCGAAAGACCCACTGGATCCTGCCGGCTCAGCGCCACTGCGGTTACACCTTTGAACTGATCGGCCGCTTGTTCGAGAACTGTTCCCTCTGCTGCTTTGCGCGCCAACGTGTTTTTCACTACCCCGTAGCTAACGCCCGCTTCGCGCAACTGTTTGCGAAGTTCCTGGTCCTTCTGGACAGTCATTCCCTGAAAGCCAACCAGCATGGCCGCGTTCGCCTGCTTAAACTGCTCGGTGAGAGCTTCCAAATCTTTTTGCTTTTGTGCTTTTGTTTTCATCTATGGTCGCTCCTCACTATTTGACGTACGCCGCCTCATCGAGCAACACGCCCGGGCTCATGGTCGCCGCCAGATTCACTTTCTTCACATACTTGCCCTTGGCCGTTGATGGCTTGGCTTTCACGATGGCCTCGAGCAGCACGCGCGCATTGTCACGAATCTTGTCAGCTTCGAAAGAAACCTTGCCGACGCCCACGTGAATCACGCCCGTTTTGTCGACGCGATACTCGACCTTGCCGGCTTTTGTTTCCCTGACAGCAGTCTTGACGTCAAACGTGACGGTGCCCGTTTTCGGGTTAGGCATCAGGCCGCGCGGTCCCAGCACTTTGCCGAGTCCACCGACGAGTCGCATCATGTCGGGAGTCGAAACGACGGCATCGAAATCAAGCCAGCCGCCTTTGATCTTATCGACCATGTCCTCACCACCGACAAAATCGGCGCCGGCTTCTTCGGCTTCCTTGATCTTTTCGCCCTGCGCGATGACTAATACTTTTTTGGATTTGCCGAGACCGTGGGGCAGAACAATCGTGCCGCGCACCAGTTGATCCGCCTTGCGCGGATCGACGCCCAGCCAAACAGTCAACTCCACCGTTTCATCAAATTTTGCAAACGCAATCTCCTTGAGTTTTGAAACCGCGTCTTCGAGGTTGTACTTGCGACCGACTTCGATCTTTTCCGCCGCCGCATTGTATTTCTTTCCGTGCTTCTTCATTAATTGTCTCCAAGGTCAACGGGATTGGCGATTGCCAAATGCCGATTGCCGATTTGCGCAATCGTTTTGGCTTCCAATTCCCTCCCTCTGAAAATTTATTTCACGTCAGCGTTGCCCGGTTAATCGGCAATTGGCAATCGCCAATCGGAAATCAAAAAGTTATTCGATCGTGAGCCCCATCTGCCGGGCCGTTCCTGAAATTGTCTTAATCGCTGACTCCAAACTCGTCGTGTTCAAATCCTGAAGCTTGGTCTTGGCAATCTCTTCGATCTTGGCTTTTGATATCGTGCCAACTTTTTCACGGTTCGGTTTGCCGGAGCCTTTCGGGATGCCGGCAGCTTTCTTCAGCAAATCAGCCGCGGGCGGCGTCTTTGTCTCAAAAGTAAACGAGCGATCTGCATAGACAGTGATGACCACCGGAATTTTTAAATCGGGATCCATCTGCGCCGTCTTGGCATTAAACGCTTTGCAGAATTCCATGATGTTCACGCCGTGCTGGCCCAACGCGGGACCAATAGGCGGCGCCGGATTCGCCTTGCCGGCGGGAACTTGTAACTTGATGTAGCCTGTTATTTTCTTTGCCATTGTTTCGTAAATCGTGAATCGTCAATCGTGAATCGTAAAGACCGTTCGTCTATTTACGATTTACTATTTACGATTTACGGCCTTTCATTCTTCCTCAGCGAATGTGACCTTCTCAACGTCCAGGAAATTCAACTCAACCGGAGTCGATCTTCCAAAAATCGTGACAGTCACTTTCAGCGTTGACTTGTCTTCGTTAACTTCTTCCACCTTGCCGGTAAAGCTCTGGAACGGTCCGGACTTGATTCGCACCGTTTCGCCGGCCGCGTAAGAAAACTTCGGTTTTGGTTTCTCGGCCGCCTCTGCCTGCTGGTTAACAATCTGATCGACTTCCTGCGGCGTCAGAGGCGTCGGGTTGTGACCGCCGACAAAACCGGTGACCTTCGGCGTGGATTTAATCAGATGAAACACATGGTCGGGAATATGCCCGCGCTCATCACACTCGATCTGGACCAGCACGTAACCCGGGTAAAACATCCGCGACGACTCGATCCGCTTGTTGCCGCGCATTTCCACCACGGTTTCGGTCGGGACCAGCACCTTCGTGATCTCGGCCTGCAAATCCATGTCACGAATGCGCGCTTCCAGGCTGTCGCGCACCTTCTTCTCGTGTCCGGAGTATGTATGAAGTATGAACCAGTGCTCCATTAATGTTTCCTTGCTAATCAAGCTCCAGTCATCCAGTTGAGCAGATGGTTAAGCTGGACCAGCAGGAACGCCCAAACTCTATCCACCAGAAACAAATAAATCGCGAAGAAGATAACTGCGATCAACGTAATAATTGTCGTGTTCTTTACTTCAGTTGCACTCGGCCATGACACGCGGTTCATTTCCGCGCGCACGTCGCGCAGAAACTGACCCAGGCGTCCAATGGCACTCTTACGCGGGCCGGTCAGGCCACGCTCGCGCCGTGCTGGCTTGCCTTCCCCGCCTTCACCAAAGCGCGCAGCACGCGGCGCCGGCGGCACCATCGACTCGTCTGGGTTATCTGTCTCAGCCATTACTTCGTCAACCTTCTTCGCCACTCGCTAGTTCCTTCAAAGCTGGCAGGGGTACCAGGATTCGAACCCGGACTTTCGGTTTTGGAGACCGACGTGCTAACCGTTGACACTATACCCCTCCGGTCATTGCCGAGTGCCGATTTTCGATTGCCGATTGGTCTCTCCCGAGAAGTGATCGGAAATCGGCAATTGGCAATCGGAAATGTTAGCTACTTGGTCTCTTTGTGATCAGTGTGTTTGCGGCAACGGCGACAGAACTTACTAAACTCAAGCCGATCAGGCGTGGTCTTCTTATTCTTGGTCGTTACGTAATTCCGACTCTTACACTCGTTACACTGAAGAACAATATTATCGCGTGGCATTTTCTTATTTCCGATTTCCGATTGCCAATTTCATTTAGCGGTCCGTTGTTCGTTGTCAGTTGTCAGCTGCTCGCAATCGTGTCTTGCAACTGACTACTGACTACTGACCACTGACTATTCCACAACTTCTGAAACCGTGCCCG
>WNFT01001134.1_pt1 | contig 25574 bp, 15 predicted proteins | sample 5400191 | NCBI WGS metagenome assembly WNFT01 (sample SAMN13153359, study PRJNA577476) | soil metagenome | isolation source: 80 cm saprolite under Madrone tree | place: USA:California | collected 2016-06-14 | reverse complement strand
CCGAGAAATGTCTCTCCTCGTGGGTTGGTGCTTGCCCGGGCGACGACGAGAGCGCGGGTGTGAACTACAGCCACCGCTCCCCGAAGGGCAACCGTCACATGCGGCGCTTACTCAATCAGGCTGCTAACGCCGCAGCCAGGACCAAAGGAAGCATCTTCGAGATCGTGTATCGCCGCTGAGTCCCGCGTCTGGGACACAATCAAGCCATTAGGGCCATCGCACATCGACAGTGTCGGCTAATCTGGTTGATCCTGCACCAAGGAGTCCGTTACGAAGAACGGGGCCCAGCGGTCACCAAACGATCGAAGCAACTCCGCACTTCGAAGATGCTTCGGCAACTCCGAAGCCTCGGCTATTGGATCGAACCACCGAATCCTCAACCCAGCCAAGCACAAGTGCAGTGATTTTTCGACCCTGTTCATTCTAAAGGGAGCTAGAGTCCTTTGTTTGGATATAGGTCTTGTACTCTGCGCTGAGCTTTATGCTCTCTAGCAATTTCATGGTGCTCGATCTTGTCCTTGGGGAATTCGGTTTCTGTCTTGCTTTGCACTCCTTCAGGAATAAACTGCAAAAAAATTGCAGATTTTGTCTGGCTCCATTTTCGGGACGTAGGTTCATTTCCAAGTCTGCCGCAGGTTCTAAAATGGCATTGGCGTCTGTCGTCGCTTGCTCAGAGCTGACCTTAGAATTCAAGGGCACTACCAGTAGCTCTCCAGCATAATACGGCAGTTGGTTACCTTAGGGGGCCGATTGTAATTGGTTTTGGAGACGAGATGCAGACTGCACTACAGTTTGAGGACCAACAACAGAAAGAAAGAATGCAGCATTCACTCCGAAGTGCACTGTCTAATCTCCCGCCGATGAATTGCTCCGTCGTCCAAGACCATGCTTCGAGCGCTGAGCGGGAGTTGCTGGATTTGGCGGACTACGTCTATGCCCATACTTCCCTCAAGCCCATGTCGAAGGCCATGTTTCTCATTTCCCGATGCCTTCTGGTGGCGAGACGCGGCCTCAACGTGGAGTCCTACGAAGCGGTCGTTGAATCCTACACGAGTCTTTGTTCGTCGCTGGGCAATGATTCACCGCTCGACGATTTTGATTTCTGCGCCGTTCTCCAGGAGTGTCATCGTCACCTTCCGCAGATATTAGAGGCCATCAAACGAGTTTCAGGTTTGACGTCGGGCACTGATTCGCTGGGTCTCGCCTTTAACACGCTTTTGCGCGGGAAATTTGAGAGCGGCGAGGGATTAGGTACCTTTTTGACTCCCGAAGAGGTTGTTGAGCCTATGGTAAGGATGGCTTTAGGCGCAGTCGAACCCCAACTCTTAGAGCGTATGACTTGTTCGAGTGGCGAATCCCTGTTCTTTGGAGATATATGCGGAGGAACTGGTCGGTTTGTTTATTGTGCGTATCGCGTACTCCGAGAATGTGGTATGCACCCGGAAACGGCCGGGCGAGTGGCAAAACTTTTCGACCAGTCGTCGCTTGCTGTTGAGTTCGGCCGTCTGAACTTTCTTTTCGACGACATTGCGCCTCGATTTGCGTGTGTCGGTGATTCTCTGACCGCTAGATCTGTCTCGGAGCTCACGGGATCGTTTGCGCTCCTTGCGACGAATCCGCCGTTCGGCACTGGTAAGTACAGGTGGAGTCCTGAATTGGTTTCGGCGTTGTCGGCCGATCTAGTACATACACTGGGCCTTCACGGTGAGGGCGACGTCGCCGATCCTTCCGAGTTGTTTCTCTTTCGTAATTTGGACCTTCTCGCTCCCGGCGGTGTCCTGGCGATCGTTCTGCCCGACGGCGCAGTCCAGGCCCGTCAACTTGTCAATCTACTATACGCGTATGAGAGTTTGAGGAAGGTATCCATTTCCGTGGCGGCCATCGTTTCCCTTCCAGTTGCAACTTTCTCGCTGGGGGGTACCGTCGCCAAAACTTCTTTTTTGATTGTGCGGAAGAATTCTGGTACCGCGGATCTTCCGCTGTACGTGGCAATAGCCAAACACGTGGGATTCGTGAAGCGGGGGAATCGCCGAATCCGCGATGTCTGTGGAAATGACCTCATAGCGATCGCGCGGGATTTCTTGGGCGGCAAAGCTGATAAAGGCGCCCTTGTTGATTCATGGCGATCACTTGACCGTCTCGTTCCGGCAGCGATTTGCCACACTGGAAGCGCAAAGGGGGGCGGCGCGGAGCAATATTCTGCGCCGCTTCGGCACTTCGTGCAGGTGCTCAGAGACTTCGAATCAATAAATCCTAATTCTGGCTCTCAACACTTTCACATTTCTGTTCTGGATGTGGACGAGACCGGTCTAATCAACATTATCGCCGCAGCCGAAAATAAGCCTGTTACCCGTGGCTTGTCGTGCAAGCCTGGCGACATTATCGTGTCCTGCATAAATCCGAAGATCTGGCGCGTCGCCCTTATTCCCGACGTCGAGGGCAGGTGGACGTGCAGTCCGGAGTTCTTAGTTCTGAGACCGAAATCGGAGGATCTAGCGTGGCCGATCTATTTCAGCCTGCATCTTGGAAGCGTGATCGGGCATGTGCAATCGATGGCGGGCGGCACCTCTTCCAGCAGACAGCGGGTGGAAAAGGAACAGTTGTTGCGCCTGGATGTTCCTGTCAAACCGATCTCGAGAGAGACTATTGAGTTTCACTCCAGAAATCGCATGGAGTACTACAACCTGCGTTTAAAGGAAGCCAGGGCCTACAGAGCGATGCACGATCAGGATGCGGATTTTTTCGTTCATTCTTGAGCGACAGCGCATTCCCCATCAGCCAACGCATTCGGGTTGTAACTTTCAACCTTAAACGTCCTCTTATCGTTGTCCCAAAGAGCTGAGAAGAGCAGCGCATATGAGAGATTCCCGCAGTCGTTTCTAAATACATCTGAATTCTTGAATCGAGGTGAGTCCGGGCTTCGTCGAGGGAGTCTACGAGAACGGAGAAGATTACGCGGCGGTCGTTGCGGCCGATGAAATAGAAGCGGCGTTCTTGCTGGACGAGTTGGAGCTGGGCTGGCATTGGGGCCGTGGAACGTTCCGCGCCAGACGAAGATGGCCGCGCAAAGCGGCCGCCAAGACGCGGATTTCGGTTTCCTTGTTGGGCTCGGGCCAGCGGAGGACGAGCTCCTGTTTGGGAGAGAGCTTGTGGCGGGAGAGGAGGCCTGCGCCGTGAAGGCTGAGGAGAACGGTGGTTGTGGGCTCGGAAAAGACTTTGCCGTTCAAGTCGCACCCGATTGAGGAGGATGGGGATTTTCCTTTGGGAATGCGTCCGCCGCTGCGCACAACCGGTGGTGGCAAGGGAGGGGCCAGAGAGAGGGGAGGAACGGAACAATTTGGTACCAATGAGGGCGGGAAAAGGAAAAAAGGAGAGGCACGATGTATCGTGCCCCTACAAGGAAAAACTTGGATGCGGCGTTCGTTGTTAGCGCTGGGCGACTGGCCTGGCGGAAGCCGTGGCGTTGCCGATAGCGTCGCCGTTGACGACGAGCTCGACGCGGCGGTTGCGCTGACGGCCTTCGGCGGTGTCGTTGGAGGCGACAGGCTGCGTTTTGCCGAAGCCGTGGGCGGTGATGGATGACGGAGCTACGCCCTGCTCGGCAAGAAAGTCGCGCACGGAATCGGCGCGGCGTTCGGAAAGCTGCTGGTTGAATTCATCGCCGCCGACGCTGTCCGTGTGGCCCTCGATCTGGAGAGAGAGGCCGGGATGCGCGAGAACGATGCCGGAAATTTTGGCGAGTTTTTCGCGGGCGCCGGGCTTGAGCGTGTAGCTGCCGGTGTCAAACAAAACGTCCGACATGTTGACGATGAGGCCGCGGGCGGAATCGCGGGTCTGCAAAATGGAATTGAGCTGATTGAGGAGCTGGGCGCGAAGCTGGGCCTTTTCGGCTTCGGCTTGCGCGGTGGCTTGGCGCGCTTTTTCGGTTTCGGCTTCGGCGGCGCGCTGCTGCGCTTGAGCGGCGGCGCGATCCTTGGCGGCCTGGTCGGCGGCGGCTTGCGCGGCTTGCTGCTGCGCTTGAGCGGCGGCGCTGGCTTTTTCGGCTTCGGCTTTCTGGCGCGCAGCTTCGGCAGCGGCTTGCTGGGCTTCCTGCTGCATGCGCAGAGCTTCCGCCTTGGCGGCTTCCGCTTGTTGGCGAGCTAGTTCGGCGTCCTTGCGGCGTTGAACTTCAGCTACGGCATCAGCGCGGGCTTTGGCTTCGCGATCCTCAGCGGCTCTCTTTTCGGCGGCGATTCTGGCCTGTGCGTCTTCCTCGGCCTTTTGTTTTACGGCCATGACGCGGGCTTCTTCGGAGGTTTGCACGACTTCGCGCGCGGCGGCGATCACGGATTTTTTGTCGCTCTTGCGAGCGTAAACATCTTCCGCATTCCTAAGCTGCTGCTCGGCCTTGGCGAGCGTGGAAGCGGCGTATCTGTCAGCTAGCGCGATATGCGCGATGCGGACGGAGTTGCGCGCTTCAAAAAGCTCGAGCGGCGTTTTGCGGTCGATGCCAAAGATGGCGTTTTCAATTTTGGTGTTGGAAGAGGAGTAGCTGCCGCGGCCGATGAGTTCGTAACTGGCGTCGATGTTTTCGACTTTGCCGAGCGTGGCGGGGCCGAACACGTTTTCGAGAACGACGGTGTTGCCCGGCTGCGTAACGGCGAAATACGGCTCGGCGGTAACGATCATGCCAAAGGTCTGCATGTCGGAGATGGCTTTGACTTCGCCGGCGCCGTTCTTGAGGACGACTTCGCCGAGATTGACGGCGCGGCCTCCCGGAGAAACAGCCCAGAGAACGTACGTTAGATACTCGAGGCCGAACTTGGTAGCTTCGTCGAAGCCGAGGAATTTTGCATCGATTTCCGTGCGGCTGCCCTTGTTCTGGACTCTGGCTTCGCCGTTGGCCTGCTGCATCAATTCCGTGCCTTGAAAGTCGATCTTGGCAGCACCGGCGCGACGATAGTTGACCGCTTTGGTCGTCCGCGAAACGTTTTTGGCGGCGCCGGCGGACGGCGACTGTCCGAGCGCGGGAGCAGCCGCGATGGCGAGCGTCCCGGTTAGCGCGAGATAGAACGATGCAATTTTCACTTCAGCACCCCTTGATCGCCTGGCTGGGCGATAGATTTCCACAGGCCGCTAAGCGGCCGTTCCTGTGGGATAAGTGACCCGCCCCGGAACACAGAGTGTTAAAAGGACGATGGTCCGGGGATGTCGTTTCTTATCTACAGGCTAGCAAAGAAATAGGCGCGGCGAAGCCGTTCGGAAAGGGGCTTTGTGTAAACAATTACCCTGTCTGGCAGGACAGGGTGATGGGGGCGACGAGGATCGACTCTAGGCCCTTTTACAAGGAGCGAAGGAAGTCGAGAAGAGCGTCTTTTTCGCTAGGTTTGAGTCTTTCAAATTTCTCGGTGACATGCCGGGCCTCGCCGCCGTGACGGAGGATAGCGTCCAGAAGCGTGACGGAAGCGCCATCGTGCATGAGGCGCGAGTGCAAACGGAGGCCCCAGAGAGGGGCCGTACGGAGTTTATTGCCGGTATTGTTGAATTCGGAGATCGAGAAGTTTTTCCAGGTGGTCTGGTACATCCGCTTGCCATAGTGCTCCAGCATGGCCACCACGATGCCATCGCCGGTGCCGACGTTATGGAGGAGGAAGTCGCCATAGGGATGAAACTGCTTTTCAGCGAGAGCGGGCGGAATAGTGAAAGCGCCGCCGTTGATTTTTGTTGCGGCAGGAGCAGTCGTGAGCGTCTGGACGTGACAAATATCACAGCCAACTTTGTTGAAAAATTCGGCGCCGTGCCGTGCACTGGTGGTCTGCGCCAATTGTGCGTCGCGGGCGGGGGCTTCGGTGGAGCGCACGAAGCGCGCGAAACGATCGATGTCGGAGAGGCCGTCCGCCCCGGGCTTGTCGTTAGGCTCGCCGACGGTGTTGCACAGGTTGGTGACTTCGTCGGGCTGGAGGCGGCTGGTGATGCCCATTTCGTTGAGATAGGCGTCCGCAGAGAAGGACAAAAGGCTGGCATGCTGGTCCTTCCAGCCGAAACGGCCAACGGCGGTCTGGCCAGGGGCCTCGAGGACGGGAACGTAGAGGACCTGGCCGCAGATCTTCTTCTGGCTTTTCTGACATTGCTCCCTGGCGAGGTCCACGAAAGTCTGATCCGGGACGGCTTCCACAAAGCCATCGCCCAAAAGATTCAAAGAAACGCGGAAAGTGCGGATTTTTTCCGAGTCCGGCACGCGTTCCTGAATTTCCGTGCTGGGGAACGCGCCGTTCGGACAAATGGCGCGGTCGTTCACCAGCGTGCGGCCCTTGATGATTTCTGTCCCGCGAGCTATGGGTATGTCCGGATTGACGAACTGGCCATCGGGCCCACGATGGCCGACGCGCAATTCGGAGATCTGGCTGGAGCCGCCCGAAGTGGGATTCTGATGGCATTCGCGGCAGGATTGCGCGTTGTAGAGGGGGCCGAGGCCGTCGGCGATGGCTTCGGTTTCCTCAAACCTGGCCTGATCAGCGGCATGCGTGGCGTCGTCGACCGTGCCATTGGTTTTATTGTCAAAACCGGAGGGAGCTTCCGGAAGCGGTGAAGCAAACAAAAAGGCAGAAAGCACCAGCAGGGACAAACTCATGAAGAGTTTCATCGTCGCCTCAGGAGGGCTGGTGGGTAAACGACGCCCAATCTTAGCAAAAGGCGGGTAGAAAAATTGGAAAAATTTCTGACTGGGAACCGGGGGAGTCCGCCAACTCAAAAGGTATCGAAGAGGACAAGCAGACAATTAGAAGCAAGAACCAAGGCCAGCACCAACCGCACCTCGCCCGCGAGCCTGGCGGCCTAGGGCGCGGTGGCACCCCCAGGCATCCATTTCCGATCCAAATCTCTTCTAATCCTGGCAGGCAAGAGTATAATAGCCTTCGTGAGGCCAGGAGGCCCGGCCCCACACCCGCCCTGGGCCGCTCATTCGGTATCCCTTCATCTCCCACCGTTGAAGGCCGCTCCGAAAATCGAAAGCGCCTCGCAAACACCATGAGTCTGAGCACCATGAATCTACGGAACATAAACCTGGATCGTCGGCAAAAACTCAGAATCGTGCCGAACGAACTTGTCTTCCTTCAATTGGAGCGGGACGACGGCGGAACAGTGCTGGATGTGTCCGAAGGAGGCCTGGGCTTTGAGACCTTTGCTCCGGTGAACCAAAACGGGCCGGTCCATTTTTGGTTTTCGCTCAACCTCCGAGACCGCATCGAGGCTTGGGGGGAAGTGGTTTGGACCAATGCGACAAGAAAATGCGGCGGCCTGAGGTTTCTGCGCCTTTCCGAAGAAGCCCGCGCACAGATTCGCCGATGGATGACGGAGCTCTCCCGGCGGCAAGTTGTTGATGGAGAGTCCACGCGCAGAACCCGCCCCGAGAGCAGGCCTGACAAGTTCGGCAAAGGCAAAGTAGACGCTGTCGCGGCATTCGTCTCGAAAGCCCGGCCACGGCACTCCACCCTTTTCAGCGGCGTTGAGAGTCCTGCCAGTGCCGACATCCCAGCATCAATTTTTGAAGAGCCGGCGGCACAACCACAGCCGTCAGTGTTGGTTCCCGTGCAGAAGTACATCGCCGCAAAGCGAAAACAGCTGATTTTTGGATTGGTTTTGGGTATTTGCTTCTCCTCGATATTCGCCGTGGCCGCGCTCAAGCTCTCGAATTACCTGCGCCAAACCGGGGACTCCGCAAAGGTGGCTGGAGAGGCGCGCACGGCGAAACCAGCGCTCGAAATCAAGCAGGCCGCTGCGGCTCCCGCAGTTACAACTCCGCCGCCGACCACTCCGGGTTCCGCGGATATCTTTTCAGGCAGCAATCAGCAGAAAGCGTCGTCTTCGGGCCACGTGCTGAATCCTCAGTTGGCAACAGCCACCTTGCCGACTCGCTCGCATACGATAGAACCCGCCACCACTCCACTGCATTCGCGCGAAATTGCGAGCAAGACTAAGCCCCCGACAACCCCAGCGGAACTGTGGGCCTCCGTACAAGCCGGCAATAGCAAGGCAGCCTTGGAGCTCGCCGAACTGTACATCCAGGGAAACGGCGTGCCCCAGAACTGTACGCAAGCGCGCGTGCTGTTGATGGTGGCGTCCGAGAAGCGAAACGCCGGGGCTATCAAGAGATTGCAGGAACTAGACAAAGCGGGATGCCCGGGCGAGTAACGACCGAATAAGGATTGCCGGGGCACGAGTAGGGAAATAAATCCAGAGCATCGGCTGGCTCTGGAAACGCGACACCCTTCCCTTCAAATTGATCAAACCGGGCGGCGGATACCGAGCTTGCGCATGCGGGCCTGGAGCGTGGTGCGCTTGATGCCAAGGAGGACGGCCGCGCCCTTTGGGCCGGCTATGCGCCATTGCGTCTGCTTCAAGGCACGAAGGATGTGCTGGCGTTCGGCTTCTTCGAGCGTGGAGATGGAGGAGCCGGGGGAGGCTAAGGACGGAAATGAAGTAAAGGAAGAAGAGGAATCTGCGCCTGAAGCTGCGCCGGAGATGACGGTGGATTTCAATTCCGTGAGCGGAACGCGAAGCTCTTGGCCGGGAGATAGCAGCACGGCGCGCTCGATGAGGTTTTCGAGTTCGCGGACGTTTCCGGGCCAGGAATAGTGCGAGAGAGCATCCATGGCATCAGCCGGAATATATTGGACATCCTTATTGAGGCGGCGGCTGAAAATCTGGACGAAGTAACGCACAAGCAGAGGAACATCTTCCGGGCGTTCGCGAAGCGCCGGTATTTGAATGGGGAAAACGTTGAGGCGGTAGTAGAGGTCGCTGCGGAAGGCGCGTTCGCTGACGAGTTTGGCAAGATCCTGGTGAGTGGCGGCGACGACGCGGACATCCACGCGCTGCGTCCGGTTGCTGCCGAGGCGTTCGAATTCCTGTTCCTGCAAGACGCGGAGCAACTTGGGCTGGAGGTCGAGCGGGAGGTCGCCGACTTCATCGAGAAAGAGCGTTCCGCGGTCGGCCAATTCGAAGCGGCCGATTTTTTGATTGATGGCTCCGGTGAACGCTCCCTTTTCATGGCCGAATAACTCCGATTCGAGAAGGCCGCTGGGAATGGCGGCGCAATTGACTTTGACAAACGTGCGCTCGCGCCGCGGGCTAAGATTGTGGATGGCCCGGGCAAAAACTTCCTTGCCGGTTCCGGTTTCTCCCAAGAGGAGAACGGTCGTGCCTGCGGGAGCGGCAAGCTCCACCTGGCCGAGGGCGCGTTTCAGGGCGGCGCTGTCGCCGATGATCTCCTCGAAATTAAATTCGCTGCGGATTTCTTCTTCGAGATAGAGCTTTTCCTCGGCAAGCTTGTTTTTCAGCGCGTCGATTTCCTTGAAGGCCAGAGCGTTTTCGACGGCGATGGCGATCTGCGCGCTGACCTGGCGAAGCAGCTCGACGTCCTCGGGAGTGAACGCATCGTTGCGGCGGCTGGCCAGATTGAGCGAGCCAAATGTGCGGCCGTGGGTGATGAGCGGAACGCAGCAGATCGTCTGGATGCCGTCGCTTCGCAGCATGGCGATGATTTCGCTGGAGTAACGTTCGAGTTCGGCGCCACGCGCGAGGAGAGGCAGACCGGTGGAGATGGCGTGGCCGGCGGGAGATGTGTCGCGCGGCACCGTGATTTCGCGCTTGATCATACCGGGCCGGCCGGGAAAATCGAGAGCATGAATTTTCAGCAAGCCGGTGTCGGGATCGAGGAGCGCCAGGCTGGTGTAGTCGTGATGGATGACACGCTCGAGCGTGGAGACGATGCCCCGAAAAACTTCGGTGACCTCGCGGCTGATCACCAGAACGTTGTTGATCTCCAGGAGAACGCGCAAGCGGTCGCGCTCGCGGGCGAGCTGCGTTTGGTAGGCTTGAGAATTCTCGAAATTGAGAGCGTTATCGACCGCAACGGCGACCTGGCTGGCGACGCGCTGCATGAATTGCAGCTCGGTGTCCGTGACGCCCTGGGGGGCCATGCGGCCGAAGCCCATCGAGCCGATGCGGCGCTGCGCCGTGGTGAGCGGAAAAATCGCCATGGAGCGGACCCCGTGTTCGCGAATCCGCGTTATGAAGTCCGGAAAGCGCGTTTCCTCGTCGACATCAGCGATGACGAGAGGCTGCTGCGTTTGCCAGACCCAGCCGGAGGGATGGCCTTCGATGGGCGATTCCATCCCGGCGACTTTTTCCGTGGGGACGCGGCTTTCGAGAATGTGAAGGCGCATTACGTTGCGGACCGGATCGTGGAGAACGAGGGTGAGGAAGTCGAATTCGATGACGGAATGCAGACGGCCGGCGAGGTCGTGGAAAAGCGCGGGAAGATCGCGCTGCTGGGCGATGGCTTCGCTGACTTCGAGCAAGGCTTCGAGCTGACGCCGGGAATGCTCGAGGGGCGAGGCGAAGGCCACTTCGGGCGGTGAAATGACGGGATCCGCCATAGAAGGCAGGATAACACCCGCGTCGGCGGAGGCTCAACTTGTGGCGCGGGCGAATTGGACGGGATTCTGCGAATTACACCCGTGGAAGCGATGAACTTTAGGGAAATGTAGTAGGCGTCGTTTGTTAGTGTAAGACGATCTCAATGAAAATGGATGCCAGCGCGTATACCCAGAAGCACAATTCTCCCGCGCCAAGGAAGCTAAACAGATGGTAAGCTCCGCCTGGTTTCCCTTCTACTCCACGGCGCCTAGCACTGGAAATCCTCTTTATGAACAAAAGGCAAATGACCAAAATGCAGAAACAACTTCCCCATATCACAAGCTCTAAGGGGAAGTCCTTGTCGTTTCGTCCACGCGGTACCTGCCGGAACAACAGTCCGAATATGAAACTGACGGTCCCAAAGACGTGGGTTACCCAGAAGAAAACTCTCTTTAAGGAATCGGCTCCATACGAGGGGCATAATCTCCGATCTAAGGAAACAGCAACAGACTTTCGCTAAAGTCCCGGTAAGCCGCGCGTAACCGAAAGCTGGCGAATGCTTTGGGTCAAACTCTATATTTCGTAAGCCGGAGCGTGGCGGGCGCCGGTGGCGATGAGGCGCTCGATGGAATCGACGGATGGGATGCCGCCACGGGCGCCGATGGCGGTGCAGTTGAGCGCAGCAGCAGCGCAGCCGAAATCGAGCTGGCGCTGCAGCGGCCAGCCTTGGAGCAGCCCATAGATAAATCCCGCATGAAAAATGTCGCCCGCGCCCGTCGTATCAACCGTCTCCACGCAGAACGCGGGCGCGTAGTGGAAGCGCGCCCCGTCCCAAACCAAAACGCCCTCTTCGCCTAGTGTTGCAGCGGTAAGGCGGCACGCAAATCGTTCGCGCACCGCAGGTAGGGACTTCCGCAAATCCGGTTCTTCCGTTATTCGCCCGGGAATATCCCTGCTGGTGATGAGGTAGTCGACGCTCTTCAAGAGGTCCTCGACGCCGGGATAGAGTTCGTCCAAATCGGCGATGACAGGAATGCCCGCAGCACGCGCCCAGCCTGCCGCGGCAGTCGCTGCAGCCGTATCGTGCCCATCGACGTGAAGCGCGCGAGCAGTGACGATCCAATCGTGGTCAAGTTCTTCGGGGCGGAGGATCAAGCGGTCGTCGCGTTTCCAAAGAACCGTGCGCTCGCCGGCGTCATCCACAAGAATGAAAGCCTGCTGGCTGGGACAGCCGGCCGCCGAGAAGAGATGCGCTTCGACGCCGAGGCGCGCAAATTCCGCGCGATGGAGCGCCGCGGCGCTGTCGTCACCGATCTTGCCCACGTAGCGTGCGCGCAAGCCCCACTGCCGGCAGGCAATCACTGCCGTAGCGACCTGGCCGCCGGGCAGCACTTTCGCGGAACGGAATTCGACTTTGGAGCCGCGTGCGGGATAGTGCGCGACGGGAATCAGCGTGTCCGTAGCGTTGAGCCCGACGCCGACTACATCCACTTTGGACGGATTCGTCATAAAGGACCCGGCAACTTTACCGGATGCGGGGACGTTTTCAAAGGCGGAGCGAAGGCGTCAGTGGAAGCGTGTAGTGCGCCAGAGGGCCAGGCCGCAAATAATAAGGAGCAGGAACAGCGCCGCGGTCAAAAGCGCGGCCGGCCCCCAGTGCAAGGACAGCTGCGGGACGCGAGCCATCGCCGCAAAAATCACGAACACGCTGGTGGCGAATACGACCAACAGCCAGTCCAACGCGCTGCGGGAAGGTTTGGCTTCGGTGACAAGCTGGCGGCCGTCCATGCGGGCTTCGACGAAATCCACCGCGACGCCATAGCGGTCGCTCTCGCGCATGGCCGCCTCTTTCCAGCGCGTTTGCTCCTGGCCGGTGGCGGAAGAAAACGCAATGGCGCCGACGCCCAGCATCATGAGGAGCGAACCGCCGATGACTTCGAAATAGGTGGAAGAACTGCGGCCGTGCAATTCGCCAAAAACAAAAATCCCCCAGAGCAGTCCCCAGAGCTGATTGGAATTGGAGAGCGGGATGCCGCGGCTAATGCCCACGTACTTTGCGGCAAATTGTTGGAAAATGTCGCCAATCACCCAGACGAAGCCGCCAAGCATCAGCCAGAAAATGACGCCGCGCGCGCCGAGCAATTCCTGCCACAAGGATGCCAGCCCCAGCGAACTGACGGAGAGGAGCGTCATCATGCCGAGTTCCCCGAACGAAAAGAAAGTGACGAACGAAAGCGGATTCATGCCGGTCAGGTAGGCTTTGCGGTACGGGATATACATGGTGCCCCAAAGAATTCCGGCGCCAAGCGCGGCCCAGACTCCGTTCAGAGAATGTGCGGCGGGGCCATGTCCTGATGCGGATGCGATTGCCAGGAGCGTCGCACCGGCGCACATGACCAGCGCTCCGCCCAGGACGCCGGCGAGACAGCGCCAACCGGCCTGGCGCAGCTCATTGAAAAAAAGAAATCCCCAAAGAATGCCGAGAAGGCTGTTCGAATTCCACAGTGGGAAGGCGATGCTCAAGCCAATGTCGCGAATGGCGAAAATCGTCAGCGTGTTGGCCACGGCCCAAAGACATCCGGCAAGAAGCGCCCAAATGACCAGGTGAGGCGCGCGGCGAACGTCAGCGCGAACGGAGGAGGTGCCAAGAATTAGGGCAGGCACGCTCCAGCGCGCAAGGAAAACGCCAATGACCATGATCAGCGAAATGACCATAGGCGAAATACCGATGGAAACAAGTTTGGTGGGCGCTTCCGCGGCGCCGAGCCAGGCTCCTGCAGCGAAGCCGGAAAGAATGCCGAGTAGTTGAAGTTTTTTCGCACGCGACGCGTCTGGGATTGCTGCGGGAGTCTGGGTGGACGAGACGGGCGGCATTTTGCTCCGATCCGACAATCAGCGAATAAATCGAAGAAGCAGCAATCCGCCCATCAGGACGGCGACGGGTACCCAAAAATGAATGTCGCTCAGAATACTTGCCAACCGGCCGCGCGCGTTCGTGTTCGGTGCAGTCGCATTCATATTTCACCGTTTTTAAATCCCGCGATCGGCGCCGATTATAGCCTTAAAGCTCGGCGTTTTCCGAGTAGCGAAATCTCCGTGAGCTTGACGGCGCATCAGTCCGAGCCGTAAGCTCCACAACATTTCGCGATTGCATCCGGGCCGCATTAGTGGCTGCGGGGAACGAATGGCGAGCACGCTGGCAAAAATCTATGTTGTGCTGAGCGGGGCGATTTTGATCGTGGTCGGTGTGGTGGGACTCTTTCGCCATGAAATGTTCAATCTCACATTTCCTCCCACCCATAACATATTTCACCTGGTCAGCGGGGTAATCGCGCTCTGGGCCGGGCTCGGAAAGCGCGCCGATGGCCCGCGGCGGTTTGGCCTGGTTTTTGGCGCGATCTATACGTCAGTGGCCCTTGCAGGCTTCGCCGGTCTCCGAGATTTCGGTCCCATCCAACTGGATTTGAACACGCATTTCAATTTCATCCACCTCGGCGCTGGCCTGCTCAGCCTGGCGGCTGGTTTGGCCAGCGCGAAGTCGAACTAGTGGTTTTCTGGCTTGGACCGCGCCGCCGCTTGTTCGCTCTTGTATGCCTTCCAGGCTCCATCGATGACGTAAGCGTGAATCGCGTCTGCATCCTGCACGGTCATCTTGTCATGCGGAAATGCAAACTTCGGGGGATCGGCGAAACCGGGCATGCCCTTGCTCCCATGGCTGCCGCCCAAGACAATTTGATACCAATCTTTGTGAGCTTCGGGCGGCATGTAGCGAAGATCGGGAATCGCGCCATCAAGAACCCAGGCGCCGCTCCCGTCAAGTCCGGGCGAGTGACAACCGTCGCAGACAAACGTTCCATACAGCTTTTCGCCCTTGCGAATGATTTCCTCGCTCACGTTCTGTTCGGGAGGCTTGGGCACGGGTGGAATCACAATTTTCGGATACGGGAAAGGCGTCGTGGCGCCGAGCTTGAAGGCATAAAGGCGCGCGGGTCCGCGTTTCGATTCGGGCGTGGCCATGGTGCGGGCCGGCGCGAACAGTCGTGAACCTGAGCCCCACCCAACGGGAGTGATGACATATTGTTCGCCTTTCACGGAGAACGTAACGGGAATCGACTCGATGGCCGAGCCGGTTTTGATCGACCACACTTTTTTCCCTGTGTCAGCCGTATAGGCCGCGAATTCGCCAGTCCCTTGCCCTTGAAAAACCAGGTTGCCAGCCGTGGAGAGAACTCCGCCATTGGTGGCGATTTCTTCTTCGACGGACCAGCACGCCGATTGCGCGACGGGATCCCAGGCGATGAGCCGGCCAAATAATCCTTCGCCGCCTTCTCCTGCTTCGGACGCGGCCTTCACATCGGCGCGACGATCGGTTGTGGGGACGTACACCAAGCCGGTCCCCGCGTTGTAGCTCATCGGCCACCAGTTGTGAACCGTCCACTGCCTAGCGCCGCCTTGCGATGCGGGAATCCGCACGGCGCGTCCGGTCGACAGATTAATCGAAGACGCCCAAACCGCTTTGACGAGAGGCTTCGCGGAAAGAAGTTTCCCGGTCTTGGCATCGAGCACAAAAAAGAAGCCGTTTTTCGGCACGGTCATGGCCACGTGGCGTTTCTCTCCGTCGATAACCAGGTCAGCCATCACAATGTGATTGTTTTCGGAATGGACGCCTTCGGTGCCGGTCTGGTAATACCAGGCGTATTGTCCGGTGTCCGCGTTCACGGCAATGATGCACTCGCCGAACAGCCGGTCGCCGGTCGCCTTAATCAGCCGGAACTCTCCGTAATCCACACCCACACCCGCTGTTCCGAAGATGACCTGGTTTGTCGCCTCATCGTAAGTGATGGCGTTCCACACGTCGCCGCCGCCGACCCGCCACCATCCGTCGCCTGACCAGGTTTTCGCGGCCATTTCGAGCGCCTTCGTTTCAAATGGCTTCGAGGGATCGCCCGGAACCGTCCAGAAGCGCCACGTTTCCTTGCCGGTTTCCGCGTCATAAGCGACCAGCGCGCCGCGCACGCCGTCGTCCGAGCCGTTGAAGCCCATCAGAATTTTCCCCTTTGCGACATGCGGTGCGCCGGTGATGCCGGTTTGCGTTGGTTCGCAGACCGTGGCTTCCCAGACTTTCTTTGCGGTTGCGGCGTCAATGGCCACCAGGCGGCAGTCGCCCGTGCCGACATACACTTTGCCGTTCCAAACAGCCACGCCGCCATTGACGCGCGCGGAGTAGGAGCCGTTGATAGCCTGGTCCAAGCGAACTTGGGGATCGAATTTCCACAGCTGTTTTCCCGTGGCCGCTTCCACCGCATAGACTTTCGAAAGCGGCGCGCTGACGTAGATCACTCCATCGACAACGATCGGCTCCGATACGACGCCCATGGTGCTGTCAATATCCAGGGACCAGGCCAGACCCAGGCCGCCGATATTTTTGTCGGTGATTTGCTGCAGCGGGCTGAAATGACTGGCGTCAAAAGTGCGGCCGTTAAGCAGCCAGTTGTTCCCCATGGCCGCGTCGGACATAACGCGCGACTCGTTCACGTCGCCGGGCTTCGCTTTGTTATCCGCCGAAGAGCGAAGCGCAATGGCCACTCCAATCGCAACAAGGACGAGAGTCAGACCGAGGATGCGCCGTGGATTCATGCCCAACCGCCTTTCGAACGAGTCGCCGACAATTCGCCACGCCGATGCGAGATCGGTGTCCGCAACCTGATTGGCTGGAATTTCCGCTTGCCATGTTAGGTGCGCGACAGAAAGAAAGTCAACGCGGGCGTCGTCCCAGTAATGGATCGGTTTATGATTAGCGGGGTCATCGGGGCTTGTGAATGTCCTACGGTCGTGAGATACACTCCTTCAAGGTCTGAGGACAAAATAAGCAAGGCCGCGGCACCCGGCCGCTAGTTATTGCTGCGAATCCAGGTTCGCCGATGGATAAGCAACGTCTGGAAGCTTTCACGGATGGAGTGATCGCCATCATTATTACTATCATGGTGTTGGAGCTGAAGGTGCCAGCAGGCTCCGATTTTTTCTCGCTCGCGTCCGGTCTGCCGGTATTTCTGGCCTACGCGCTCAGCTTTGGCAACGTCGGCATTTTTTGGAATAACCATCACCACATGCTCCACGCTACGGAACGAATTAATGGCGCCGTGCTGTGGGCCAACCTGTTCCTGCTGTTCTGGCTGTCGCTAGTTCCGTTTGTCATTCGTTGGATGGATGAAACTCATTTCGCCGCCGCGCCCACTGCGGCTTACGGTTTGGTTTTGGCGATGGCCGCGATTGCCTACATCGTATTGGAACGATCCATCATCGCGTGTAATGGTCCCGACTCAAAACTAGCCCGGGCGGTCGGCAACGATCTAAAAAGTAAGGTGTCGCTATCGGTCTACGCACTGGCGATTCTGCTGGCATACGCGCGCCCCTGGATCGCGCTCGTGCTCTACGTGGTGGTGGCGGTGATGTGGTTTATACCTGACCGGCGAATCGAATCCACGGTGTAGCTGGGACGGAAATGAAAACGCGCTTACAGGTGATGAAATTTGGGGGCACGTCCGTCGGCGATGCGTCATGCATCGCCAGGACGGCGCAGATTATCGCGAAAGCCGCGAAGGAGAACCACTGCGTCGCCGTGGTCTCCGCGATGAGCGGCGTGACCAACCGATTGATCGAAGCCGCAAGGAAGGCGCAAGCAGGAGACGCGCGTGAAGCTGCAGCCGTTCTCGATGCGCTGCGTCAACAACACGAAACTGTGCTGACGAGCTTGGTCCAGCACGAAGACGAACGCGCGGGCATCCGGCAACGGATGAACGAAGTGTTCGCAGAAGGCCGGCGCCTTTGCGAAGGAACGGCGCTGCTGCGCGAACTTACGCCGCGCGCCCTGGATGCGATTTCGAGCCTGGGAGAAAGACTGTCTGCGCCGCTGGTGGTGGCAGCTGTCAAAGTCCTGGGACTGCCAAGCGAAGCGATCGAAGCGACGGAACTGATTGTTACCGACGCGTTCCACGGCGGCGCGGAACCACAGATGGAATTGACGCGCGCAAAATCGCAAGCGCGGTTGCGCCTGCTCCTAGAAAAAGGCGTCGCACCGGTGGTGACCGGCTTCATCGGCGCCACCACGGAAGGCCAATTGACCACGCTGGGGCGAGGCGGTTCCGATTACTCGGCGACGATCCTGGGCGCGGCCTTGGATGCGGATGAAGTCATCATCTGGACCGACGTCGACGGCGTGCTCACGGCCGACCCGCGGCTAGTGGCGGAGGCGCGCACGATTCCAGTGATTTCGTATCGTGAAGCTGCGGAGTTGGCCTACTTCGGCGCGAAAGTCCTGCATCCGAAAACGTTGAATCCCGTCGTGCAAGCGGCAATTCCCGTGTGGATTCGCAACAGCTTTGCGCCCGAAAAGCCCGGCACAAAAATCACGCCCGAAGGCCGCAGCATCGGAGGCGGAGTAAAAGCGCTGACGGCCATTCGCGACGTAACATTAATCAGCGTGGGCGGGCCGGGAATTGTAGGATTGCCCGACGTCGTGGGGCGAACGTTTTCCACCACCGCCGAAGTGCGCGCCAACGTCCTGCTGATTTCACAGTCGTCCTCGCAGAACGATATCTGCTTCATCGTTTCCACTGTGGACGCCCAGCGAACCGTGGAAGCCCTGCGCAAAGAGTTTGCACAGGATCTGGCGCATCACAAGGTGGAGCACATCACCGTGGATTCGAATATCGCGATCGTAGCCGTCGTGGGAGAGAACATGCGCGGCACGCCGGGAATCGCCGGCCGAACCTTCAACGCGCTGGGGCGTGACAACGTGAACCTGATCGCCATCGCCCAGGGGTCGTCCGAGAGCAACATTTCCTTCGTGATCGACGTGAAATCTGTCAAGACCGCTCTTAACACAACGCACCGCGAGTTCGGCCTGGACGCTTCGCCAACGTAAGGTTTAACGTGCGCAAATGGTAGGCCCGTGGGGACTCGAACCCCAGACCTCTACGGTGTCAAAGCGGCTTTATTATGCAAGGCCAACAACTTCAAGGCCGTTAGGAGCGGACTAAGTACGTGTAAGTACGCCTAAGCCGGAACTCTTGCACGCGAAATTACAGGTGAAGAAATTCGTGTGGAACCCGTCAGGTGCGAGAGTAACGGCGCAAGGACTACTTTCCAAGCACAACGTCGATTCCAGAAAGCAGTAACTCCAGCTTTGGGCGCGGGAGTTTCCCAGCCCGCTCTGTTAGGAGATCTTTGTCCACGGTGACGATTTGAGAGACGTTGGCTACAGAATCCTTGGGTAGCCCCGTGAGACGCGCAGAGAGGGTCACATTTCCTGGAGCCGTGCCCCATTTGAGATTACTGGTCAGCGGAACACACACTGTTGTGGCGAGGTGGCTCCCATTGGACCAGAACCCGTCGGAACGGGCAGATCCGCCCACCAGATTTCACCTTGGGAAATTACCATTCGCTGCGCTCTAGAACGCGACGGGCCGCAGAGGAAACGAACTCGTCTTTTGCGGCGCCCAGCTCGGAGCAAGCCTTATTCATCGCCTCGGTAACACTGTCTGGGTTGCGCCCCAAGGTAAGTCAACGAAGAGGACTTTTGCGCAACCCAATTTACAGGTGAAGAATTACAGGTGAAGTTTCCTGGTGGATTTGCTAAGTGAAAAACGATGGTAGGCCCGGGAGGACTCGAACCTCTGACCTCTTCCGTGTCAACCTACCACCGACAGGAAGAAAACAACTTAGACCGTATCGAACGTCTTCTCTACAACCCTTATACCAGTCTCACAGGTAAGAATCACAGGTAGGAATCGCAGGTAGATCCAAAACCACCAAGCACCTCAGGTCTGCTTTTCAAGGACCATGTGCAACACGCCATCCTGCGGCGAAGGGAAGTTGGCAGCGTGGAGGCTATAGGGAAACGAAAAAGACTCTGCGGCATCAAACGACTCAAACGCAAGATATAGCGGCCTGCAACGATACAGGAAGCCGTGTTTCAGGTGATTGCAGCGAAAGGTTACGTCATAGCTTTTCGTCTTCCGAATCTTAGGCGCATGCGGGTTCTCGATCTGCCGACGACGGCGACACGGATCTTCTTCGGTTCTGCCCACTGGTGTCACCTTAGATCGCGGATCAGCACCACGTCTTGTTTTCGCGTGCCACGACTCATAACCAGCCGTTTGCCGTCGGGTGACAAGTCGAAACTTGAAATCAGTTCGCTGTTGAAATGGGTGATCTGCTTCGGCGTCCCTCCCGCGATCGGCTGGCTCCAGATATTGTCGACACCGCCCTCGTTCTTGGTGTAAAGGAGCGAGCGACTGTCCGTCCCCCACCGAAACCACGTCCCCCACCACGACAAAATGTCGAAATGCTTCATCGGTGGTCCACCTTCGAACGCCATGATTGCGACTCCTTGCGGGGGATTTGCCAAAGGGTCTTCGTAGGAGTAAGCGATCATCTTACCGTCAGGTGAGATAGTCGGATATTGTGCTTCTGCATCGCTAAGCCGAACAGGATTGCCGCCTTCCATGGGAACCTTCCAAATTCCCTTCTCCGAAAGGTAAACCACCCATTTACCGTCCGGGGAACAGTCCAGGGAAAAACCTCCAAGCGAGGTCAATTTCTTGGGGTTGTTGCCGTCGCTGTCCATCCTCCAAATCTGAGAACTCCCCGAGCGGTCTGAAGAAAAAACAATGTAATGCCCGTCGGGTGAAACCCGAGCGGGGAAGTTTTCTCCAGCGTTCGAGGTCAACTGCTTCGGGTTGCTTCCATCCGACCCCATCATCCAGATGTTCCCATCTGCTCGGCTGGAATACACAATCCTACCGTCCGGGCTCCACGTCGGATAGTCCAAACTGCCGTACGATGTGATCGGCTTGGCGTTGTCCAATGCCGCCATGGGCGCGACCCAAGCATCGGCCAAATCTTCCCATAGCACCGTCGCCACAACGCGGGAGTCGGCAGTTACGCTGACACCCTTGTAGGAGTTCAAATCACTGGTAATCCTGCGAACATCCCCATTCGCATACGAGACGTACACGATTTGCACTGTACCGGCAGCCCGTGCATTCGTATCGGCGACGAGCCCTTGGCCGTCGGGAACCCATGCTAAGTCCACAACCCAATTCCACCGCTTTGGGGTTAAGGGGCGCTCTGCCCCACCTTGGACGGGCACTTCCACCAGACTCGCATTCTCGACACCCGCTCCGGAGTTGAAAGCAACCACAGCAATGGTCTTTCCGTTGGATGACCAAGCAACCGAGCCTCCGAAGCCGTTGGGCCATTTGCGGACGGCCAGTTGCTTCTCCCCGCTGCCATCTTCGTTCGCTACCATCAGTGCTGTCTCGTTCCTCGCTTTGGAAGCCCGGCGGAATGCCACCCGTTTCCCATCCGGCGACAGCGTCACCGTATTAACCCCAAGAAAAAGAGGAAGGACTTCTGCAACATCGACGATCAGCCTTTTCTTGGTTCCTCCCAGCACGGGTATTTTGTAGAGGACGCCAAGCGAACTGTCCTTGCTTTCCGACTGCGCAACATAAAGGAAATCTCCGTCACGGGAGAAAATCAGCCCGCCATAAACCACGTTGGCGGGCGGAACAATCTGTACGTCGCTACCAGTCCCGACCTGCCGCACCCAAAGAGTTTCCCTGCCGTGTACCACACCTTCATCCGTGACATACGCCACGTATCTTCCGTCCGGGGAGATGGCCGCTATTGTCACCTTGCCGTTGGTCGTTAGTCGCGTGATCTCCGTTTTCTGGAACGGCACAACTCTTGGGGAAAGCCAGTAATAGACACCCCACGAAATTCCCGCCAACGCAGCGAGAAGGACACCGACTCCAAGCCAGAGATTTCGCTTCTGACCGACTGGAGATACCGCAGCTCCCACTGCCGTGACCCTGCTTGATTCCGTGTCCCGCCTCAGCCTCTTGAGGTCAGCCCCTAGCTCGGCGGCGGACTGACAGCGGACCTCTCGGTCTTTCTCCAGGCATTTGCTGATGATTTCTTCGAGCTTGGGCGGAACTTCGGGGTTGATCCGAACCGGAGGCACCGGTGGGCGTTCCAGAATGGCGTGAAAGATTAATCCTGAAGTGTTACCTCGAAACGGCAGCTGCCCGGTGGCCATCTGATACAGCACTGCCCCGAAGGAAAATAAATCGGTTCGCGCATCTAAATCCTTGCCTTTGACCTGTTCCGGCGACATATACGCGACCGTGCCAACTGCCGTACCGGGGCTAGTGAGATGCTCTTCGACATCGAAGGTCGCGGCGGTCTGCTCCGTTCCCGTCACAGGCTTGGGAGAGAGCTTGGCCAAGCCGAAATCGAGGATTTTGGCGTGCCCACGATAAGTTACAAAAATATTCGCGGGCTTAATGTCGCGATGAACAATTCCTTTGCCGTGCGCGGCATCGAGCGCGTCGGCGATCTCGATGCCCAGCGAAAGCAGAGTTTCCAGTTCCATAGGACGCCCGCCGATGCCGTGCTTCAGCGTCGCGCCTTCCAGGAATTCCATGGCAATGAACGCTTGCCCGTCTTGCTCACCGATGTCATGGATTGTGCAGATGTTGGGATGATTCAGGGCGGACGCGGCTTGCGCTTCGCGCTGGAACCGGGCGAGGGCATGCGGATCCCGGGCTACATCCTCAGGTAGAAACTTGAGCGCGATGAAGCGGCGGAGACGAGTATCCTCCACTTTGTAAACGACTCCCATCCCGCCGCCACCGAGCTTCTCGATGACGCGATAATGCGAGATGGTCTGGCCGATCATTGCTGGGACCGCAACTCTGTGGTGCGATGTTAGAGGTCGAATAGAGCGGAAGTCAATAAATGGCTGATGGACTGACCGGGGCGCTCCGCGGAATTCTTGAAAGATAGACACACCTAGCCAAATGGAACCACTTTACAGGTGAAGAATTACAGGTGAAGTTTTTTGAGAATTTTTGCTAAGTGATTGGAAACGATGGTAGGCCCGTGGGGACTCGAACCCCAGACCTCTACCGTGTCAAAGCGGCGTGATTACGCACTTCCAGCCACATACAACGGGACTATTGCAACTTTGCGTACTCGGCTTTGGCAGAGATAAGGACAGGAATGTCAGGGTCGGCTTCTTTCCAAACCGTTAGGAAATCTTGGTAGGCTGTTTTCGCTTTGCTGGTGTCGCCTTGCAAGACGTAAGCGCGAGCAAGGCCTAGCTGCGACAAGTGCCACGACGTTGATATTGGCGAGACGCCCCGATGGTCCAGAACTGCCCTGAATTCGGCAGCGGCCTCTTTCGTTCTTCCTAGGCGGAGGTAGGCTACCGCCCGAAGATAGTTGGGCAAGAAACCAGCATGCCTTCCGAACTCGTAAGGCTTGACAGGCTCCAGGCTGAGCAATGCCTGGTCAGCCTGACCCCGCTCCAACTGCGATGCAGCTTGAACCTCTGGTGCATCTACTGCGTTGAGGAGCGTATCCGATGACTTCTCGCGCACAAGGCGCTCGATGATCTTGTGTGCCTCCGAGTTTTGCCCGATAAGGGCCATCACCAACGCCGCCCTCGACTTGTCTTCGCTAGAATCGCTGAGCTTCATGGCCTCCGCAACCGTTTTGCTTGCTTCAGTTGATTCGCCAACTAGGGCTTCTTGGGTAGCTTGGGTTAACAATATTCCAGCAGCTGCCCCCTTCAGGTTCGACTCCAGCACCATGTTCACAGCATGGCGCGTGCGCTGGCGCGCTTCGGTCAGCTTACCCTCGAAGAAATAAATGTCGGCCTGCGTAGAAACAACAAGCCAGTCTTCCGCATTCTGCGCCATCCATTCCTCTTCTCGTTGCGCGCCTGCTGCGTCGGATCGGAGCACGGCCAATTCATACAGCTGGTAGTGGAGCCACACGCCTTGGGCCTTCCTGTCCTGAGCCAAGTGCATCATAGCTTCCGCTTGATCGTATTGACCCTGTGCTTGTAATGCGACCGTCAAGTTCTCATAGGGGAGCGCCAAATTAGGAGCTATCGGCAGAGTTGCCCGGTATTCGTCGGCAGCTTTCTGGTACAGGCCGAGACTTAGGTAGCTATGGCCCAGAAGGTTGTGGGGCGGAAACTGGTTTGGTTCCAAGCTCGCCCACGAGCGAAGCGCGTCAATCCCTTTGTAGATTTCCCCTGTTGCATGAAGATAGTAAAGGGCCTCAATTCGCCGTTTTTCCGATGCCGGGACGCTGTCCTTGAGCGCGAACGCGCGCTTGAGATCCTCGATCTGCTGTTTCGTCTCACCGAGATTCAGGTGGGCGGCGGCCAGGAATTCCCAAGCCTCTGCATAATTGGGATCGAGCTGCGTTGCCCTTTGCAACGCCGCTACAGCTTGCATGGGCTGCTTATCTAGGAGACTGTAGCCAGTCGAAAACGCCTTGTTGGCTTGCACGGACGCGGTAGAAAGAGGAGCCGGGTCCAAAAGCGCATTCCCAGTAGTACCTGACAGTCGCAGGCGAGTGGCAGCCGCTAGTTTGCTGACAGTCGTCAGTACGTCATCGATTTTCTTGGCCTCAGCCTGTTCGTGATATAAAACGCGCCCGCTTGTGCAATCGAGTGTCGTCAACTCAATCGCGTAGCTGCTCCCCTGTGGATTGATTGCACCCTCAGCTAAAAATTTGCCCTTGGCTTGCTGGCACAATTGGCGAGTAAGGTCTGGAGTCAGGCGAGCGTCGGAGGCATATCCCGTGGAGCGCAGTAGGTCTGAGACGCGGTCATCATTGACGACCTCAAAGGCGGGAGAGCGATTCAATTCTGTCATTGCCACTTGTCTCAAGACATCATCAAAAACCGTATCACCTGTCGCATTCGTGAATTCGGAGACAAAGAGCGGTTCACGAGCATTCGAGAGTAGTTTCGGACGCGAACGATACTTGTACAAGCCGATGCCTAGACCGCTAAGGATGATTAGCACTAGCACTGAGATTATCGGCCTCCGCAAGCGCGACACGCCCCTGCCTGGCTCGCTCGATGTGGCGGCCGCCGGATGCCGTGCCGAATCGCTGTCGCGTCTCAGACGCTGTAAGTCCGTGCGAATGTCAGCTGCGTGCTGATACCGCAAGTTGCGATCCTTCTCCAACGCCTTGTTGATGATTTCTTCTAGCTTGGGCGGAACCTCGGGATGAATCCGCAGCGGAGCCACGGGTTGTCGCTCCAGAATGGCGTTGAAGATTAGTCCCGAGGTGTCCCCTCGGAACGGCAACTGCCCGGTAGCCATCTGATACAGCACGGCACCGAAGGAAAACAGGTCGGTTCGCGCATCCAAATCCTTTCCTTTGACCTGTTCTGGCGACATATAGGCGACTGTACCCAAGGTGCCGCCAGGACTGGTCAAGTGGTCCGGGTCCACGTCTTGCGTTGCAAGCGTATTCGCATCGCCAGACACACCCCTCGCGGCACTGACCTTGGCAAGACCAAAGTCCAAAATCTTGGCGTGTCCTCGCTCGGTGATGAAGATGTTCGCAGGCTTGATGTCCCGGTGAACAATTCCTTTGGCATGGGCGGCATCCAAGGCGTCGGCAACCTCGATAGCGATTCCGAGCAATTGTTCCAGTTCCATCGGCCGTCCGGCGATCGCGTGTTTTAGGGTTTTGCCCTCCAGATGCTCCATAGCGATGAATGCCTTAGCGTTTTCTTCGCCAATGTCATGAATGGTGCAGATGTTGGGATGGTTTAGTGCCGAGGCTGCTCTGGCTTCACGGCGAAATCGCTCCAACGCTTGGCGATCATGGGCTAATTCTCCAGGCAAAAATTTGAGCGCCACAAATCGGTTGAGCCGCGTGTCTTCCGCCTTATACACCACACCCATTCCACCGCCGCCCAACCTCTCGAGGATGCGGTAGTGGGAGATGGTCTGGGCTAGGAGCGGGTCGGTCTCCGCCATCGTGCCGCAATCTTAGGTTTTGACCTGGGACAAGTCAACGAACGGAACTGACCTGAACCACTCCGACCCAATTTACAGGTGAAGAATTACAGGTGAAGTTTTCTGGTGATTTTTGCTAAGTGATTGATAACGATGGTAGGCCCGTGGGGACTCGAACCCCAGACCTCTACCGTGTCAAGGTAGCGCTCTAACCAACTGAGCTACGGGCCTAGAATTCATAAAGTTTAGCACGGGTGGCGCATCGAGCGCAGTGGCCGGGGCTCGTAATTTGGCTCTGTTGAACTTCCCTTCCAGCGAAGGATGTCTCCGCCGCGA
>WNFT01003936.1_pt1 | contig 25580 bp, 23 predicted proteins | sample 5400191 | NCBI WGS metagenome assembly WNFT01 (sample SAMN13153359, study PRJNA577476) | soil metagenome | isolation source: 80 cm saprolite under Madrone tree | place: USA:California | collected 2016-06-14 | reverse complement strand
AATCTGCTGCGCTCGGCCCTCAATGTCTCGAGTTTTCTGCTCACTGAGCAGGCACTGACCGGCCGAAACCGCGTCGCGTCCGGGAATCGCAGCCAGTCGAGCTGCCCGGCGGATACGGTCCGGACACGCGATGGCTGGATCATGCTGCAATGTGTGGGACAGGCGCTCTATAAGCGCTGGGCCCGCTTGATGGGCGAGGAGCAGTGGCTCACTGACCCGCGATTTGGCACGGACGAGCTGCGTGCGGAGCACGGCGAGATTCTCAGCGAGCGCACCGCGCGCTGGGCCGCCGAGCGCACGACGGCGCAGGCCCTCGAGCAGCTGGCGGCAGCTCGGATTCCCGCGGCACCGGTACTCTCGCCGCAGCAGGTGCTCGAGGATCCGCATGTTCGTGCGGGCGGCTACTTGACGGAGGTCGACTATCCGGGTCTGCCTCAGCCCGCAACCCTCGTGACCCCGGGGGTGGAATTGAGCGCCACGCCGGCCTCGATCCGCACACGGGCGCCGACGATTGGCGAGCACACCGATTCGATCCTCGCTGAGCTCGGGTATGCCGACGATGAGATCACCGATTTTCGCCGCCGCAAGATCGTATAAGGAACAGCCGGCCGCGGTTTCTGGGAACATGCGATGAATCTGGATTTTTCCGACGAACAGAAGACTGCCAGAGATGAGCTTCGGCGCCTGCTCTCGGATCATCCGGGACTCGGATCAGCGCGCGCCGCCCTCGAAGCTCGAGCACCGTTCGACCGTAGCCTCTGGCAGCAGCTCGGCGGACTCGGCTGGCTCGCCGCGGCCATTCCGCGGCAGTACGGCGGGCAGGGACTCGGCTACGAAATGCTTTGCTGCGTCGCCGGAGAGATCGGCCGCTCGATGGCGGCCGTCCCTTTCGGCTCATCGATTCTACTTGCGGCAGAAGCCCTGCTGATCGGCGGCACAGAAGAGCAGCGGCGCGCGTATCTGCCGGCTCTCGCCTCCGCAAAGAAAATTGGCGCGTTCGCGATTGCGGAGGCGGCGGGCGCATTGACTCACGAATCAATTCGCGCCTCCTACCATGACGGTCGACTGGTGGGCACCAAGATCGGCGTCAGCGATGGCATGGCGGCGGACCTGCTGGTCGTGGTAGCGCGAAGCGCGGGGGAGCCCGGGCTGTTCGTCATCGAGGCGAGCGATTCGGGCGTTCATCGTGAACCGCAGGCCGGCGTCGATCCGAGCCACGCCCCGGCGAAAGTTCGATTCGACGGCGCTCGAGCCGAGCCGCTGGGTGCGCTTACCGGTTGGAACGGAGTGCGGCGTCTGCTGGATCGCGCGGCAGTTTCAGTCGCGTTCGAGCAAGTGGGCGCAGCCGACGCCGCTCTCGAGATGGCGACGACTTATGCGAAAACGCGCCGCGCCTTCGGCCGCCTGATCGGATCGTTCCAAGCCGTGAAGCACAAGCTCGCTGACGTTTTCATCGCGATCGAACTGGCGCGTGCCAACAGTTTCTACGCTGCCTGGGCGCTCCAGGCGAACGCCGCGCCGCTCGCGCTCGCGGCCGCGACCGCCCGTGTCTCCGCGACGGAAGCGCTGGAGCGAGCCGCGAGGGAGCTGATCCAGGTCCATGGCGGCATCGGCGTGACCTGGGCGCATGATTGCCATCTTTTCTACCGACGCGCCCAGCACCTTGGAGTGATGCTCGGCGCATTGCGGGAATGGCAGGACCGTGTCGCGGCAGAGCTGGCGCGGAAGGCGTAGGCACTCGGGCGCCATAGGGGCTGGGGCGACATAGGGACTGGGAGGGAAACAACTTTGGACTTCGAAGATACACCGACGGAAGCAGCCTTTCGCGCCGAGGTGCGCGCCTGGATCCGCAGTACGGGCCCGCAGTTCGTACCACCGCCGAATGCGGCGGAGGCTGAGGTCGTGCGCCTCGCAAGGCGCTGGCAGGCCGCGCGCGCCGACGCAGGGTACGCGGGTTTCGGTCTCCCGAAGTCGATTGGCGGCCGGCCCGGACCCATGATGGAGGAAGTGATCTTCCTTCAGGAGCAGCGACAACACCCCATGGCGATGGTGGAGATCATGACCCTGGGGGCCGGCATGGCGCTTCCGACGATCATCGCCCACGGGCGGCCGGAACATCTCGAATTGCTCGGACCCTCCACGCTACGCGGTGATACTGTCTGGTGTCAGCTGTTCTCCGAGCCAGGCGCAGGCTCGGATCTCGCCGGCATCGGCACGTCGGCCGTGCGCGACGCGGACCGGTGGATCGTGAACGGTCAGAAGGTCTGGACGTCGGGGGCGTATTTCGCCGACTGGGGCTTGTTACTCGTCCGCACGGATCGGTCCGTGCCGAAGCACAGGGGGCTGACCTATTTCCTGCTGGATATGCGCTCGCCGGGAGTCGAGGTCCGACCACTCAGGCAGCTCGGGGGCCGCTCGGAGTTCAACGAAGTGTTTCTGACCGACGTGAGCATTCCCGATCACATGCGCGTCGGAGCCGTCGGAGCGGGGTGGACGGTGGCCATCACGACCTTGTCGAACGAGCGGCTCGCATTGACCGGCGACGCGGCGGTGAGCCGCAATCTGCTCGGGCCCCTGTTGCGGCTGGCCGCGCGGATTCCCTCGATCGGCGGCCGCCCTCTCCTCGAGGACCCGGCGTTTCGCGAGCGCATCGCGTCGTACCATGCGGCCGTGGCCGGCGTCGAGCACATCGCGGCGCGCATCTCGACCGCGCTTTCGCGGGGCGGCAATCCCGGACCCGAGGCGACGATCGGCAAGATGACGCTGACGCGGTGGCTGCAGGCCATGGGGACCTTTGGGATCGAGCTGGCCGGCGTCGCCGGGGCCGTCGTCGATCCGGCCGCGGACCCGGATCTATTCGAGATCCAACAGGGATTTTTCCTTGCGCCGGGTTATCGCATGGGAGGGGGAACCGAGGAGATCGGCAAGAACATCATTGCGGAACGGGTGCTCGGCCTCCCGCCGGACATCCGGGTGGACAAGGACGTGCCGTTCAACAGCATTCCGCGCGGCACGTCCTGAGGTTTCACGCCGCCGGCCTCGGATGAAGCCGAACGCGCAGATTCTGGAGGCCGCGAAACCCCAATGCCGATCCCCAGTGGAGGGGATCGTCGAGCACTTCGATGGAGTCGAACCGCTCGACGAGTGCCGGAAAAAATTCGGACAGCTGCATCTTGGCAATCAGATGGCCGATGCAATGGTGCAATCCGGGACCGAAGGTCACATTTTGATCTTGCGAGCGCGCGAAATCCAGCGACTCGGGATTCGGAAACACGGCGGGATCTCGGTTCGCACCGGCGATCATCAAGTAGACGTGATCATCCCGCTTCAATTGCCGGCCGTTCCAATCGAAGTCATTTGTCACCACGCGTACTTGCGCCGTGGACATGGCGACGTAACGCATGAGCTCCATCATCGCGTCCCCGATCGACTCAGGGTGGGATCGGATATAGGCGCGCGCGTCCGCGTCGCGAGCCAGCGCAACGGTGCCAAGGGCAATGGTGTTCGTGGTCGTGTCGTTGCCCGCCGTCAAAGTCAGCTGACACGCCGAAATGATCTCCTCTTCGCTAAGCTTTCGGCCGTTCTCCTCGGCGGAAATGAGCGCCGAAATGAAGTCGTCTGCGGGGGTCCGGCGTCGCTGACGGATCTCGTCACCGAACGCGTCGCGCATTTCCTTCGCAGCCTTTTCCGCCTCATCCAAGAGATCAAGATTGACGCCGCCACCGCCGAGACCCGAGTTCAGCGCATTGGACCAGTAGTGCAATTTCGGCAGATAGTGGCTCGGCAATCCCATTAGACGAAGGATGATGTTTCCCGCAATCTGACGGGCGACGCCCTCTACAAATTCCAATTCCCGCCCGTCGGCCGCGGCGTCGAGCGTCCGGCGGATGATATCCCGCGCGAAAGGGCGATTGGCTTCGGCTATCTTCTTGCTGAACGCCTTCAGCATGAGCTTGCGCAGCCGCGACTGCTCGGGGGGATCGAGGCTGATGAGCATTCGCGGGACCGTTTCCAATAGATAGGGGATTCGGTGCCGCTCGTTCTCGGGGAGCACCTGGAAGACGCGCCTCAGCCGTCCGGCCACCGACAAGGGAAGATCTCCGCGCAGGCCTTTGACCACTTCGGCATGTCCGGTGACGATCCACGATTTGTGCCTCTCGCTCCAATAGATAGGTGCGGCATCGCGAAGCGCGTTCAGCTGGTCAAGCAGTCGATTGCCCAGCTCCGGCACCTTGGTGAAATCAATGTCTTGAACATTCATGGCGGTCACGGTTTCCTCGCCGCGTTCATGGGGCGTCGCGCGCGCAACGTCGCGTCGGTGCGGGCGCCATTGGCGCGATAACCGAACCCACGCGCGAAAATCTCGACGCACAGGCGCAACCGCGCCTCCAGCTGTTCCGGCGTGTCCCCGGCGACTCCGATCGACAACCGATAACGAACGTGGGCGATCAATGAGCCAAAAAAAGCTTCGGCGGAAAGCAGCGGGTCAGCCGCATCGATCACACCGTCTTGCATCTGGCCGCGCAAATAATCCGCGAGATACTCGGTCAGCGCGGGAATGGTGTGGGACGCACGCAAGGTGTGGACTACCCTCAGCAGAGCCGGTGTGTCGCGATACTCACCCATGGCGATGCGCTGGAGCGCCAGGCTGTCGGGATTCAGCGCGACTCTCATCAAGTGCCGTCCGAGCTCGGTGAGCATCGAAATCAGGTCGCCCCGGTGGTCCACGACGAAAAAAGGCGTGAGCATTCGCTGATACACCGATTGGACAACCTCGGCGAACAGTTGCTCCTTGCTGCCGAACTGGTTGTAGACCGTCTGTCGCGCGACCGCGGCAGCCTCTGCGATGGATTCCAGGCTCGCGCCGTAGCCGTCGCGCAGGAACACGGTCTTGGCGGCGCTCAAAATCATCTCCCGTATCCGCTCGGTGTGTCCGGCTCCGCCGCGCTCGCGCGCACGCCACCGATAGTAGCTCGGGACCGAAACAGCGGCCCTGCGGCACGCAGTCCTGACATCCAGTCCGGCTGCGATTTCACGCTCGACCGACGCCACGCGTTCCGCCGCAACATCCGGGCGACGGAGCGCGCGCGGCGCATTTGCCGAGTTGGAAGAAGCCGAGGAAGTCATCATCGAGATTCTCACTCCACGAGCATTGGTGTCCAATGGTTCTCTAATCAGACAAGAAATATTGACATGTAAAGCCTACAGGCACACCCTCTGGTTCGAGAATAGTAGACTATCCTGTCAATGATAATCTTGCTACTTAATTTTGAGCCGCAGAGCTAAAGCCATACGGAGCAAGCACATGAATGCGCAATTTGCGTCGCCCGCCAAGACGGATTTTGGTCTCGCGCCGGAACGGATCATCGAGCTCTCGCCCACCGACATGTATGGCATACCGCTCGAGGAGCAGGCACAGATCCAGCTCATGGGGGCGCGCAGGCGCTTCGAGCAGCTGGCCGATAATATCCCGATGCTCGGCCGGCTCGCGCAAGAGCAGGGAATCACGAAAATCCGCTCGCTCGAGGACATGGGGCCGCTGCTCATCCCGCACTCGGCGATGAAATCCTATCCGATGTCTTATTTGGAGAAGTCCCAGTTCGACCGTCTGACGGCATGGCTCAACGGGTTTACGACGCATGATCTTTCGGCCTTGAACACCAAGAACTGCGATTCGATCGACGACTGGCTCGACGTCCTCGATCAGAACACCGAGGTACGCGTTCTTCATTCGACCGGGACCGGCGGAAAGCTGTCCTTCCTGCCGCGCGGCACGGCCGAAATGAAGATCATGGTGACCGCATGGCGCCAGATGTTCGATCGCTTTCGCGACGAACCGCCGCGCATGGGCGCGGCCGTCGAGGAGGCTCCCACGATCTTCGTCCAATACCGCAAGGGGGGCATGGCACAGCACCGCCTGCTCGATTATCTGCAGGAGTACATGTACAAGGGCGACGCATCGAAGATCGTGACGACGAATCCGTCACGCTTCAGCGCCGATGCGGCCTCGATCGGCGGCCGCCTGCGCGTCGCCGAAGCCAAGGGCGAGCTCGGAAAATTGCAGATCTCGCCCAAGTTGATGGCGCGGCGCGATGCATTTCTGAAGGAGCAGGAGCGGTCCGCGACCTACATGGACGACTTTTTCAATGAAGTGAACACTCGTTTTCGCGGCAAGCCCGTCTCCATCATGGCCCATATTCCCATGCTTTTTAACGTGGCGACGGAAGGCCTCAAACGTGGCTTAGAAAATGTTTTCGCGAAGGACACGTTTATATTGGCGGGGGGCGGCATGAAGGGCCTCACCCTTCCCGACCATTGGCCTCAAACCGTCGACCGATTCTTCGGGGGCGCGCCGCTCAGCGACGGATACGGCATGACGGAGATAATCATTGGCTCGCGGGCCTGCCCGCTTGGCCGCTATCACGTACCGCCTTGGGAAATCCCATTTCTTCTGGATCCCGCCACCGGCGGGCAGTATCCGCGTTCGGGAACGCAAACAGGGCGCTTCGGGGCGTTCGATCTGAATCCGCAGACCTACTGGGGCGGTTTCCTCACCGGCGACGAAGTGACGATGAGTTGGGGCGACGACACTGCCTGCGGGTGCGGCCGCATCGGACCTTTCGTTCATCGCGGAATCCGGCGCTACTCCGAAAAGGAAGGCGGCGACGACAAGATCACCTGCGCGGGCGCACCGGACGCGCACGATAAGGCGATCGACTTCATTCTACGATCCGCAGGGTAACCCCATGACAATGTACAAGGTACCTCTCATCATCCGCGGTGAAGTGATCGAGGATGCCGACGTCGAGTACGGCGGACGCAATCCGGAAACCCGATTTCGCACAGCCGATGTGCGCAAGTACATCGACCGTCTGCCGCTCGCCTCGCCGTCGGCGCTGGCCGATCTGTATTCACTCTCGTTCGACCAAATTCTAGACTTTCTAGAACAGCTGGGGTCTCACCTGTCCTTGAAAGGCAACCTCCATCTGCAAGAGGCGCTGGCCTTGTCAATCCGCACCTCGGGACTCGGCGAGGCGATACTGAAAGACTGCTACGAGAATCTTCGTCAGGTGTTCGATCGCAAGCGCATGCGAGAAATTGCCGACATCCTGATCGGCATTCCGTTCCTGGAAGGCTGGGTCAACACGCGCTCTCAGGGCGGGACGAAAACCTTCGTCCGGGCCTTCGGCGCCCGCAGCGTTCACGTGATCGCCGGCAATGTGCCGACTGTCTCGGCGCTGACGATTCTCCGCAATACCCTTACGCGCAGCGACATGATCATCAAGACGCCATCCAACGATCCGCTGACGGCGGCGGCCATCGCCCGTACGATGGTCGATATGGCGCCGGATCATCCGGTTACGAAGCATCTATCCGTCGCTTACTGGAAGGGCGGCGACGTCAGGGTCGAGGAGGAGCTTTACAAGCCAGCCAATGTGGAGAAGATCGTCGCCTGGGGCGGCATGGCTTCGATCACTCACATCGTGAAGTATCTTCAGCCTGGCATCGACCTCATCACGCTGGATCCGAAGCTGAGTTCGACCATCATTGGCCGGGAGGCGTTCAGCAGTGACGAACGGATGCGCGAAGTTGCCAGGCGCGTCGCACTCGATATCGGGGTCTACAATCAGCAGGCCTGTCTCAACGCGCGGGTCGTCTACATCCAGACCGGGACCGACCGGGTCGGGATCGCAGCCGCCAATCGGTTCGGAAAACTCGTGTATGAGGCGATCCAGGCAATCCCTGCGCATCTCAGCAACCCGGTGCGCGCGCTCGAACCGGCCCTCGCAGAGGAGCTCGAGGGACTGCGATTCGCGGGAGATGCCTACAAGACCTTCGGCGGCGACGGTCGCGGCGGCGTCATCGTCTCCCAGACCGATCAGCCGGTCGAATTCGCTCCCTTGCTCGCCAACCGAGTAGCGAATCTGGTCCCGATCGACGATCTCAAGGTCGCCATCTCGGCGGTAACTGCCTACACCCAAACGATCGGAATCTACCCCGACGAACTCATTCCGAAAATCCGCGACCAGCTTGCCTTTGCGGGCGCTCAACGTCTGATCACGCTCGGCTACGTGGCGCCGAGCCGCAGTTTCGCCGGCCCCCAAGACGGGATGGAGCCGATGCGGCGCATGTGCAAGTGGATATTGAGCGAAGTGGACGATCCGGCCTTGGCACCGTATTGGCCGTGGCCCGACGCAACGCCCGCCGAAGCGTCCACTGGGGCATAACGGGAGAGGTGATTCTGGCGAGCGGGGGACAGCTGCGCTGAAAGAGGAATCTTCATGATGGACACTGTGATCCGCAACGGGGTATTGGTGGACGGTTCCGGAATTCCGCGCTTTCGCGGCGACCTCGGCATCGATCGAGGGCGAATCGTCGCGCTCGGCGAAGTCGCGCAGCGCGGCGATTCAGAGGTCGACGCCGGCGGCGCGGTCATCGCACCGGGTTTCATCGACATCCACACTCACTATGACGCGCAGGCGTTTTGGGATCCGATGCTGAGCCCCTCCGTTTTTCATGGCGTCACGACGGTATTGGCGGGAAATTGCGGCTTCAGCCTGGCTCCCCTGTCCGGGCGCCCGGAGGACGCGGACTATTTGCTTCGCATGCTGTCACGGGTCGAAGGCATGCCGCTTGCCACACTGCGCGCGGCGGTGAAGGCAGACTGGCGGAGCTTTGGCGAGTATCTCGACAAGATCGACGGCACTCTGGCGATCAACAGCGCTTTCATGGTGGGCCACAGTGCGCTGCGTCGCGCTGTCATGGGCGCGCGCGCGGTTACCGACAGCGCGACGCCGGCTGAGATCGAAGCGATGAACGCTCTGCTGCGGCGTTCGATCGAGGAAGGCGGCGTAGGGTTTTCGACCACCATTGCCGCCAGCCATTCCGATTACGAAGGACATCCGGTTCCATCGCGCGCGGCCACGCGGGAAGAAATGGTGACGCTTGCCGGGGTCGTCGGCGAGTATCCCGGGACCTGGCTCGAGATGGTGTTTGGGGTCGTCTCGATGCGAGAGGAGCATTATGCATTGGGCGCGGACATGTCCCGCGCCGCCGGCCGGCCGCTCAATTGGAACGCGATTCAGATCAACACGGGGAAGCTGGAACTGGTCGAGGATAGCTTACGCGCGAGCGATTACGCGCAGGCGCGCGGCGCGACGGTATATGCGCTGATTCCGGCAACACCCATGGTGACGCTGCTTAACTTCGTCAACTGCTTTTTGATCGACACGATACCAGGCTGGTCCGATCTGGTTCCCCTGTCGCTTGCCGAACGTCGCGAGGCCCTCGGCAGTCCCGCGTTTCGCAGCCATCTGAAGGAAGGGGCGTCGAAGGCGCGCACGATGCCGGAGGCGCGCGTTACCCAATGGCCGATCTTCGTCCTCAAGGGGTTATCCCTCCCGCATAACGTTCGGTGGAACGGACAGCGCCTGGGTGACTGCGCCGAGGCGCTGGGCAAGGAGCCGCTCGACGCGTTGTTCGATTTTGCCGTGGAAGAAAACCTCGGCGTCTCTTTCGAACGCACGGCGGAAAGCACCGACGAGCGTTCCTGGACGATCCGGCGCGAGCTTTGGCGCGATCCGCGCTGCATGATCGGCGGCTCCGATGCAGGCGCACATCTGGACATGCTCAATTCCTTCGCCTTCTCGACTCAGCTCTTGGGCGAAGGCGTGCGGCAGCGCGAGCTGCTATCGCTCGAAGAGGCCGTGCATCGCATCACCGGGCTGCCGGCCGAGCGCTTCGGTCTGACCGGCCGCGGGCGGATTGCGGTCGGCGCGACGGCCGATCTGGTGATTTTCGATCCGGAGACGGTCGATTGCGGTCCCATCGCGATGCGCAACGACCTGCCGGGTGGAGAAGCGCGACTGTACGCGGACGCCATCGGCGTCCGGGAGGTCATCGTCGGCGGAGTAACGGTTGCGCGCGACAATCGTCCCACCGGGAGAAAGGGCGGTAAGGTTCTCCGATCGGGACTCGACACGCACACGGTTGCCGTCGGTGAGGCGGGGGGCGGCAGGGGAGGATCGTATGACGGCTGATCTCGGAGGGAAGACGGTTCTGATCATCGGGGCCAGCCGTGGAATCGGCGCCGCGGCGGCCGTGGCCTTTGCGCGTCAGGGCGCTCACCTCGTCCTCGCCTCGCGCGACATGGTGGGATTGGAGGCGCTGCTCGACACACTGCCCGGTGGCACGCAGGCGAAAGTCATCCGCACCGACGTCACGGTGGCTGCGGATATCGTGCGCAGCGTCGAATTCACCGTCGAGCAGTTCGGCCGGCTCGACATTGCATTCAATAATGCCGGAGTCAGCCCGAAGCGGGCTCCGCTCGCGGATCTCGCCGAGGAAGCGTTCGACGCGGCGCTGAACACCAACGTGCGAGGAATCTTCATCGCGATGAAGCATGAGATCAGGGCAATGCTGAAGACCGGCGGGGGCAGCATCGTCAATACCGGGTCGGTATCGAGCACGATCGCCGTACCGCACATGGCTGCCTATTGCACCAGCAAACATGCACTGGCCGGGTTGACGAAAGCGGCCGCACTCGACTATGCGGCGCAGAATATCCGCGTAAACCTGGTGGCCCCGGGCCCGGTCGACACGCAGATGCTTCGAGACGGCGCCGCCGCGACGCAACAGGGAAGGGAGATGATCGCGTCCTCGACGCCGATGCGGCGCATATCGCGGCCCGAAGAAATCGCGGCGGCGGTGGTCTGGGTGGCGTCGTCCGCGGCGTCCTATTTGACCGGCGCCATATTGCCGGTGGATGGGGGTTACACGCTGCCGTGAGAACGCCGTGCGTGCAGCCTACGCTAAGACAACAGCAACTCGGCGAGCCGCTGCGGCTGCGAGATAAACGGAGAATGCCCGCTGTCGAGGCGCAGCACCCGTATGCCCGGGCAGCGATCGATCGCCCACTGCTGTTGCGCGGGAGCCAGCGCGTGATCGCGCTCACAGAAAAGATAAGTTCGGGGCACATGCTCGAGCCGCCCGGACACGAGCCGCACCGGCTCGGTTAACGGGGCATTCGGCTGCGGCGTGAGACGTTGGAATGCAGCCGCAGCGTCGGCTTCGGTGAGATCGGAGAAGAAAGTAGCCCGCGCGGCCGCAGCGGTGATGCGGTGGCTCGCGCCCGCCTCCGCAACCGTGAGGCCGGTCTCGAGAGCTTCGTTGCGCCATGCCGCGCGACCGCTCGCTTCGTTCATCGATTCGCCGTCCATCGGGACGACCGCCGAGATGTAGATGAGGTGACACACCTTCGCCGGCCACGCATCGAGCGCGGCGCTCACGACCATGCCGCCCATCGAGTGGCCGACGAGCACGACCGGCTCCGCCGCCGCCTCCAGCAGCTTACCCACACTCGCGACGTAGTGCGCCAGCGTGACCGCGGCGCGGGGAGTGCGGTCCGCTCCATGTCCGGGAAGGTCGGGCGCGACGACGGCATGGCCGGATGACTGCAGCAGTGGTATGACGCGCTCCCAGCACCATGCACCGTGCATGGCGCCATGGATCAAAACATAGGTGCTCATCGGGTCGGCCGCCTCATCCGTCGTCATACCACGTGATGGCAGGAGTACGCATGGTAGTATACAGTCTACTGGCATACGATCTTCTTTTTTCTTGAGATCTTATGAGGAGCGCGTGATGGGTGCTGGACCGCTTGCCGGAGTCAGGGTCGTCGAGATTGCGGGCATCGGACCCGGGCCGTTCGCTGCGATGCTGCTCGCAGATCTCGGCGCCGAGGTATTGCGGATCGACCGCAAGGACGGCGCGGCCATTGCCCGCGCGATGGGCATGGACTTTGCAAAAGACATTTCGAATCGCGGCCGGCCCTCCGTCGCTCTGGATCTGAAGCATCCGCAGGCGGTCGCGGTCCTGCTCGGTCTCCTCGAGTCGGCCGATGTTCTGATCGAGGGCTTCCGACCCGGCGTGATGGAGGGTTTGGGACTCGGACCTCAAGTTTGCTTGGAACGAAATCCGAAACTGGTCTACGGACGCATGACGGGCTGGGGTCAGGATGGGCCGCTCGCGCGCCGGGCCGGGCACGACATCAACTACATCGCAATGTCCGGAGTGCTGCATACATTCGCGCGACAGAACGAGCGTCCGGTCCCGCCCGGCAATACCGTCGGTGACATGGGGGGTGGAGGGCTCATGCTGGCTTTTGGTATCGTGAGCGCACTCGTCGAAGCGAGAGGTTCCGGGCGTGGCCAAACGGTGGACGCAGCAATGTTCGAAGGCGCGGCGCTTCTCGGCACCAGCACCTTTGTCATGATGGCAATGGGTCTCTACGATCCGTCACGTCCGGGCACCCATCTGGGCGATACGGGTGCTCCCTTCTATGAGGTATACGAGACGCGGGACGCTCGTCACGTCGCCGTTGGCGCCATCGAGCCCCAGTTTTATCAACAGCTCCTGAAAGGGCTCGGGCTCGATGCCGCCGCGCTCCCGAAGCAAATGGATGCGAGGTCCTGGCCTGATATGAAGCGCCGCTTTGCCGACATCTTTCGCAGCAAGACGAGGGCGGAATGGGAAAGCGCTTTTGAGGGCACCGATGCCTGTGTGTCGCCGGTCCTTTCTCCGGTCGAAGCGGCAGCGCGCCGCAGGCGCGATCAACTGACCGCAAACTATGCGGCTCGGCGGCAGTTCGTGGAGCCGGTCATGGAGCGTATGACCACTGTCCGAGGAGCCGCACTAGACGGTTATATGCTAACATATAATAAGCAATCTCCAGGAAACACGGGGTTCGGTACGGATGTCCCGATGCACTGGGGCGTGGGCTTCGCGCAGCGGCGGGAGAAATGATGGACCGAGTGCGACTCGAGCGGTACCTGTCCGGCAGACTTGGCGATGAAGTGCGCATCACGAGCCTGTCGCAGGCTTTCCCGGGCTTGTCGCGCGAGACGTGGCTCGTGCGTCTCGATCGAGGCCGCGCCGGCGCCGCCATCGAACAAGGTCTCGTCGTTCGCGCCGATTCTGCGGGCGGTCCTTTCCCGCCCGTTTCCCTCGAGTACGAGTACCAGGTCTACGCGCATCTCGCGAGGACGGAGATTCCGGTCGCACGTCCGCTATGGTTCGACGCCTCTCCGGAGCCGTCCGACGGCCGCGCCCTGTTCGTGCGCGAGATGGTCGAGGGAAGTACGCTGCTGCCGGGGTTGGGAGATGACACGGACGCCGCCGCGCAGCGGCGCAGACGAGTCGGGATCGAGCACATGGAGAATCTCGCCCGGCTGCATCGGCTCGACTGGCGTACCGCGGGTTTCGGAAGTTTCATGGAGGTGCCGGACTCCGCAGAGGATGCGCCGCGCCGTGAATTGATGCGATGGTGGCGCGTGTGGGAACGCGTGCGCACAGCGCCGTTGCCGGTCGTGACCGAGGCGCTCCATTGGTTTGCCGACAACTTGCCCAAGCGCGCCGCCAGCGTGAGTCTTTGCAAAGGACAGAACGGGATCGGCGAGGAGATCTGGCGCGACGATCGAATCGTCGCGCTCTGCGACTGGGAACTCGCGAACATCGGCGACCCGTGCCAGGATCTTGCGCTGTCCCAAGGCATGCTCAAGCTCTGGGACCGGGATAAGCTCGTCGCCCACTACGAGGCAGTCGCGGGGTTTACCCTACCGTCCGACAACATCGACTACTACATCGTCTGGAATGCGTTTAAATCAATGCTTTCGCTCAACAACGGATTGAACAGCTTTCTCGACGGACGATACCGGCGCCTCGCCCGAGCGACGCTCGGATATGGCAAAGTCAAGGTGTACGAGCATCTGCTCGGCGCCATCACCGGGGTGGATCTGCACCGCGCCGCGAACCTCGTCATGCGCGGACAGCCGAATCCGTACCACAACAAGAAAGTGGCAGGAGGCTGATCGATGCGACCCACGACCGTGGAGCTGCTCGAGAGCATCGCTCAGGCGCTCGAGGATCAGGTGCTACCCGTCATCCAGGACAAGTGGGGCGCGAGCACGCTGCGCAGCGCCATGCAGTTGCTGCGCCACCTCGCTCTGCGAGTGCCGCTCGAAGCGGGCGTCCTCGCCGCGGACAACGACGATGCGCGCCGAATTCTAACGCTCGTCAACGACAGGCTGAGGCAGCTCGGGGAAACCGACCTCGCCGCCGCCGCGGCGGCAGCTCTCGGCGCGCGCTCCGTGGATCCGCTCGATGTCATCGGAGCCGACGCCCTGAATGAAACCTATCTGGGTGCGGTCGAGATGATCGTCGCGGCGCGCGACCGCTTACGGGCCGTAGATATTCCGCCGCAGATCCACCAGACGCTCGTAGACTATCTCCAGCGGCGGCTCGATCGCGAACGCGGGATGTTCATCCCAGTATTCCTGAGCCCGCCTTTCTGACCGAATAATCTGACTATCGCATCGGAGGATCTGCATGACGCACGAGCCGTATCCACTGTCGAAGTACGACGACTATCCCGTGCATCAGAGCCCGTACCCCGTCTCGTATAGCCCGAGCACCGACTTCAGCTTCGACGAGGGATATATGTGGGGCGCCATAAGCCCGCGGCTCGGCATTTACTTGTTGACAGGGTTCCGCATTACTCCGAATGCCGACGTCATTGGCGGCCATGCGGGCTTCAATCGGCGCGGCGTCACGCGCACGCTGCGGTTCAGCCGCGAATGGCGCCGTGAGATCGATACGGCCGTAGGCCCGTTCAGGCTCCAATTCACGCGACCGATGGAGGAGATGCACTTGGTTCTCGGGAAGAATCCGTCGGGGATGGAATGGGATCTGCGCTGGCTCGCCGAGGCGCCGGCACATTTGTCGTCCCATCACCTCGCGACCAACCGCGGCCGACGCACGACCGACCAGAGCCGCTACAACCAAGTGGGGCGCGTGGAGGGCTGGGCCGAGATCGATGGCCAGCGTATTACACTGGACGCCGCGGATTGGCTCGGGATCCGCGACCACTCCTGGGGCATCTACGAGGGTCGTCCACCGCTCGGGGGACACACGCGCTGGCTGCCCCCGCCCGAGGTTCCCGCGGCGCGCCGGGCGCTACGGTTCTCGTTTTTCTTCGCGACGGCTGAGTTCAGCGGCTACTTTCATCTTCACGAGGACGAGGATGGGCGCCAGATCGTCATGAACGATGCCTTCGGAACGCCGTTCGAGGGTGTGATCGATTGGGGCTGGTCCCGGAGGCTGACTCTCGCCTCCGCGACCCACAAGTTGAAATTCGTGGCCGGAACACGGTCGGTTTCGGAGGGCAAGCTCGAGGTCGTGGACGCCGACGGCGGGAAATGGCACTTGTCGTTCGAAGTCACGGCTCCGCCCTATGTGATAGTGCCGGTTGGCTATCACCTGGGAAGCTGGAAGGACGGCGGCAACATTCACACCTACCATGGGCCGCAGTATCCGTACATGGAGTGGGACGAGTTCGATTTTTCGACGCAACCGGCCCGGCACACGATGTACGGCGAGAATGAGGCCCGCAGCGTCTATGGCGTCGAGCACTACGGCTGGGTCGAGGTCACCTCTCCCGACGGACGGAAGCTGCGAGGGAAACACAACACCGAGCTGTTCCTCAACGGTCGATATGCGCCGTATGGATTCGAGGCTCCCGCCGGCGCGGCGCATGGTTTGGCAGGCCGTGGCGTGCTGTGAGGCGCGCCGCCGCCGCCGGGTTTATCTTGCTACTACGATGATCCTTTCGTACACTAGCGAACTAGAATACCAGTAGGGCCGTCCATCAGGAGCGCACCATGGCTGCAATCGTCCAGACTCCACTTTCGTCTCGGTCCCGCTACCTGTGGGTCGACCGAGAGCGCGGCCGATTTCTTGTGCACCGCTCCGCCTACACGAGCCCGGAGATCTTCGAAGAGGAGCGTCGCCGCATCCTACACCGGTCGTGGATCGTCCTCGCCCATGAATCCGAGGTGCCGAACAAAGGCGACTTCGTGGTCCGCCAGGTGGTGGACCGGGAACTGATCTTCAATCGCGACGTCGACGGCAAGGTCAACGCGTTCTTCAATTCCTGCCGGCACCGGGGAGCGGCGATATGCCGCGAGCCGCGCGGCAACCGCACGCGCTTCGTTTGCCCCTATCACGGCTGGGCCTACAAGAGTTCCGGCCAGCTGTTCAACCAGCACTCGACTTTTGGCTATGGAGAGCGGTTCAACGAGGGCGGTTTCTACGATCTGACGCGCGTGGCGCGACTCGACAAACGTGGGGGCTTTTATTTCGTCAATTTCGACCCAAATGCGATCTCGCTCGATGATTATCTGCAAGACGCCGGTCCGATGCTCGATGCAATCGCGGATCAGTCTGGTGTCGGTATGGAGGTCGTTCGCGGTTGCCACGAGTACGAGATCAAGGCGAACTACAAGCTCATCTGCGAGAACAGCTACGACGGCTATCACCTCGATATCACGCATTCGAGTTTCGTCGACTACATGCGCACGATGGTACGGGGCATTCCGGTCTCGGAGATGAATATCCGCGGCGTCGCGAAGAGCCTCGGCAACGGACACGCTTGCTTCGAGCTCGAGATTCCGACCGGCCGGCCGGTGGCCCAGTGGCTGCCGGTGTGGGGCGAGGAGGCGCGTCTCGAGATCGAGGCGAAGAAGAAAGAGCTCGAGAGCCGCCTCGGCAAGGCGAAGGCGGATCGGATCTCGGTGACCAATAGGAATATGGTCATCTTCCCGAATTCCATCATCAACGACCAGCAGACCGTGCTGCTGCGCACCGTGACGCCAACAGCCCACAACCGGATGATCATTCGAGCCTGGTCGATCGGCCCGAAGGATGAAGGGCCGGTGCTGCGCCGCATCCGTAACGAGGGCGCCTTGTCGTTCCTGGGGCCGGGAGGCTTCGCGACGCCGGACGATGTCGAGATGCTGGAGCTCTGCCAGCGAGGTTTCGAGAACGCGGAAGTGGAATGGAACGATATCTCGAAGGGATTCCGGCCCGAGGAGAACACGCTGCGCGACTACGACGAGCATTACGATAACGAGCTGCAGATGCGCGCGTACTGGTTTCGCTGGAACGAGATAATGAGCGCACCGGAGCCGCGCGGATGAGTGCGGCGTTGCTGTTGCGGTTGGCCGTTGAGGATTTTCTCTATCGGGAAGCGGCGCTGCTCGATGATTGGAAGTTGAAGGAATGGCTCGCGCTATTTTCGCCGAACGCGCGATATGAGGTCGCCCCGACGGGCGACCCCGAAGCGGGAACGCTGTCGTCGGCGGAATCGCTGTTCCTCGTGGCGGACGACTGGGAGCGCCTCGAGCAGCGCGTCATTCGCCTGCAGAAGCCTCAGGCCCATGCCGAGTATCCGCATTCGAGAGTCCGCCATATCTACAGCAATGTGCGGATCATCGGCGACACGGGGGCGCAGATCGAGGTCAACTCGAATTTCGTCACGTTCCGCAGCAAGCGAGGGATCACCGCCACCTACATGGGCTGGCACCGCTATCTGCTGTCACGGAACTCGGACAGCTTCCTCATCGATCTGAAACGTACCGTGCTCGACCTCGATGGACTCGTCCCTCAGGGCAAGGTGTCGCTCCTGCTTTGATGCACGCCGGCGGGCTGGTCTCGAGCGATCAGCCGTCGTCCTCGTCGTCCTCGCCGGCATTGGAGTTGGTGCCCCCGGGCACCGCATCCATGCCGATGAGCTGCTGCTTCATCTTGTAAAGCACCGTCTCGGTCCGGGCAATGTCACTGCGTGAAATCCCATTCATGATCTGGGCATTCACCTGGGCCGCGATCCCCTGGATATCCGCCAGCAGCTTCGTGCCCCGTGGTGTCATGACCACCCGCTTGGCGCGCCGATCTGAAGGATCGGCCAGGCGCTTCAGCAGGCCGGTCGTCTCGAGCCGGTCTATCAGCCCGCCGAGCGTGACCTTGCCCACATCCATCACCTTGGCGAGCTCGGTCTGCATCATCCCATCGCCGTTGTGCCGGGACAGATTGGCAAGCACCCACCACTGGGAGCGGGTTACGCCCATCGGCCGAAGGGCCTTGTCCACGACCGTGCGGCGCAGCCGCGACACATCATGAATCAGGAATCCGATCCTGAACGGGTGATCTTCCTTCGCCACTCTACGATTCCTCTCGTCGTCCACTCGTACAACGAATGGTAGCATACTGTTAAGATAATTAGTAAGAAATCGACCCTATCTTGCCGAGCCCGCGAGGCAAGTATCGGGGCCGTTTTCCGGGGGAACTCCGGTTCGACTCTTCGTTTCCGCTCGGGCTCGATTTGCCTCTCGACCTTGAATCGTCCGCTTCGACATTGTATACTAGTGCACTAGTTGGCACCGCCTATCGGGGCGGCCTTTACTTCCGCATCTGAGAGAGACCAGCTTGGACTTCGAGCAATCCGAACACGTCAACGCGCTCACAGAACACGTACGCCGCTTCATGCAGCAGGAGGTCTATCCAGCCGAGAAGCTGTACTACGAGCAAGAGCACGCCGCTGCGGACCGCTGGACCTGGCAGCCGGTGCTGCGCGAGCTGCGGGCCAAGGCGAAGTCGCAAGGACTGTGGATCTTTCCGCTGCCGAAGGAGGTCGGCGGCCACGGTCTCTCACTTCTCGAGTACGCGCCGCTCGCAGAGGCGATGAGCACGTCGCCGATCGGGGCCGAGACTTTCAATTGCTACACCGGAACGATTTGGTACGCGCAGCTCATCCATCAGCACGCCACCCCGGCGGCGCGTGAGCAGTACTTGCCGCGCCTACTCGACGGCGTCATTCGCGCCGCCATCAGCATCACCGAGCCGGATGTTCCCGGCTCCGACCCCACGGAGCTCAAGTTCGAGGCGCGCCGCGAAGGCAACGAGTACGTGCTGAACGGACGCAAGGCCTGGGCAACGGGGAGCATGCAAAAGGAGTGCGAGATCACGCTCGTGCTCGCCCGAACCGATCCCGAGGCGCCGCGGCACGTCAGACACTCGATCATCATCGTCCCGCGGCACGCCAAGGGCCTGACGGTCGAAGGCTACGACACGATCTTCGGCTACGATCACGCGCCCTACGGCCATGCGCGCCTGCGTTTCGAGAACGTACGGGTGCCGGCTGAGAATCTGCTCGGCCGCGAAGGCGAGGGTTTCACGCTGATGCAAGGCGGGATCGGCGTGGGCCGCGTCGCCCTCGGCATGGGATCCCTGGGGGCGGCCGAGCGCGGTCTCTACGAGATGTGCAAATGGGGAGACGAGCGGGTGATCTCCGGACAGAAGCTCGCAGAACGCCAAGTGTTCGCGGATGCCGTCGCCCGATCGCGGATGGAGATCAATCAATTCCGCGCCTGCATCATGCGCACCGCGTGGCTGATCCAAAAGCATGGGATGAAGGCCGCCCGTTCTGAGGTCGCGCAGTGCAAGGTTCTGGCGCCGAACATGGCGCTCGCCGTGCTCGATCGGGCGATTCAGTTTCTCGGGGGCGTGGGGGTGTCGCATGAGCGTCCTCTTGCCGAGATGTACGCTTATCAACGCACCGTAAGGATCGGCGAGGGCGCGGATGAGGTGCATCGGGATCTCATCGCCAGACTCGAGCTCGCGCAGCAGCGCCAGGCGCGCGGCGTGCTGCCGCAAGGCTAGGCATCGGATGCGAGGTATCGCGCCCGGGGAGCGGGGATGAGCACGAAGTCCGTCATGATCTGCAGTACTTCAGATGTAGAGCCCGAATCCCACACGCGGGTGGAGGTCGCAGGCCTGGGTGCGCTCGCCGTCTATCACGTCGATGGCGAGTTCTTCGTCACGGACGATACTTGCACGCACATGCATGCCTCACTCGGCGAGGAGGGTTCCCTGGAGGGACACGTCATCCAATGCACGTGGCACAACAGCAAATTCGACATTCGCACGGGTGCCGTGCTTGGTCCCCCATGCACGGTTCCTCTCAAAACCTATCCTGTCACGCTGCGCGACGGCGCAGTGTTTGTCGAGGTTCGCGAGGACTGACGGGCTCTCGACGGCATGCGCGCGCCGCACAGGAGAATCGCATATGGAGCCGCTGACTTCATCCATCTACCGACCGGAGCACGAGGCGTTTCGAGAGACGCTCCGGCGGTTTTTAGAACGCGAGCTCACGCCGAATATCGAAGCCTGGGAACGGGACGGCATCATCGCGCGCAGCTTCTGGCGCCGCGCCGGACAAGTCGGCCTGATTTCTCCGGGCATGCCGGAGGAGTACGGCGGGCCAGGCGGCGACTTCGTCCACCAACTCATCGTCTCCGAGGAGCTCGGCCGCTGCGCCGCCGGCGCGAGCGCCGGCGTGGCTCTCGAATCGGGCCTCCCGGGCTTTCATATCCTCAATTTCGGGACGGAAGAGCAGCGGCGGCACTACCTGCCGAAGATCTGCTCGGGGGAGATCATCCTCACGGTTGCCATGACGGAGCCGCACTGCGGAAGCGATCTGCAGGCGATTAAGACGGCCGCAGTTCGCGACGGCGATGACTACATCATCAACGGGTCCAAGATCTATATTTCCGGAGGAATAAACGCGGATCTCGCGCTGGTCGCAGCCAAGACGGATCCGAGTGCCGGCTCCAAGGGCATCAGCGTGTTCCTCGTCGAGAGCACGCGGGACGGCTACGTCCGGGGACGGAACCTCCACAAGATGGGCATGAAGGCGGGCGACACGGCCGAGCTTTTCTTCAAGGACCTGCGGGTTCCGGCGTCGAGCCTCCTCGGGCCACCGGGAGGCGGATTCGCGGTGCTGATGAAGGAACTGCCGAAGGAGCGGCTGACGATCGCCGCGCGCGCCTTGGGCGCTGCGGAGCTCGGATTCTCCCTGACGCTCGCCTTCGTCAAGGACCGCAAGGCTTTCGGCCAGCGGATTTTCGATTTCCAGAACTCGCAGTTCGTTCTCGCCGAGATGCATACGGAGATCGCCTACGGCCGGGCGTTCTATGACGACTGCGTCGCACGGGTGCTGCGCGGTGAGCTCGACAACAGTCGATCGGCGATGGCGAAGCTCTGGCTCACAGAGCTCGAGGGTCGGGTCATGGACCGGTGCGTGCAACTGCACGGCGGCGCCGGCTACATGGATGAGTATCCGATCTCCAAGCTGTACACGGCGGCGCGCATTCATCGAATCTACGGTGGAACTTCCGAGATCATGAAATATACGATTGCGCGCACTCTCTGAGATGCCGTGCGTGATCGACCACCCGAAAATCCCGCGCCGATGAAGCGGGTCAGGCCAAGGCTTTCGACCGGCGCAGCGCGGCGATTTCCTCAAACTCGAAACCGAAGTCGCGGAGCACCGCGTCGGAGTGCTCGCCGCTGAACGGAGGATCGGAAGGCGCTTCCAGGTTCGTGCGACTGAACCGCGGGGCAGGTCCCGGGTGCAATACGCCGGCCGTTCTTCGAAACGATGCTCTGGCCCGGTTGTGTTCATGTTCGGCCGCTTCAACCGGCGAGAGCACCGGGGAGGCACACGCGTCCGTACCATCGAAGGTGCGGGTCCATTCAGCCCGCGTCTTCGATTTGAACGCCGCCGCGAAGCGCTGCTTCATTTCAGGCCAGCGCGCACGGTCCATTTGGGCCGGCAACTCTTCCTGATCGAGAGCCATCCCTCGCAACAGTGCAGCGTAAAACTGTGGTTCGATCGCGCCGACTGCAATGAATCCGCCGTCCTTCGTCTCGTATACCTCGTAGAAGTGAGCGCCCGTGTCGAGCAGATTCGACCCCCGCCGGTCGCTCCACGCGCCGGACCCACGTTGTGCATAGACCAATGTGGCGAGAAGTGCGGCTCCGTCGACCATTGCAGCATCAACGATCTGTCCTTCGCTGGAGCGCTGACGCTCGAGCAAGGCGCACAACATCCCAAAGGCCAGGAGCATTCCACCCCCGCCCATATCGGCGACCAGGTTGAGCGGCGGAGCGGGCTTCTCGTCCGCGCGGCCAAACATGTAGAGCGAGCCCGAAAGCGCGAGATAGTTGATGTCATGGCCGGCAATTTGGGACATGGGACCGGTTTGACCCCAACCGGTCATGCGTCCGTAGACGAGGCGCGGATTCTCGCGCATACACTCGCTCGGACCCAGGCCGAACCGCTCCATGACGCCGGGGCGAAATCCCTCGATTATTCCGTCAACGTGTGGGCACATTCGGAGCACCACGCCGGCCGCCTGCGGATTCTTGAGATCCAGCGCCACCGAGCGTCGGCCTCGCGCCGACACGTTCTGCCTCGCCTTGCCATTCGCCGACGGTTCGGCTCCCATCCGGTCGATGCGAATGATCTCCGCGCCCATATCGGCGAACAACATCGCGCAAAACGGTCCGGGGCCGATGCCCGCGAATTCGATGATCTTGAACCCTTTCAGCGGCCCCATTCAGCCTCCGGCGTTCAACGCAAATGCCGCGCTCGGGCCTGCAGCCCGCACTGACGGCGTACCAGTTCCAAGATTGTCCTCATTGGTAAAAACGCATACAATACGGCATCATACCGAATCGCGGGCGCAATCAGTAGGTAGTCATGTCCGCTCTCATAGATCCGCAGCGCAAACTCGTCGACATCGACCGCGCTCACCATAGATTTCGCGTCAATCGAGACGCCTACCGCAGCGCGGAGATCTTCGAGAAGGAAAAGCAATTAATCTTCTCGAAATGCTGGCTGTATGTCGGCCACGCGTCCGAGCTTCCCTCGAAGGGCGATTTTGTGGCGCGCACCGTGGGCGGGGGCGACCTCATCTTCATGCGCGGCCGCAGCGGCGAGATCGGGGCATTCTTCAATTCGTGCACGCATCGTGGCACGCGAATCTGCCGTGAAAAGCGCGGCAGCGCCAAGTCGTTCTCCTGTCCCTATCACGGCTGGGTGTTCAACTCGGACGGCAAGCTGGTTTCGATGAATGCGACCAGGGGCTTCGATGCCGACATCAACGCAGATGGCGCCCTCAACCTGCGAAAGGTCCCGCGTCTCGAGGAATATCGAGGCTTTTATTTCGCCAATTACAACTCCGCGGCGATCAGCTTGGCCGATTATCTTGCGGGCGCGAAGGAATACCTGGATTCGATGTGCGATCAGTCGGAGGCGGGGTTGGTCGTTCTGCCCGGGGAACATTCCTATTCGATCAACGCAAATTTCAAGTATTTGTGCGAGAACAGCTACGATGGCTATCATCTGTTGCCGGTGCACGTGAGCTATCTCGAGTTCTTGGACGATCGCCTCAAGGCGGGCGGCGGCGAGGGAGCGGTCAACTTTATCGCAAACTTGTTCAATAAACAGGGCAGGGGCCGTGGTCTGGGAAACGGACACGGCGCGTTGGAATCCTGGGTGCCGACGGGGCGGCCGGTGGCGAGCTGGATCCCGCCGTGGGGTCTCGAGATCAAGAAAGAAATTGAGGCAAAACGGGCCTGGCTCGAACAGCGATTCGGTAAGGAACGTGCCGATTTCATCTCGGATGTGCAGAAAAATCTGGTCATTTTCCCCAACCTCGTGATCAACGATAACGTGGGCATGATCGTCCGTACCATCGAGCCCGTTTCCGCCACCAGTATGCGAGTCAACTCTTGGGCGCTCGGGCCTAGCGACGAGTCGGCGGCGCTGCGCGCCATAAGGCTCGACAATTTCGTGAGCTTTCTCGGGCCCTCGGGCTTCGGCTCGGCAGACGACATTGAGATGCTCGAACTGTGCCAGCGCGGAATTGAACACTCGCCCGTCGAGTGGAACGAATTATCGAAGGGCATGAACGGGGCCGAGGATTCCCGCGTCGAGGTCTGCGGACCCGACGACGAGGGCCAGATGCGCGGCTACTGGGCTCAATGGGATCGAATGATGCGCGGCGTGGAAACTCTCGAGGCGCATTAGGAAATCGCGATGAGTGACGTGCAATCCACCCGCCATCAGGTTGAGGAGTTCTTGTATCAAGAGGCGGAGTTGATCGACGATTGGCGCCTGCCGGAATGGTCGGAGCTCTACACGGAGGACGCCCGGTACGATGTCACGTCATTGGATTCCCCCGATCCGATCAATTCGAGCGCGAAGGACTCGCTGTTCCTGCTCGCCGACGACAAGGAGCGCCTCACGAGCCGGGCGAAGCGACTCATGAAGAAGACGGCGCATGCGGAATATCCTCATTCGAAGGTTCGTCACATCATCAGCAATGTTCGCCTGGATCCGAACGCCAGCGGTGAAATCAAAGTGAGGGCCAACTTCGTCGTCTATCGGACCAAGGAAGACAACACGAGCCAATACATGGGCCAGACACACTATGTACTCGTGCCCCAGGAGGCGGGAGGGTTCAAGATCAAGCACAAGCGCTGCATTCTCGATCTCAACAGCCTTGCCGATCAGGGCCGGCTCACGATCATTCTTTAGCGCGCATCCTCATCCTTAGAATTGTTCGATGCGCCCGGCACGGCGTCCATGGCAATGAGCTGCTGCACCGCCCGCTTGCGCGGAATCAACAGCGCCTGCTCGCCGGCGCTCCCATAGCGTATGAGAATGGCGCCGGCCGCGTCCTTTGGTTTGCAATCGAGATCGTAATTTAGCATACTATTCGGGTTAATACAGATGCTAGTCGGGAGTCGCGAGCAATGCCAGAGATCGGAGTCAAGTCCTATGGCGCATGCATTCCGCGGTTGCGCATGGACCGCGCCTCGATCGCCGCGGCGCACGCATGGTCGTTGCCCTCGCTGAAGGCGGCCGGTAAAGGCGAGCGTTCATTCTGCAACTGGGACGAAGACTCGATCACCATGGGCGTCGAGGCGACGCGCGCCTGTCTGGCTTCCGGTTCGAAACAACGCATCGGGTCATTGGTCTTCGCGTCGACCACGCCGCCGTTTGCGGACCTGCCGAACGCCAGCGTCATCGTCAATGCCTCCGGGCTGCCTTCGAGCACAGCTACGCTGGACGCCGGCGGATCGCTACGTGCCGGTGTCTCCGCGCTGATCCGTGCGCTTCGATCGCAGGAGGATTCCGACGTGGTAATCGTCGCAGCGGACAATCGCCGGTCAAAGCCCGGCAGCGCGCAGGAGATGCACTATGGCTGCGGAGCGCTTGCATTGCGGCTCGGATCCGGTGAGACGATCGCGAAGTTCGTGGGGAGTGCTTCGAGCGCCAGTTCGTTCGCCGATCACTTTCGCGCGGAAGGCGAGAAATACGATTATTACTGGGAGGAGCGCTGGGTTCGCGACGAAGGACATCTGAAGATCATCCCGGAAGCGGTCGAAAGGTTGTTTTCGGAGAACGGCGTCAGCGCGGATTCGATCGACTACCTATGCATGCCGGCCACCATTCCGGGCGCGGCCGCAGGGGTGGCGAAGCGCCTGAAAATCAAACCCGAGGCGGTCGTCGACAATCTGGCATCGAAGTGCGGCGACACCGGGGCAGCCCACGCGCTGATGATGCTGGCGGTGGCTCTCGAAAAGGCGGCGCCGAGGCAGAAAATACTCGTCATCGGATTTGGCGGCGGGTGCGACGCCTTGTTGCTGGAGACGACGGAAGCGATTCGAGGCTATAAGTCCACCTCGAGTGTGAGTGCGGCGCTGGCGCGAGGCGTTACGGACAAGAATTATACGAAGCTGCTGTCATTCACGGGCGAGATCGATCTCGATTGGGGCATGCGGTCCGAGACGGATGCCAAGACCGCGTTGACGCAATTGTACCGCGCCCAGGATCA
>WNFT01000866.1_pt1 | contig 25605 bp, 18 predicted proteins | sample 5400191 | NCBI WGS metagenome assembly WNFT01 (sample SAMN13153359, study PRJNA577476) | soil metagenome | isolation source: 80 cm saprolite under Madrone tree | place: USA:California | collected 2016-06-14 | reverse complement strand
CCGTACGCCCGCGTGCTGGCGACCAGCCGCGAGCCGCTGCGCGCGCCGGGGGAGTACGTCTATCGAGTGCTCTCGCTCGAGGTGCCGGCGGAGGGAACCGAGGATCGCGAGGACCTGTTGGACGCGGCCGCGGTCAAGCTGTTCGTGGCGCGGGCGCGGGCGGTGGAGCTCCGCTTCTCGCCGGACGCGCGCACCGTGGCGATCACGGGCGCGGTCTGTCGGCGCCTCGACGGCATCCCGCTCGCGATCGAGCTGGCGGCGGCCCGGACGGCCACGCTGGGGCTGGAAGAGCTCGCCGCCCGTCTGGACGATCGATTTCGGCTGCTCACGGGCGGGCATCGCACGGCGCTGCCGCGGCACCAGACGCTGCGGGCGACGCTGGACTGGAGCTACGAGCTGCTCCCCGCGCTCGAGCGCACGGTCCTGCACCGCCTGGCCATCTTCGCCGGCGGCTTCACGCTGGAGGCGGCGAGCGCCGTCGCGACGACGGCCGACCTCGACGCGCCCGCGGTCGTGGACAGCGTGACGAACCTGGCGGCGAAGTCGCTCGTGGTCGTGGAGATGGGGGGCGCCGTCACGCGATACCGGCTGCTCGAGACGACGCGGGCCTACGCGCTCGAGAAGCTCACCGCGAGCGGCGAGCTCGCCGAGGTGGGCCGCCGCCACGCGGAATACTACCGGGACCTCTTCGAGCGGGCCGAGACCGAATTGGAGACGCGCACCACCGTCGAGTGGCTGGCCGCCTACGGCAAGCAGATCGACGACGTGCGCGCGGCCCTGGACTGGGCGTTTTCCTCGAGTCGGGACATCGCGGTCGGCGTGGCTTTGACGATCGCAGCCGTGCCGCTGTGGACGCATCTCTCGCTCATGGACGAGTGCCGACGGGGCGTGGAACAAGCGCTCGCCAGTCTGGGGCCCGCTGCGAGTCGCGACCAGCGGCGCGAAATGCAGCTCCTGGCCGCCCTGGGCGCGGCGCTGCTGTTCACGAAGGGCGCCGTTCCGGCAACGCGCTCGGCCTTTGCGGGTGCGCTCGAGATCGCGGACAGGCTGGACGACACCGACTATCGCTTGCGGGCGCTCTGGGGCCTGTGGGTCGATCGCATGAATAGCGGCGATGTCCGGCAGGCCATGGCGCTTGCGGAGACCTTCTCTCGGGCCGCAGCGAATTCCACCGACCCGCTCGCCTCCCCGGTCGGTGATAGGATGACGGGCTTTGCGCTGCTTTTCCTGGGCGAACTCACGCATGCGAGGCGAGCCATCGAGCGTATGCTCGATGGCCCACGCCCGTCTGTTCACGAGCCATACATCGTCCGCTTCCAGTTCGATCCATGGGTGACGGCACGCTCGAGGCTCGCGACGATCCTCTGGCTTCAGGGGTACCCCGACCAAGCCGTATCCACCGCCCAGCAAGGTGTCGAAGAAGCTCTGGCTGCGAATCATGCGGTTACGCTGTGTAACGCGTTCGCTCAAGGTGCCTGCGCGGTTGCCTTGCTGACCGGCGATCTCGACGCCGCGGAGCCCCTCGTCGCGGTGCTGCTCGAGTATTCCGAGCGGCATGGATTGGCCTTTTGGCATGCTGACGGTCGTTGCTTCAGGGGCGTTCTACTGATCAAGCGTGGCGACACTGTTGGGGGATTAGACATGCTGCGCGCGACGCTCGATGAGCTCGCCAAGACCCCGTTCCATACGCGTTACGATCAATTCCTCGGCGAACTGGCGGACGCCTTAAGCCGGGCCGGCCGCGTCGGAGAGGGGCTCGCGACGATCGACCGGGCGCTCGACCGTGCCAAGCAGAACGGAGGCCTCTGGTATGTCGCCGAGCTGCTCCGCATCAAAGGCGAGATCGTCTTGCGGGCGGGTGCTCTCAACGCTGCGGCCGCGGCCGAGGAGCTCTTCGGGCAGGCCATCGAATGGGCGCGACGCCAGGAGGCTCTCTCCTGGGAGCTGCGGGCCGCCACGAGCGTCGCCCGGCTGTGGCATCAACAGGCCCGGACCGAGCCGGCACATGAGATCCTGGCGCCGGTCTACGGCCGCTTCACCGAAGGCTTCGGCACTGCCGATCTCCGGGCCGCGAAGGCGCTGCTCGACGGCCTCGGATAGCCGAGGTTTGGGGGAGTTCCGGAACGCGATCGAGCAACCGGTCATCCTCATCGACGGTGTCCTGATTTCTGGCGCACAGCCCGGCCTCGCCCCAACCTCGAATAACGCCGGCACGCTCGCGTCACTGGCTGGCGCCGAACGTCGCCCTCCCGCACCGCGCGAATCTCTTTCTGAACCGGAAAAGCGGGCGGTCATCGAGGCGTTGCAGCGCACGCCTGGCAACAAGTCGCACGCCGCCGTGGGCCTCGGCCTCAGCCGCACCCGCTTACACGCTCCGCCGGGCTTTGGCCTGGACGGGTAGGATCGGGCGCCGTTCGCGCCTCCAGAAGGCTTTGTCGACGACATAACCCGCAGCTACTCGCCGACGAGGTCGCGAGCGTGACGAGCCCGATCCCGCGCGCGGATTGGTCCTCCCGATCGCCGAATAGTCGCAGGTCTCCGAGGGCAAATCCCGACAGCCTCGAGCCCGGAGACAATCCGCTCGGCCCGCTGTTCAGTTCTGAGCAGCGCTGCACGGGATCAAACACGTGCGCCCCGCCGGGCCGAGCAGCGTCAGATCGCCGGCCCGCATATCGATCCGTTAAGTCCCCACGCCGCCGCTATTTTGCCGCAATCAGGGGGTGTGGCGCGCGCCTTGCACGTACGTCCACCCATGCGAACGAAGGCGGGTGGGAGGTCGTGAGCCAAGAGGCCGTTGAGCGAACGCTAGGGAAGCTGGTCACGGACGAGGCATTCCGTGACCGATTCTTTGCGAACGCGGTGGCGGCGACTTGGGAGGCCGGCCTCGTCCTGTCGCCGATCGAACTGGAGGCGCTCTCACGAGTGTCACGTGCGGCGCTCATCGTCTTCAGCGGATGCCTCGACAGGCGCATCAGCCGCCTTTACCTCGACAACACGAAATCTCGCCAGACGACGCGCAAGCGGAGAAGAAGGCGATGATGGAATCACTTGCCCACCCGTGGGGCGTGGGGTGGGTCCTCCTCGTGTGGGTCTTCGTCAACCAGGGCGGCGTGCCCGTTTCCGTCGGCCCCTCCCTGATTAGCGGCGTGGCCCTGAGGATCGGAGTGCCGGACACGACCTCGAGCGTGCGGTCGCCCGGGAGGATCCGCAGCGCGATCGCCATGAATCACGACTCGATCGCGCAGAATCCCATGACGCAGTGCGCTCGTCACAACACAGGGAGAAGAGGAGACAAGAGCGCGAACATCGGCGATCTGGTCACCACCAGCACCACGAACTATGAACCGAGACGATTTGGCGAGTATGTCGCGCGTGTCCGACCGACCACGTGGTCAGGGCTCATGGTGACGAGACCGCCAATGCTGGGCAGGTCGTATCGCTGAGAGATGTGGAGCTGAGATATGTGGATCGTCAGAGTCGCTCTCAACCGCCCCTACACCTTCGTCGTGCTCGCCCTGCTGATCCTGCTCCTGAGCCCGGTGCTCATCCTCCGCACACCTACCGACATCTTTCCGAACATCGACATCCCGGTGATCGCCGTCGCCTGGCAGTTCACCGGCCTCAACCCGGAAGAGATGGAAGGGAGGATCACCACCCAGTTCGAGCGGGTCCTCACCACGACGGTGGACAACATCGAGCACATCGAATCGACCACGGTCAGCGGCCAGTCGATGGTCAAGATCTTCCTGCAGCCGAATGCGCGCCTCGACACCGCCAATGCGCAGGTGACGGCGATCTCACAGACCGCCCTGCGCCAGCTCCCGCCGGGCGTCCAGCCCCCACTGATCATCAACTACAGCGCGTCGACGGTGCCGATTCTCCAGCTCGCCTTGTCCGGCCTGTCCGAATCCGCGCTCAACGACGTCGGCCTCAACTTCCTGAGAACCCAGCTTGTCACGGTTCCCGGCGCGGCGATCCCGTATCCGTACGGCGGCAAGCAGCGCCAGATCATGGTCGATCTCGACCAGCGCCTGCTCCAGTCCAAGGGGCTCTCGCCGGTCGACGTCGTCGCCGCCCTCGGCCAGCAGAACCTCGTGCTGCCATCCGGCACCGCCAAGATCGGCCAGTTCGAGTACGACGTCGCCATGAACGCCAGCCCCCGGACGGTGGCCGAGCTGAACGACCTCCCGGTCAAGGTGGTCGGGAACTCGACGATCTACCTCCGGGACATCGCCCACGTGCGCGACGGCTTCGCGCCCCAGACGAACGTGGTCCGTCGAGACGGCAGCCGTGGCACGCTCGTCACCATTCTGAAGACCGGCACCGCATCCACCCTCGATGTCGTGGGTGCTATCCGCGCGCTGCTGCCCCGCGTCGTCCCGACCCTGCCGCCGGAGCTCAAGGTCCAGCCGGTGGCCGACCAGTCCATCTTCGTGCGGGCGGCGGTGAGCGGGGTGATCCGCGAGGCGGTGATCGCCGCCTGCCTCACCGCGGTGATGATCCTGATCTTCCTCGGCAGCTGGCGAAGCACCCTGATCATCGCCGTCTCGATCCCGCTCTCGATCCTGACGTCGATCATCACCCTCAGCCTGCTCGGCGAGACCATCAACATCATGACGCTCGGCGGACTCGCGCTGGCCGTCGGCATCCTCGTGGACGACGCCACGGTGGAGGTCGAGAACGTCAACCGCAACCTCGACATGGGCAAGCCGATCATCCAGGCCATCCTGGACGGGGCCCAGCAGATCGCGGTGCCGGCGCTCGTCTCCACGCTGTGCATCTGCATCGTGTTCCTGCCGATGTTCTTCCTGGGCGGCGTCGCCCGCTACCTCTTCGTCCCGCTGGCGGAGGCCGTGGTCTTCGCGATGCTCGCGTCGTATCTCCTGTCGCGGACGCTGGTGCCCACCATGGCTAGATACCTGCTCTCGCCCCCGGTCGAGGGGGCGGCGCCACCGCGGAATCCGCTGGCCCGCGGGCAGCAGGCGTTCGAACGAGGCTTCGAGCGGGTCCGGTTCGCCTACCGCGGGCTGCTCACGAGACTGATCGACCGGCGGGTCGTCTTCATCCCGGTGTTCCTGGCCGCCTGTCTCGCCGCCTTCCTGCTGATCCCGCGGCTCGGCGAGAACTTCTTTCCCGACACCGACAGCGGCCAGTTCACCCTTCACCTGCGGGCCCAGACCGGCACCCGCATCGAGGAGACGGCGCGGCTGACCGATCTCGTGGAAGAGGCGATTCGGCGCGAGATCCCCGCTGGCGAAATGGGCGTGATCCTTGACAACATCGGGCTGCCGTACAGCAGCATCAACTGGATGCGTGGCGCGTCCGGCGTCATCGGGGCCGCCGACGCCGACATCCTCGTCTCCCTGAAGCCCGTCCATCGGCCGACCCCCGACCACGTCCGCGCTCTCCGGCAGACGCTGCCGACCGAGTTCCCCGGCGTGACCTTCTACTTCCTGCCGGCCGACATCGTGACGCAGATCATCAACTTCGGCCTGCCGGCGCCGATCGACATCCAGCTCGAGGGGGCGGACGTCCAGGGCAATCGGCGCGTCGCCGATCAGATGCTGAACGAGCTCCGTCGCGTGCCGGGGCTGGTCGACCTCCGCATCCAGCAGCGCTTCGACTACCCGAAGTTCGACGTCACCGTGGATCGCACGAAGGCGGGACAGGGTGGCTTCACCACGCGGGACCTCGCCACCAGCCTGCTGGTCTCGCTCAGCGGGAGCTTCCAGACCACGCCGACCTTCTTCCTGAACTGGCAGAACGGGGTCAACTACAACCTCGCCACCCAGACTCCGCAGTACCGGATCCAGTCCCTGCAGGACCTCCAGAACATCCCGATCAGCTCCCCCACCACGACGCGACCCGGCATTCTCGCCGACGTCGCGTCGATCACGCGCTCGAGCGAGATAGCGGTGCTGTCGCACTACAACATCCGCCGGGTCGTGGACATTCACGGCGCCGTGCAGGACCGCGACCTCGGCGCGGTCGGCCGCGACATTACGCGGGTCCTCGACGCCCAGCGGCCGCTCCTGCCTCGCGGCAGCTTCCTCACCGTACGGGGGCAGCTCGCGACCATGCGGACGGCGTACCTCGGGCTGCTGGCGGGACTTGGCTTCTCGATCGTGCTCGTCTACCTCCTGATCGTCGTGAACTTCCAGTCCTGGCTCGATCCCTTCATCATCATCACGGCGCTGCCGGCGGCGCTAGCGGGGATCGTCGTCTTCCTGTTCCTGACCGGGACCACGCTCAGTGTGCCCGCGCTGATGGGAGCCATCATGAGCATCGGCGTCGCAACCTCCAACAGCATCCTGGTCGTGGCCTTCGCCAAGGAGCGGCTCGATGAGCACGGCGACGTGGCGCGGGCCGCGGTCGAGGCTGGATTCACCCGCTTCCGCCCCGTCTTGATGACCGCGCTGGCCATGGTGATCGGCATGGTGCCGATGGCGCTCGGGCTCGGGGAGGGAGGCGAGCAGAACGCTCCGCTCGGGCGCGCCGTCATCGGCGGCCTGCTGTGCGCCACCGTCGCCACCCTCGTCTTCGTCCCCTCGGTGTTCGCCCTGCTGCATGGGCGGCACTCGACCGGCGGTCCGCGATGACGGGCGATCCCGCGAGCGAGTTCGTGGGGCCGTCCCCGGCGGTCGTCGAACGTGGCGGTGCGCGATGGCGCCGGCGTTACTGGGCGCTCCTCGGAGTCGCGGTCGTGGCGGGGGCCCTCGGTCTCGGCATCGTCGCGGGGATTCGCGCTCGCAGCGCGGCCGACACCACGCTGAGGAAGACCACGGCCGAGGCGGCCGTCTCGCTCGTGAGGGTGGTGGCGCCGAAGCCGGGCGCGCCGGCCCAGGAGGTCCTGCTCCCGGGCACGACCCAGGCCTTCACGGACGCGCCGATCTTTGCCCGCACGAGCGGCTATGTAAAGGGCTGGTACTTCGACATCGGCGCCCACGTGAAGCGGGGGCAGCTGCTCGCCGAGATCGAGAGCCCGGAGGTCGACCAGCAGCTGCAGCAGACCCGGGCCGACCTCGAGACGGCGCAGGCCAACCTCCGGCAGGCCCAGATCACCGCGGACCGCTGGCTGGCGCTGCTCCAGACCGACTCGGTCTCCAAGCAGGAGACGGACCAGGCCGTGAGCGCGCTCAACGCAACGAAGGCCACCGTGGATTCGAACGCCGCGAACGTCCGTCGGCTCAAGCAGCTCCAGGGGTTCGAGAAGGTCTCGGCACCGTTCGACGGGGTCGTCACCGCGCGCAACGTCGACATCGGGGTCCTGATCAATGCCGGCGCGAATACCCCGGGTCGGGAGCTCTTCCACCTGGCGGCCGTCCACACGCTCCGTGTCTTCGTGGCGGTCCCCGAGGTCTACTCGCGAGCGGCCCGCCCCGGGAGCCCCGCGACGCTCACCCTCGAGGAGTTCCCCGGGCGCTCCTTCCACGGCACGCTCGTGAGGAACGCCAGCGCGATCGACCTCGCCTCCCGCACGCTGCTCGTCGAGGTGGACGTCGACAACCCCGGCGGCGAGCTGCTGCCCGGGGCCTACGCATTCGTCCACCTGAAGCTGCCGGACGAGATCGCGTCCGTCACGCTTCCCGCCAATACACTGCTCTTCAGGGCTGAGGGACTCCAGGTCGCGGTGGTGCGGGACGGTCAGGCGCAGCTCGTTCCGGTGACGATCGGGCGTGACTATGGCGAGACCGTCGAGATCCTCTCCGGGCTTCGGCCGACCGACCAGGTCATCGTCGCGCCGTCGGACTCCCTCACCAGCGGGACCCCCGTGCGGATTGCGAGCGTTCCGGCCGGGGCTGGGCGATGAGGGGGCCCGGCGCGGGCCTCGTCCCGCTGGCCATTGTCCTGCTCGGGGGCTGCATGGTCGGTCCGGACTACACGAAGCCCTCGGTGCCCATGACGCCAGCCTACAAGGAGGCGGAGGGCTGGAAGGCCGCACAGCCGGGCGATCAGCTGCCGCGGGGCCAGTGGTGGGCAGTCTTCGGCGATCCCGAGCTCCACGCGCTGGAGGAGGAGGTCGCCACCGGCAACCAGAATCTGAAGGTTGCGGAGGCCAGGTTGCGCGAAGCCCGGGCCATGGTCCGCTTCAACCGGGCCGCGCTGTTTCCGACGATCTCGGCCAGTGCCGGAGCCAGTTCCATCCGCGACTCCTCGAACCGGCCCTTCCTGTCCCCGAGCGTGAGCCCGGGCAGCAGCGGCGATCTGCTCCTGTCGCTCGACATGTCGTACGAGATCGATCTATGGGGTCGGGTCCGCCGGACGGTGGCGGCGGCGCGTGACGAGGCCCAGGCCACCGCCGCCGACCTGGAGACCGCCCGGCTCAGCCTGCAGGCCGAGCTAGCGATGGACTACTTCGAGCTGCGGGCCGCGGACGCTCAGAGGCAGCTCCTGGACCAGACCGTGAAGGCCTTCGAGGCGGCGCTGCAGCTCACGACGAATCGCTTCCAGGGCGGCGCCGCCCCGAAGTCCGACGTCGCCCAGGCTCAGACACAGCTCGACACCACGCGGGCGCAGGCCACCGACGTCACGGTGCAACGGGCGCAGCTCGAGCACGCGATCGCGACGTTGATCGGCCAGCCGCCCGCGACCTTCCGCCTGCCACCCCGAGCGCTGGACACGCGGCCACCGGACGTCCCGGTGGGTCTGCCGTCCCAGCTCTTGGAGCGGCGGCCGGACATCGCGGCCGCCGAGCGTCGGGTCGCCGAGGCCAACGAGCAGATCGGCATCGCCAAGGCCGCCTACTATCCGACCGTGATGCTGAACGCCTCGGTCGGATTCGAAGGAAGCTCGTTCGGGAACGTCCTGAACGCGTCGAGCCTCCTTTGGGCAGTGGGGGCGTCGATCACGCAGACGATCTTCGATGGTGGACGGCGCCGCGCCACGTCCGACGCGGCGCTCGCCGCCTACGATGCGACGGTGGCCGGTTACCGCCAGGCGACGCTGACCGCCTTCCAGCAGGTCGAGGACAACCTGGCGGCGATCCGAATCCTCGAGCAAGAGGCCCAGCAGCAGCGGCGGGCGGTGGAGTCGGCCGAGCAATCACTCCAGCTCTTCACCAACCGCTACCGGGGTGGCGTGGACACCTACCTGCAGGTCATCACCGCGCAGACCGTGACCCTCGCGAACCAGCGCAACGAGATCGACGTCCTCCGACGCCGCATGGACGCCAGCGTCCTGCTGGTGAAGGCGCTCGGAGGCGGCTGGGACGTGGCCGACCTACCCAAACCCTAGCGCCAGTGTTCGATCCCCGGACGGCTCACCACGAACTACAAGGACTTCTGAGATAGCCCCACCAGTTCGGCAGGCTCTTGCGCTGAAACTGCAGCGGTCTGGGCAGGCCTCTGCGAGGCAGAGAAGACACCATCCAGCACGGCCCACGGCTCCGCGGTTACTGACGCCCCCCTCGATCGGTGAGTTTCGAGCAACGCCTCCTCGAAACGGTGGGCCTGGTCCTCAGTCAGACCCGCGTACCGGATGTCGGTCAGCCAATCAGGCGCACCGGCGCCGCGCAGGGCGGTAGCCGCGACAGCCCACACCAGACGGCGGGCGCGCAGGAGGCGCCGCCGTCGACTGCGATGGCGCTACCGAGATCCGAGCGATGGTCGCGGCGCTGGACGCCGAGCTGACGCGCGGCACGGGCGCGACCACCACCGACAGGGTCTTCCATCGATGGTTCAGCCAGCATGACCAGCGCCACCAGCGCCGCGGAGCACGTGGCACGGGAGTCGTGCCCGGATCATCGGGCGGGCATTGTCCGTACGCGACTGAATCGAGCAGCCGTTGTTGGTGCTGCGCGACCGCTTCAGCATCCACGAACCAGTCGGAGAGTGGGTTCATCGCGGCACTCCGTCGCTGACGTCCCAGCGCTGAGTTCAGGCGGCGGCCGCGTCGTTCTGCCAGACGGCGAAGATGTTCCCCTCGGTGTCCTTCAGCTGCGCGAACCACCCCATTCCCGGCACCGGCCTCTTCGGCACGACAACCTTGGCACTGAGCCGCTCCGCTCGCCGGACGAACTCGTCGACGCTCGCCACTCCGACGTAGTTGACGGGGGTCTGGCCCGGAAACATCCGGCGCATGAGTCCGCCGTTGACGCCTGGGCGGGTGGCCTGTCCTCCGGCGTCGGTCGGGACGGTCCGCACCATCCAGTATTCGGCGCCCGCGCCCCCGCCAGCCGAACCCTCCCAGCGGCTGATCTCCCAGCCGAACAGCTCGCGATAGGACTTCGCAGCCCGCTCGGGGTCGTCAGCCGGGATTTCGAAATGCACGACCGTGTGATCCATGGCGTATGTCCTCCTTCGAGAGAGATGTTGCCGTCTTACACGATGCGAGCGCGTCGTCCCCGTGGAAGGTAACACGAGACTCTTCTCGGTCGCCTCCCCTGGCGGCTCTAACGGACCAAGCCCCCCTTTGCCCCGATTGTGCCGACGTTCTCTCACGGTAGAACACTACGACGTCGGCAGCCCCGGTATCTCTACGACCGGCCGGATTTCGACGGTGCCCAGGCGTGCCATTGGAATCCGAGCCGCGATGTCGATTGCCTCGTCGCTATCGTTGGCCTCGATCAGGAAGTACCCGCCTAGCTGCTCGCGAGTCTCCGCGAATGGACCGTCGGTTACGAGTCGCTTGCCCTCACGCACGCGAATGCTCATTGCGCTCGACGTGGGGTGCAATGGGGCGGCAGCGAGATATTGGCCTGCCGAATGCAAGTCGTGCGCGAGCTTCGCAGACTCCAAGCAACATTGCTCCCGCTCGATATCGTCGAGAACCTGCTCATCTCCGTAAATCAGCAACATATATTTCACGAGGTTGTCCTCCACGCGGGCCACGCTCGGCACTGACCTTGGCCCCCAGTCGTCGCGAAGTGTCGCCCTTAGGATGCCTCGTGCTCGCAAGGGATTCCGACCGGGAGGCGCAGACACTGGTCGCGCGGGTCACGAGGCTGCTGCGGACCGGCTGGCCCCGGCACTAAGTGCCGGCCCAAGAAGTGACTGCTGACAGTGAGGTTCCGGGCCAACCGGTCATGCCGGTCATGCGCCGAACCTCTCCGACGAGCGCCGCACGGTGCTGAGGATTGGCAATCGGTGATCTCGCCCCGCCGCGCTATTCGCGATCCGAGTCGCCCCGAGTTGTCCCCCTGTCGTGCGGAATTTGTTGGCGATTGTCGTCCCCTGTGGGGTCGAAAGATACGGTGTCGGTTGCTCGCGTCGCTGGGCCCCGCTCGCCGGAACGCAGCATTCACGGAATCGTTCCCGCCACACTCTTCCGCGGCAACAGGAACTCCGAAAGAGCACGCGCGTTAGCTCGAGTGAGCAGCTCAACACAGAAAGGGAGATCGACGATGATGCAGCGGATGATGACGCGATTGGCGACAACCTCCCGGGTCAGCGCGGGCCTCGTGTTGCTTGTCCTCGCGGCTGGCTGCACGGCGGTTCGGAGTACGCCGTTGCACCCGGAGGCAGTTGGAAGTCTGGTGCCGGCTGTAAAGGACCGGGATGCGGGCCGTGTGGCAGCCGCCCACGGTTTTGACGTCGCCCCGTATCACACGATCGCGATCGGAAACGTCTCTGTCGATATGCCGGCCAGCTGGAGCGAGGAAGATCGGCGGATCGCGTCGAGCGTGATCGCGCATCTGCGGTCGAATCTGGCACAAAAGCTGCGGACGGTCGACCGGCTTGAACGGGTGTTGGACGACGCGAGCGCGCTCGACGCTGCGGCGAATGCGCTGCGCCTGGATGTCAGGATTACAGCCCTCGAGCTGGACCAGCTCGTACCGACGGAGCTGTGGCAATGGCTCGGCCCTGGCGCCATCCAGATGGAAACGCGATTCGTGGATGCGGCGAGCGGCCGGGTCGTCCTGGTGACGGCCGACCGGCGGACGGCCCGAACGGTGATGACCCAGGCGCGCGATATCTCGGAGACGACAGCGCGCCTCGACGAAGCCGCGAACTATCTCGTTATGGACCTTGTCAACTTCCTCAGCCGCTTGGAGAAGACCGCCGCCCACACATGAGGGTGACGGTCCTCGCGACATTAGGATGTGACGACGCGTCGCCCGCCGATTTCCGTCCCTCGGGATCATTTGATCGATCTCCTGGAACGAGTTGCGGCCCCGGGCGTTAGCACGAGATGAATCTCACGACAAAAGGGGGACAGGACGATGAAGGACGAGGTCGACACGATGCGTGCACACGGTGCGAGGGCGGCCACAAGGCCCCGGGCCGAAGCCATCCTCGCGGCGTGATGGCCGAGCTCCAGACGGGTGACGTGATCATCGGGCACGACGGCCGACCGCTCGCGCCAGTTCCCAACCTGGGACGCGCAGTGGCCGAGACCCCGGCGGGCGATGGGGCGACCCTGGGGGTCGTCCGTGACGGACGGACCTCGAAGCTGACCGCAGTCGCCGCGAGGGCGCCGAGGGTGCTGTCAGGCTCGGCCCTCGACCACCCGGGTCCTCAAGAGCACGCGAAGCGGTGAGGACCTCGACGAGGCGTCGGCACACGCTCGGACGCAGACCCGCCGCTCGGACCACACGAGCGATCAGGCCCGTGGATGTTGTCCTGAAGAGTGACCATCGCCGGGTGATCGACCGCTGGATCGACTACTTTGGGGACGCCGTTCGCCTCCCGCTGCGCTCACGGCCGGCGTAGAGTCATGCGCCGGCCCCCCGTCGTCGCATAGGAGGACCGCCGTGCAGGGAGTCCTTCATCCGCTGTTCGTTCATCTCCACATCGCGCTCCTCTTCATGGCGTTCGTGACCATGTACTACTGGTTGTTCAAAGGGTTGGCCACCTCGATCTTCGAGAACCGGATCTACAGTCTGACTCGGTTCAATACGGCCGCGGGCCTGATCTTCGTGCTCCTGTCGATGGCCGTTGGGATCCGCGACGGTCTGGCCGGGTATGTCGTCTCGTTCAACTCGCCCTTGGGAAAGTGGCTGTACGTGAAGGCCGCCCTGGCAACGCTGATCGTCGTCGTCTACAGCGCCTTTCTCTGGCAGAGTCGAAAGAAGCGGCAGTATTTGCAGGAGGACACCCGGGTCATGATCTGGTGCCTCGCCACCCAGCTGGTCGGGTTCCTGCTCGTCGCCGCGGTGACGACGCTCGGCACCATGCTCGTGTTCTATGCTCACCTGCTAAGGCGCTTCGGCGGCTAGAGGAATGAGCACGGCGCCGAGGCGGCCGGCTCGGGTCGTCATTCTGGGCGGTGGGTTCGGCGGTCTCTACGCGGCGCTGACGCTGCAGAAGGAGTTGGCCGGCTCGGATCTGGCAGAGGTGACGCTCGTGGACCGGCGCAATTACTTCACCTTCACGCCCCTGCTGCCGGAAGTGGCGGCGGGCACCTTAGGCGCCTCTCACGTGTGCTACCCGTTCCGCTCGCTCTCCAAGAGGGGTCGGCTTCACTTCATTCAGGGCGAGGTGCGGGAGTTTGGCCTGGACGAGCACGTCATCTGGATCGAGAACCTGGCCGTTCCCTATGACTACCTCGTCGTGGCGCTCGGAAGCGCCCCGTCCTTCTTCGGCAACCACCAGCTCGAGTCCCATGGTCTGACATTGACTTCGGTCGCGGATTCCCTGGCCATTCGGAACCACGTGATCCGGCTCTTCGAACGCGCGGCCGTGGAACACAACCCCGTCCGCCGCCGCGAACTTCTGACCGTTGCCGTTGCGGGCGCTGGGCCCTCCGGAGTCGAGATCGTGGCCGAGTTGCACCACCTGATCCACTCGACCCTCCTGAAGTACTACCCAGTCGACGCGAGCGAGGTCCGGATGCTCTTGGTTGATGGAGGAGATCACATCCTTCCCCACTTCGCGCGTGAGCTCACCGGCACCGGCCAGACGCTGCTGGTCAAGCGTGGGATCGACGTCAGGCTCAAGACGCGGGTGACCGGGGCGGGTGACGACTACGTCGAACTCAATGGTGGCGAGGAGATCGTTCCGACGCGTACCCTCATCTGGACCGGCGGCACCGCGCCCAGTTCGGCCCTGACCCGACTTCCGGCCGCGAAGACCAGGAGGGGCGCCGTCCTGGTGGATGAGTTTCTGAGGCTCCCAGATCACCCAGAGGTCTACGTGATCGGGGACGGGTCGCACGTGATGGATCGTCGGCACGAGCGCCCCTATCCCCCCGTGGCGCCCGTGGCGATCCGCGAGGGTATCCGGGCGGCAGCGAACATCGTGAACGCTCTAGAGGGTCGCGCTGGGGAGCCCTTTCAGTTCGACTTCACCGGCAACATCGTGGGGCTGGGAGGCGGCATGGCTCTGGTGAACTTTCTTGGCATGACGTTCCACGGTCGGCTCGGGTGGTGGGTGTATCGAATCGCCTACCTCCTGCGACTGGTCGGCGCCAAGAACAAGGCCCTCCTCATACTGACCCTCGGGCTCAACGCCCTCTTCGATCGTGACATCTCCTGCGAGACCCTGCCCGAACGCGCGGTCTGTCTCGGTGGGGAGATCTCCGGAGACGCGGGTTCGGGCGACACCACCAGCGCACCCGGTGGCGGGGAATCGTCCCATGGGCTCCGTGGCGCGACCCGGGAACGAATCGCACCTCCAGGCGTTTGCACGGGTGGAGCAAACGAAAGCTCCACGGAGGCAACACCATGAAGAAGCGTGTGACGGCTGTGCTGTGGGTGCTGGCCCTGATGGGCGGATGGGTGGTCGGGACGAGCTCAGTCTCGGCCGCGGGAGCCCCCAAGGTCTATGTGGGCCTCTTCAAGGACGATGCGGTGGCCGTCATCGACACCGCCCAGAACAAGGTGCTCAGCAGCATCCCGGTCCCCAAGGGGCCGCATGGGCTCGTGGCGACACCGGACGGCCGGAAGGTCTACGTCAGCAGTGATGGCGCCTCCACGGTGAGCGTCATCGACACCGCCACCGACCGCGTGGTCCGCAGCATCGACGTGGGGGCGAATCCCCACGGGCTCGCGGTCTCGAGCGACGGCAGCCGTGTGCTGGTGTTGGGGTGGGGCTCGAACCGCGCGCTGGTCATCGACACGGCGACGGACCGCGTCATCGGCGAGGTGCCTGTCGCCCAGCCTCACAACGGCACGCTGAGCCGGGACGGGCGCACGGGGTTCGTGGCCTCCCAGCAGCAGGGCGCGACCGCGCTCGTCCGGCTAGATCTCGCCGCGTGGAAGGAAGTGGCGCGGGTGCCGCTGGACAAGACGCCACGCGGCCTCGAGCTGAGCCCGGACGGCCGACGGGTTTTCTTCACGCTAGCCGGCGTCAACGCGATACAGGTCTTGGATACGGCCACCAACCGGATCGTCACGCAGATCCCGGTGGGGGCTTCGCCTCACTACGCGCCCTTCACGCCCGACGGCCGGTGGGCGCTCGCCGTCGTCCAGGGCCCGGGCGAACTGGGTGTCCTTGATACCGCGAACGGCACGGTGGCCGGCACCATCGCCGTGGGCAGGGCCCCCCACTGGAGCACGTCCAGTTCCGACGGCCGCACGGCCTACGTGACGAACGAAGGCTCCAACGACGTCTCGGTGGTGGACCTGGCAAGCCGCACGGTGACGGCCACCATCCCTGTCGGCAACGCCCCGCGCAAGGTCGCCGTGCAGGCTGTCTCGGGCGCGGCGATCACGGCCCGTGCGCCGGTGCGAGCCGCCGCCGCGGCGCCCCCCGGAGAGAGCAAGTCCATCACGCTGGGCGGCGTGACCTACGCCGACCACGGCGCCAAGGACGTGGGACACCTGTCGAAACTGGAGCTGGAGGCCGACGACTATTACTTCTCGCCGACCTTCCTGCAGGGCAAGCCCGGGCAGAAGCTGACGCTCGTGGTAGAGAGCGAGGCGAGCACGCTGCACAACATCAGCATTCCCGCGCTCGGCATTGACAAGGACATCCCGCCCAAAGGCAAGGTGGAGGTGGACGTCACCTTCCCGGCCTCTGGGGTGCTGGCCTTCTTCTGCAAGTTCCACGGGCCCCTCGGCATGAACGGCCAGCTGATGGTCCACGACGTCGCGCCCAGGGCGGCGCGCTAACCGGCGCTCTGTCGGGTCTGCCGATGACACGCAAGGCCGGGATTCTCCGGGTGGCAGTTTGCACGGGCGCCTGCACGTCCTCACGGTTCATTTCCTAATGGCCCGGTTCGTGATCGTCGGCGTGATCGAGGCGCTCGGGTGGTGGCGCCGCGTGACTGCTCGAGGCGCGACTGCCATTCTGACCGACGGCTTCGACCAGCTATTCGCCGCCAAGGTTCGGGACGCGAGCGGTTCTGCTTTGAGGTCCTCGGGTGTGGCCCTCTCAAGGCTGCGACACGCGCTTCTTCTGCCGGCTCTCGCCGAGCTCTCGTTTCGACGAGCGACGAGCGAACTGTTTTAGACTGCATCCCGAGCCGCCTCGAGGGGCCACTTAGAGCCCGATTAACGGAAGTCGTGCGTCTGAGACCGGCGCCCGAATCGCTTGCGTTATCTTTCGCGTAAACGACCCCGCGAATGGCGATGACTTTCCGTCCGCGCCTGTCGCGAGAGTACGTCTATGGCGCGAGGGATCAGCCGGCGAACGCATAGACGGGTCGCGCGGGTATGCGTAAGATCGCGGAAGGAGGAGACCGGAAATTCGGTCACTTACGTGACGCCCGCTGAGGCAACCGTGCCTTCGTGCGGCCTGGTGTGGAGCCGGTGTCGGCCCGCGCCCTGCACACGCCGAACGCGTTCGGCGAGGCCCCTGACGGCGCTTGCGGTCCCCTCGGTCCTATGCTATCGAACTCGGCGTGAGTTCGAGCTCCACCATGCCCATCCGCGTAAGGCTGCGCGACTCGGGTGGGAGCGCGCTCAGAGGAGAAGGGGCAGCCGCTATCGAACTGGAGAGCTATGGTTCTTGCGTTGGTGCTCCCGTCGCGCCTCAACGACTTCAGCGTCGTGTTCGTCAGCATTATCTTGCAGTCGCTTCCCTTCCTGCTGGTCGGTGTCTTCGCCTCGGCGTTCGTCCAGCAATACCTCTCGGAGGGGGTGCTCACCCGTTGGTTACCGCGGCAACGGCTCCCGCTCGTCCTGGTGAGCAGCGTCTTCGGCTTTCTCGCCCCGGTGTGCGATTGCGGCGTGATCCCACTCGCCCGGCGTCTCCGCGCCAAAGGGGTGCCCTTGTACGCGGCGACGACGTTCATCCTCGCCGCGCCCGTCGTCAACCCGGTCGTTCTCGTCGCGACCGCCTTCGCGTTCCAGGGCAACTGGACGATCGTCGCGCTCCGGTTCGGCATGACGCTCAGCGTCGCCATCACCATCGGCGCCCTCGCCAGTTTGCTGCCATCGGTCGCTCCGAACGCGAAACGGGGCACGACGCCGCCGCTCGGAGGCGCCGACGCCGAGGCCGTGTCTTCCGACGTGAGACCGATCTCCCGGGCCAGAGAGCTCGTCTCGCATGCGACCGCCGAGTATTTTGACGTTCTGTTCTTCATCATCCTCGGTGCCTTGTTCACCGCCGCCGCTCAGGCGATCGTGCCGCGCGGAGATCTGGTCGCCCTCGGCGGGACTCGAGTCGCTTCGGTCCTCGTGTTGATGCCCGTCGCGACCCTGCTCTCTATTTGCTCCGAGGCCGACGCGTTCGTCGCTCGCGCGTTCGCGGCGAACTTCAGCCTCGGATCGGTGCTGGCCTTCATGACGATCGGCCAGATCGTCGACCTGCGAAACGCGTTTCTCCTGTTCCAGACGCTGGGGCGGCGTATGGTGTTTCTCATCGTGGTCGTGTCCTACGCGCTCGTGTTCGTCGAGGGCGTGTTGATCACCGGTATCCTTCCCTCGCTATGAGCGCCAACCGGATGCGTCTGGTCCGGGCGGCGCTGTTGCTCGCCTTTGCCGCGCTCATCGCCAAGCTCCTTGTCACGGGCGAGGTGGGCAAGTACATGGCGCCGGCCCTCAACCCGCTCACCGCGGCGACGGGAGTCGTGCTGGCGGGGATGGGAGTGGTGGAACTGTTACGTCGGACTGACCATCGCGACCGTCGCGCGCCCGAACCGGTGCCGGATCACGGTACGGACGAGGTGCTGACCTACCTGATGGTGATCGTACCGCTGGCCCTAGGGCTCCTCGTTACTCCTCGAACGCTCGGGGCATCCGCGCTCGGGGGCGACCACATCGTGCCGCTCCTCCTCACGTTCCCGGCGAGTCCGGCCCCGGCGTCGTCCGCGTCGTCCACGCCTGACTCGCGCATCGAGGACGTGGCGCAGCTCGTGGCGTCACTCCGTCGTGGCGACCCGACACGCGGACGGCGAGTGTACGCCCGCGGCATGGTGATGCGGAGCGACTCCCTCGCAGCCCAGGAATTCGCCTTGCTCCGGTACTCCATCACTCATTGTGCTGCGGATGCGCGGCCGGTCGGTTTGCTCGTGATCGCGAGCGGCGACCCTGGCCTGCCGTCGGGCCAGTGGGTGGAGGTCGAGGGCGTGGTGTCGAGCCACGACCGCGAGGGATCCGCGCTGGTGAGCATCAAGGCCGATCGTGTCGTGCCGATCGAGGAACCGGCCGATGCATACCTGTAGGATGCGGTAGGTCGTCGCCCTGGGCGGTCGGCCGACAGGAGGGTACGCTACACATTGTCCGATCGCCCATACGACCCGGGACAAAAAGAAGCAGCGTCTGCCGTGCCCAGTAACGGACTCCGACCGAACCGCGCATGAGGGGCGATCGAGAGGATGTCCATGCCGTTCTCGCGCTCGCGATCGTCTCGTGGCAGCGGGCGGCCTCGGACTCCAACCGGCAGGGCCACTGAATGCTCGCCGTTCTGCTCGCGTCTGTGACTTTCGTATCGACCGGGCTGGGCGGGCTCGCGGCAATTCGGTTTCGGCACCAGCTCCACCCCCTGCTCGGCTTCAGCGCCGGAGCTGTCCTCGGGGTCGTCTTCTTCGACATTCTACCGGAAGTGTTCGCCGCCAGCAGCGCGCCGACCCACGTGATGCTCGCCGCCGCGGCGGGATTCCTCGCCTTCTTCGCCCTCGAACGCTACACCGCGCTCCACGGGGCCCGGGAACACCCGCATCAGGTGCTGGAGCATCAGACCGAACTCGGTGTGCTCGGCGCCGCCGGCCTGTCGCTGCACAGCTACCTTGATGGGATCGCGATCGGCATCGGCTTCCAGGCGAGTACTCGGCTCGGCGTCGTCATCGCCTTAGCGGTCGTCGCCCACGACTTCGGCGACGGCCTCAACACGGTCGTTGTCGTCCTCGCCCACGGCAACCCGCTTCGGCGCTCGGTCGCGTGGCTCCTCGTTGACATGGTGACGCCTCTCCTCGGGGCCACGAGCACGCTGTTTCTCCGATTGCCCGAGAGCCTGCTGCCGTGGATTCTGGCGTTCTTCTCCGGCTTCTTCATTTACGTCGGGGCGTCGGATTTGCTGCCGGAGGCGCGCGAGAACGACTCGCCCTTGATCGGGGTCGCCACTGTCGCCGGTATGCTCCTCGTCTTCCTCGTCAGCCGAGTGTTGCCGCACTGACGAGATCGCCCTCAAGGCGTCGAGTCGGGTGTTGAAGGTGCGAGCGTCTCCTCCCCGCACGCTGGGACCCGTGGAGAGAGTTGCGGGTAATCGTCGTTGAGGACTATTTCCCCACTCACCTGGATCGGGGTGTGTGGACGGGAGGGCGGTGGGATGAGGTCATCGGTACCCGTGAAGACTTGGAATGGGGGGAGTTGCTTGAGAGCTTGGGGCGCCGACGGCGCGGCAGGGGCAGCCCGTGGCGCCCACGCCCGTGACGTCGATGAGGTTCGCGTGGGCCTCGATCATGCCTTCTTGGCCCCATCGGCCTACCGGCCCTCGCGAACCTGCCGCTGGACCGTGACGGTCCGGCAGTCACCAGCGAGATCGCCCTCCTGGACACCGAAGCACGTGCCCACCCCGGAGCCCGGCTCGCCGGGCCAGTAGGCCGGAATTGTTTCCGGAATCGGTCCCCGCCGTGAGAGGCTGGAGGCTAGGAGGGCGCCACCATGAACGGATTGACGATTAACTTCGAGAGGGCCGGCGCGGGGAAGCACGTAGCCCGGTGGAAAAAGCGGATGGACGCGGCGATCCGCCGCGCCGTCAAGGCGAGTCGCCGAGCGATTCACGTGGTGAACAATTCGGGGTCTCCCCACAAGGCGGCGCGTCTAGCGCTCAAGGCCAAGAAAGTAGTGATGAAAGCGGCGAAGGGATTGTAAACCAGAGCGGCAGCGGATCTCCCCGGTCCGCCGCCGCCCTGGCTTCACGTCGCGGATCTACAGCGATCGCGTCGGAGGGTCAGTGGTGATTCCACGGCCTCTGGGTCGCTGTAGGTCCGGTTGGTGAGGGTTCTCGCTCGCTCATCGTCGGGGGTCGAAGGTTCGAGTCCCCCACGGCTTGCTGCTCCTCTGGCCGTGGGGCCTGAACTATTTCCTCATCGCTGTCGGCGACACGCTCAAGAGACCTCCGACGCGGGCTCAGCGAGCGACGAAGAGCCTTCTCGCTGGCGCTGCGACCGGCCGCCAAGCGTACGGACCGTCCGCCGCTGCGCATCCCGTCGCTGGGGCGCGCGAACGACCGATGAGGCCAACTCTACTTCAGCGCGCCCGCGGTGAGGCCGGAGACGTAGTAGTCGAGGAAGAAGACGTAGAGGACGACGATGGGGACGGAGCCGAGGACGGCGCCCCCCATGAGCGAGCCCCAGAAGTAGCTGTCGCCACGGATCAGCTCGGTGGTGACGCCGACGCTCGCGGTGATCTCCTCCGAGGAGGAGGTGAAGGTCAGCGCGTAGATGAACTCGTTCCACGACAGCGTGAAGGCGAAGAGCGCGGCGCAGACGAGGCCGGGGACGGCGATCGGCAGCACGATGCGCAAGAGGGCCTGGACGCGAGTGGCCCCGTCGACCATCGCGCATTCCTCGACCTCCTTGGGCACCGTCCGGAAGTAGCCCATGAGGAGCCAGGTGCAGAAGGGGACGAGGAACGTCGGGTACGTCACGACGAGCGCCCATTTCGAGTCGCCGAGGCCGAGCCAGTTCACGATCTGGGCCAGCGGCAGGAAGAGAAGCGAGGTCGGCACCAGGTAGGTGACGAAGATCCCGGTCCCGAAACTGCCGACGGCGAAGAACTTGAGACGCGCCAGCGCGTAGGCGGCGATCGTGCCGATCACGAGCGAGATCGCCGTCGAGAGCACGGTGACAAGTAGGCTGTTCTTCGTCCATGTCAGGAACGAGGTGTCCCAGAGGAGCTTCGTGTAGTGCTCGAAGGTGACGCCCTGGCGGATGAGGAGCGGGGCGGCCGCGCGGTCGTAGAGCTCGCGGTCCGTCTTCAACGAGGTGAGCGTCATGTGGTAGAAGGGGAAGAGCGCGAAGACCAGGAACGGCACGAGGGCCGCGTGCGCCAGGATCTTCGACCGGACCCTCCGCCGCGACATTAGTACGTCTGCTTCCGGACGAACTTGAGCTGCGCATAGACCACCAGCACGAGCACCGGAAAGAGGTAGAGCGAGATCGCGGCCCCCTCGCCGATACGCCCGCTCTCGAGCCCGACCTGGCGAGAGAGCGTGGCGAAGAGATGCGTCGAATTGATGGGGCCACCGTGAGTGAGTACGTAGACGATGTTGAAGTCGCTGAAGGTGAAGATCGTCGAGAAGAGGACGACGACGGCGAGCACCGGCTTGAGCAGCGGCAGCGTAATGTACCAGAAGCGCGTCACCGGTCCCGCGCCATCGGCCTCGGCTGCCTCGTACAGCTCGCGCGGGATCGACACTAGCCCCGCCAGGATCGTGATGGCAAAGAATGGGAGCCCGCGCCACACGTTGACCACCACCACCGCCGTCATTGCATAGTACTTCTGCCCGAGCCAGTTGGGGCCGGGCGGCTCCATCAGGCCTAGCGCAATGCCAGTCCAATTCACCACGCTGTAGAGCGAGTTGAACATCCACCACCATCCGAGCGTGGACAGCGCCGTCGGGATCACCCACGGCAGCAGGACGGCGCCTCGGATCAGGCGCTTGAACCAGAGCTGCTGGTTGAGGAGCAGGGCGAGCGAGATACCCAACACGAGCTTGCACGCCACCGCAGTGCCCGTGAACACGAACGCATTCTGGAAGGTCTGCCGGAAGGCGTCGCTCTCCCAGAGATTGATGAAGTTCTTGAGGCCGACGAAGTGGCTCGGGCGGCCGATGAAGGCGTTCGAGACGGAAAAGTAAAGGGCCACGCAGAACGGGTAGGCGACGAGGAGCACGATCAGGATCAGCGCCGGCGTGATGAAGAGCGGGCCAAGGACCCGCTCGCGGTCGAGCAGCTCCCGGATCCGCACCCGCAGGGGCGGGCGTGCGGCCGCGACGACGCCGACGTTCCCGACCGCCACCGGGTTCAGCTACCGGCGATGATCTTCTGCATCTCGTTCTCGGCCCAGGCGATGGCTTCTCTGGTCGGCGTCCCCGTCACCGCCTTGGCTAGCATGTTGGGCAGGATGAACGAGTTCGTGATGAGCTGGACCTTGTCGCTCGGCGGAGCGGGCCACCCGTAGGTGTGATACTGGACGCCCTCGTTCTTGAGCGCCGCGTACTTGGGATCGGTCTTCAGCACCGGATGGTCCTGGAGGTTCGTGTAGATCGGGAGGTTGAAGGCGGAGCCTGACATGATGTATTCGTCGTAGACCTCCCGCTTGCCGAGGAGGTAGCGGATCCACTCCTTCGCCGGCTCGATGCGCTTCGAGAACTTCCAGATCCCGATCGACCGCGGCACGTCGGTCTCGTGACGGCCCGCGGGCCCGGCGAGGCTCCGATGGTGGTTGAGCCCATCCGCTGTGACCAGCTTCTTGTCGCGCGCCACGATGTAGGCGCTCACGGGGTTGTGGATCCACCCTGCCTTACCCTGCTGGAGCGACTCGTTGTTGCTGGCGTCGCTCCAGGACAGAACCTCAGGCTCCATGCAGTCGCGGTAGACCTTCTTGTACCATTCCACCACCTCGACCGTCTGCGGGGAGTTGATGGCGACCGTCTTGCCGTCCCGGTCGACCTCCGTGCTGCCATAGCACCAGCGCACGGCCGACGCGGTCGAGATGGAATCGTAGTTCTGGCTGATCGGGATGCCGATGGGGTGCCCCATCTTTTTCAGTTCACGACCAACCTTGTAGAGATCCTCCCAGGTCTCCGGCACCTTGAGGCCGGCCTTCTTGAAGAGGTCCTCCCGGTAAGCGGCCAGGAACATGCCATGGTACTGCGGGACGGCGCGCCAGATGCCGTTGACGTGGGCACCCTCGTAGCCCGAGGAGAGCACTTTGCCGTGCTTCCTCTCGAGTTCGACGACGAGGTCGGACACGTCGACGAGCTGGGGCTCGTAGAGCCAGGGGAAATGCATCCGCATCTCGACGAGGTCGTGGCCGGCCTGCGTCTGCACCTCGGAGGCGTACTTGGACGGCTGCTGGGGATGCGCGATGTGGTCGATGCGGATCCTGATGCCAGTATCCTTGGTGAACCGCTGGCCGATCTCCGAGAGCTTCTTGTCGGAAGCCGGCGCGAAGTTGTTCCAGCAGAGGTACGAGATCTCCCACTGCTGACCTCTGGCGGGCGGGATTCGGCTGGCGAGGATGGCGGCTAGACCGCCGGCGGAGGTCGTCAGGAACGCGCGTCGGCTGAGTGCCATGGCCTGGTCCTCCTGATCACCACGGATGGGGGATCCGACGCCGGAGATTGCAGCCGGAGAATATGACCGACCGTAGAACCTGTCAAGGACCGTCTGCGAACTGTCTGCGACGGGGGACCGTCTAGGACGGGGCCGTCTGCGCCGCAGACTAAGCATCCGTGACGTACACGTGCGATCGGCGATGGCCTGCGATATGGTATCCGCCAGAGCAGAGCGATCATGACGGAGACACCGCGCCTCTCCACTCCAGAATTCTTCCGCCCGCCGCTCGAGTACCCTCGGATCCCATACGACCGCATGCTCACGCACGCTGCAAGCCGGTGGCCCGAGAACGTCGCCGTCGTCTGCCGCGACGTGAGCTTGACCTATCGCGAGCTCGACGCCCTCGCCAATCGTTTCGCGCACGCTCTCGCCCGTCTCGGGGTGAAGCGAGGGGAGCGGGTGTGCCTGTTCTTGAGCAACTGCCCCGAATACATCATCGCGTTCTACGCCATCGCCCGCATCGGGGGTGTCGTGAGCCCCATGAACCCCTCATACCGGGAGCGGGAAGTCGAGTACCAGCTTGACGACTCGGAGGCTGTGGCGGCGGTGGTGCAGACGGAGCTGCTGTCGATCGTGGAGGCGGTGCGGGGGCGCCTCAAGCACCTCCGATACGTTATCCCCGTCGGGGCCGGGGCGCCCTCGGGGAGCGGGCCAAGCTCCTTTCCCGCATTGATCGCGCCTGAGCCCACCACCGCCCCACCCGCCGTCGACGTCGGCTGGGACGACATCGTCGCCCTCCCATACTCGAGCGGCACGACCGGCTTCCCCAAAGGGGTGCTGCTGAGCCACAAGAATCTCGTCTGCAACAACATCCAAATGGTGGCGGGCGGGCGCTTTCGGGAGACGGACCGCCTGATGATCTTCCTGCCCTTCTATCACATCTACGGCGCCATGCTGATGGGCGCATCCGTCTACGCCGGTGCGACGGCAGTCCTGATGGAGCGCTTCGAGCCAACCGAGTGCATGCGACTGATCGGGAAGCACCAGATCACGCTCTTCTTCGTTGTGCCGCCGGTGCTCATCATGCTCACGGCGTGGCCCGAACTCAAAGATCATGACCTCCGCACTGTGCGCTTCACGATGTGCGGGGCTGCGCCCCTCGCCCCCGAGGTGGGCCGCCGATTCACCGAGCTTACTGGGGTGCCGGTCGTGCAGGGGTACGGGCTGACCGAGGCCTCGCCCCTCACGCACCTGAACGCCGTCTACGACCAGTCCCTCAACGTCCCAGAGTCAGTCGGACTCCTCGCCCACGACACCGAGCAGAAGGTGGTAGACGTAGAGACGGGCGAGAGGATCCTTGGGCCCGGCGAGGTGGGGGAGATCTGCGTCCGCGGGCCCCAGGTGATGGAGGGCTACTGGAAGGCCCCCGAGGCCACCGCCGCCGCCCTTCGGGACGGTTGGCTCTACACGGGTGACATTGGCTACGCTGACCCGCGCGGCTACACCTTCATCCAGGACCGCAAGAAGGAGATGATCAAGTACAAGGGGTTTGGCATCGCCCCCGCCGAGATCGAGGCACTGCTCTTCGAGCACCCCGGGGTGGCGGACGCCGCCGTGATCGGCAAGCCGGACCCCGAGGCGGGCGAGGTCCCGAAGGCATTCGTCGTGCGCAGACCGAGCCACCCCCGGCTCACAGAGGCGGAGCTCATCGCCTTCGCGACGGGTCGGCTCGCCAGCTACAAGGCCGTGCAGGAACTCGAATTTGTCGACGCCATCCCCAAAACGGCCTCGGGCAAGATCCTCCGCCGCGTGCTCAAGCAGCAGGAATTGGAGAAGATGCGACAGGCGACGAAGGCCGGCGGCTGATCGCCGGACCGGAGTCGTCTCATCCGTGCCGCGGGTGCTCACCGCGGCCCGATTCTAGTGTGAAACATCACGGCTGCGTCATGCTGCGTCCCGGAGGTCGACCTGGAAGCCCAGCTCAGCGAGCTTGCGGACAAGCCGTCGGGCGACCTTCTGGCGATCGCCCCGCTCCAGGGAGGTCGGTCCGAGGTCGTG
>WNFT01000864.1_pt1 | contig 25620 bp, 27 predicted proteins | sample 5400191 | NCBI WGS metagenome assembly WNFT01 (sample SAMN13153359, study PRJNA577476) | soil metagenome | isolation source: 80 cm saprolite under Madrone tree | place: USA:California | collected 2016-06-14 | reverse complement strand
CTCCGTTAAATGGAATACGCACCCATCCTGATGGTCTTCGCGTTCGCCGCCGTCGTGGGCGGCGCCCTGATCGGGCTGCCCCACCTGCTGGCGCCCCGGCGACTGACGCCGGTGAAGGAAGAGCCGTTCGAGTGCGGCACGGATCCGATCCAGATCACCGAAGGTCGGTTCGCCATCAAGTTCTCGACGATCGGGATTTTCTTCATCATCTTCGACATCGAGATGTTCTACGTCATCCTCTGGGCGGTGCTCTTCAATCAGCTCGGCTGGTTCGGCTTCGTCGAGATGATGGTGTTCCTCGCCATCCTCATGCTCGGCTTCCTTTATATATGGCGAAAGGGTGGGTTCGAGTGGGAATAGGCTCGTTCTTCACGTCCCGGCTGGACGAGGCCATCGGCTGGGCCCGGAAATACTCGATCTTCCAGTACCCGTTCGTCACGGCGTGCTGTGGCATGGAGTACATGGCCACGGCCTGCTCGCATTACGACATCGATCGCTTCGGCGCCGGCCTGCCCCGCTTTTCGCCCCGGCAGGCCGACGTGCTGTTCGTCGTCGGGACCATCAGCCACAAGATGGCGCCCGTGCTGAAGCGCATCTACGACCAGATGACGGAGCCCAAGTGGGTCGTGGCCTTCGGCGTGTGCACGTGCACGGGCGGCTTCTACGACAACTACGCCACCGTGCAGGGCATCGATACGATCATCCCGGTCGACGTCTACATCCCCGGTTGTCCGCCGCGGCCCGAGAGCGTGATCGACGGCCTGATGAAGCTCCAGGAGAAGATCGCCACGGGCGCTCAGAGGTTCTAAGTGGACGGGGAGGCGATTCTCGGCGCGCTGCGGGCCCGCTTCGGCGGGGCCCTCGCCGAGACGCACGCGCATCGCGGTGACCACACGGCGCTGGTCGAGCGCGGCGCGCTGCTCGACGTCCTGCGCCACTGTCGTGACGACGGCGCGCTCGGCTTCGACATGCTGGCGGACCTGACCGCGGTGGACTACTCGAAGTTCCCCGGCCGCGAGGACGGGCCGCGCTTCGAGGTCGTCTATCACCTCCTCTCGGTGCCTCACAACCATCGCCTGCGCGTGAAGGTGCGTGTGTCCGAGGACGACCCGGTGGTGCCGACGGCCAGCGGCCTCTGGCCCATTGCCGACTGGTTCGAGCGCGAGGTGTGGGACATGTTCGGCCTGCGTTTCGCCGGCCATCCGAACCCGAAGCGCCTGCTGCTCTACGAGGAGTTCGTCGGCCACCCGCTCCGGAAGGACTATCCGATCAATCGCCGTCAGCCGCTGATCGGCCCCAAGATCTGATGGACGCCGCGCCGTCCGGCCCCGCTACCACGCGCGAGTTCATGCTCGGGGAAGGCGCCGGCACCGGCGGCGGCACCCAGCCCATGCAGCTCGGCGTCGGGCCGCAGCACCCGGCCATGCACGGGATCATCCGGATCGTCACCGAGCTCGACGGCGAGGTGATCCGCAAAGCCGACGTCGAGATCGGCTACCTGCATCGCGCGTTCGAGAAGGACTGCGAGGTCGGCGGCTGGAACAACGCGATTCCGTACACCGACCGCCTCAACTACGTCTCCCCGCTGATCAACAACTTCGGGTACTGCGCGGCGGTGGAGAAGCTGCTCGGCATCACCGTGACCGAGCGCTGCCAGTACATCCGTGTCGTCATGGCGGAGATCTCGCGCATCTGCGATCACCTGACGTGCGTGGGCGCCTCGTCCATGGAGCTCGGCGCCTTCACCGTCTTCCTCTACATGATCAAGGCCCGCGAGTTCCTGTGGGAGCTGGTCGAGGAGGTCACCGGCGCGCGCCTCACCATCTCCTACGGACGGGTGGGCGGCGTGAAGGCCGACTTGCCGCCAGCCTTCGGTGACCAGATGCGCGCGGCGTTCAAGCAGGTGCGCGAGGTGCTGGAAGAAGTCCACCGGCTCCTCACCGGCAATCGGATCTTCATGGACCGCATGGTCGGCGTGGGGGCGCTCTCGCGCGACGAGACGATCGCCTACGCGATCACCGGGCCGCTGCTACGCGCGGTGGGCGTCCCCTACGACGTCCGCCGGGCCCAGCCCTACGACGCCTACGACCGTCTGGACTGGCAGGTCGTCACGCAGATCGCCGGCGACAATTACGCGCGCTATCTGGTCCGCATGGCCGAGATGGAGCAGTCGATGCGGATCGCCGAGCAGGCGCTCGACCACATGCCGGGCGGGCCGATCAACGTGGACCACGAGGGCCGGCCGCTCGACCCCGCCGCCTACGTCGATCAGGGCAAGCAGGGCAAGACCGAGGGGTTGCTGCTGATCCCCATCACGCTCTCGCCCAATCTCGCGGGCCAGGACCGCGCCGCGCAGGCGCGGGTCAACGCCCACGACAAGCGCGTGGTCTTGCCACCGAAGGAGACCACCTACGGGTCGATCGAAGGCCTGATGAACCACTTCATGCTGATCATGGAGGGTTACGGCATACGGCCGCCTCAGGGCGAGGCGTACTCCGCGGTGGAAGGCGCCAACGGCGAGCTCGGATTCTACGTCGTGTCCGACGGCACCGACCGGCCGTATCGTGTTCGCTGCCGGCCGCCCTGCCTGCCGCCGCTCGCCGCGCTGCACCGGATGATCGAGGGCGAGTGGATCGGCGACCTGATCCCGACGTTCGGCTCGGTCAACATGATCGGGGGCGAGCTCGACCGATGAAGCCACGCGCACCCCGAACATGCCACCTACGGATCGAGCCGTGCTCCGAGCCGTCGGTAGCATGAGCACGGTTCGCGTGGAGTTCTCTGCCGAGCAGCTCGCCGAGGTGCGGCGCCTGCAGGGGCTGTACCCCGATCCGCGCGCGGCGCTCTTGCCCGTCCTCCACATGGCCCAGGACACCTTCGGCCACGTCTCGCTGGAAGCCGAGGAGTACGTCGCCACGCTCTTCAACCTGTCGCCCGCCCACGTCCACGAGGTCGTCACCTTCTACACGCTGTACTTTCAACAGCCGAAGGGACGCCACATGGTCGCGGTCTGCCACAACCTCTCGTGCCATCTCGCGGGGGCGCCGCGGATCATCGAGCACCTCAAGCAGCGTCTCGGCGTGGCCGTCGGGGAGACCACCGACGACGGACGCATCACGCTGCAGAGCGTCGAGTGTCTGTGCGCGTGCGAGCATGCCCCGATGATGCAGGTCGACGACCGCTACGAGTTCGATCTCACGCCCGAGAAGGTCGATCGGATCCTGGTGAGGCTCCAGTGACGGAAAAGATCCTGACCCGGAACTTCGACCGGGCCGACGCTCACACGCTGGCCGTGTATCGCGAGACCGGCGGTTACACCGCCTGGGAGAAGGCCAGGGCGATGGAGCCGGCGGCGATCACCGACGAGGTCAAGAAGGCGAACCTTCGCGGCCTCGGCGGCGCCGGGTTCCCGACCGGGATGAAGTGGTCGTTCGTGCCGAAGAACCACACCGGGCCGGTGTACCTCGTGATCAACGCCGACGAGGGCGAGCCCGGGACCTTCAAAGACCGCTACCTGCTCGAGCGCGACCCGCACGCGCTCATCGAAGGCATGCTGATCGCCGCGCGCGCCATCCGGTGCGAGAAGGCGTTCGTCTACATCCGCGGTGAGTACGTCGAGCCCCAGCGCCGCTTCGTGGCGGCGGTGAAAGACGCGTACGACGCCGGCCTGCTCGGTGCCGGCCTCGACATCGTGGTCCACCGGGGCGCCGGCGCCTACATCTGCGGCGAGGAGACGGGCCTGATCTCGTCGCTCGAGGGCAAGAAGGGCTGGCCCAAGGTCAAGCCGCCGTTCCCCGCCATCAAGGGCGCGTTCGGCATGCCGACGATCGTGAACAACGTCGAGACGATCGCGCAGGTGCCGCACATCATCAATCGCGGCGCCGCCTGGTTCGCCGGCCTCGGGACGAAGACCATGGGCGGCACCCGCATCTACTCGGTGTCGGGGCGGGTCAAGCGGCCGGGCATCTACGAGGAGTCGGTCGGCATCACGCTGCGCCAGCTCATCGATCGGGCCGGCGGCGTCTCCGGAAACGGCCGCCTCAAAGGCGTCGTGCCGGGCGGATCCTCGGCGCCGATCCTGCGCGCCGACGAGATCGACGTCACGATGGACGTCGACGGGCTCAGGAACGCGGGAACGATGGCCGGCTCGGCGGGCGTCATCGTGTTCGACGAGACCGTATCGGTCCCCGAGGCGCTCATGGTGGTGGCCCGCTTCTACGCTCACGAGTCGTGCGGCCAGTGCACGCCGTGCCGCGAGTCCACGGGCTGGATCTACAAGATGAGCGAGCGCATCCTGGCCGGCCATGGCCGCAAGGAGGATCTCGACACGATCCTCGACGTATCCAAGCGCGGTGCCGGCACCACCATCTGCGCGTTCTACGACGGCGCCGTCGGACCCTACATCTCCTACATCGAGAAGTTCCGAGACGAGTTCGAAGTGCTGATCCGGAAATGACCATGGTCGCGACTCTGATCGGCCGAGCGAAGAAGAATACGCATGATTGCGGAGGGGCATGGGCGGGCGCGAGCCCGGGTGCCCATGCCCTGTTCAATGAATTGGTGGCGCCATGCCAAAGCTGACTATTGACGCCCGCGAGATCGACGTGGCGCCGGGCACGAACCTCATCGAGGCGGCCCGCCAGCTCGGCATCGAGATCCCGCACTACTGCTATCACCCAGGCCTCTCGATCGCCGGCCAGTGCCGACTCTGCATGGTGGACATCGAGAAGACGCCGCGGCCGACGATCGCCTGCAACACCCAGTGCGCCGACGGCATGGTGGTCTCGACGCAGACCGATCGCGTCAAGGAGACGCGGCGCTCGATCATGGAGTTCCACCTCATCAATCATCCGCTCGACTGTCCGGTCTGCGACCAGGCGGGCGAGTGCTGGCTGCAGATCTACTACATGAAGTACGGCCTCTACGATCCGCGGATGGTCGACGAGAAGGTCCACAAGCCGAAGGCGCTGCCGCTCGGTCCGCACGTGATGCTGGACGCCGAGCGGTGCATCCTGTGCTCTCGCTGCGTGCGCTTCTGCGACGAGATCACCGGCACCGGTGAGCTCGGCATCTTCAACCGCGGCGATCACTCGGAGATCGGGCTCTTTCCCGGCCGCGACCTCGAGAACAAGTACTCCGGGAACGTCGTGGACATCTGCCCGGTGGGCGCGCTCACCGACCGTGACTTCCGCTTCCAGGTCCGCGTCTGGTACCTCGACACCGCCAAGTCCATCTGCCCGGGTTGCGCGCGCGGGTGCAACATCGAGGTCCACGTCAATCGTAGGCGCCCTCATCACGCCGGCGGCAAGCGGGTCGCCCGGCTCAAGCCGCGCTTCAACGCCGACGTCAACAAGTGGTGGCTCTGCGACGAGGGCCGCTACGGCTACGGGTTCGTGGACGACGCGAGCCGTCTGACGATGCCGGTCTGGCGCGGGGAGCCCGTGCCGTGGGACACCGCCATCGCCGAGACGGCGCGGGCGCTTGGTCGGCACGCTCCGGAGGCCGTCGGCGTGTTGGCGTCGCCGAAGATGGCCAACGAGGATTTGATCGCGGTGAAGCGTCTGGCCGAGGCCCTGGGAGGCTCGCGCCACGTCGGGTTCAGGGTGCCGCCGCGCACGCCGGGCGACCAGGACGACCTGCTCATTCGCGCCGACAAGAACCCCAACACGCGCGGTGCCGAGCTGATCGGCCTCGACGGCGACGTCCCCGCCATCCTCGAGGCGGCACGCAGCGGTCGTCTCAAAGCGCTGTGGGTCTTCGGTCACGACCTGTTCGACAGCACGTGGCCGGAAGCCGACGTCACCCGGGCCCTCCGGGCCCTCGAGACGCTGATCTTCACGGGCACGAATGCGAACCGAACCAGCGCGCTCGCCCAGTTCGTGCTGCCCGCGGCGGCGTGGGTCGAGCGCGACGGCACGTTCACGAACTTTCAAGGGCGCGTCCAGCGGTTCCGGCCGGCGGCGGAACCCCTCGGCGAAGCGCGGCCCGAATGGGACATCGTGGGACAGGTCCTGGGGACGCTCGGCCACGCCGGTACCGCGACTCGAGCCGAGCACTGGTTCGTCGAGCTCGCCGCGAACGTCGAGGCCTTCCGAGGCATGACGTACCAGTCGGTCGGCGACACGGGACGGATGGCGCAGTGATCGCTGACGTCGGGATCGTCTTCGGCCGGGTGATGTTCGTGATGATGTTCGTCCTCAACCTCGGCGGGCTGCTCACCTGGGTCGAGCGCAAGCAGTCGGCGATCATGCAAGACCGCATCGGCGCCAATCGCGCCTCGATCCTGGGCCTGCGGCTGTTCGGTCTCTTCCATCCGCTGGCCGACGCGATCAAGATGCTGGCGAAGGAGGACTTCCGGCCGGCCCGTGCCGACCGGTTCCTCTTCAGCCTGGCCCCGTTCGTGTCGGTCTTCTTCGCCCTCGTCGCCTTCGCCTCCATTCCGTTCGGCAACGTGCTGCACGCAGCGGGCCGTGAGATCCCGCTCCAGGCGGTGACCCTGAACGTGGGCGTGCTCTACGTGTTCGCGATGCTCTCGCTCGGTGTCTACGGCGTGATGATGGCGGGCTGGTCGTCGGGGAACAACTTCGCGCTCCTGGGCGGCCAGAGGGCGGCGGCGCTCATGATCTCGGCCGAGATCGCCATCGGCGCCTCCATCATCGGCGTGATCATGGTCTACGGCTCGCTCGACCTCCAGTCGATCGCACGCGCTCAGGGCCAGCTCTTGTGGGGCTGGATCCCGAAGTGGGGCATCCTCACCCAGCCACTGGCGTTCGTGCTCTTCCTCACCGCCGGCATCGCGTCCACGAAGCGCATCCCCTTCGACACGCCGGAGGGCGAGTCGGAGATCATCGGCTACTTCGTGGAGTACAGCGGCATGAAGTTCGGCATGTTCGCCATGGCCGACTTCCTCGAAACCATCGTCGTCGCCGGCATGACGACCGCGCTGTTCCTCGGCGGGTGGCAGGTGCCCTACCTGGTCGCCGGCGGCTTCCAGTTCCCGTGGGGCGCGACGCTGGCGCTGCCGCCGCTGGTGGTGACGCTGCTCCAGGTGGGCAGCTTCGTCACCAAGGTCGTGGTGATGATCTTCTTCCTGATGCTGATCCGGTGGACGCTGCCGCGCTTCCGGTACGATCAGGCCATGCGCCTGGGCTGGCTGGCACTCTTCCCGCTCTCGATCGCCAACATCGTGCTGACGGGACTGGTGTTGCTCGTCACGAGGCCGGCATGAACCTCGGTCAGCGGTTCTATCTCCGCGAAGTGTTCTCGGGGCTCGGCCTCACCGCCGGGCACTTCTTCCGGAACATGGGCCGGCACATCGCGCACTCGCTCGGGCGCCGCGACGCCCGCGGCGCCGTCACCATCCAGTATCCGGACGAGCGGCGCCGGCTGGCGCCCCGCCTGCGCAGCTTGCACCGGCTCGTCCGCCGCGAAGACGGATCACCGCGCTGCGTGGCGTGCATGATGTGCGAGACGGTCTGCCCGGCGCGCTGCATTTACATCGTCGCCGACGAGCATCCGAACCCCGAGATCGAAAAGGTGCCGTCGCGCTTCGACATCGACCTCGGCAAGTGCGTGTTCTGCGGCTACTGTGTCGAGGCGTGTCCCGAAGACGCCATCCGGATGGACACCGGCATCCTCGAGTTCTCGTCCTACAGCCGGGGCGGAATGATCTATTCGAAGGAAGCGTTGCTGGCGCTGGAGCCGGCGGGGCCCGATGGACGGCCGACCTCGCCGGTCCCGATCCCGGCCGACCGCCGCCCATGATGGCGCGCGTGGCGTTCCTGCTGATCGCCGGTATCGCCGTCGCGGCGGCGCTGGGCCTCGTCCTGCGGCGCAACGCAATCCACGGCGCCCTCTTCCTCGTGATGAACCTCGGATGCGTCGCGGCGCTCTACCTGATGCTCGGCGCCGAGTTCCTCGCCATGGCGCAGATCATCGTGTACGCGGGCGCGATCATGGTCCTGTTCGTCTTCGCGATCATGGTGCTCATCCCCGGCAAGGAGGAGACGGGCCCCGATCCGCGCAAGGCCTGGCGGCTGCTCGCAGCGCCGCTGGGTGGTGCGTTGCTGCTGGAGCTGGTCCTGCTGGTGGCCTCGCGCGCGGCCGCGCCGGCGGCAACGGGTGCGACGGCATCCGGGAGCGTGGCCACCATCGGGCGCCTGCTCTTCACCGACTACCTGCTTCCTTTCGAGCTGACGTCGGTGCTGCTGCTGGCCGCCATGGTGGGCGTCCTGCTGCTCGCCAGGAGTCGGGAGGGCACCGCCCAGTCGCAGGGCCCCGGGCCCGAGGCGAGCCTGCGTGCAAGCGCGCCGCCGCGGCGCGCCGAGCGCGAGGTGGGCGTCCGATGATCCCCGAGTCGTGGTACCTCACGCTCTCCGCGGCGCTCTTCACCATTGGTGTGGTTGGTGTCGTCATTCGCAGGAACCCACTCGTGATTTTCATGTCCATCGAGCTGGCCCTCAACGCCGCCAACCTCGCGTTGGTGGCCTTCGGCCAGCGAACCGGCAATCCCGACGGGCAGGCTCTGGTGTTCTTCGTGATGGCGGTGGCGGCGGCCGAGGCCGCCGTCGGTCTGGCCATCATCGTCGCGATCTTCCGGGTCCGCCAGCGGCTATCGGTGGACGAGCTGAGCGTGATGCGATGGTAGGGGGGCGGTAGGAGGAGACATGGCGCAGAAGACCGAAGCGAAGAAGGCCGGTCCGCCGGCCGTCGATGCCGAGCTGGCCCGCCGCCTGCTCGCCGACATGATGCTGATCCGCCGCTTCGAGGAGAAAGCGGCCGAAGCGTACGCCCTGGGCAAGATCGGTGGATTCCTCCACCTCTCCATCGGTGAGGAAGCCGTTGCCGCCGGCGCCACGTCGGTGCTGCGACGCGATGACTATGCGATCTCGACCTATCGCGAGCACGGTCACTGCCTGGCCAAGGGCTGCGACCCACGCCGGGCCATGGCCGAGCTGTTCGGCCGCCGCGACGGCCTGAGCAAGGGTAAGGGCGGCTCGATGCATCTGTTCGACCAGAGTGTGAACTTCCTCGGCGGCCACGCCATCGTCGGCGCCCATCTTCCCCTGGCCGCCGGCGTCGGGTTCGCCATCAACTACGAGGGTGGCGATCAGGTCTGCGTGTGCTACTTCGGCGACGGCGCGGTCCCCGAGGGCGAGTTCCACGAGGCGATGAACCTCTCCGCGCTCTGGAAGCTGCCGATGATCTGGATCTGCGAGAACAACCGATACGCCATGGGGACCTCGCTCGAGCGGGCGCTGTCCCAGACCGAGATCTGGAAGTTCGGCGAGGTCTACGGCATTCCTTCCGAGCCGGTCGACGGCATGGATGTGTTGGCCGTTCGCGACGTCGTCGGCCGCGCCGTCGAGCGCGCTCGCACGGACAAGACGCCGGCGCTGATCGAGGCCCGCACCTACCGCTTCCGCGGCCACTCCATGCGCGACCCGGCCGGGGCCGTCTATCGGACGAAGGAGGAGGTCGAGCGCGAGAAGCTTCGCGATCCGATTTCCCTCTTCCGCGAGAAGGCCCTCAAGGCGGGTTGGCTCAGCGAGGCCGACGTCCGGGCGATCGAGAAGGACGTCAACGACCGCATCGACGATGCCGTGGCCTTCGCCGACGCCTCGCCGGAGCCGCCGGTCGAATGGCTCCTCACCGACATCTACAAGGAGGACTGACGGATGGCGGTGATGACCTATCGCGAGGCGCTCAACCTCGCCCTGCGCGAGGAGATGAAGCGTGATCCCCGCGTCTTCGTGATCGGGGAGGAGGTCGGCCTGTACGAAGGCGCCTACAAGGTGACCCAGGGCCTGCTCAAGGAATTCGGGCCGAAGCGTGTGGTCGATACGCCCATCGCCGAGTCGGGCTTCACCGGCGTCGGGATCGGGGCGGCGATGGTCGGGCTGCGTCCCGTGGTCGAGATGATGACGTTCAACTTCGCGCTGCTCGCCCTCGATCAGATCGTGAACTCGGCCGCGAAGATGCATTACATGTCGGGCGGCCAGTACAACGTGCCCATCGTCATTCGCGGCCCGGGTGGGCCGGCCCACCAGCTGGCGGCTCAGCACTCCCAGTCGATGGAGGTGTACTTCTACCATGTGCCGGGGCTGAAGGTCGTGCGGCCGAGCACGCCGATGGACGCCAAGGGCCTCTTGAAGGCGGCGATCCGCGACGACAATCCCGTGATCTTCATCGAGTCGGAGACGCTCTACGCGGTGAAAGGCGAAGTGCCCGACGATCCCGACTTCGTCATCCCGCTCGGCCAGGCGATCGTCCGGCGTGAGGGCCGCGACGTGACCGTCGTCGCCTACATGGGCATGATGTACCGCGCGATGGAGGCGGCCGAGGAGCTGGAGAAGGAAGGGATCTCGGTCGAGATCGTCGATCCCCGAACGCTGCGGCCGATGGACACGGCCACCATCATTGACTCCGTCCGGAAGACCCATCGCGCCGTGGTCGTGGAAGCGGGCGCCGGGTTCGCCGGGATGGGATCGGAAATCGCGACAGAGATCACAGAGGAAGCCTTCGACGATCTCGATGCCCCCGTCGAGCGCGTCACCGGGGAGAATGCCCCGATGCCGTACGCGCGCAACCTGGAGCGGGCCAAGACGCCGTCCAAGGAGCGCATCATGGAGGCGATCCGCCGCGTCTGCTACGCCGAGAGGAGCTGACCATGGCCGTGACCAAGGTGGTGATGCCCAAGCTGTCCGAGGCCATGGAGACCGGCAAGATCATCAAGTGGCTGAAGAAGGAGGGCGATCGCGTCCAGGGTGGAGACATCCTGGCCGAGGTCGAGACCGACAAGGCCGACATCGAGATGGAGGCCTTCGGCGCGGGGGTCCTTCGGAAGATCCTCGTCGGCGCTGGTGACCGTGCTCCAGTCGGAAGTCTCGTTGCCGTCATCGCCGAGCCCAGCGATGACATCGCATCTCTGATTTCGGGCTCAGCGCCGCCGGCGTCGGCGGCGGGTAAGTCGGCCGCGCCAGCGTCGGCGCCCGGAGCGACCTCCGATCGACCAACGTCCGTGCCGCCCCAGCCACGGAGCGAAGATCCGGCCGCACGCCAGCCGGGGCCGGCGAAATCTCCCGACGGGCCGGGGGCGGGCTCTCGGGTTCAGACCGAGACTCGCCGCGAGCCAGCGCCCGGGCCGTCGGCTCCCGTGATGGCGCCGGTGGCGGCCGCTGCGCCGCTTGCCGGCGGCCGCGTGAAGGCGTCGCCCCTCGCCAAGAAGGTCGCCGCTCAGCGCGGTGTCGATCTGAAAGTCGTCCAGGGCAGCGGCCCCGGTGGACGCATCATCCGTCGCGACGTCGAAGCCGCGACGACCGCGCCGGCGGCAGCACCGGCCGTTGCGCGCGCGTTGCCGGGCGTCACCGGCCCCGAGTACGAGGACCGTCCACTCACGCAGATCCGCGCCACGATCGCCAAGCGCATGCCGCTCAGCAAGGCCCCGGTACCGCACTTCTACGTGACGTCGGAAGTCGCGATGGACCGCGCGTGGGAGCTGCGGGAGGAGCTGAACGCGCTCGACGGCGCGCCCAAGATCTCGGTGAACGATTTCGTCATCCGCGCCTGCGCGCTGGCGCTGCTGCAGCATCCGGAGGTGAACGCCTCGTTCCAGGGCGACTCGGTTCGCGTCTGGCACCGCGCCCACATCGGTATCGCCGTCGCGCTGGAGGAGGGCCTCATCACGCCGGTGCTGCGCGATTGCCAGGCCAAGTCCCTGGGGCAGATCGCCGTGGAGTCACGCGACCTGGCCGAGCGGACGCGCGCGCGGAAGCTGAAGGCCCACGAGCTGTCGGGCGCGACCTTCTCGATCTCGAATCTCGGCATGTTCGACGTCGCCGAGTTCTCGGCCATCATCAATCCCCCCGAGGGCGCCATCCTCGCCGTCGGCTCCGTCCGTCGCGTGCCCGTCGCCGACGGGGACGAGGTCACGGTGGGCCGGCGCATGATGCTGACGATCTCGTGTGACCATCGGGTGATGGATGGGGCCATGGGCGCGCGGTTCCTGCAGACCGTGAAGCGGTATCTCGAAGAGCCGCTGCGGTTGCTGGTGTAAGAATGCTGTCGGGCGGAAGGCGGGCGAGATCCGGCGACCACGTGCGCGAGACGGTGGTCACGTGGCGATGTTCCGTACAACACGACTCTCCCGGACGTCCGCGGCGCGGAACGGGTCGGCGGACCCCGCCCGCCTCCCGCCCCGCAACTTCTCGCACCCGCCGCGGACCAGGTCGTTCGAGCGACGGCTTCACGGGCGGGCATCGCGCGAATATGGGGGCGCATCTCGGGGGCGGGAATGGCGACGCATAAGGTCGATGTGGCGGTGGTCGGGACGGGGCCGGGCGGGTACGTCTCCGCGATTCGCTGCGCTCAGCTCGGGCTGAGCGTCGCCGCGGTCGAGGACGACCGTCCCGGCGGGGTGTGTCTGAACTGGGGCTGCATCCCCACCAAGGCCCTGCTCCGCAACGCCGAGGTCGTCCATCTGTTCAAGCGCGCCGGTGACTTCGGGATCCGGGTGCAGGGCTTCGAGGCCGATTACGCCGAGGCTATCAAGCGCAGCCGCGGCGTCGCCGATCGCATGGCCAAGGGTGTCGAGTTCCTCTTCCGGAAGAACAAGATCACGCTGGTGCCGGGAAGCGGCACGCTCGCGCGCCCCGGGGTGGTGGAGGTCAAGGGCAGGAGCGGGACCGACACCATCGAGGCGCGCGCGGTGATTCTGGCCACCGGCTCCGAGCCCAAATCGCTGCCCGGCATCACGATCGACGAGAAGCTCGTGATCTCGTCCAACGGCGCCGTGCGACAGGAGCGCGCACCGAAGTCGCTGATCGTCATCGGCGCCGGCGCCGTCGGGGTCGAGTTCGCCGACGTCTATGCGACGTACGGGACGGCGGTGACGATCCTCGAGGCGCTGCCCCGACTGGTCCCGATCGAGGACGAAGAGGTCTCTACGCATCTCGCGCGCTCGTTCACCCGCCGCGATATCACGAGCCAGACGGGCGTGAAAGTACAGTCCGTGAAACCCGGCGGCGCCGGCGTCGTCGTCGAGACCGACGGCGGTCGCTTCGAGGCCGAGCAGGTGCTCATGGCCGTCGGCCGCGCCGCCCGCGTGAAGGGCGTCGGACTGGAGGCGCTCGGCGTTACGCTCGACCGCGGGTTCGTCAAGGTCTCGGCGCGGATGGAGACGTCGGTGAAGGGCGTCTACGCCATCGGGGACATGGCCGGGCCGCCCCTGCTGGCCCACAAGGCCATGGCCGAAGGCGTGGTCGCCGCCGAGGCGATTGCGGGCAAAGATCCGCGTCCAATCGATTACGGCAACGTGCCGTCGTGCACGTACTGCCGGCCGCAGATCGCCTCCATCGGAATCTCCGAAGCCAGAGCGCGCGAGAACGGCCGTGAGATCAGCGTGGGCAAGTTTCCGTTCACGGCCAACGGGAAGGCCGTCGCGATGGGTGAGACCGAGGGCTTCGTCAAGGTGGTCGCCGACAAGGCGACCGGTGAGATCCTCGGCGTCCACATCCTGGGACCGGAGGCGACCGAGATGATCCACGAGTTCGCCGTCGGGCGCACGCTCGAGGCAACGCTGGAGGAGATCATTCACACGATTCACGCGCACCCGACGCTGTCGGAGGCTGCGCTCGAAGCCACCCTGGGCGCGCTCGGCCAGGCCATCCACATTTAACGTATGGATTTCCACCTGACCGCCGAGCAGCAGGCACTGCGCCAGCGCGCCCGTGACCTGGCCGACGGAACGTTCGCCGGGCGGGCGGCGCGCTGGGACGAGAGCGAGGAGTATCCCTGGGACAACGTCAAGGATCTCGTCGCCGGTGGCTTCATGGGCATGACGATCCCGCGCGAGCACGGCGGCGCCGACCGGCCGATCCTCGACGTCGTGCTCGTCATCGAAGAGGTTGCGCGCGCTTGTGGCGTCACGGGACGGATCGTCGTCGAAGGGAGCCTCGGCGTGGTTGGCGCGCTCCGCGCCTACGGCACCGAGGCCCAGAAGCGGCGATACTTCCCCTGGGTCCTCGAGGGCGACAAGCCGGCGATCGCGATCACCGAGCCGGAGGCTGGCTCGGCGGCGACCGACATGACGACCAGCGCAGAGCCGACGAGCGGAGGATTCCTCCTTTCCGGGCACAAGCGCTACATCACCGGCGCCGGGACCTCACGGCTCTACCTCGTCTTCGCGCGCTTTGGCCAGCGTCCGGGCGACGAGGGGATTGGCGGACTTCTGGTCGAGCGCGACGCGCCCGGCTTCACCATCGGCCGACGCGAGTACATGATGGGGCTGCGCGCGATCCCCGAGGGCGAGCTCCACTTCGAGCACTGCTTCGTGCCGCACGAGAACGTGCTGGTCCCCGCCGGCGACGGCTTCAAGAAGCTGATGCGCGCCTACAACGGCCAGCGCCTCGGGGCGGCCACGGTGGCGCTCGGCCTCGCCCAGGGCGCCTACGAGCGCGCTCGCGCTTACGCGCTCGAGCGCCGGCAGTTCGGCCGGCCCATCGCCGATTTCCAGGGCATTCGCTGGAAGCTCGCCGACATGGAGGTGAAGATCGACGCCGCGAGGTTGATGATCCATCGCGCAGCGGCCGACGCCGGAGGTGAGTTTCCCGACGCGCTCCAGGCGGCCAAGGCCAAGACGCTGGCGGCGGAGACGGCACAGTGGGTGACCAGCGAAGCGCTTCAGATCCACGGCGCCGCCGGCTACGGCCGGAGTTTGCCGCTCGAGCGCATGGTGCGCGACGCCCGCATGTTCGCGATCGGCGGTGGCACGCTCGAGATGATGCGGAACCTGATCGCCGACCGGATCCTGCCGACTAAGTCGGATTGGCGAAAGTGATCACGCGCTCTTTTATGAAGTTGGGAGGGGGGCCAGGAGGCCTCCCCTCCCAAACCCTCCCCTTCGCGCGAGGCGTGACGCCCCGGGTCGCTTCGCGCGGCGGCAATTCTTCGTGAAGCTGGGCGTGGCGCTCCCCATGGCGGGGGCTTGGGCCACACCGGAGAATCAGATGCGCGTCGCCCAGACCGCCGAGGCGCTCGGCTACCACTCGGTCTGGGTGTTCCAGCGGCTGCTCTATGCGATCCAGCCGAAGGGCGATTACCCACCGATGCCCGGCCAGCCGTGGCCGAAGGCCTTCGAGCGCGTCTTCGATCCGATCGTGTCGCTCGCCTACGTCGCCGGCGCGACGAGGCGCGTACGGCTCGGGACGAGCGTGCTCATCATGCCGTACTACACGCCGATCCTCCTGGCGAAGCAGCTCGCCACGCTCGACGTCGTGAGCGGTGGTCGCCTCGATGTCGGGCTCGGCATCGGCTGGTCGGAAGACGAGTACGACGCTGTCGGCGTCCCGTTCAGGCGGCGTGGCCGGCGGGCCGACGAGTTCCTCCGGTGCCTGAAGGCGATCTGGACGGACGACGTCGTCGAGTTCGCCGGCGAGTTCTACCAGGTGCCACGCTCGAAGATCGAGCCCAAGCCCGTGCAGAAGCCGCATCCGCCGATCACGATCGGCGGCTACAGCCCGGTGGTGATCACCCGCGCGGTCACGCTCGGCGACGGCTTCAACGGCGGGAACGTGCCGCTCGATCGTGTCGCGCCGATGGTCGCCGAGCTCGGGAAGGCGGCGATCGCGGCCAAGCGCGATCCGGCCACGCTCCACGTCGTCAGCCGGGGCACCTTCCACGTCCACGACACCGCTCAGGGGCCGACCCGTCGGCCCCTGTGGGGAACGGTCGACGAGATCCGCGAGGACATTGGCCGGTATGCGGCCGCCGGGCTCACCGAGCTGTTCCTCGAGGCCAACTTCCAGCCGGGCGGGGCCAGCCTCGACCGCGTGCTGCGACACCTGGAGGCGCTCGCGCCTCGACGCTGACCCGTGAGCTCGCCGCGCTCCTAGTGAGGCTGAAGGAACGGGATCTTCACGAACAACGTGAAGCCGTTGACGGTGAGCAGCGCACCGAGGATGGCGAGCGCCCCGGAGACGGCGACCATCGGGCGTGACACCGACAGGATCGCCACCGAGGCGCACACGATGGCGATCTGGAGCATGACCTCGGCGTAGTCGAAGTACGGATCACGCGCGCGGAAGATGTCGCGCTCGTGCTCGAGCTTGCGGGCGGCCTTCTCGATGTCCTTCTTGTCGGCGACCATCCGTTGCTCCTCGTCGCCGAACCGTTTCGCCAACGTCTCGAGCTTCGTCCGCTCGGCACCCCGGACCCCGGTGGGCTCGGCGAGCTGGGTCTCGACGAGGATCTTGTTGGCGCGATTCAGGTGCTCGCGGACGACCTTGGCCTGATAGAAGGCCCACTGATCGGACGACTGCTGCTGGGCGAGCAGCATCTCCTTCATCGCGTACTTGCCGCCGAGGCCCGCGATGGCCAGCACGACCGCGTAGACGGCGGTCAGGAGCGCGACCCGACGGCTGAAGGCCTGGTCGCGCTTCTCGGCCAGCTCGTGGGGATCGGGCAGCTCGACCTCAGCCACGGGCTGAGGTCGACCACTTCCTGATTTCTTCGCGCATCGCTTCCTTGCCAGCCTCGAACGCGTTCATGAGGCGCTGGGTCTGCTCCTCGAACATCTCGCGGCTCTTGTCGAGCCACTCGCCGGCGTGACTCTGGGCCTCACCGGCCCACTCCTGGGCACGCTTGGCGACACTCTCGGAGAGGAGGTCACGCGTTTCCCGGCCGCTGCGTGGTGTGGTCAAGAACGCGACAGCGGCGCCGAGCGCAGCTCCGAACAGGAACCACCCGAAATTGCCGCTGCTGTCCTTCTCATACGTCATGCTTGATCTCCTTCTCGCTTCCCGTCCGCATCGTTCCGGCGGAGCCGATGGAGGAACACTTCGAGGCCGGTCTTGAGGCCGGCCGCCACGCCGACCAGCTGACCCGCGCGGGTCAGCCCGGTCACGGCCGCCATCACGCGGCTGAGGCCCTCGACGGCGTCCTGAGCGCGATCGGTGAGGCCGCCGATTCGCTGCATTTCGCCCCGCGCTTCCTCGCTGAGGCCACGGAGCTCGTGGACGAGCCCACGCACCTCGCCGAAGAGCGGACGGAGCTCGCCCTCGAAAATGGCGAGCACGCGATCGGCCCGCTCGGCGGACCGGCGCAGCGCAATGATCGCCGGCACCAGTGCAATGGTGATGGCGATCAGACACAGAATGACGAGCCCTTGGACCCAGGGCTGCATGGAGAGGGGATTATGCCATACTTGGTGCGCATCTATGTCCCTGGACGAGCGGTTCGACGAGCTCGCGCGCCGGCACGCGGAAGCCGAGCTGGGCGGCGGCGAAGAGCGGATCCGGCGCCAGCACAAAGCAGGCAAGAAGACGGCGCGGGAACGGCTCGATCTCCTGCTCGACCCGGGCTCCTTCACCGAGATCGACAAGTTCGTCGTCCATCAGAGCCACGACTTCGGCATGGACGAGCAGAGATTCCCGGGTGACGGAGTCGTCACCGGCTCGGGACGCATCCACGGCCGCCCGGTGTTCGTCTTCGCTCAGGATTTCACGGTCTTCGGAGGCTCCCTCTCGGAGGCCTACGCCCGCAAGATCTGCAAGATCATGGACCTGGCCATGAAGACGGGCACGCCAGTCGTGGGCCTCAACGACTCCGGCGGCGCGCGAATCCAGGAGGGCGTCGTCTCGCTGGCCGGGTACGCCGACATCTTCTTGCGGAACACGCTGGCGTCCGGCGTCGTGCCCCAGATCTCCGCGGTCCTCGGTCCGTGCGCCGGCGGCGCCGTGTACTCGCCGGCCATCACCGACTTCGTCTTCATGGTCAAGAACACCTCGTACATGTTCGTGACGGGTCCCGACGTGATCAAAGCGGTCACCCACGAGGCGGTGACGGCCGAGGAGCTGGGGGGCGCCTCGACCCACGGCGGCACCTCGGGCGTCGCGCACTTCTCGGCCGACAGCGAGGACGAGTGCCTGGCCCTCATCCGGGAGCTACTCACCTTCATCCCCCAGAACAACCTCGAGGATGCGCCGCTGCACCCGACGCTCGATCCGGTGGACCGTCGTGACGAGTCGCTGCAGACGATCGTTCCCGAGCAGGCGAACAAGCCCTACGACATGAAGGCGATCCTGCGCAGCGTGCTCGACGACCAGTACTTCTTCGAGGTTCACGCGGACTTCGCGCCCAACATCGTGGTCGGGTTCGGGCGCCTGGGCGGTCGCCCGGTGGGGATCGTGGCCAACCAGCCCGCCCACCTGGCCGGGTGCCTCGACATCAACGCGTCGGTCAAGGCCGCGCGCTTCGTGCGGTTCTGCGACTGCTTCAACGTCCCGCTGGTGACGTTCGTCGACGTCCCGGGATTCCTGCCCGGGACGGCCCAGGAGTACGGCGGCATCATCAAGCACGGCGCGAAGCTGCTCTACGCCTACTGCGAGGCGACGGTGCCCAAGCTGACCGTGATCACCCGCAAGGCGTACGGAGGCGCGTACGACGTCATGTCGTCGAAGCACATCCGGGGTGACGTGAACCTGGCGTGGCCGACGGCCGAGATCGCGGTGATGGGGCCCGAGGGCGCGGTGAACATCCTCTACCGTCGCGAGATGGACGCCGCGGCCGATCCGGGCGCCTTCAAAGACGCGAAGACTCGCGAATACCGGGAGAAGTTCGCCAATCCTTACATCGCCGCCGAGCGCGGCTACGTGGACGAGGTCATCCTGCCGCGCGACACGCGGCCGCGCCTGGCGGCCGGCCTCGCGGTCATCGCGACCAAGCGCGACCAGAATCCGCCGCGCAAGCACGGGAACATTCCACTCTAGTGGGTGGCCGGGCGATCCTCTCGACGAGACGAGCAGGGCCATGACAGAAGATCCACGCCCGAACGAGCGGCTCAAACCCGCGTACGGCCCCGCCGACGTGCCCGTCGATGCTGCTGGCCAGGCCCTGGGAGCGCCGGGCACGTTTCCGTACACGCGCGGGATCCACCCCTCGATGTACCGGGGGCGGCTGTGGACGATGAGGCAGTACGCAGGCTTCGGCTCGGCCGCCGAGACGAACAAGCGCTACCGATTCCTGCTCGATCAGGGCCAGACCGGCCTCAGCGTCGCCTTCGACCTGCCGACCCAGATGGGCCACGACCCCGATTCGGCGATCGCGTTCGGCGAGGTCGGCAAGGTCGGCGTCTCCATCGCGTCGGTGGAGGACATGGCCGACCTGTTCGAGGGAATCCCGCTCGAGCGCGTGTCGACGTCGATGACGATCAACGCGACCGCCGCCATCCTGCTCGCCCTCTACGTCGCCGTCGCGCGCCGTCACGGCGTGGCGGCCGAGCGACTGTCCGGCACCCTGCAGAACGACATCTTGAAGGAGTACATCGCGCGCGGGACGTACATCTTCCCGCCCGGCCCGTCCATGCGGCTGGTGACCGACGTCTTCGCCTACTGCAAGGATCGGGTGCCGCGCTGGAACACGATCTCGATCTCCGGGTACCACATGCGCGAGGCCGGCTCGACGGCCGCGCAGGAAGTCGCCTTCACGCTGTCCAACGCCATCGCGTACGTCGACGCGGCGCTGGCCGCTGGCCTGGTCGTGGACGACTTCGCCCCGCAACTTTCGTTCTTCTTCAACGCTCACAACCACCTGCTCGAGGAGGTGGCGAAGTACCGGGCGGCGCGCCGGTTGTGGGCGCGCATCATGCGCGACCGCTTCCATGCCCGTGATCCGCGCTCGATGATGCTGCGCTTCCACGTGCAGACCGCCGGCAGCATGCTGACCGCCCAGCAGCCGGAGAACAACATCGTGCGCGTGACCGTGCAGGCCCTGGCGGCCGTGCTCGGGGGCTGTCAATCGCTCCACACCAACTCCATGGACGAAGCGCTGGCCCTGCCGACCGAGCGCGCGGTCCGGATCGCGCTGCGGACCCAGCAGATCCTCGCTCACGAATCGGGCGTCGCCGAAACGGCCGATCCGCTGGGCGGCTCGTTCGCCATCGAACGGCTCACCCGGGACATCGAGGAGGAAGCGGAAACGTACATTCGCATGATCGACGAGAAGGGCGGCTCGGTCGCCGCCATCGGCTTCATGCAAAGGGAGATCCAGGACGCCGCCTACCGCTGGCAGCGCGAGGTCGAGGACAAGGCGCGGATCATCGTCGGCGTCAACGAGTTCGTGACCGACGAGGTGCCGCCCGCCAACCTGTTCCAGGTGGATGCCGGCGTGGGTGATGCGCTTCGCGAGCGCGTCGCGCGCGTCCGTAAGACGCGCGACGCCTCGACAGCCGCCCGCGCCCTCGACGCCCTGGAGCGCGCCGCCCGTGGGCGCGAGAACCTCGTCACGCTCCTGGTGGAGGCGGTCGAGGCCTCGGTGACGCTCGGTGAGATCTGCGAGCGGTTGCGAGCCGTCTTCGGCACGCACCAGCCCTCGGTGACGTTCTGATGCCGCGTCGGGGCCTGCTGGCGCTACTCGCCGCGCTGGCGCTCCTCATCGTCGTGACGCCGGCGGCAGCCGGGATGGCCGACCGGCTCGCCGCCACGTTCGAGCTCATGGCCGACGACTTCATCCGGGTGGCCCAGCCCATCGAAGGCGTGGTGGCGGCGTACGAGGGCAGCGTCCTCTACCTCGATCTGGGGGAGGACAGCGGCGCCCAGGTCGGGCAGGAGCTGGTCGTCTTCCGCAAGGGCGATCCGTTCTACCACCCGGTCACGGAGCGAGTGCTCGGTCACTACGAGGATCGGCTCGGGCATGCCCAGATCCGGCGAGTGGCCGCGCACCTCTCCGAGGCCGTCTTCATCCAGCAGGAGAGCGCGCCGGCGCCCCGGGCCGGCGACGGCATTCGGATCACGCGGGCGCGCATTCGCGTGGCCATCACCCCCGTGCTCGACCTGACCCACTCGGATACCGACGTCCGGCGCGTTCCCTACCTGATGGCCAACGTGCTGGAGCGGTCCAAGCGCTTCCAGGTCGTCGATCCGCTGGCCGTGAGCGACATGTTCGTCAACGGCTCGATCCGGGTCGAAGAGATGCTGGCCCGGCCCGAGCGTGCCGTTCGGGTGGCTGCCAACCTCGAAGTGACGGGGTGGCTGGTCCCCGTCGTTCTCGAGCGCAACGGCGTCACCTACCTCGACACGACCTGGATCTCGGCGCTCACCGGCACCCCCCTCTTCTCGCGACGACAGCCGATCGTGCCGACGGCGGCCACCGAGGAGCAGCGGTTCCCCTGGGAGCCCCGAGCGGAGGATTGAGCGCGGCGGTGTGCTATCGTAGCGGCCAATCATGGTGATACGACGTCTCGCGATCGTCTTGATCGCGCTCGTGCCGGTCCTGGGGGCGTGCAGCACGGTGAAGAGCATCATCGGGTCGGAGTCCCGCGGCGAGCCAACGGCGCTGAAGTCGGCCGAGAGCCGGTGGCTCCTCATCAAGAATCCGCGCTTCGGTGACGTTCCCAGCGAGCCCGAGTACGTGTGGGTTGAAGAAGACAAGGTCCCGACGACGCTCACCACGCTCATTCGAGGCAAGGGCGCCATCATCGCCACGCCCGAGGTCGTCGCCAAGTACGGCGCACCGCCGGGCGGGGGCAAGATCAGCCCGCGCCAGGGCGTGCCGTATCAGGTCGCGACAGCGCCGCCCACGTCGACCGTGAGCGGCGGCGGGGCAGCGCCCCGCCAGGCCGTGGCGCGCGGCACGACGGTGCCCGTGGCGGCGCCGGCGGTGCCGGAGCCGAAGCGTGGCTACGTCGTGTACATCGATACGACCCGCATCGTGCTCGACCTCACGGCCGTCGACGGCATACGGCCGGGAACGGTCATCAGCCTGCGCCGTGACAAGATTCCGATCGTGCACCCGGTGACGGGGGAGATCCTCGGCGAGCTCGACGAGGAGGTGGCCACCGCGCGGATCACCGAGACGCGCGAGAAGTTCTCGGTCGCCGAGATCCAGTCGGTCACGCCCGGACTGGCGATCCAGATCCGCGACCGAGTCGTCGCCAAGTAGCAGGCGTCGCGTGCCCACGCCCACGCTGGAACGGGTTCTCAAGGAGCGCGTCGCTGCGCTCGTGGGCGACGAGTTGAAGGCGGTCGAGGAAGAAATCCGGAGGCAGCTGGGCTCGCCCGTCGCGCTGATCCAGGAGATGGGCGGCTACATCGCGGGCGCCGGCGGCAAGCGACTGCGCCCCATGCTCTTGCTCCTCGCCTCGCGGCTGGCCGGCTATCGCGGCCCGCGCTCGGTCCGGCTGGCCTGCGTGGTCGAGCTGCTCCACACGGCGACGCTGATCCACGATGACGTGGTCGACCAGGCGCCGCTCCGTCGCGGCCGGCCGTCCGCCAACGCCCAGTGGGGCGACGACGCCTCCGTCCTCGTCGGCGACCATCTCTACTCGAAATCGTTCGCGATGCTCGTGCGCGACAACGATCGAGGCGTCATGGAGACGCTGGCCCGGGCGACCGTGTCCATGACCGAGGCCGAGGTCTTTCAGCTCGAGCGGAAGCGCAATGGCCTCACCACCGAGGCCGACTACCTGCGCATCATCAGCCAGAAGACGGCCTCGTTCATCTCGGCGTGCTGCCGCATCGGCGCGCTCCTGGGCGGGCTCGGGGCCGAGCAGGTCGAGGCGCTGACCCGGTACGGGATGGACGTCGGCGTGGCCTTCCAGATCTCCGACGACGCCCTCGACTTCGTCGCCGACGAAGAGCGTTTCGGCAAGGCGATCGGCAGCGACCTGCGCGAAGGCAAGCGCACGCTGCCCCTCATCGCCATGCTCGACGGCGCCACTGCCGTCGAGGCCGAGCGGGTGCGCGGGCTTCTCAAGCGGCCAACGCTGTCGGCGAGCGAGGTGGACGAGATCCGCCGCCTCGTGCTCGAGCACGACGGCGTGCAGTACGCGCGCACGCGCGCCTCGAGCTATGCGCAGGCGGCCAAGGCGGACCTCGAGGCGTTCCCGCCGTCTCAAGAGCGCGAGATCCTGGCGCTCATCGCCGACTTCGTCGTCGACCGCGACCGGTAGTGCATCTCACGTCGCCGCACCTCGTTCTCACTCGTCACCGATCCTCACGTACAACCACGTACGCTCCGGTCGGCTCCTCGTTCGGGCCTCGTGCGGCTCGTGATCTGCCGTCGCACCAGGTCTCGGGCGTCGTCGACCGCGACCGGTAATTCTCGGGCCGCCGGCGCGTGCCCCCGATCATCACCCTCACCACCGATTTCGGCACTCGCGATAGCTACGTCTCCGAGATGAAGGGCGTCATCCTCTCGCTCGCGGCCGACGTCCAGCTCGTGGACATCACCCACGACGTGGAGCCCCAGCAAGTGGCCGAAGCGGCGCTGGCGCTCGAGGCGGCGGCCGCCGCGTTTCCCACGGGGACGATCCACCTGGCGGTGGTCGATCCCGGCGTGGGAACGGATCGGCGCGCGCTCGTGGTCGTGGCCGGCGGTCACTTCTTCGTGGGGCCGGACAACGGCCTGTTCACGCCGACGTTCAGGGACGCGGAGTGGCGCGCCTTCGAGCTGACGACGAGTGAGTATCGGCGACCCGTCGTGAGCCGAACGTTCCACGGCCGCGACATCTTCGCCCCGGCGGCGGCTCATCTCGCCCGCGGTGTTCCGCCCGAGCGCTTCGGCCCCGCCGTCGACGATCCCGTCCGCCTGCCCTGGCCGGAAGCGCGGGAAGGCGAAGAGGGCGTCGGTGGGACGGTGATCCACATCGACCGCTTCGGAAATCTCGTCACGTCGATCGAGGCCGAGCACGTCGACGCGATGGGGGCCGGCGGTGACGCCGCCGTCCGCATCGCCGGGCGGGTGCTGCCCCTGGTCGGGACCTACGCCGACCTGCCGCCTGGCCGAGCCGGAGCGCTGATCGGATCGAGAAACCGGCTGGAGATCGTGGTTCGCGATGGGAGCGCGGCCGCACGCCTGGATGTCGGCCGCGGGGCAGCGGTCGTCCTCAGGCGGACGGCTCCGCTTTCGAAGGCGAGGCGGTCGAAGACGACGTAGTCGACGATGACGTAGAAGGGGTACCTTCCGAGGCAGGGGTGCTAGACTTCTCGGCGGATGGGCTGGCCTTCGTCGCGCCCTTCTCGGATTCCTGTGCTTTCTTGCGCGCTTCCGAGGGATAGTCGGTGACGTACCAGCCGTCGCCCTTGAGGATGAATGGCGCGGGCGAGAGCAGCCTCCGCACCGTCCCACCACATTCGTCGCAGCGCGTCAGTGGCTCTTCCGTGATCCTCTGCCGGACCTCGAACGTCCGCCGGCATGCATCGCACTGGTATTCGTAGGTCGGCACGAGGTCGACGCTACATGGGAGGTCCAAAGGTGTCAAGACAACCGGTCGGCTGCGTCGTCATCGCGCTCGTCGCGACGCTGCTCGCCGGCTGCGCGTCGACGAATCAGGCGGCCGAAATCAAGCGCTTGCAGGCCCGTGCCGCCTATGACCGGGCGCTCCAGCACGTCAGGGACAAGGAGGCGAGCCCGGCGCTCACGGCCGTACAGGAGGCCATCGCCCTCGACGACTCGGTTCCGGTCTACTGGAACACTCTCGGCTGGATCTACTTGCAGCTCGGGCGCCCGGATATCGCGTTTTCTCCATTCACGAAGGCGCTTCAGCTCGACCCGGCCTTCGGTCTGGCGCAGGAGAACGTCGGCGTGGCACTTTCCGAGCTCGGGCGATGGGAAGAAGCCGTCGCGGCCTATCGAAAAGCGATTTTGATGGGGACCGTCCCGACGCCCGAAACGGCCTATCAAAACATGGGGATGGCCCTCCTCAACCTGAAGCGCTATCGGGAGGCCGAGGAAGCGCTGCGCTTCGCGATCAGCCTGAACCCCAAGCAGGAAGCGCCCTACTACCACCTGGGGCTCGTGCTCACCGCCGAGAACCGGCGGGACGAAGCGAGGGCCGCCTTTCGCCGGGTCCGCGATCTCTCTCCGCAGTCACCCTTTGGCCAGGCTGCGACCGAGCGGCTCAGGGCTCTCGGAGAGGGTGGCTAGCCCCCCGCTTGGGTAACCATTTCCCTTGACCCCTTGAGTCCCACGGGGTAAAACGTGCCCGCGGTTCCTGGTGTGCGTAGGTGTTGGTGTTGGGCCCGTCGTACCGGTCGAACGCTGAGGCTGTTTCACCTTCCACATTGAGGAGGCGGTCATGAGGAGATTCCTCGCCGTCGTCGCCTCCGTTTTCGTCATCCTGGTGCTCTTGGCCCCGTATGCCGGCGCGCAGACTACGCCGGCGCCGGCGGCTGGGCCGACGCCGAAGGTGACGATCAACGGATTGATCGACAACGTCACGTCGTGGAACAGGAACATGTCGCTCAGGGACCTGGATGCGTCCCGTGTCGACAAAGAGTGGTACGCGCGGACCCGCGCTCGTCCGGACATCACTGGCGAGCTGGGTACTACCAAGTTCGTCCTCGGCCTCGAGCTCGATTACACGTGGGGCGCCACGTGTCCGTCGGGCAATGACGTGTCCTTCCGCTGCTCGACTGAGGGCGGTGGCTTCGGCGCGCCGACCACGGGCGCCGTGGGCCAGAGAAGCGGCACGTTCCTCGCCGCCGACATCAACACGGACATGCCGGCCTCCCTCGAGGTCAAGTGGGCGTACACCGAGTTCGCGCTGCCGTGGGCGCCGGCCGGCTCCATCATGCGTCTCGGCGCGCAGCCGTTCACGGTCACGCACAAGCTCTCCGCCCTGGCCAC